>Ga0194125_10009225_pt1 | contig 13731 bp, 15 predicted proteins | sample TA2KigC250mmetaG_FD_148626 | JGI IMG/M metagenome (GOLD analysis project Ga0194125, IMG submission 148626) | Freshwater microbial communities from Lake Tanganyika, Tanzania - TA2015034 Kigoma Deep Cast 250m | ecosystem: Environmental > Aquatic > Freshwater > Lake | place: Tanzania: Lake... | reverse complement strand
TACATTCGCCGAAGAAGTAAAGTCGAGCTAGAGTGGGCAGAGGTTGCAGCGCAACTCATTCTAGAATTCGGGCTAGGAGCCAATAAAAAGAACGCCAGGAGAAAAGCATCAGATAAGGACAGAGACAAGAACAAGGATTAGCAAACGTAGGTGAACAATAGGCGTTCCGAGAGATATAGAGAAGGCCCAGCGATTGGAGCTGGGCCTTCTTATTTGCCTAGAATTCTTTAACTCTTTTTGGTCCTGGCAGCAGAGCGAGCCATTCTATCAAGTTTGAAAATGGTCATGAATCAGAATTGCCCGACAGATTTGTTTGCTCTCCATTTCAGCAGAAGGTACTTAGTTTTCACCAGGCAATAACCTGCGATGGCTCCTAACAGGGTTTGAAGTACTTTATATCCAGTATGGAGCCTTCACGCTCTGCTTTAGCCTTGAAAACCGCTTCCACCGGCATGCCGATTCTGATTTTCTCGGGGGTCACTTCGCCAAGCCGGTGAACCAGTCCGCCGTAGGCACCGTCAAGCTGTACCATAGCCAGGATTACCGGCTTGTCCAGCCTGTTTTCGTCCAGGTCCAGATAGGAGAGTGTGTAGGTGTGGACTACTCCTCTCTTGCCCACATCGACCCAATCTTCCAGCTTATTAAAGCATCGCTCACAAAAAAGACGGGCAGGGACATAGGTCAGGTTACAGCTTTTACAGGTTGCTCCCATAATCCTGGCGTTGTCTTTAATTTCACGGAAAAATCGTTCTCCAGCAACGCCAAAGGTATACTGCCCGTATACCGGTATATCGCCTTGCAAAGATTTAGTCTGGGTGGTTTGGACAATCTTCTCCAAAGGGCTCATTTCTTCCTCCTATAACGGTTTCCAGTATTTGATGTCTGTAATTGCCCCCTCGCGCTGTGCCTTGGGTTTCCAGACTGCCTTAACCTTCATGCCGATCTTCACCTTTTTCGGGTCAACTTCTTCCAACAGGTGCATTATTCCCACACCTCCAGAGCCGTCTATTTCAATAAGTGCTGGAATTTGCGGTTCTTTTATGCGGTTAGCCTGAACATCGGTGTAGGCGATAGAGAAGGTATTGACCGTGCCGGTATCCTTGAGATAGACCCATTCATCCACTGTCCGGAAGCATAGCTCACAGAAGGCTCTTGCCGGTAGCAATACACGGTGGCACTTTTCACATTTCGTGCCGATAATCTTGCCGTTTTTCAGTTCGGCAAAGTATCTGCCGTAACCAACTCCGCAATCCCATGCATATTTCAGGTTGGGATGCCATTCGGTGGACAAAACCTTCTTCTCTTTTATATCTGTATCGCGCAGGGGTGTTCCTGGCCACTCTTTGATTTTCGCAGTCATTATTACCTCCTTAAGTTCCTACTACGACAACGGTGCCAACCTGCATCTCGTCTCCCCATGCCTGGGCAACGCCTTTCTTTGGTTTGCCTGGCACCTGTCTTTTTCCGGCTTCACCACGCAGTTGCCAGTATAGCTCGGCTACCTTCATAACACCTGAAGCTGCAATGGCGTTACCAACGCCCAAAAGACCTCCTGATGGGCAGGTTGGCAGATTGCCATCCCTGTTGAAGTAGCCATCAGCTAAAAGCTTTGGTGCTTGGCCTTTGTCGCATAGAAGTAAACCCTCTATGTGGTGAAGCTCCTTATAATCGAAGGGGTCATAAGGCTCGGCGATATGGATTTCCCTTCTAGGCTCGGTAATTCCCGCCATTTCATAAGCCATTCGAGCGGCAACTTCTACGTATTGGGGATAGTAAAGGTCGCGCTGACCGACGTACATGCTGTCCAGGCACCAGCCGACGCCTTCAATCCAGACCGGCTTGTCGGTAATTCTCCTGGCAACGTTTTCAGATGCCAGCACCAGAGCTGCAGCGCCATCACTGGTCGGGCTGACATCGAGACGCTTTACCGGCCACGCCATTACCTCGGAATTCATAACGTCGTCCACGGTAATTTCGGCGGCGAGCTGAGCGCAGGGATGGTCGAGAGCATTCTTTTTGTTTTTGACTGAGGACAGGGCGATTTCTCTTTCAGTAATTCCATGCGCGTTCATATACCTGTTCATTTCCCAGGCAAAGAACCAGAGCAGGCTTGCCTGAAGCGGGCTTTCGGTGAACTGGTCCCAGCAGGTGACGAAGGCGGCCTGGGGATGTGGCATGCACGATGACATTTTTTCCTCGCCTATTACCAGGCAGGTGTCAAATAGGCCTGAGGCAACATGGTACCAGCCCTGTGCCACCGTAAAAACACCGGTGCCCCCGCCAACGAAGCCTCTCATGGTTGGCTTGCGCCAGCCGCTGGTGCCATCGGTGAGATACTCCGATTTCATGTGGACCATATCGAAGGCATCGGGAGCTGTGCCTACCGCTACAGACTCTATGTCGTTCATGGTAAGACCGCAGGAGTCGAGTGCCATTTTGTTAGCCTCCCAGGCAAGCTCTTTTCCTGTTTCTAGCGCTCGGCGCATGAACTTGGTCATGCCGGCGCCGACTATAGCTACTTTACGCATTGCCATTTTCTCTCTCCTTTTACTCTTTGCTCAATATTATTGTGGTGCCGGTGGTTGTCGGTACGCCTCGCCATGATTGAGCTAAACCGGTGGTTATACCCGGCACCTGCCTTTTTCCGGCTTCGCCGCGCAGTTGGAGTACTATCTCCAGGACACGTTGCAGCCCTGTGGCTTCTCCCAACCAGCCAACACCTAAGCTGCCTCCAGATACGTTTATCGGCAGCTCTCCTTCTCTTTCGGTAGCTCCTTCTTCAACCAGTGAACCAGCCTCACCTTTATGGCAGAGTTTCAGAGCTTCCATGTGCTGGAGCTCTTTGTAGGAAAAAGAATCGTCTATTTCGGCTATGTCTATCTCCTTCCGCGGATGTTTTATACTAGCCATCTTATATGCCATTTCAGCCGACAATCTTGCGTAGGCGGCTTCGCTCCATGGCCTGGTTTCAAGATATGGCGTGTCGGAGCACCAGCCAACGCCACGTATCCAGACGGGCTTTTTAGCAAGGACTTTTGCCTTCTCTTCAGAGGCTAAAACCATGACAATAGACCCATCAGTCGGAGCAGCGGTATCCAGCCGGCTCAGGGGATAAAAAGTTGTTTCTGATTTAAGCACATCGTCTACTGTTATACGGTCGCCGTAGGAAGCTAGCGGGTTGTCTATAGCATTCATCTTGTTTTTAACGCATACCCTGGCACATTGCTCTCTAGTGGCCCCGCTATCGTATAGGTAGCGGTTCATCTCCATGCCGGCGATGTAATTAGCGTTATACCCCAGCGGTTTGTTGAGCACCGGGTCAAGCGCGTGGGTGACCAGATAACCAGGAGTAAGCATGTTAGATAATTTGCTATGAGCCTCCACGGCTACTACTTTGTATTGCCCGGTTTGTATAAGCATATAGCCGACTATAAGCCCGCCGATACCGTCATAACAAACAGTATGTATAGACCGAAGGGCTGCGCCTATGTTGTCGGGGGCTTGAATGTCGAAGATGCTCCTGCCCTCGGTAAAGTCCTCAGCGCAGTCTACAAAACTGTCTATATCATGTCGGGGGTTGACTCCTGCATCTTCGTAGGCTTTAAATGCTGCCTCAAACATCATCTCCTTGAAGGAGACATCGGGGCTTATCGTCCTGAAAGGGGTGTAACCTATGCCTATAATAGCTACCCTACTTGAAATCATGTACAGTTACCTCCTTTAACGAAAAATTGTCAAGCTGCGTTTGCGCTGCTCACGCGACCCAGAGTTCTAATCATGTGGTCTGGACCTTTTTGGTTTTGCCTCTTCGCTTTTAGGCTACGCACTTATGGGTTTACTCATAGACGTGTCTCTACCGAGATTTAAGAGATGACTAATGCGCAGAGAACTGCGTCGTATCTATTTGCAGTTGCCCAGGGCAATAACGAGCACCCGGGAAGGCTGCTGGACATTTTACTATCAGGAAAGGGGATTTGCAACTCCCAAAGGAAACAAAAAGCTGGGCAGTCCAATATCGGCCCTGCCCAGTTTTTTGAAATCCTTACTGCTTAGAGGCGGCTAGCTCTTACCGATGCGGAACATCTTGGTGCCGCAAGATGGGCATACACCCTGAGTAGCAGGCTTGCCGTTCTTCATTTTGATAGTCTTGGCATCCTTCATCTCCTTCTTTGTGCGGCACTTCATACAGTAGGCTTGCATTTAGTTACCTCCCCCTTTTGTATTTGTAATTACAATAGCCATTTCCTCGGCAAAAGTCAATAGTACCAAGGTCATAAGCGAAGCTTTAGGGCAAGTTGGAAGTTGATTTATCGGTCGATTTTGAAGGCTTATCTTTGACTATAGTGCCTAGTGCAGAGTTCAGTCGGTTTCCCGAATACCTTACTGGTATGTGTGGTGGTGAAAGAAGCTACGTGGTGGGCCATTGTGGATTCGAACCACAGACCCCGGTCTTATCAGGACCGTGCTCTAACCAACTGAGCTAATGGCCCGCGTGGGGGGAAGTATAGCTTTTGCTGGAAACAGGTGTCAAGGTTATTGTCTGGCAGGTTTTCTTAGAGGTTAGCCAATGCGGTTTCTATCTCATTCCTGGCAAATTGGGACGTTTCGCGTGGCAGACTGGAGTCTAAGGCTTGTTTAGCCTTTTGACCGCCAAGCTTGCCTAATGCCCAGGCGGCATAACCCCTTACTATTTCTTCTGAATCCTGCATAGCTTTGGCAAGGTGGGGGATGTAGGACACGTCACCGCTGTTGCCCATGGCTATGGCGGCGTTTCTCTGGAAATACTTCTTTTCCCTGATGTAGTTGGGCATCAGCATCTGCACTCTTTTGGCGAAAAATTCATCAGTCATGTTCAGCAGATTGATGAAATTAAAGTCGTTGGCTACTTTGACTAAGTACTCGTCCGGCGCTAGTTTGGCCTTCAGCTTTTTCTGGTTTCTGGGGCAGACCTCCTGGCAGATGTCGCAGCCGTGGAGCCAGCTTCCCATCGTTTCTCTTATGTTCGGCGGTATGTAGCTGTTGACACCTGGGACGTAGTTTTCCTGTGTCATGAATGTATTTAAGGCGATGCAGCGTAGTGGGTTCATCTTCAGTGGTTTGTATAGTGCACCCGTGGGGCAGGCATCGATGCAAGCCGTGCATTTCGGCGGGCACTTGGTTTCAAAAGTAGGCTCGTCGTATTGCAGCTCAGCATCAGTTATGAAAGTGGCAATTATGATAAACGAGCCCATGTCATCGCCGAAAGCAAAGGTATTCCTACCATAGGTGCATATTCCAGCCCTGGCTGCAGCCATGCGGTCCGGCGTAACGACGCGCTGAGCTACATTGATGCCGTTCTTCTCCAGAAAATCTCGCATAAGCTGGCGGCGTGCCCCGTTGATACGGTGGCGTACAGTGAGGTTGGCCCTTGACTGGTAGTGCCGTCCTACCTTACCTGTCAGGTTCTCAGGGAAGGCCTGCTTGAAGATATCATGGGTGAATACGATGATAGACTTAGCTGTCGACATGCAATTTTTGGGTTCGGCGCCCTTCAGGGGCTGGAATACCCCGTCAATATACCAGCCATACATGTCTCGTCTGCCGTTGAGCTCGGTAATGTATTCCGGGAAGCTATCGGCCCTGGTGATGCCTACTTTGCTGTAGCCCAGGTCGAGGCCGAAGTCCTTTATGTCTTCACTTAGCGACACGTTTTTCCTCTTAGTGTGATAATCCTCGGTTGCGCAGTCGTGCTTGTTCCCATGCCTTATAGTTTTCGGCAGGTGTTATCAGCTCTGTATCAGCTCTCAGCTTGAGGTTTAAGGCGTCAGTGGGACAGCCAGTGATGCAGACGCCGCAGCCGATGCATTTGACTTGGTCTATCGAAGCTGTGCCGTTTATCGAGATGGCGTTCATGTGGCAGCGGTCTTCACAAATGCCACAGCTATTGCATTTATCCGGGTCGACGATTGCGAAGTAATTTGCCCTGACGCTGGTGTTCTCGATGCCTAGCTCAAGGATGCCCCTTAAGATGCCGCAGCAACAACCGCAGCAGTTGCATACCCAGTAAAGCCCGTTTTGCTGGTTGGCCACGCAGTGGACTAATCCTGCCTCTTCAGCTTCGTCGAGTAGTTTCAATGCTGCCTCTTTGGTGATTGTGTTTGGGCCTGGGGGCAATTCCACGGGCAAGAAGGAAATGCAGTTTCTGACAGGGAAGTTGCATTTCTTGGTATCCAGCAATTCCTGCTGTCTTCTGCAGATGCAGTTGCGCGCCTGGAAGGATTTTGCTTGCTCCATCAACTTCCTGACGTCGTTGTAGGGCAGGATTGTCTCGGTTTTCTTAAGTGCTTCATGTGCTGGGTCGACACGGTGGGTGTCTGGGTGGTATTTCATTATCCCCTTGCCGCCGCCCTCCATCCAGTAATGTTCAAAAAGATGTGCCAGGTCGTGGTCCATGGTCTCTGACTGTTGCTCATAAAAGCCCACCATAAACGGGGCCAGACGGTATTTCCTTATGCCATCCTTTACCGAGCTCCATATCATGCCCCTGGCCAGCATGGAGGTGAGTTTTGGCTCTACTGCTTCTTTCGGTAGTCCGACTTTCTGTGCTATAGCTTCAACTGTCTCGCTGGTGCCGGCCATGTAGCTGGCGACCTTAGCCTCTTCTACTGAAAACAGCCTTTCCAGGATTTGTAGCTCAACTCTGGATTTGGTGCGGGGGAAGCCTATGGGTAGTTTGCCCAGAGCATCAATGAGCTTCTCGTATGTATCCAGGCTCGTTTGCTTTGTATTCATCGGGTTCTGTCTCCTGTCCTATTTTACTGTCACCATTACTTTCGTAAGTGCGCTACACCAGCCTGGCGGTCTGCCATGTAGCGCATGAAGTAGTCACGTCCTGTCTTAGGTGGGTGCTCAATGGACACCCGCCTTTCGAGTGTTAGCGACTTTGTGGAACACTTGTAGGCGCAGACGCCACAGCCGATGCACAGGTCGGCATTAGCCACCGAAACCTTGCCGGTCTTGTTTTTCAACTGTGTCTGTCCACCGCCGTTTCCACCAGGGACCACTGTGATCCTGCCCTTGGCCTCCGGAAGGTCTTCAAGATGCAGGGCTTCCATGGGACAGCGTTTGACACATAGCCCGCAGCCGATGCATGTTTCCGCATTAGTACCTATGTGGTAATTGGAGGGAGTCAAGCTGGTGGAATGATTCAGCTTGTAGTATGCCTCGAAAAAGATGCAACAGCACTTACAGCAGTTACAGATTGTATCCACCCCCTCCTGGTGGTTTGATATTGCGTGAACAAGCCCAGATTCGGCGCTCAGGCGCAATACGTCTTCAGCTTCCTTGCGGGTAATCTCGCGGCCCAATTCATTTTCCACCATGTAGTGCGCCAGACGGCCGAAGTGCAGGCAAACTTCGGTCGGGTAGGTGCAGTTGGGTGTATCAGGGTCCAGATTCTTCTTGTGCTTGCAAGGGCAGGTGGCAACGGCGAAATAGTCCTGCGAATCGAGCACTTTGACTACCTCTTCGTAGGGGAGGATCTCCTTGGCATCCTTTACCGTCTTTTCGATAGGCAGAACCCTCAGCCCCTTCTGCTCGCTGTAGGCCGATTGATCCATGAATCCGTGGAAGAAGTACCGGTTGGCTATTGGCGCCATGGCTTTGGTTCTGGCATCGGTCCTACCCGGCCAGAATGTAGAACGCTGGATAAAGAAACCGTCATTCAGGCTATAGCGCACGCTGTCATTCTTGACAGTGCGGAAGACAAGTCCCTTCTTGGCCAGGGCATCCAGCTTCTTCTGGAGCTTCTGTGGTTCCACTTGCTTTAATTGTGATAGTTCTTCTAAGCTCTTGCCTCCGAAAGGCATGCTTGTGAGGAACGCTGCCTCCTCAGGGGTGTAAAGGGTCCTCATCATGGGCATTAGCTCGTCGGCGTCGGGCAGGTACCACCAGGTCTGTCTCATCCAGTCGATAAAACGCTGGTAGATTTCCTGTTCAGCTTCGGTGATTTGCTTTGTTTTCGTCTGCTTTGTAGCCATTGTCTCCTCCCTTTATGTTTTTCCTATGTGAAGAACGACGTTACGCTGATCGAGGCATGGTAAAGCTGGTGTTCAGCTTCTCATTCTGGCGCTTCTCCCAATGCTCGGAGTACACGTTCAAAGGTTGCCATTTCATCGGCTGTCGCCAACTGGCGCAGCTTGGAATCTAGTTCGTCGGCGAAATCCAGGATTTTTGGCCCGACGTCACGTGCCTTGTCTGTGAGGAATATCAATATAGACCTACGGTCATCCGGATTTGTTCTACGTTCCACATAGCCGCTTTTCTCCAGCCTGTCGATGATTCCGGTAAGCGTGGAGCTGTCAAGGGAGACGCGTTCTCCCAGCTCGCCGACACTGATACCGTCACCCATCCACAGAGCGTTGAACACGAAGTACTGGGGAGAAGTCAGACCGAAAGGGGTCAGCCGTTTTTCGTAGTGGTCATATACCCGACGCATCACCCGCCCAAGATTGAAGCAGATATGTCTTGTGGCATCATACATAATTGGCACTCCGATAGTTTGTGGTCAATATATTTGTACACATCATAAATGATATTCTAGTGCTTGTCAAGTGCAATTCGAGCGTGTATTGAGACTGCACTTTCCATTCAACCTGCTATAATAGCTTGGTAGTGCATCATGCCCAGAGGTGTGCCAATGCCGATGAGGGAGAATCAGCAGAGCCAGGATGCGCAAAGGTTGAGGGATGCTCTTGGTATGCTTCCTGAACCTGTGGCCGAGCAAGCGTTTGTAGTGGTAAGTGGATTGCCGGGTACGGGCAAGTCCTATTTCTGTCGCAAACTTGCTGAAAAAGCGCCTTTCTGTATCGTGGAGAGCGATGCTTTACGGAAGGTGTTATTCAACTCTCCCTCCTATAGTCAGGAAGAAAGCACACGTCTTTTTGCCGCTTGCCATGCGCTGATAGAGCAACTTCTCCAGGATGGGATACCGGTAATACTCGATGCTACCAATCTTTCGGAGTATCATCGTGAGCATCTATACGCCATCAGCGATAGAACTAAAGCGAGGTTGATATTGGTTCGTGTTGAAGCGCCTTCGGAGCTGGTGTATGAGCGTCTCGGGGCGCGAAATAGCAGTATGGCTAATCCAGAGGATAAATCGGATGCTAATGGGGAAATCTACAGGCGCATGCAGTCCAGGGTGGATAGAATTCGGAGGAATCATCTGGCGGTGGATACCTCGCGTGATATCATGCCAGTCATTGACAGGATAATACGTTTGATAAATTGATGAAGTGCACGAAGTGCGCTTAATAGCATAAAATGGTATGAGGATGAAGGTGGGGGAATGGTGAATTGTAGGCCACATAAATTGTGTGCCAGAGGAGGTGAATTTGAACATAGTTGTTAAAGCAGGTGATATCAGTTCTATCGAGGCTGATGCGGTTGTGGTCGACCTTTTTGAGGGTGTGGGACGCCCTGGTGGGGCCACGGGTGTTGTGGATACGGCGCTCGATGGGGCAATTAGCAAGCTCATCATGCATGGCGAAATAAAAGGGAAACTTAATGAGGTAACCGTAGTTCATAGTTTGGGTAGAGTCCCAGCACGCGTAGTGGCAGTCGTCGGCCTGGGCAAGCAGAAGGACCTGACTCTGGACAAGATACGTGGTCTGGCTGGGGAATTTTGCCGCTCGTTGCGGAGGTTGAATTGCCGTCGAATTGCCACCATTGTGCATGGGGCTGGTGCTGGAGGATTTGAGCCTGAGGTATCAGCCCAAATGATAGTAGAAGGCAGCATACTTGGCCTTTATCGCTTTCGCAAGCATATCAGCAAGGAGCCGGAGAACCATGATGTGGAGGAACTGATAATAGTAGAGAGGGATAAGGCGAAGGCGAAAACCTTAGAGAAAGCTTGCGTCAGGGGCAAGATACTGGCTGGGGCTACCAATCTGGCTCGCGACCTGGTAAACGAGCCGGCTAATATGATGACGCCGAACGATTTAGCGAAGGCTGCGGAACAGGTGGCGAAAACATATCGACTTGGCTTGGCTGTGCTGGATCGGGGGCAAATGGAGAAGGAAGGGATGGGTGCGCTGTTAGGCGTGGCGCGGGGTAGCTGCCAGCCGCCGAAACTGATTATGATTAGCTACAAGGGCGACAAAGGCTCATCTGATACACTCGGTCTTGTGGGCAAGGGCATCACCTTCGATTCTGGGGGTATATCATTGAAGCCGTCAGACAATATGTGGGAAATGAAGGGTGACATGTCAGGGGCTGCAGCAGTGCTGGCTGCTATGAGCGCTATCGCTCAACTAAAGCCCAAGGTCAATGTCGCCGGTGTGATTCCAGCTACCGAAAATCTTCCCAGCGGTGAGGCCACCAAGCCTGGAGACATCCTTAAGGCGGTAAACGGTAAAACTGTCGAAGTGGTGAACACCGATGCCGAGGGGCGTTTAATACTGGCTGATGCTCTTGGGTATGCTGTGAAACAGGGGTTATCTCCATTGGTAGATGTGGCAACTCTTACTGGCGCTTGTCACATAGCGCTGGGGGACTTCCGCAGTGGGCTCTTCGGCAACAACCAGGAGCTTATGGATAAAATCGTTGAAGCTGGTACCGGGGCTGGTGAGCGATTGTGGCAGATGCCCATGGATGAGGAGTACAAGGAGTTGAATAAGAGCGAGGTGGCTGATATAAAAAACTCGGGTGGCAGGTGGGGTGGTGCTGTTACCGCAGCGCAATTCCTGTCTGAATTTGTGGGCGATAAGCCGTGGGCGCATATCGATATAGCAGGGACATTCATGAGCGATAAGGAACGTGGCTACCTGGTGAAAGGTGCCACAGGTGTCAGCGTTCGAACTTTGGTCAACTTAGCTTTGGCCTTTAGCAAGAATTAGGAGGTGTGCTGTGAAGCTGAAATGGTTAGGGCATGCTTGTTTTCTCATTACCTCTGACGGCGGATTACGGATAATCACTGACCCCTATGCTGTGGGAGGTGGTGTGGGCTACTCGCCCATAAGGGAGACTGCTGATATAGTCACTGTTAGCCATGGGCATGCAGACCACAATAATGCTGCGACGATAGCTGGTAATCCCGAGGTGGTCACGGATGTGGGTGTTAGGAAATTGAAGGGTATCGAGGTTAAAGGTGTGGATACCCATCATGATGAGTCTGCGGGCAAAGCTCGGGGTAATAACGTTGTTTTCTGCTTTTCTGTGGACGGAGTGAAAATCTGCCATCTGGGTGACCTGGGGCATAGGCTTAGCTCGCAGCAGGTCGCCGAAATCGGAGCAGTGGATGTGTTGCTTATCCCCGTGGGTGGGTTCTTTACCATTGATGCTGTAGTTGCCAGCCAGGTCTGCGACGACCTGAAACCCAGGGTAGTTGTTCCCATGCACTACAAGACTTCCAAGCTGGAATATCCTGTGGCTGGCGTCGATGATTTTCTGAAAGGAAAGAAAAATGTCAAAAACATCGACTCCAGCGAGGTTGAATTAAAAGCAGGGCAGTTGCCTGGTGCCACGGAGATAATGGTGTTGAAACACGCGATGTGAGCGCTGCCTAGCCCGTTTCATTTAGAGGTCAGTTTTTCCCACGCTGCCTGTGCAGCCTCCATCTCGGCTGCCTTCTTGGTTTTCCCCGACCCTGTTCCCAACAGTTCATTGCCCAGCGCGACCTCGATAACGAAGTATTTATTGTGGGCAGGCCCAGAGGCTTCGATGGTGTGGTAGGTTGGAAGCTGCTTGTATTTGGCTTGGGTGAGTTCTTGCAGGAGAGCCTTGTAATTGCGACTTATCCCTTCGTTTTTGAGTATGGCTATCTGTACATCTAGCTTGTCCAACACGAAACTCTGTGCTGTGTCTAAGCCTTGGTCAAGATAAATGGCCCCTATCAGAGCTTCGAAGACATCTGCCAGATTGGTCCGTCTCTGCCGTCCACCTGTGGATTCTTCGCCTTTGCCCAGTTGCAGATAATCTCCAAGCCTTAGCTCTGCGGCTATCTGTGCCAGAGTCTCCTGGCGCACCAACGAGATGCGCATCTCGGTCAGCTCGCCCTCAGTGAGCTGTGGGAATTCCTGGTATAGCCTTTCGGCAATGGTGAAGCCCAGCAGGGCATCGCCCAGGAACTCCAGGCGTTCGTTGTCAACTGCGGCGGGGTCGGTGTTTTCGTTGACATAAGAAGAATGGACAAAAGCTTGCTGAAGTAGTTCCAGATTTCGGAAGCTGATTCCTACGGATTCCTGTAAGGCTTGCCAATCTTGCATGCCTTTGTTCCTGAGTTGGAGTATAGCAACCGAATCGTAGCTTGGCAAGCTAGCAAGTTTTTGTAGATTTGTGGAGTCTCTTTTTTGTTTGAAGAGCATCGGATTGACAGGTTTGTTGCTGGCGTATAACATGAGATTTGCAGATGGTGTCACAGAGAGGAGATTAACATATGGATATTGGTGAAGCTATAAGTCAGCGAAGGTCAATCAGGGCTTTCAAGCCTACTCCTGTTCCTCAAAAGGTGTTGAAAGAGATAGTGGAACTGGCGTTGCGTGCCCCTTCTTGGGCGAATACACAGCCGTGGGAGTTCGCTATTGTAGGGGGCAAGAAGTTGGAGGAGGTCAGGGAAGGTTTTATGGCCAGGTCGTCGGATATCCCCAACCCCGATATACCCATACCCAAGGAATTCCCTGAGCCTTTTAACACGCGTCGTCGAGCTGTAGGTGCTCGCGTCTTCGAGATTAAGGGGATTGGTAGAGAAGATAAGGAGAAGAGGGTGGCGTGGACTTTGGCAGGGCTACGGCTTTTCGAAGCGCCGAATGCTATCTATATTCTGACTGACCGCTCCTTTTATTTCCAGGGCGGTTCTGTGAATGTATGGCCGATTTTCGACTGTGGCTGCGTGGCCGAGAACATCATGTTGTTGGCTACCAAGCATGGTTTGGGAACGATTGCCCAGATTGCGGCCGTGATGTATCCTGACGTACTGAGGAAAGTACTGGAGATACCTGATTCCAAGGTAATAGTGCTGGGGATAGCCGTCGGTTATCCTGATTGGGATGAACCAATAAATCAATTGCATACCGACCGCGTGCCGCTGGATGAGGTGGCCAAGTGGCATGGGTTCTAGATGTGAGTAGTGCGAGCTTCTAGGACTCTTGGCTTAGGCCTTCGAGCTTTTGGATAGTTGCTCCTGGTAAGCTTTCCAGCCCGGACACCATGTCGTATGCCATCGCCAGATTCTAGCTATTAGTGAATTTGGATTTCTCTCTGCTCGTTTTCGAAGTCCGCAGTCTTCGCAATTTGATTTCATTTCTCATTCTCCTTTAGTCTGGGTCGTTTTGTCGTTATTAGTAAGTGGCTGGGGCTAACCTACTAGCTTTATGGTCAGAAAGGCGGCACCAACATATGCGGAAATGCCAATGAGTACAGAGGGTACGGGTCCCAGCTTGGGCAGTAAGAACATCACGGGGATGACATATAAAAGCCAGGCGGGCAGTAACAGCAGCATGCTCTTGAAGTAGGAGGTGGTGGCGTTCAAGCCGCCGGTGAAGTATATGGTGAACATAGAGAGGACTGTAATGCTGGGGAAGAAAGCCACGAAGGCAGCCAGCAGTCCCTTCCCCTGGCCTCCGAAGTAGGTTACCAGCGTAACAATTGTTCCACCCAGGAAAAAATATAGTATTAGCCACTTGATGTCCATATGTCTCCTCTGGCGAGCGCCATTGTTCAGTTGCTTTGATTATACATCAGATGGGCTGTTTG
>Ga0194125_10009215_pt1 | contig 13737 bp, 7 predicted proteins | sample TA2KigC250mmetaG_FD_148626 | JGI IMG/M metagenome (GOLD analysis project Ga0194125, IMG submission 148626) | Freshwater microbial communities from Lake Tanganyika, Tanzania - TA2015034 Kigoma Deep Cast 250m | ecosystem: Environmental > Aquatic > Freshwater > Lake | place: Tanzania: Lake... | reverse complement strand
GATATTGGGGCTGATATTGCAGGACAAGGGGATTCGTATTCCCGGAGGTGGTCTGCTGGCGTATTATATTGCCATGGTTTATTCATCTGCCGTGGCATTTAAAAATTTCTTGATGAACAAGAACTATGGGATGTGGAAGCCCGTCCGGTAAATGAAGGATGCGAGTTCAACTCCGTACGGTTATGGGTAGATACTCTGATCACAGCAGAAATGTGATTTGCCATATCCGCTGCGGTGAGTGAATGTATCCGATTAAATATATGGAGATTAGGATATGAAAACCCTGAAATTTGGCCTCATCGGCTGTGGCCGGATCTCAAAGAACCACTTTGAAGCGATCCAGCAGATCCCCGATGCCGAATTCTCGGCTGTGGCGGATCTCGATCGCAGCCGCGCTGAACATGCGGCTGAGTTGTATAAGATCCCGGCGGTCTATACGGACTACATGGAGATGCTGGAAACCGAAAAACTGAATGCGGTGTCGATCTGCACTCCCAGCGGGATGCATCCGCAAATGGGGATCGATGTTGCCAGCCACAAGATGAACGTCATCACCGAAAAACCGATGGCGATCAATATCGCTGCCGCTGACGCCCTGATCAAAGCCTGCGACAAGCACAAAGTGCATCTCTTCGTAGTCAAGCAGAACCGCCTGAACAATACGTTGCAACTTTTGAAAAGCGCCATGGACAAGAACCGTTTCGGCAAGATCTTCCTCGCTCAGAGCAACGTCTTCTGGCAACGCCCCCAATCCTATTATGCCTCCGCCAAGTGGCGCGGCACCTGGGAATTTGACGGCGGCGCTTTTATGAACCAGGCAAGTCATTACGTGGATGCCTTGTGCTGGCTCCTGGGTAATGTCGAATCCGTCATGGCTTATACCGCCACCATGGAACGCAGGATCGAAGCCGAGGACAGCGGGTGTGCCCTGCTCCATTTCCGGAGCGGTTCGATCGCCTCCATCAATGTCACCATGCTCACCTACCCCAAAAACTTCGAGGGCTCCATCACCATCATCGGTGAAAAAGGCACCGTCAAGGTCGGCGGGATCGCCGTCAACAAGATCGAGAAATGGGAATTTGATGAATACGACGATGACGACCGTATGGCTCTCGATGCCAATTATCAACCTCCCAACGTCTATGGCTTTGGCCACACTCCCTATTACCACAATGTGGTCGATGTCCTGCTGGGTAGGGCAGAACCCAAAACTGACGGCAGAGACGGACGCAAATCGGTCGAAGTGATCCAGGCGATCTATCAGTCCGCCAAAATGGGCAAAAAGATATCCCTGCCGTTGTAAGATCAGATAACTACTGACCGCGGTTTGGCATTCCCCAGGCGATTTCTGCCCGTGTAAGGACATCTCCGGGAACCGTTAGGTTGGTTCTTACCCATCGAATGACCGCCACCTGCCTCTCAATTGTTTTAAGTGCATATTCCTTTATATTACAACCATTTAATTGTTGTCTCAGCCGGAAGTACCAAAATAAAATTGAAAAAAGCTTGACAAAAATACGCCTGTGTACGCTTGGTATGGGCAGAAGTGATATACTGGGGTGGATTGTGGCATGATACACAGGTATCATGTCGTTTGAGACCTCGTCACCACCATAGAGTGTGAAATGGAATAAGATCTCCGGAAACCGGACATGCTTATCTTGATGGTTGTTCTAACAATAAGAAAAGAAAGGAGTTATGCTTATGAAAAAAGCACTGCTAACTGTGATCGGTATCATCACCATGTTGATGCTTACCATGTCTTTGACGGGTACTTTGCTCATCAATCCGGACCAGGCCGGTGGCTTCGAACTGGGAGACGGTTCCTTCGGCGCTAATGGCTGGACACTGGTAAATGGTACCCAAGTCAATTATTGGGCAACCGGAACGGCCGCTCCCGGCTATTCTGGCAACCGGGCTGCCTTCGTGACCAATAACGGTACAAATTGGACTTATACTTTATCAACTGCCTCAAACCAAGTCGTCTATTTCTGGCGTGAGGTCACCTTCCCGGGTGGCGAAGGCGACATCCAATTGACTTTTGACTATCGCGGAACCGGTGAATCCATCTACGATTATCTCAGGGTATTCCTTGTTCCAACCACCCAGACCATTACCGCCGGAACTCTATTGAGCACTGGAAGGATCGGTTTGGAGTATTACAATCTGACTCCTGATTGGATCAAAACCGGCATTACCATTTCGGCATCCGAAGCCGGTCAAACCAGAAGATTGGTGTTTTGCTGGCGAAATGACACTTCCACCGGATATAACCCACCCCTCGCTATCGACAATATCAAACTTACCTCCAATCCGAGCACCCCGTTGAGCGGTACGTATTACATCGACAATACTCAAGCCACCGGCGGACAGTATTTCAATAACTTCGTCGATGCCATCCTGTCCCTGAACAACAATGGCGTTACCGGATCCTCCACTTTCCACGTCACTTCGGGACAGACCTTCAAAAATTATCCGCCTCATATCACCGCAACCGGGACCCCCGGTGCGCTGATCGCATTCCAGAAAAGCGGCTCCAATGCCAATCCGAAGATTCAGTGTAATGGGCATGGATCCACCACACCTATCCGGGCTGCCATCGCCATTGGCGGCGGTGACTACTTCACCTTTGACGGGATTGACATAGAGTTATTGGGAGGAGTGGAGACAAGTTTAGGAGTTTTCACGTATCCCCTGGAGCATGGCTACTACATTTACAATGCCGCTGCCGGCAACGGCGCTCAATCCAACACGATCAAAAACAGCAAGATCGTGCTTGACCGCCGCAATACCAGCACCCGCCCCATTTATCAGAATGTTGCCGTAACGCCAACCTCGGCAGCCGGTGCCAATTCTTCCAACGTTTATGACAACATCGTCGCCGAAAACGTCAATGCCGGTATCTATCTGCGCGGGAATGCTACCTGGCCTGACAATGCCTGTCAGATCAAGAACAGCATTATGGGCTCCACCACAGCCAATGACATCGGCAATTCCTCCGCTCAGACCTGGGGTATCCGCGTTGATTCCGGCTCCAACACGACCATTGACAAAAACATCATCCGCAATGTGACCGGAACCAGCACTTCCGCCGTGGATGGTATCTTTGTTTCCAATACCGGCAGCTCCACCGTCAGTGTCGGATTGCAACAGATCAGCAACAACCGCGTCTATAACCTCAATAATACCAACACAGGCGCCGGCAGAGTGTGCGGCATCAGAGCCAGTATCACCAACCATGCCAGCAGTTCCTCCAGGATCTTCAATAATATGATCTGGGGTCTGAACAGCGCATCCACATCCACCACATCCCGCCGTATCATTGGTATCTTAGCCCAGGATACCGGATCAGGAACCGCCGGGGCTAACAATGTGGACTTCAATAGCGTCCTGATCGATCACAGCAATCTGGCGACCGTCAGTGCCGCCTACGAGATCGGAACCACCTCCGGTTCCATCATCAGAACCCGCAACAATATCTTTGCCAATTTCACCGCCAGTCAGACCGGCAGCGCCTATCACGTTGCCTGGGCTTCAACGGCCACCAATCTGATCGGCAACGCCGGTTCCATCTCCGACAATAACGTGCTATATATCCACAATACCAGCAACGGCTATGTTGGCAGAGGTTCAGCCACGAACTATTCCACTCTCATCGACTGGCAGACGGCAATGAGCAACGACTTGAACAGCCGTGGTTCCAATCCCCGCTTCGATTCTGCCAATCCGCTCTATATCGTCACCGATATTGCCACTCCGGTGGAGGGGAACGGTTCCTTCTTTGGCGGAGCCATCGACTGGGTGCTGTATGACATCGATGGCAATCGTGCCGTGAGAAGCGATCCTCCCGATATCGGCGCTCATGAAGGTAATTTTGAACGGGAAGTGGAGTGCGTTCCACCTCTTGCCCAACCTACCGCTCTCATCCTTGTTCCCGCTTCTACTTCCATTGCCGGTAGTTTTACTGCCAGCGATGCCGAGGCATACCTCGTGGTCAGGCATACCGATAGTTCTCACGATACCCCGCCTACCGACCGCACCTGGTATTCAGCCGGCAACGATCTGGGCAATGGCAGGATCGTCAGCGCCTCGGCATCAACTTCATTTACCGCCTCCGGACTTACTGAGGAAACACTCTATTACTTCACGGTTTATGCCTACAATACCAGTGGATTGAACGCTCCCGCCTACCTCACCGCCGATCCGCTAACCGGATCGATGCAAACCCTGCCGCCTGTTCCCGATCAACCCGGTTCACTAACCGCCACTGCCCTCAGTTACACCGTGATCCAGATCAATGCCACAGCCAACGCCAATGATAACAACATCATGGTGGCTTGGAACACTACCAGCTCATTCGGTGTGCCTTTGTCTTCCGGCTATACTGTTGGTCAATCCATCACCGGCGGTGGTACTGTGCTGTATATGGGACCCGCATCCGGGTTTCCCATCAACCACCCTGACCGGAGTGAAGGAACCACCTACTACTACCGTGCCTGGAGCTATATCACGGCGGAAAGAGCCACTTATTACGTATTCTCCTCGTTGTCCCGCTCTGCCAATGCCACCACTCCCCTCACTCCGGTCAGCGTCCCTCATACTCAGGATTTTGAAGTTATCAGCGCTGCCGGTCAATTCCCGACCGGTTGGACTCAGGCCGGCACCAGATGGTCTTCTCAGGTCAGCATCCCTTCACCGTCATACAATCGTGGACCTCGTAGCGGCACCGATTATCTGACCTGTATGTGGAGTTCCACCACCAGCGATTGGATGTTTTCCCGCGGTATTTCGCTCGAGCAGGGAAGGACTTATGATCTTGGGATCTGGTACAATACTGATGGTTATACCGGCTGGACTTCCTTCAAGATGAGTATCGGCACTACCGCTACCGGCGGTGGTATGACTACCCAGCTTGCGATTGTCAATAGCCCGATCAACATGGCATACCAGCAATTGACCGGTTCTTTCAGCCCGCCCGATAACGGTGTTTATTACGTCGGCTTCCAGGTGATCGCCACCGGAAACCCCTGGTATATGTCGTTTGACGATTTCTCCATTGACATTGCTATTACTTATCCCTTGCCCCCTACCACTCCGTCACCTGCTCATCTTTCTACCGGCAGGTCCCTCAATCAGGATCTGGGCTGGGTAAACCACGGCACAACCACCAAAGTGGACGTCTATTTCAGCACCAACCAGACGGCTGTGATCAACAAGGATGTCTCTGCCCGTGTAGCGTCAAACCAGACCTCACCCCTGAATAGCTATGAACTGCCCGCCCTGGATTACAGCACCACTTATTACTGGCGCATCGTTGCCAAGAACGACATTGACGAAACTGCCGACAGCGACGTCTGGCAATTTGCCACCATGGCTGATCCCACGATCTATGAACTGCCGCATATCACTACGCTCTCCGAAGCAGTTCCAGCCGAGAACTGGTATCAGGTGAACAGTGGCACCGGAATTACTCCCAGATGGGGTACAAACAGCAGTGCCAATGCCGGAGGTACAGCACCAGAGTTCAGATGTGCATGGCAGAGTGTTAATCCAGGCACCACTCGCTTGGTCTCACCTCCTGTTTTTATCGACGGTCTCACGACTCTGGTTGTCAAATACCGCCAGCAGATCGATGATTATGCCGCCGGCTGTACATTCAAGTTCCGTTACAGTTTCGATGAAACGGCTTTCACCAATCTCTGGACCCAGGCATCTGCCGGTGATGTCACCTATCCTGCCGAAGAAAAAGTCTATACTCTCGATCTGACTCAAGCAGAGTTCGAGGGCAAAGAGCGCATCTTCTTCGGGTGGGAAATCGAAGGTAACCTGTTTCAGTTTGACTACTGGTATATTGATAATGTCAAGTTCCTGCACGACAACAACGAGATCAACCAAACAATCGTTGCCGGTAACCAAGCGTCTGTCGTCATCCCGGTTATCGAGATCAATGGCGTACCTCAGACCAACCCGACCACCGTTAACATTACTCCGCTTACCAACGGTGCCGTGGTCAATGCCAGCGTGACTTATCAACCCTCGCATATTTCTACTCCGGTGAATGCTGGTTTGACCGTCATGCTTAGCGGAACCGATTTCAACAACAGCACTGTAACCGTGAACCACAACCTTGGGTTTATTCCCATGGAGATCGGTTACCGGCTTGGTAACGGACCACTGACCATCGTTCCCGAGCAACCCGGTTGGACTGATATTAGTAGTTTCTTTGACATCTACTTTGAAGGTTTCAAAGGACCGGATGATGTGTACGTGTTCTTCCCGATGGAAGAGGATCAGCCCCTGCCGGTCGATCTCTCCTCCTTCACTGCCGTGCTGACCGCCGAAATGTTCGTCCGCCTGGCTTGGACTGCCGAATCTGAGAACAATCACCTCGGCTACAATGTCCTGCGCAGTAATATCCGTGATCTGGAAAGTGCCCTGACCCTCAATCCCTCCCTGATCACCGATGGTACATCAAACGGCACTCAGATCAATTACGTCTTCACCGATACTGAGATCGAGAACAACAACCAGTATTACTACTGGCTGGAAAGCGTGTCCTTGAACGGCCACAGCCAGTTCTACGGACCACTGACGGTTACCGTCGGCGATCCCGGCGACGATCCCGGCACTCCCGATATTCCTTTGGTAACAGCGTTGCTCAATGCCTATCCCAATCCCTTCAATCCGAGCACGGCCATCCGGTACTCCCTCAAGGAAGCCACCAAAGTGAATGTGGTGATCTTCAACCTCAAAGGACAGGTGATCCGTCACTTCAAAACCGATCATGCCACCCCCGGATTCTACCAGTTCGTCTGGGATGGTAAGGACAGCAAAGGCAATGCCGTCAGCAGCGGTGTCTATTTCTACCGCATGACCGCCGGCAAATACACTTCCACCAAGAAACTGATGCTCGTCAAATAAGCATCAGCGAGCATAATTGCCCTCCAGCGGTACGGATTCATATCCGTACCGCTCTTTTTTGCGTCCTCCTTGCTTGATTACCTTAGTATAACCTTAGTATAACCTTACGACCGTAAGGTTATACTAAGGTTATACTAAGGTAATCAAGCAAGGAGGACAGGAAAAACTTGACAGGGGCATAAAACGAAATATGCGGGTAAAAAAGACGGAACCGGTCAGGATGGGATAGAGGAATGGAATTGAACCGGATCATGTTTCTGACCGGTGCGCCACAGCAGAGTATGAGAGGTAAGCAATGAAGTATGCCTGGCGGAATGACGCCTTTGCCAAAGTTACGGGACGGGCAAGATATGCCGATGATATCAAGATGCCCGGTCTGTGCCATGCGGTACCGGTTTATGCCGATGCCGTTCATGCCCGATTGCTGCGGATCGATCCGGAAGCAGCGGGAAAAAGTCCGGGAGTGCTGGGCGTATTTACGGCGGCGGATATTCCCGGAACCGTCAAATTTGGTCAGATCATCCGCGACTGTCCCACTCTGGCAGGGGACAAGATCCGCTGTCATGGCGACGTGATCGCTCTGGTGGTGGCGGAGACCAGAGCCCAGGCGATGGTGGCAGGCGACCTGGTCAAGTGTGAAATCGAGGATTTGCCGGCTTTGACCGATCCCGAACAGGCGCTGGCTCCGGATGCGATCCTGATCCATGCAGAGCTGGGAACCAATCTGGTCAATGAGCACAGCGTGCGCCGGGGGGACGTCTCTGCCGGTGAAACCGCCTCCGAATATATTATTGCAGCGGAAGTTACCACCAGCCGGATCGAACATTCCTATCTGGAACCGGAAGCCGCGGTGGCGTTAGTGCGTCCGGATGGCGTGGTCGAGATCCACGGCAGTATGCAGCATCCCTTTTCCACCCGCCGTTTTGTGGCGTCCACTTTGGGCTTGCCTTTGGCACAGGTGGAGGTGACCGGCACTCCGATGGGCGGTGGATTTGGCGGCAAGGATGATACGGCGGCGCTGGTGTGTGCCCGGGCGGCCTTGTGTGCCTGGCTGCTCAAGCGTCCGGTGAAAATCACTTATACCCGGGAATGGTCGATGCGGGAGAGCTATAAACGCCACCCTTACCGGATGCGGTATCGGATGGGATTGGATGCGGAGGGGAGGATCCGGTTCGTATATGTGGACATGCTGGCGGATGGCGGTGCCTATTGTTCGGTCTCGCCCTGGGTTACCTGGCGTTCCACGGTTCAGTGTTGCGGGGCTTATGAGGTGCCCAATGTCCATTGTGACGTGCGCGCGGTCTATACGAACAATGTTTTTTGCGGGGCGATGCGGGGTTTTGGCTCGCCGCAGGTGAATTTTGCCATCGAGCAATTGATCGAGATCGCCGGGCAAAAAGCCGGACTGGATGAGATCACGATCCGGCGGCGGAATATGCTGCAGCAGGATTCCGTGACCGTCACCGGTCAGCAGTTGAGCGGGCATACCGTCTCGCTCCGGCAGGTGATGGACCGCGTTCTCGCGGAAATTGACTATGTGAATAAACGGCAGAACTGCAGTTTTGGAGATCCGGAAGCGGAGGAATGGTATGGCATCGGCTTTGCCATCAGTTATCGCGGGATGAGTTTGGGCGCTGAGGGAACGGATTTTAACAGCGCTATCATCAGCATCCAGCCGGATGGCTCGGTGATCCTGGAGACCGGCATCCACGAGAACGGTCAGGGCTCAGAATCTGCCATGATCCTTCTGGCAGCCGAACATCTGGGCATCGATAAAAACCGCATTGTCTACCGGCGCTCATCCACCTCCACGATACCGGATGGCGGGACAACCGTTGCCTCCCGCGGAACCTTGATGGGTGGTGGTGCCGTGGTCGATGCCTGTCATATTATCCAGGACAAGATCGGCGCCATCATCCGGCGCAAACTGGCGGTGGATCCGGCGCATCTGCTTTTCCGGGAAGGTTTTATCTATGATGAGGCAAGTGCCAGGCGGCTTTGCAGTTTCAATGAAGCCATCGGCTGGTGCTATCAGATGCAGGAATATCCCTATGCCTTTGGCGTGTTCAAAGCGCCACAGGTGAGCTGGGATGAACATACCGGACAGGGAAATGCCTATTTTACCTGGGTTTATGGCTGCCAGGCAGTGGAACTCAAGGTCGTCCCCAAGACCGGGCAGGTGGTGCTCCTGAATATGGTGGCGGCGCATGATATCGGCAACGCGGTCAATCCGGCAATGCTCTCAGGTCAGTTCTATGGCGGGATGGCAATGGGTACCGGTTATGCCTTGTTTGAGGAATTCCGGCACCAGGATGGCAAAGGGATCAGCAGCAATTTCCACAACTACCGCATCCCCCGGGCGACCGATCTGCCGCCGATGACCGCCATTATCGTGGAAAACCCCGATCCGCTGTCACCATCGGGGGCTAAAGGGATTGGCGAACCCACCAATGAATTGATGGCTCCGGCGATCGCTAATGCGCTCTATCGCGCCACCGGCAAACGCTATCTGAAACAACCGATCCAACCCGATCGTAGGGGCGCTTTCCCTCAGCGCCCCAAGGAAAATCTATCAACTCCAGAGTTGGGCGATGGGTCGCTTCCGGAGAGCGACTCTACGGATAGGATCAAGGAGGACTAACATGGCGGAAACTGTGACAATAAACAGACATAACTATCAGATAACCGATGCTATAATGGAGCGTCAACTGCTGGACTGGCTGCGCGAAGACCTGGATCTGACCGGCACCAAGAACGGCTGTAATATCGGTGTCTGCGGCGCATGCACGATCCTGGTGGACGGAGCACCCAGACGCGCTTGTAAACTGCTGCTGAAAGACGTGACCGGAAAGGATGTCATCACCATCGAGGGTCTTACTCCCGCCGATGGCTCTTTACATCCGGTGCAGCAGGCATTTGTCGATGCCGGAGCGATCCAATGCGGATTCTGTACGCCGGGAATGGTCTTGACGGCTTATGCCCTGCTTAAAAAGTGTCCCCAACCGACCCCTGCGGATATCCGACAAGCGATCAAAGGCAATCTGTGCCGTTGCACGGGTTATCAGCAGATCATTGATGCGGTCATGCTGGCAGCGGATCGCATGACCAAGCAAAAGAGGTAAATTATGGATAAATATGATGATAAGTACATCGTAAGCAGATTGAAAGAACTGCGCCAACTCACGCCGGCGCTGTATGGCAAGGACTTCCTGCTGACCTGGGAACAGAGCATGGACACACTCCGGGCAGTGATGCTGACCGCAGAGATCATGCAGGCATTGCATTGGCGGAAAGCCCCGTTTAGGATCTTTGATTATGGCTTGGGGATATCCATCTTTCGGGATAATTCCACGCGGACACGCTTCAGTTTTGCCTCGGCGATGAGTGCATTGGGGCTTACGCTTTCCGAGCTGGACGAGGTCAAGAGCCAGATCGCACATGGCGAAACGGTGCGCGAAACGGCGAATATGATCTCGTTTTTGACCGAAGTGATCGGTATCCGGGATGACATGTACCTCGGTGAGGGTCATTCTTATATGCAGGAAGTGGCGGAGGCAGTGACCGATGGCTTTGCCCATGGCGTTCTGGCACAGCGTCCGACGCTGGTGAATCTGCAGTGTGATCTGGATCATCCCACGCAAAGTATTTCCGACCTGCTCAAACTCAAGGATTATTTCGGCGGCTGGGATGCGCTCCGTGGTAAAAAGATCGCCATGAGCTGGGCATATTCACCGAGTTATGGCAAGCCCTTGTCCGTCCCGCAGGGTGTGATCAATCTGATGACCCGCCTGGGGATGAATGTCGTATTGGCTTATCCGGAGGGTTATGATCTGGTGCCGCAGACGATTATCTCCGCTCAGACCTTTGCTGATCAAAGCGGTGGGGACTTCCGCATCACGCATTCGATGGCGGAGGCATTTGCCGATGCTGATGTCGTCTATCCCAAGTCTTGGGCGCCGATGGCAGTGATGCAACAACGCACGGAACTGCTCAAAAACCGTGACAAAGACGGGCTGGCAGCGCTTGAAAAACAATGTCTGGCGGAAAATGCCCGGCACATGGACTGGGAATGTACCGAAGCGATGATGAAACTGACCCGGGCAGGCAATGCGCTTTATGAACACTGCCTGCCGGCTGATATCAGCGGCGTGTCCTGCGCCCAAGGTGAAGTCAGCCAAGCCGTCTTTGAGAAATACCGGCTGCACACCTATCAGGAAGCAGGGTATAAACCCTTCGTCATCGCTGCCATGGTCTTTGTGTCCAAACTGCAGGATCCTGCCTCCAAGTTGCAGAGATTTTATCATCTCTCCTCCGATGTACCCTTATGATCCTGGTGGTGCTGATTCCAATCCGCCCTTCCCGGATTCAGATAAGTAAAACTGGATTCCAGCCGGTGCTGGAATGACGAAAAGGATATTGATAAATGCCCAAGATTATTACACATACTTATCCCGCGACCATCGCCCGCAATGCGCGGCGCTGTAAGGAACGCGGGATCATCCTGCCCACCTTTGTCGAGATGAAGGATCCCAATCTGATCCCTCAGCCGATCAAAGATAAATTGCCCGCCATCGGGCTCTGGGACGTTGATCCGCTCAATCTCTTCCGGATCAACTGGAAAAACGACATCGACACGGGTCTGTTTGGCAAGGTCAATTACCTGGAGATACCCGCAGCCCTTAGCGGAGTGAAAGCGCGGATCATCGGACTGGTGGGAAAGTACTTTCCGACCGGAGCACATAAGGTAGGCGCGGCTTATGGCTGTCTGGCGCCCCGGTTAGTGAGCGGGGAATTTGATCCCGAGATCCATAAGGCGGTCTGGCCCTCCACCGGTAACTATTGCCGTGGCGGTGCCTTTGACTGTGCGCTGCTGGATTGTCCCGCGGTGGCTATCCTGCCGGAAGAGATGTCGCAGGAACGCTTTACCTGGTTGCGTGAGATCGGATCGGAGGTGATTGCCACTCCCGGGTGTGAATCCAACGTCAAGGAGATCTATGACAAATGCCATGAACTGAGACGTGATCCCCAATACGTGATCCTCAACCAGTTCGACGAATTTGGCAATGTCCTCTTTCACTATCATATCACCGGCTCGGCAATCGCGGAGGTCTTTGAGGAGATCTGCAGAGTGCAGATGGAAAGCGCTCCTGCGGACATATCCAGATCCCTACGCCTTGCCGCCTATATCTCCGCTACCGGATCTGCCGGAACCATTGCCGCCGGAGATCACCTGAAAAAGCACTTTCCGCGGATGAAGACCGTTGCCACGGAAGCATACGAATGCCCGACCATCCTGATGAATGGCTTTGGCGGACACCGCATCGAAGGTATCGGCGACAAACACATCCCCTGGGTGCACAATGTCCGGAATACCGACGCGGTGGCAGCCATCCGGGATGAGGACTGCATGCGCTTGCTCCGGCTCTTCAATGAAGACAAGGGCAGGGATATGCTGATCGGGGAAGGCTTCAGTCCTGCGCTTGTCCAGTCCCTCGATCTGCTGGGCATTTCCTCCATCTGTAACCTTCTGGCAGCGATCAAGACGGCAAAGTACTTTGAGATGAATGAGGATGACGTCATCTTCACAGTGTTTACCGATTCTGCCGAGATGTATCAGTCACGTCTGGAAGAACTGACAGTGAATCATGGAGAGTATGACATCATGGCTGCAGCCAAAGATAAGAGTGCTTATCTGGACGCTCAGAGTTATGATAACTTCCTGGAACTCGGCTATCGTGACCGGAAGCGTGTCCATAACCTCAAATACTACACCTGGGTGGAACAGCAGGGCAAGACCTATGAGGAATTGCTGAGGCAATGGGAACCGGAGTATTGGGACGAGACCTTTGAGCATAATGTCGTAGAAATCGATGAAGCCATCCGGAGATTCAACGCGCTTTGATGAGATAGTCGCCATCATCCCCGCCGCCGGTAAAGGCAGTCGCTATGGCATGCCCAAGGCAGAAGCAAAGATCAATGGCAGGACTTTTCTCGAACTGGTGACGGAGACCTTACACACGGCAGGCATTGATCGGATCATCACGGTCACCGGTATCGATACCCCAGATATGCTGGCTTCGATCAGGGTCGGAGTTACCCGGGCGAAAGAAGAAGCATCCGCTGGGATACCCATAGGGGGATATCTGATCTTCCCGGTGGATCATCCCCTGGTGCAGCCGGAGACAGTGATCTCTCTCTGCAACTGTTTCAGATCACATCCGGAGACGGTGATCATCCCTTGTTACATAGGGGCACTTTCCTCCCTCGGGGTGGCAAAATCTGTTTGCCACAACATGCGTCATAACAGGAAAAGCGGTCACCCCATCATCATCCCGGCGTCTCTTGACCTTGACCGGCAGGTCACTCGGGGCTTGAGCCAGATAATCCACGCTTCCCGGTTCCCGATCGTCCATATCGAGACCCATGATGCAAATGTGATCCGTAACTTGAATACTCCAGGCGACCTTGGTTCATAGCATACCTCACCGCCAAACATACTCTTAACCATTTTCTGCCCTCTGTGCTTTGACTCTTGAGTCGTACATGGCTGGGTATGACCGGATTGTAAAGAACAATTGATCGAATTCTGATTGATTTTGCATGTCATTCTCTCCCTTCAAATCATCCTGAACTCCATCCACGGGTGGAGGATACATATTTGGGAAGATGATCTATATCGTTGTAGATGATGCATATTCCGAAGTAAAAGAGCCACCCGTTCCGCAAGTTGAGAGCCACATCTCCGACAATAGAGAGCCACACCTCCGATCTAGAGAGCCATTAATAGATAGGAGTATATAACAAAACAAGATAGAC
>Ga0194125_10009212_pt1 | contig 13741 bp, 9 predicted proteins | sample TA2KigC250mmetaG_FD_148626 | JGI IMG/M metagenome (GOLD analysis project Ga0194125, IMG submission 148626) | Freshwater microbial communities from Lake Tanganyika, Tanzania - TA2015034 Kigoma Deep Cast 250m | ecosystem: Environmental > Aquatic > Freshwater > Lake | place: Tanzania: Lake... | reverse complement strand
ATGGGGGTATTTACTTGACTTCGGTTCACACTATATATGAATTAATATATAAGGGATATAAAACCGCACAAACACTATATATAGTGTCTACTCCAGTAAAGTGAATACCCCATTTTATTTTATTTGACATGATAACTATTATAAAATATAATACACTTAATTAAGTTAACTAAGTATTTTATGTTTTATGATATAAAGAAGCAAAACTTATTAGTAAATAATCTTAATTAGTTCATGCTGAATAATTCATTATTTTCTTAAAAATTTGAGTTAATTGAGCGTAAATTTTTTTAATTTTTTAAATTTTAGTAAATTATTCAGCAAGAATTAATTAGTAAAGCCTGAAGTTTTTCATCATTATAAAAGCAATATAAAGCAATATAAAAAAACTTTATATTTTTAAAGAATAATAATTCAGTAATTTTTAAAAGATATAAATATATGATTTAGGTTTAATAAAACCGGTAGAAGGAAAGGAGGTTTTGATAAAAAACGAACAGTCGAAAACAAAAAAGAAACTATTAAACGAAAGGAGTAAAAGATGAAAAGGATAATGGGTATTACCATTATTAGCATTTTTGTGATGTTGATGCTGTTTGCAGGAACAGGGTGTAAAGAAGAAGCCCCAGAGACTGCCGCTGAAACTGCTGCTGAGACAGAAGCTACCGAGGCAGAACCTATCACAATTGTCTACATGGCAAAATGGAATGAGGGTGAAGTACTGCAGGGGATCATTAATGATGTGTTAGACCAGTATATGGCAGATAACCCAAATGTAACTATTGAAAAGATCTGGGGTGGTAGAGAGGTTAATGCAGCATTAATGGCTTCAATCCAGGCAGGCAATCCCCCAGACATCTATGATGAAGATCCTCAAATCATAAATTATTCTTTAGGTAAAGAAGGTCTTGCAGTAGATTTAACAGACTACATAAAGAATGAAAAGGCTTTTAATGAAGAAATAACTGTTGAGGAGGCTCTTATTAGCGGTATTGCTGATGCATGGAAATATGAAGGCAAATTGTTTGCGCTTCCAACTCACCAGTTTGTAAGTGTTTTTTGGTATGACAAGACAATGTTCTCTGAACTGGGAATTACAAAAACTCCTGATACCTGGACAGAGTTCCTGGATCTGTGTGAAACAATAAAGGGCGAAGGAATTCCGCCTATTGTTCAGGATGGCGGTATTAATTTCTACAATAGTTATTACTACACATACCTTGCAGACAGGATAGAAGGTTCTGAGGCATTCAGGGCAGCAGTTTTTGATGAAACGGGTGCAAGTTTAGACAAACCCGGTTTTCTTGAAGCTGCTAAAAAACTGGAAGACATAGTCAAAAAAGGTTACTTCATTAAAGGATATGAAGGTTACCAGTGGCCCGCTGGCCAGATTGACTGGGCTCAGGGAGCAGGTGCTATGATGCTTAATCATACATATCTGCCGATAGAAGTAAAAGATTCACTCCCTGACACTTTTGAATTTGGAGCGTTTCCGTTCCCTTCAGTTGAAGGTGGAAAAGGCGGTCAATATGAGCTTGATGCAATTATAGGTTCATGTGCAATTCTTCAGAATTCAGAGCATCCTGAAGTTTGTTTTGATATTGTAAAAAGGCTTTTGAGCGTGGAGACGCAGTCAAGGATTATGAACGAAGCCTGGACCTTGCCGGTAAGGACTGGAATAGAGCTTCCAGAGCAATTTGTTGACATTGAGGATATTTTTACAAATCAGACTGGTGCATTCAGGGCATACGCAGGCGGCCCCGGACAGATAGAACCAGAATGGGAACAGCAGGTATTTTATCCACTTGATGACCAGTTAATATTTGGTAAGATCACTGCTGAAGAATTCATGAAACAGCTTAAAGAAAAAACTGTTGCATATTGGGCAGGTAAATAATTCTTTGATTTTGTTAGTTTGCAGTGCAGGATATTACAAGTCCTGCACTGCAAAAAAGTGTTATTTTTTTAATAGATTAAAAAACTTATTGAGAAAACATATTTAAATGTTAAGAACAAAAAAAATCATATGGTTTTTGGTTCCTGCTTTTATATTATATCTTGCGTTTTTTATATATCCGTCAATACAGTCTCTTTATGTATCACTTCATGACTGGAGCGGCTTTGCAAAAGATATGGATTTTATAGGTCTTAAAAATTTCAAGGAGTTATTAGGTGACTCCCTTTACTGGCAGTCTTTAAGAAACACTTTGGTAATTTTATTTTTAGGCGGAGCAATAATTTTTATAATTGCTTTTTTATTTACTTCTTTTTTTACATCGGGAATAAAAGGAAAAAAGTTTTTCCGTGCAGTAATTTTTTATCCTAATGTAGTTGCACCTATTGCACTTGCTACATTCTGGAGTTTTTTATACAATCCGAGATTTGGATTAATCAATGGATTTTTTAGGTTGCTACACCTTGACGTTTTAGCCAAGACATGGACTGGGCCTGATTTAATTTTTTGGTCTGTTCTTATTGCTCTTATATGGACATATGTTGGTTTTTACCTCATTATCCTTCTTTCAGGTGCTGAGAAAATACCACAGGATCTGTATGAGGTGGCAAAGATTGAGGGTGCAAACAGATTCCAGACATTTTTTAAGGTTACAGTCCCGCTTATCTGGGATGTGCTTGTAGTAGGAATAGTGTTGTGGATAATTGGTGCCATAAAATTATTTGAATTTCAATTTGCTTTTTCAGGTGGGACAATGGTTCCCCAGCAGATATGGACAAATGCAGTTTACATGTTCCTGGTATCTTTTGGTAAAAGGACAGCTATATTCAGGCTAGGTTATGGTACAGCAATAGCTGTTACACTGCTGTTGCTGATAATTATATTTACTGGCATAACCCGGCTGATTACAAAGCGGGAAAGAATTGAATACTAATTTAAAATTAAAATTTATATATTAAATTATAATTTTCTTGGTTTAAAAAATATATAAAAGGAATTTTTTAATGAATAAAACAGATGCAAGTCTTCAATTAAAAATGCCTGTGGCACAATACTCGATCTCAAACAGGATGAACAGGTTTTGGGCTATAATAATATATACGACCCTGATTGCTTGGACCATATTTTCAATTGGTGCGCTTTTATGGATAATTTTTACATCATTTAAAACAAATAAAGAGCTTTATGCTGGTGTATGGGCTTTGCCTAAAGGTTTGCATTTTGATAACTATGTCAAAGCATGGAGTGTAGTAAATCTGGGGAGATTCTTTTTAAATAGTATTATAGTCACAACACTTGCAATATTTGCCCTAACATTTCTATGTACCCCTGCAGCTTATGTTTTAAGCAGGTTTAATTTTAAAGGAAGAGGCTTTATAAATAATCTTATAATCGGCGGGATGGGGGTACCATATCAATTATTATTAATACCACTTTATAAGATTTTTATTGATATTAAACTTGCTGATAATTTATTTGGTCTGACTTTGGTTTATGTAGTCTTAAGCTTACCGTTTACTATTTATTTATTGTCAGGCTTTATACGTTCCCTGCCTTCAGAGCTTGAACAAGCTGCACTGATAGATGGGTGTTCTGAGTATGGTGTATTTTGGAAAGTGATATTTCCTCTTGCACAGCCTGGAATAATGGCTGCAGCTATTTTTAACTTTATATTTCTCTGGAATGAATATATGCTGGCTCTTGTATTTTTACCTTCATCGCAAAACAAGACAATATCCCTTGGGCTTTATTCAATACAGTCTGCAATGCAGTATACTGCTGACTGGACAGGTCTTTTTGCAGCAGTTGTAATAGTGATGATGCCGACAGTAATAATATATTTTATTTTATCAGAGAAAGTCATGACAGGGATTACGCTTGGAGCTGTAAAAGGTTAATGAAAATTAAGGTTAATTAAAAATAGAAATTTAAGATGGAAAATTTTACTTCAAACAATTTATTTACTTTTAAAAAGATACATTTTGTAGAAACAATTGGACCAAAGTTTCAGAATATCATTAATGAATCAATAGTATTGAACTATCTTAGGGAAAATAGTAACCTATCACGTGCAATAATTGCCAAATCACTTAACATAAGTGCACCAACAGTATCTAAAATAATTGATAATCTAATAAAAAATAATTTTGTCATTGAAACTGAAAAAGCAGTATCCAGTGGTGGTAAAAGAGCCACAACACTGGTTTTTAATAAAGATATTGGTTTTACAGTTTCAGTGGATCTTAGTAAGGGGAAAATAATAATAGCCCAGACTGATTTTGAATTTAATATTAAGAATAAATATACAGGTTTTAAAATAATACATACCGATGAAGATATTCTGAATAAAATAATTGATGAAATAAAATTTTTCCTTGGAAAATTTAGTATAGATTTAAAAAATAAAAATCAAAGTCAGTACTTTAAAAACATAAGCATTGGTGTGCCTGCCAATGTTGATAGATTTTCAGGCAGGATTATCAGTGCACCTTTATTTAAGAACTGGTTAAATTTAAACCTGAAAGAACATCTGGAGAATGTTTTTAATGTACCGGTCTTTGTTGAGAATATAGTTAATCTGTCAGCTATTGGTGAAAACCACTTTGGTGCAGGCAAGAAAATAAGCAATCTTGTTTTTATTGAATTAAGTAATGGAATAGGTGCAGGTATAATTATTGAAAATAATCTCTTTAATGGTTCAACAAGTTCTGCTGGTGAGATAGGTTTTACAATCAATAAGCCTGAAGACTTAAAATTTAAGTATAAAATAAAAGGAAAGCTGGAGAAGGAACTTTCAATTGAAAGTATAGAAAAAAGAGTGGTTAAATTAATTAGTGAGGGTAAAAAAACAAAAATTTTTGAATTAGTAGAGGGCAATCTTTCCGAAGTTGATATAGATATAATCTTTAGAGCAGCAGTTGAGGGTGATGTTTTAGCAAACGAAATAATAAATGAGGTAGTTGATAATATTGCAATTACAATTATAAATATTATTTTAATTCTTAATCCTCAATTGGTTGTTATAGGTGGTCAGATAAGCTCTGTTCCTGGAGTAGAAGATTTAATAATAAAGCCTTTAAAAAAAATAGTTAAGAACATTTTGCCTTTTGATTCTCCTGAAATAAAAATATCAATGCTTGGAGCAAATGCCGGTATTCTTGGAGCTTCCTTTATGGCCGTAGATTCAATTCTTGGGAGTAAATTTCCTTACAAAATAGCAAATTATTGATAGAAATTTATTATCTTATTATACGTGGAGGTATTAATGGATTACCATAAAATAGATGAGGAAACTATTTTACAAAACAGCAAGATAAAAGTATATCTTGTTGATACAGATATTGATATTTACAATGATATGGCAAGAGTAATGGTTAACAAGATAAAAGAAAATAACGAGAAGAATTTAATCACCTCATTTATTTTTCCAGTTGGACCAATGGGACAATATGAAAGATTTGCCAGAATATGTAATTTAGAAAAAATTAGCTGTAAAAACGTTGTCAGCATAAATATGGATGAATATCTTGATGATAATGATGAATATATTCCCATGAGTCATGATTTAAGCTTCAGAAATTTTATGAAAGTTAATCTTTTTGATCTTTTAGATAGCGCTAAAAAAATAAAACCCGAAAATATTTATTTTCCTGACCCGAAAAACACTGGTGAACTTTTTAAAGTAATTAGTGAACTTAAAGGTGTGGATATCTGTTTTGGGGGTATTGGAATTAATGGTCATATTGCTTTTAACGAACCAATGAGTCCTGATTTAATTTCTGTTGATGATTTCAAACAGCTTAAGACCAGAGTTTTGAATATTGATACTGTTACAAAAGTTCAGAACAATATTGACAGAGGTGGACATATGGAACACTACCCAAAAAGATGTGTAACAATCGGTATGAAGGAAATATTTATGTCCAAAGAGCTAAGATTTTATCTTGAATGGAATGTCCAGTCAGCAGTACTTAGAAAAGCAGTTTTTATGGAGCCAACACCTGCTTTTCCTTCATCATATTTAAAAACTCATCCAAGGAGCTCTATTACGGTTTCAAAAAATGTATTAAAACAATATATTAAGTAAAGGGATAATCCAGGAAATAACAAAAGATGATCAAAGATTTAAATATTCTAGCTATTGGTGCTCACCCGGATGATCTCGAGCTTCTCTGTGCTGGGACTCTTTCAAAATATATAAATCTGGGTAATAAAGTTATCATGTATCACACTTGTAATGGTGATAAAGGCGGTTTTAATAAAGCCCCCGAAAAAATCAGAAAAGAGAGGGAAATTGAAGCAAGGAATTCAGCTGGTATTATTGGTGCTAAAAGTACAGGTGGTGATTTCGAGGATGGGAATGTATATATAAACGACCAGTCAAAAAAGCTCATGGTTGAAATAATCAGGAAGTATAAAGCCGATGTTATAATAACCCATCATCCTGATGATTATCATACGGATCATATAAATACAAGCAGGCTTGTAACTGAAGCCAATTATATGGCAAGTATTCAGAACTATGTGACTGAAAGTCCTTATTTAAAAAAGGTTCCACTTGTTTATTTTATGGAAACTTTAGGAGGAATAAATTTTATTCCTGAATATTATGTTGATATAAGTGACACTATGGAAACTAAAAAGAAAATGATTGCCGCACATAAGAGTCAGGTAAATTTTTTAAAAGAACACAGTCATTTAGATATTATTGATTGGATTGAGGTCTGTGGTAGATATAGAGGGTATCAATGCGGTGTAAAATATGCAGAATGTTTGAATCAAAGAATTGACTGGCCTGTTGGAAAATCAGGTAATTTACTTCCAATTTGATTGAAGTTAAAGTTAATCTCAGTATTTTTCAGCTATAAAAATTAAAAAATTTGGTTCTTCTCCAAAAATTAAGATAAACTATTAGCTATATTTTAAATCAAAATTTAACCCGCAAAAATTACACCTTTTAAAAAAAATATTTAAAAAAGAAAATATACCCGAAAATTTAAAGACATCAATATTTTCAGGAAATTTTTACATTTTATTAAATTTAATTTTATAATAATTAAAATATTGCTAAAATAATTTTTTAATGGTATTCTTTTTTGCGTTTTGACTTGAAAAAAATGGAGGGTGATTTTTTAATAATGATTAAGAACAGCAATTTTGGGCGACTTACGGAAGAAAATTATATGGTAAAGGATAAGAATGGTGAAATGGTTCCAAATTATGATGTAACCATAATAAATTTCAATGAAGGTGATATCCTGAAGGGTAGAGTGGTAAAAATTGATAAGGACGAGGTTTTGATTGATGTTGGTTATAAGTCTGAAGGCGTTATTCCTATTTCTGAACTTTCAATAAGAAATAATGTCAGGCCTGAAGAAGTTTTAACGATTGAAGAGGTTATAGATATTATGGTTCTTCAGAAAGAAGATCAGGAAGGAAGGCTTATTCTTTCCAAAAAGAGAGCAGAGGTTGAAAGAAGTTTTGACCGCGTTGAAGAAATATTCAAAAACGGCGAGACTGTTGAGGGTGAGGTTATTGAATGTGTTAAGGGTGGTCTTATTCTTGATATTGGACTTCGTGGTTTTTTGCCTGCTTCACTTATTGATGTCAGGAAGACAAGAGAGCTTGAATCGTATATAGGAGAAAAATGCATATGTAAAATCATTGAAGTTGACAGGAATAGAAATAATGTAGTTCTTTCAAGAAAGGCAATAATAGAAGATGAAAGAAAAGAGCACAGAAAAGCTGCACTGGACAATATTGAAATTGGCCAGATAAAAAATGGGGTTGTAACGAGTATTGCTGATTTTGGTGCATTTGTTGATATTGAAGGTATTGATGGTCTTATTCATATTTCAGAACTTTCGTGGAATCATGTAAAGCATCCATCAGAAGTAGTAAAGGTAAACGAAACTGTAAGTGTTGAAGTGCTTGATATCGATAGAGACAAACAGAGACTATCTTTAGGGCTAAAGCAGACACAGAAAGATCCATGGCTTGAAAAAATAAAGAAATTCAAGATAAAAGATGTTATCCAGGGCAGGGTGACAAGAATTGTAAAATTTGGCCTTTTTGTCCAGATTGAACCAGGTGTAGAAGGTCTTGTACATATTTCAGAGCTTTCAGTTGATCCGATAAGACGGCCAAGTGAAGCTGCAAAGATAGGTGATGAAGTAATTGTCAGAATTATAGATATAGATTTTGATAAAAGAAGAATGGCTTTCAGTATAAAGCAGGTAGAGCATCCCGAGCCTGCTGAAGAAAAAAAGATAATAGAATCGGCAAAACCAAAAGCTGACCAGTTTTTACCGAAAGAGGATAAAAAATATGTAAAGGTCAAGGTTGTGGAAAAAGAACATGTGGAAAAACCTGAAGAAAAAAAGGAAGCAAAAAAGTTAGAAAAGGAAGTTGTGCAGGAAGCCAAAAAAGTTAAAGAAGGTAAAGAAGCACGGGAAAGCAAAACAGCTAAGGAAGGCAAGCTGGCTGGCTTTGATGACGCCAAAGCAGCAGATACCGCTACAACAGCCGAAGTAGCAAAAACAACCGAAGAAACTAAAATAGATAAAGAAACTAAAACAGCCGAAGAAACTAAAACTGAAGAGGAAATAAAACCTAAAACCGAATCAGGTGAGAACGATAAAGACCTTGGCAATATGAGCCCTGAGGAAAAAAAGGAAACGATAAAGAAGCTACTTGAAGAAATGAAACACGAGGCACATCTGGAATAACCTGAAAGTTTTTATCTGATACAATTAATTTTGGAAAGTTTTTAAACAGTAATAATTGTTTTTTCTTTTTTTATATATTTCATTTGGTAAATCTTACTCATTGAGACCCAGGATATAATCCAGCATTTATTTTAATATTTATTATGTAATGGTGAGTTAAGTCCACAGGCAAATAAAATATAATTAAATCTATATTCATGAAAAATTGAGCGGCAGGTGATTTAAATAGTAATTGGTATAGTCGGCAAAACTGCATCAGGTAAAACTACTGTAGGTTTATTATTAAAGAAGTTAATAAAAAACTCTCTTTTGCTTGATGTAGACAGGTTAGCTAAAGAAATATACTGCACCGATACTGAAATACTGGGTGAATTGCGCAGCAGTTTTGGAGATAGTATATTCTGCCCTGACGGGACATTGGATTATAAGATTTTAGCTCAAAAGGTCTTCTCTTCAAAGAAGGAACTTGAAAAATTAAATAATTTAATGTTTTGCAGGATTGAGCAAAAGCTTAACAGCCTTGTAAATAAAAACAAGGAAAGAAAATGTGTTATTATAGATGCTGCTATACTTTTTAATACAAATTTGTATAAATTATGCGACTACATTATATGGGTTAGGGCTGACGAAAATAAAAGAGGACAATATCTAAGGAAAAAACAAAGTCTTTCAGATTATGAGGTTGCCATGAGGCTTAAAGGACAGCATATTAAAATCAGGAAAAAATATGTAAATTTTATCATTAATAATTATGGATCAAAGCGCAATTTACAAGAACAGGTTGAACGATTCGTACAAAAAATTAAAATTTAACATTATCTCAAATTATTCACCGCAGGGTGATCAGGGAAAAGCAATTTCACAGCTTACCGACGGTATCCTGATAGATTACAAGTTTCAGACCTTACTAGGGGTTACCGGTTCTGGAAAAACTTATACCATGGCAAATGTAATTCAGAACGTACAGCTTCCAACACTGGTACTGGCTCCAAATAAAACACTTGCAGCCCAGCTCTGTAATGAGTTTAAGGAGTTTTTTCCTGAAAATGCAGTTGAGTATTTTGTAAGCTATTATGATTATTATCAGCCCGAGGCATATATTCCGAGCAAGGATATGTATATAGAAAAAGATACTTCAATTAATGAGGAGATTGAAAAACTCAGGCTGTCAACCACCAATGCATTATTTATGCGAAATGATGTCATTGTAGTTGCAAGTGTATCCTGTATTTATAATCTTGGTTCACCTGTTGAGTATGAAAAACAGAGAATATTTATAAAAAAGGGTGAAGAGTATTTTAGAGAGAAATTAATAAAAAACCTGGTGAATATAAAATACGAGAGAAATGATTACGATTTTAACCAGGGAAACTTCAGGGTAAAAGGTGATAACTTTGAAATTTATCCTGCATACCAGGACAGGGCGTTAAGGGTTCAGTTTTTTGATAATGAAGTGGAAAGGATTATAGAATTTAACCCTGTCTCTGGAGAAATTTACAGCAATCTTGACGCTGTGGTAATTTCACCAGCCACTCATTTTCTTGCAACAGAAGAATGGGTCCAGCGAGCCCTTGCTACAATTGAAGAAGAACTGAAAGAGAGAATTGGCTATTTCAAGAAGGAAGGAAAACTTCTGGAAGCTCAGAGACTTGAATCCAGGACAAGATATGATATGGAGATGATTGCTGAACTTGGTTACTGTGGCGGAATTGAAAATTACTCCCGTCATATTTTAGGTAAAGAACCAGGGGAAACTCCAAATACCCTTATTGATTTCTTTCCGGAAAATTTTTTAACAATAATTGATGAATCGCATATTGCAGTTCCCCAGATAAGGGGAATGTTTGAAGGCGACAGGTCAAGAAAGCAGACTCTCGTGGATTACGGCTTCAGGCTCCCATCCGCACTTGATAACAGGCCGCTCCGTTTTGATGAGTTTTTAAATAAAGTAAAAAGGGTAATTTTTACAACAGCAACACCGGGTCCTTTCGAAAGAAAGGTAAGCATGCAGATAGTTGAGCAAATAATAAGACCCACAGGACTTGTTGATCCTGAGGTATCAATAAGACCAACAGCAGGTCAGGTTGAAAACTTAATGTCTGAGATAAAAAAGAGAGTTGGCAATAATGAGAGGGTTTTAGTGACCACTCTTACAAAAAAGATGGCTGAGGACCTGGCAGACTATCTTGCAGGTAAAAACTTAAGGGTGAGGTATCTTCATTCAACTATAGAAACCCTGGAAAGAATTGAAATACTCAGGGGACTTCGTTCAGGTGATTTTGATGTGCTTGTAGGCATTAATCTTCTGCGGGAAGGCCTGGACCTGCCGGAAGTATCACTTGTTGCTATTTTAGATGCTGACAAGGAAGGTTTTCTTAGATCTGAAATATCACTTATTCAGACCATAGGTAGAGCTTCAAGAAACATAAACGGAATGGTAATTATGTATGCTGATAATCTGACACAATCGATAAAAAATGCTGTGGGTGAGACAGAAAGGAGAAGAAAGCTTCAGGTAGATCATAACAGCGAACACGGAATTATTCCAAAAACGATAATTAAAAATATTTCTGATATACTTTATTCTACAGGTATCAAGTCCAGGAAGGAAGCAAGGAAAGAATTTGCGGTAAAAGAAAAGATGCTTCCGTTTTCTGAAGAAAAGCTGCTGGATATGGATTTATCTAAAATTGACAATATAATCAGTGGACTTGAGGAAGAGATGTATCTTTCTGCTCAGGAATTAAACTTTGAAAAAGCAGCTGTAATAAGGGATGAAATAAAGAGGATAAAAAAAATAGCAAATATCGAAAGAGGCTAATTGATAAAATATATAAACTAGTTTTTATTAGTTTGATATTAGAAGTGTATTGAATTATCACGATAGGTTGAATATAGTTGGGTGCAATTTAATTTATTAAGAGCAGGTAAAGCTTGTAATGAAAACAGAAATAGTAATAAAAGGTGCAAGAGAGCATAACCTAAAAAATATTAATCTTAAAATTCCGAGAGATAATTTTATTGTTTTTACCGGAGTCAGCGGTTCAGGCAAGTCATCCCTTGCTTTTGACACCATATATGCAGAGGGGCAGCGCAGATATGTTGAATCGCTTTCATCATACGCAAGGCAGTTTCTTGGACAGATGGATAAACCCGATGTTGACCTGATTGAAGGGCTTTCACCTGCAGTTTCCATAAACCAGAAAGGGGTTTCAAAAAATCCAAGGTCTACAGTCGGAACAATAACTGAAATCTATGACTACCTGAGGGTTCTTTTTGCGCGTATTGGAACTCCATTCTGTTATATATGCGGTAAGCCGATAACAAGACAGACAGTTGATCAGATTGTTGATAAGGTCATGGAGCTTGAAGAGGGCACAAGATTTCAGATACTTGCCCCTGTTGTAAGGGGACGGAAAGGCGAGTATCAGAAGATTTTTGAGTCAATTAAAAAAGATGGTTATGTGCGCGTAAAAGTCGATGGTGAAATTTATGATCTTTCAGAAAGTTCTGATATTAATCTTGATAAAAATAAAAAGCATATAATTGAGATTGTTATAGACAGGTTAAAACTCAACCCGGAAGAAAGGAAGCGCCTGACAGAAGATATTGAAATATCCCTTCGTGAAAGTGATGGAATTGTTCACATCGAGCTTTTGGACAGTGGACAGACTTTGAGTTTTTCGGAAAATTTTACCTGCGTTGATTGTGGAATCAGTTTCGAGGAGCTCTCCCCAAGGATGTTTTCGTTTAACAGTCCATACGGTGCCTGCAGGGATTGCAGTGGTCTTGGGACAAAAAGGGAAATTGACCCTGCATTGATAATAGAGTATCCATCACTTTCAATAAATGAAGGTGCTATACCATTCTTTAATATGAACTATTCCAATTATTATTCCCAGCTTATGAGAAGTCTTGCAGAAGAGTATAATTTTGACCTTGATACACCTTTTGAAAAGCTGAATGATAATGTTAAAAGAATAATACTTTATGGAACAGACGGGGAAAGAATAAGGGTAAGATACAGAAACCATAAGGGTGAAATAAGATATTATTATCTTAAATTTGAAGGGCTTGCAAATAACTTAAGCCGACGCTATATAGAAACCGAATCAGACGAACAGCGGGAAAAAATAGAAAGAATGGTAAGAGAGCTTCCGTGCGCATCCTGCAACGGTAAGAGACTAAGGCCTGAAAGCCTTGCAGTCAGGATTAATGGTTTCTCAATTTCGGATTTTGCTGAAATGACCATCGGGGAATCCATAGACTGGCTTGAAAATCTTAAACTTTCAGAAAGAGAAAAAATAATTGGGGAAAGATTGATAAAAGAGATTATTGAAAGGTTGAATTTTTTAAAGGATGTTGGTCTTAACTACCTGACTCTTGACAGACAGGCAGGAACTCTTTCAGGGGGTGAATCACAGAGAATCAGGCTTGCAACCCAGATTGGTTCCGGACTGGTCGGGGTTCTATATATATTAGACGAGCCCAGTATAGGGCTTCACCAGAGGGATAACAATAAACTGATAAATGCATTAAAACGGCTAAGGGACCTCGGCAATACAATTATAGTAATTGAACATGATGAGGAAACAATGCGTTCGGCAGATTGGATTGTTGATATAGGACCAGGAGCAGGTATTCACGGTGGTGAAATTATATTTAACGGGATGCTTAAAGATATGTTAAAACTTGAAAGCTCGATTACAGGCAAGTATCTCTCAGGTGAAAAATTTATTCCTATACCGGAAACAAGAAGGCCAGGAAATGAAAAAAGCATTACAATAAAGGGTGCAAGACAGCATAATCTTAAAAATATTGATGTGGAGATTCCCCTTGGTAAGCTTGTCTCAATAACAGGTGTATCCGGTTCGGGTAAAAGCACATTAATAAATGAAATACTTTATCCGGCTCTTTTAAACCTGCTCATGAGATCCAATGAAAAAGCAGGTAAACACGATACAATATTAAATTATAATAATCTTGATAAAGTCATAGTTATAGACCAGTCTCCCATAGGAAGGACACCGCGCTCAAATCCGGCAACTTATACCGGTGT
>Ga0194125_10009204_pt1 | contig 13745 bp, 8 predicted proteins | sample TA2KigC250mmetaG_FD_148626 | JGI IMG/M metagenome (GOLD analysis project Ga0194125, IMG submission 148626) | Freshwater microbial communities from Lake Tanganyika, Tanzania - TA2015034 Kigoma Deep Cast 250m | ecosystem: Environmental > Aquatic > Freshwater > Lake | place: Tanzania: Lake... | reverse complement strand
CTCATTCCGCCAGAACCGTACCTCCTCAGCCAGCCGAGGCTCGTCGCGGCTGTCGCGCGCCAGACGTACGCTCTCGATGCCGTCGTCCACGCACTTCACCAGCTCATAGAGCGCGGTGGCGTGTCGGACCTGCGCCTCGGCCTCCTCGCGCGAGGCGCCCTGCCTCCACGGCCGCAGGTACCCGCTCATCGCCCGGCACGCCAGCGCGTCGTCCCAGGCGGCGCCCAGCGCCAGCCGCACCGTCTCGCTGTCCTCGACCAGCGCCGTCGCCTCCCTGTTGCGGTACTCCGGCACCACGTCGTGCCCTGTTGTGATGCGGCCCCGCTCGGTCGGCGCACACCCTGGCCAGAGCAGCAGCATGCTCATGCCCAAGGCCGCTGCGCGCGAGGCTCGGCCTACGATCCTCTGCACGTCGCTCATCATTTCTGCCCTCGGCCCCTGGGTCTCAGGCCCAGCTTGCCTGGCTTTCTGAACGGCCTTTTCCGTGGTGCACCAGCGGTAGCGAGAAGTATCGCACACTCCTGAGACCTCCGTCAAGTTCAGTCACTCTCCAGAGCGAGAGTGCCTGAACCAGGCACGGAGGATGATGAGAATGGAAAACGAATCCGCGAGCAAGGTGCTGGAAGCAATCCAGAGGAGCGGGAAGGTCCAATCGGCCATCCTCGATCTGGCCTGCTCGTGTCCGAACATCGTGACAGAGCTGTGAGGTGGTGGCAATGCGAAGATGCCCGATTTGCAGAATGGCGATGGAACCAAGCGATACGCTGTATTGTTTCTACTGCCGAAGGCTGATGCAGGAAGCCCAGGTGGACCTGGACGAGTGGCTTCCGGTCGAGTGAGGCAAAGATGAGATGCGTAACATGCGGCCTGCCGCTCTACCGCAGCCTGCGGGATGGCGGCTGCTACTACTGCAAGAAGAAGGCGAAGGAGGCGCAGGCGGAGCTGGGGGAGTGGGTGGAGCAGGTTGAATGACGGACGGGGATTGGGTGACAAGGCGGGTTGGGAACTGCTTGGTCTAGCCCGGGCCGACCCATCCTGGCCGCGGCGGGAGGGTTCGTGTTCCCGCATGCTCCTACCAGCTCAGCTCGATGGCCCGGAAGTCCTGCCCGCTCACGCGGAAGGAAAGGGTGTTGCCCTCGCGCTTCAAGGGTCGCTCCGGAGCGCCCGGTTCTACGCTCTTGGGTGGCGTTACGTCGTCGAGGCTGTCTGGGCTACTGGACTTCGGCTCCGGGGCGTCCCTGGGCGGACCCCAGTCGTCGAGGTCCTCCACCTTCAGGCTATCAGCGCTCGTGGTCGGGACGCCGAGCTTGTGGAGGGCGAGAGTGACTTTGCCGTCAACCGCCTTCTTGAGGAAATTCGCGGCCACGACCAGGCAACGGTTCCCCTTCTTGTAGAGCGTGACGTAGAGTGGCTTCTCGCTCACCCGCTTGCACTGCTCGGCCGTCCAGAACTTGGCCTTCCACTGCTTGGGCAGGTCATACTCCTTGAGCGGGGGCTCGACTCTGGCCTCGACCTTGACGACGTCCTCGTTCCTCCAGAAGGGGAACACCTGCACATCAGAGCCGTAGTAGTAGCCGTCCAGCGCGCTGAAGAGCCTGGACTTCTTGGTGTCGCGTCCCGCCATTGGCACGTTGTGGTCAAAGAGCAGCCACACTGCCCAGGCTGAGCGCTCCGTCGCGTATCTCTGCGCCGGGCTCATCCTGGCCATGTAGGCGCCCTTGAGCATCGGGATGGTGACGATGCCGGAGCGCTCGGGATTGTCTATGGCCATGAAGCGCTCCAGTGGCCAGGCGTCCATATAGGTCGTAGTCGCCTCCGTGAAGCGGCCCGACTCCTCGCAGTCGAAGACGACGGTGACGAAAGAGTGCCACGGCCAGACCAGGGTGCTCGTGTCGTGCGTGGTGATGATGGGCCGTTTGCCGTGCTGGACGAAGAGGGTGTAGAGGCGCTTCATGTACTCGCGGTACTGGAAGTAGTTCGCACCATACACCTTCTGAGCCGTCTTGCCGTCCTTTTCCAGAGCCTTGAAGCGGCCGTAGGCTTCCGGGCCCTCCTCGAGGCTGAATGTCGTAGCCCCATCGGGCGCGAGCCAATAGGCCGTGCCGACCGGGCCGCCGTTGCAGTCCTGCTGCGGGAAGACGTCGTCTATGTAGATCCCGTCTATGCCGTTCTCGATCCACTTGTCCATGTGCCAGGCCAGCGTGTCCACGAGGTCGGGCGGGTAGCTCCCGCAACGCCAGACCCATTCGTAGTAGGGGCGTTCGGCCGGCCGGATCGGCAGCCGGTTGCGGTCGTGGTAGAGCATCAGGGCCGTGCCCTTGTGGTACTTGGGCTCGTTCAGGCCGCGCTGGATTTCGGCCGCCTTGCGCACGAGCCCCCAATCGCTGTTGGCGGGCCAGTAGTTGAAGCACTCGACTTTCCCGTTGGCCTGGTCCTTGATCTGGGTCTTCCAGGGAGCGAATGCCTCGCAGCTTGTCAGCCGCCCGCCGACAGGGCCTACGGTTTCCGTGCGGCCCCGGTCCCAGAGGCGGTAGTCCGGCGGGAGCGGCTTGGGGGGTGTGGCCAGAAAGCCGTAGGTGATCTTGCGCGGTTCGCTCAGCGTGAACGGACTAGCGACAAAGTGGATGGCAAGCTCCACAACGCCGGTCCCGCGCGTGATGACCTGGCAGGCCTTGCCGTTGTCCGGCACCCAGCCGCGCTCGCTCTCCGCGAACCAGGCGAGGCCGCGGATGTGCCCGCCGAGCCAGAGCATGGACACGAAGTTGCCCAGTGGTCGTCGGGCAACGCCCTCCGCGGTCTCCGACCAAGTCTTGCTGTCCCAGAGCACGCCATCCTTCTCGTCGAGCATCTTGGCCGTGACATACTCTCGGAACTTGCCGGTCACGGGCAGAGCATGGAAGAGCAGCCCGTACTTCTCCTTCAGTGGGATGACCAACGAGAGGCGGCTCAACTTCACTGGTTCCGCCGACGGCTTGACCGCGATGTCGTAGCGGGCCATGCCGTCGAACTCGAACGCCACGCTGGAGCGGATGAGCAGCCCCGAGCCCGCGGCCTCGCTTTCCCAGCGGACGCCTGTGGGCGCGCACTTGCCGAACACGGTCTTGGTGCCTGCGATCGCAGTTGTCGCTCCGCCCGCCTCGGCCTCGAAGCGGATGGGCGAGGCCAGAATCTCCTCGCCCAGGACTGTGAGCGACCGGAAGTTGCCGTCCTGGCCGATGGTGTAGGTTCGGCCTATCGCCGTGACGGTCTGGTCGGTCAGGGTCACGGGCGTGAATGGGGGCGGTGGTGTGTCGGGGATGCCCACCTTGCTGTTGAGCCAGGGGAGTGGGATACGGCGGAAAGTGCTCTTGATGGCAGCCGTTGCTCTGCCTTGCGCGTCGAGCAGTGCGCCGGTGAGCAGGTGATCGCCTTCGGGCAGCACCCCTACGTCGTGAAGCAGTGCCCCGCCTCTTCCTGCCCTGAAGGAGGTGACCACGCCCTTCGCCAACTTGCCGCCGGGCAGGGCCAGCGCCAGTTCCGCCTGGCTCGCGGCGCCGAGGCCCGGCAGTTCCAGAACCACGACCATCTTGCCTACGGAGGGCCGGAAGCCGAAGTAGACCTTGGCGGGTCCCTCCGTCCGTACTCCCGTCACGTATCCCATCTGGAAGTTGGCGATCAAGCTGGTCGGCGGATTGCCTGGGTCAATCTCCGACTCGCCCAGAGTCTGAACGTACTGAGGCTGCTCCGCCGCATCGCCGGCCAGGAGGCCGGACCAGGGGATCGTCAGGGGCAAGAGGAGCAGGCAGAGGCTTCTCGTGACTTGCATGATGCGAGATTCGCTTGCGGTCACTGAGTGGCCACCATGAATAGCGCACGGGCGCCTGCTGGCACGGAGATGTTCACCGCGTCGTGCGGCGAGTTGATCTTGCGGTCTTCGGCATCGCGCAGGCCCTTCCACAGGCCGAGGAGCTTGCCGCGGTTCCTCCCCGTGGTCTTGAGCAGAACCTTGTCGGTTGCGATGTCGGAGACGAGGATGCACTCGCCGTTGTCGGCGGGCATCAGGCCGAGCTTGTCGAGGTCGAGCTTCAGCTTGCCATCAGCGGCCTTCGCGCCCGGGTTGCTCACCGCTACGATCAGCCGCTTCTGGGAAGGTATCCTCCACGCAGCGAGCGCGCAGCCGTCCACGCCGATGAACGTCACGCTGTTGTCGGCGGCCGGAACGGGCTGGACGTCGGCCGCACTGATGCCCAGGATGAGCAGCTTGGCCGCTAGGTTCGCGTCCGCCATCTTGGCTAACGCCTCGGGCAGTGGCGCTGGGTTGGCCGCTGTGACCATGAACAGGCGGAAGTCGAGCGGCAACACGTCGAAGTCGAACGCATCCACAGCCTTGCCGTGCGCGAGCACCTTGTCGGTCTCTAGATCGCTGACGATGGTCTCGCCGTCGGGCACGCCGAGTTTGGCGATGGCGACCCTCAATCTGCAGCGCACGGTCGCCTCGTTCCAGTTCGCAACGGCCACGATCAAGCGGCCTTGGGAGGGCACGAGCCAGGCGCTGGCGCGCACCTCCGCAGCCGGCTTGCCATCCTGGAGAGTCAGGGTCAAGGCGTCCGCATTGTTCCAGTAGGGCAGGAACTGGGCCTCGGCCAGGTTCATGCCAAGCCCGATGAGCTTGGCGGCCATGTCGGGGTTTCGGAAGCCGTAGGGCGGCTCGCGATCGCATTTCTGGATGAGCACGCCCTTGCCGGCGATGGTCTGCTGGCTCCACGACCCGAAGCCCGGGGTCCAGACGTCGTGGACGAAGAGCGCGGCCATCTGGCAGCGGAGGGGGTCCACGTTGCGCGTCTGGTTGTCCCACGGATAGCCCCCGAGCCAGCGAATGGTCATTCCATAGAGGGAGGGGGAGTCGATCGCGCGGAGGTGGCGAACCGGCCAGGCGTACATGAAGTTGCGGAAGCTGGGCCTGCGGAAATCCTCGCCGTCAATCAGCACGTTGAGAAACCCTGTGGCCGGCACGACGGGGCCATGCGTGGAGTGCATCTCGACCCAAGGGTTGTCCACGCCGTTCTGATGGAAGACCGTGGCGATGCGCTTGATCTGCTCGCGGGAGCCCGAGATGTTGTAGCCGCCCTGCACCTCGCCGCCGCGGGGCTGGTCGGCTGGGAGCACGTAGGCGACGCCGTTCTGCACCGACCGCGAGAAGCCCATCCCCTCGGGCGTGTCGTAGTAGATGCCGTCAATCGGAGCCGCCCTGACGTAGCGCTCCCACTGCCAGGCGCGCAGGTTGGCCAGCTTGGGCACAAACCCATAACCGTCGAACTCCCGGGCCAGGTAGTCGTAGGTGCGCGGGTCGAGGTCGGGGGTCCTCCACGGCGTGTGCGAATCGTGCCAGGGCGCGAACTCCATCAGCCAGTCCTTGGCGACAGCTTTGGGCAGCGGCTCATAGGTCCTGGCATCGTAGAGCGTGCCCTTTTCCATGAAGTCGCGCGCCTTGGCGAAGTCGCGCGGCATGGGCGCCGAGAAGTTCATCACCTTGTCACCGACGTAGTGGCCGAACTGGCTGGTGCGACGCTCGACGATTCGTGCGCCCGCGGGGAACGGACGGGCGGGCAGGCCAAGCAGCCCGAACTGGACGCGACGCGGCCCCCTGAACGTGAACGGCTTGCCTATCAGGTTGAGACGCAGGACCGTCTCGCCGCTCTGCCGCAGCGCCTCGGTGGCTGGCACGTCGTCAGTCGGCACCCAGCCACGGTCGTTGTCGGCGTACCAACAGAGCCCGCGGAGCGAATCAGAAACGACGTACTGCGGCATGAAGCTGCCGACCGTCATGCCCAGCCCGCGGCACTTGGCGCTGTCCCACACCTTCCCCTCGTCCTGTGTGAGGCCCTGGGCCACCCAGCTCTCGCGGCCGGCCATTGCCATCGTGTAGAGGAATTGGGCGCGCTCCGGCTTGAAGGGGACTTCCAGCCGCAAGTAGTCCAGGTTCAGCCCGGCCGCGGCCGGCTCGACGTCGAGCGTGACCCACTGCGCGCCATCGTATTCCATGTGGTTGGCGATCTTGACGTTGAGGGCATCCGAGCGCAGCGCGCCGGAAAGCTCGACCTCGGTGGGGCTCTGGCGCCCGAACTTCGGGGCGGCGTCCGCCGCGAACGCCACAGGCTTGCCGCCCGCCGAGGCCGTCAGCCGGACGGGCGCGGCGAGCAGGTCCTTGCCCGTCATCTGCACCTGGGTGGGCATGGCGCGGCCGTCGAAGGTCGCCCGGCCCGTCGTGGTTACGATGGCGTTTCCTTCGACCCGCATCGGCTGATGGGGCGGGATGGGTTTGTCGCTCAAGCCGGCCTGGCTGTCCCACCAGGGGAAGATGGCCGCCTCGTCGAGCTTCTCGACAGTCAACTCCCTGGTCTCGATGGCCCTGCCGTCAGTGTCGAGGAGCGTCAGGCGCGCCGGATACTTGCCGGGCTTCAGCTCAGGCAGGGGCAAGAGGTCGGAGATGATCGAGTGGCTCACACGGGTGACAAGCCTGTCGAGGAGCGGGGGCAGCTCGACCCGCAGCCCCTTCACCTTCGTCGGGTCCGGGTGGTCGAGGATGTCGCACGAAGGCATGAGGTTGTTGCGGACCGGGTTGTAGGCGATGTCCATCGCATAGCCGGGCGTCACTTGTCTGGCCGTGTACTCGAGCTTGGCGAAGTCGCACTGCCGAACAAAGAGCGGCGTGGCGCTACCCACGCGGCTGACCTTGAAGACAAAGCCATGCAGCGGCGCTGCCCTCTTGGCCGGATCGGCGGCCAGTTCAGGTAGTGTGGCGGCGGGAATTGCCCACTCGACGGCTTCGCCGGGCTTGAGGGTGAACTCCTTGCTCTGTGTGGCCAGCGGCTTCTCCCGCTCGGTCCAGTCTTTGTCGCGGCCCTGGTAGCCGCTGTTGTCGTAGACGCTCGCCAGCGCTGTGAAGGTCTGCGGCTTGGCCGTGGTGTTGGCGAAGCGGGCATTGAAGCCGAAGCGGCCCTGCCAGAGGTCCGAGATGTCCAGCAGTTGCACCACCGGCGCCGAATCGTCGAGCACGAGGGGGAACTGGTTCTCCTGGGAGATGAACCCGCCGTTGCCGGTGAGCGAGGAGTAGATATTCCACTGGGGGCTGCTCTTCTCGTCAATCAGCCCTTTCCAGTCCCGCGTGGCCAGGAAGAGCCAGCAGTCGCCCGACCGGTTCGGGCCCATCATGCGCAGTGACTTGACGGGAATCCTCACCTCCAGATCCCAATGGGTCATGCCGGGCTTGTAGTCGCTCTTGAACTCCCAGGTGTCCGCGTCCCAGTACTTCGCCGTCACGCCAACGGTCTGCATGGCATCCCAGCGGAAGCCGAGGGCGTTGTACATGATCTGGAAAATGGCCGGTTCGGGCTGGTCCCGCCCCAGGGGGTTGAAGAAAAGCTCCACGACATCGTCGTGGCTCACCTCGTTATCCATGTCCCTGCCCTTCCGGCGCAGGACGTAGCCTGGCTTCACCTCCGTGCGCATGCCGAGGTAGAAGCTCGTCTCGTCCCACGTGATCAGGGTCAGGGACCGCAGCGGCAGGACCCGGCCGCCGGTGGGGGCGAGCATTCCGGGGACGGCCGCCGCATCCGCCCATTCGCCCTGCTCCAGCCTGAGCGTACCGTCGATCGTGGGGGGCTTGCCCGCCCTAGGGGCAGAAACCCAGACCATCCTGTTTTGGCCGAGCGCCTCGCGCAGGGTCTGGGCGCTCATCGCGCCGCTGTGCTTCTCGGCCAGATTGCCCGCCCGCTTGCCATCGCCCTGAGCCAGTGCGGCTGAGCTAAGCAGCGCCCAGGCAAGAGCCGCGGCAACACGGGAACGCTCGCTTCGGGCGGTGAAGCGCCGCATGCTGGTCATCCTTAGCCGACCCCAACCGCGAGGAGCAGAGCCTGCAGGGGGGAGTTTAGCAGGTCGCGGACGCTGGGGCAATAGGCGATGAGCTTCGGAACCAGGGCTACAGGCTGGAATATGAGTACGGCAACAGCGAGGACAGGACCGAGGTCTGGATCAACGAGAAGGCTGGCATGGCGGTCAGGATCGAGTGGATGAGGGCGGTTGGTGAGAGGGGGAAGGATTGGTGAGAGGTTCACTCGGCAAGGCAGCCCCAGTCGCCTTGCCCAGACATGGAGAGGGCAGGCCGGACCCGTCTTGGTGGGGAGGGGGCACCTGTTGGGGTCGCGGGTCTGCCCTGGATTGCGCTATGGATCAACTTCCGAACGTCAAGAACCGTCCAAAGCATAGCGCTTGGTATCGTGGGCGTCAAGCCTCTTACGCGTGTTGAGCGCTCGCCAGTGGAGTGCCATAATGTGGGCATGATGTGCAAGACGAGGCCATGGGGCTTCTTCGCAGCTTGAGGCCACGCAGAGGAGCGGCGATGGACGGTGCGACAAGACGGCGAGTGTTGATGCTGGTAGCTCTGGCCTGGGCTATGCTTGCCCGGGGGCTCCTCCCGACCCGCACACTTGGGGCAGAACCCAGCACGATTCTACTCAAGCAAACATCTCCCTTTCCTGCCCAAGGTGTCACATGGCCTGCTGCCACAGCCGTCCCCCTGCCGCGCGACGCAGTCGTGGATACGAAGCGCGCCCGGCTCACTGATGGCACAGGCACGACGCTTCCGGCCTGCTTCGAACCCCTGGCGCACTGGAGTCCTGCGCGGGACTCAGTCAAGTGGCTGCGGCTGTCGTTTATCGCGCCCGCCGTGAGGGATGCCGCCCCCGAGTATACGCTCACGTTCGGCGACGACGTGGTTGAGCAGCCAACCGAGGCGCCCGTCAGAGTCACGCAAGACGAAGGCCAAGTGCTCGTCGAAACAGGGGCGATTGGCCTCGCCGTCTCCAGGAAGTCGGGCGGCTTTCTGTCGAGCGTGTCGCGCGGCGGCAAGGAGGTGTGGAGAGCTTCGCCCACTGACGGCCCCTATGTGACTGACCACACGGGGACAGTCTTTCGCGCGACTCTGGACACACAGCCCCTCATGACCGTCGAGGAGGCCGGGCCGCTGCGCGCCGTCGTTCGCACCGAAGCCTGGCACGTCAGCGCCGCAGGCGATCGGCTCAACAAGAGCGTCCTCCGCTACTACGCCTACGCGGGGCAGCCCTGGATCGAGCTGCACTGGACGTTCATTATCACGGCCGACACGGACAAGGTTCGCTTCGCCGACATCGGGTTGCGCCTGGCGGCAACGGGGCCTGCGGCAGTGGGCACGGAGGGCGGAAGCGTCCAGCTCACCGAGGGCTACCTGCTCCAGAAGAAGCCTGACCTTTATGTCGTCCGGAAGAAGGAGGGCGACCGCTACATTGAATCCGTCCGCGGCGGCAAGGCGCCCGGCTGGGTCAGCACAGCCGCTTTCAGCCTGATGTTGCGCGACTTCTGGCAGACGTTTCCCAAAGAGCTTGAGGCGCAATCTGGCTCCGTGATCACCCACGCCTGGCCTGGCCACGGGGAGTTCAACGACGACTGGTTCATCGAACCGGAGAAGCCGCCTTTGCCCGACACGCCGATCGAGCAGGTGGCCGGCCCGAACGGGGTCAGGATGACGGCGGCCTACTTCCACCAGCTCCAGAAGTTCCATCACGGCCCGTTGCTCGACTTCCATTTCCCCGATTGGTGGCGTGGGGCGAACGTCGCGGGCGACCAGGCGAGCAAGGAGCCGAACTGGCTGGCGAAGACAATCACAGCGGTGGGCCACCGCTCCGACGAGTTCTTTGCAATCTGGTCCCGGTCGCGGATGGAAGCGGGCATCGTCAAGGAGCACGCGGCCGGCACCTCGCGGACGCAGGAGCTTCTTCTTGACTTCGGCGACGACTCGGCCGCGGTCGCCGCCCGTCGGGCGCTCTTCACCAACCCGCCGCACGTCTGGCTCAAAGACCCGAAATGGCTGGAGACTTGCGGCGTCTTCGGCCCGCTCAGCGTGGACGCCGCGCCCGCCTGGCTTGAGAACAGCGCCAAGAGCTGGCAGATGGCGGACAAGAACAAGCACTATGGGATGTGGCTCTACGGCAACATGCCCGAGTACTTCAACCGGGACGGCTCGACCTGCATCTATCGGATGACGGGCACCGGCTCCCACTACGGCTACTTCAACAACAACTGGTACCTTTACCTGACCACGGGCAGGCCCGAGCACTTGCGCTACGCCACGATCAACACGCGGCAGTGGCGCGATGTGGAGATCGTCCACTTCACGACGCCCGAGTTCGAGGGCCTGCCTGAGGAATCCCGCAAGCTCCTCGGCGCCGCCCACGCGGTCTCGGTCTATCCCTGGCGGTTGGGGAGCTGTTTCAGCTTCTACGCCGGCTGCTCGCCGCTCCTCTTCGACTACTACCTCACGGGCGACCGCCGCTCGCTCGAGGTCGCCCAGCTACACATGCAGGGCATCCTCAAGAACGACCCCGGCAAGAACCTCAGCCGCGAGGCAGGCGGCACCAACAAGGCCGTCCTCGACTGGTATCTGCACTCATGGGACCCGACCTTCGGTGCGCGCCTCGACGAGGCCATCCACTGGATCATGACCAACGACCCCACCGCCGAGGGCGGCAAGCAGGCCAACCCGCTGAACTGGACGAACTTCATGCCGATGTACCTCCAGGCATCGAAGGACCCCGCCAGCGGCCTCAAGCACCACGCCGCGATGCGCGACTACGTCCTCAAGTGGGCGGACGCCGAGCTGGACGGCGACAACTACGCCACGGGCTACCCAGGCAACCCGGGCAACATGCTCGCCGCCGCCTGGTTCGCCACGGGCGACCGCAAGTACCTGCTGCCCTACGCCCGGAACCTGCTCAAGTACGACGTGCCGCGCGAGAAGTGGCTCATGCCGGCCGCTCCTGGCTTCGGTTCGGGCGTTGGAGCCTCGCGCTTCGACGAGGTGCTCTTCGCGTATGCCGCGTGGCGCGAGGCGGGGGAAAAGGGCCTGGTGCCCAAGAGCGAGGGCGACCTGCCCCTCCCGCCGCCTATTCGCTCCTACCGTACGCCGGTCAAGGGGGTCTACTACGGCAAAGAGAGCGTCTTCCTGCTCCTCAAGGAGCCGGGCAAGGAGACGCGCGTGGAGTGGGGAAGCTACCACCCCGGGACTGCGCTCACGCTGTCCGGCCCCGACGGAGCCAGAGTCCTCGAGGCAAAAACGGAAGCGGGCGGCTTCAAGCCCGTTCCGATCGTGGTCGCCACGGAGGGCGCGCCAGGGATCTACCGCCTCGTCGCGGCCACAGAGCCCTACAAGTTCTGGTCGAGCATCACCCCACACTGCAAGCACATGGTCGAGGTCGTTGAGCAGGTCGCCATCTTCGGTGGCACCGACTGGGTCTTCCTCGTGCCGCAAGGCACCAAGCAGTTCGTGGCTACGGTTTCGGATGGAGCCTTCATCCTCGACCCCGCCTGGAGGAAGGTCCGCGGACGGGGAGACGGCAAGCCCTTCGGCATTGAGGTCGCCCCCGAACATGCGGGCAAGCTCTGGCGCTTCCGGCCTGTCGGCCACGACTCGCGTCTGAAGCTGGAGGGTGTCCCTCCATACGTCGCCCCGCATCCTGACTATTGGTTTGCGGCCCCGCGATGACCCCAATGGCGAGGAAGGGGGGGCACACCCTTATGGCCGGCGAAGGGGAAGGGCTGCGCCCCGGCGGGCAATCTTGGTCCACGTTGCGCGCCCGTCACAGAAGGAGTAGCATTCGGAGGCGACCTGCTACGGGGGGACTCTGAAGGAGACCATCATGCACAAGCTCGAGCAAGTCCTGAGGTCCGAGATCATCCGGCTGGCGAGGAAGGAGGTCAACGCAGCGTTCATCCCCCTATCGCAGGGTGTACGGACGCTGAGGCGGCAGGTATCTTCCCTCAGAAAGACGGTCGCTACATTAGACAAGCTGAGGGCAGGGCTTGAAGCGAAGAAGAGGGCAGAGCGGACGAAGCTCACAGCCCCGGAGGAGCAGGCCAAGACTGCACGGCTCTCGCCGCTGCTCATCAAGAAGCTAAGGACACGGCTTGGGCTGAGCCAGGGACAGCTTGCCTGCCTGGTCGGCGTCTCCCGTCAGGCAATGGCGTTCTGGGAGCTGGGCAAGTCACGTCCTCAAGGGCAGAACAGGGCGGCACTGGTCGCTCTGCGTGGCATCGGCAGGCGCGAGGTGAAGAGGATGCTGGGGGAGAAGACCAGCAAGGCGCCGGAGCAGAAGAGGGCGAAGCCGCGGGCGCGCAAAGGAGGGGCCAGGAATGCCAGATGACATTGGCCTGAAGTTGACCGCCTCAGAGCGAGAGCAGTTGGCCATGGTTCTGATGGGCGATTACGATCTCCTGAGGAAAATCGAGCGGACTCCCCTCGATCGTGAGGTGGACTTCAGCGCGGCGGAGCTTGATCTTCTGGACGACAGACTGGCCATTGAGGTGGAACACCTCCGATCTTGCGGTACGCGCAAAGTCCTTGTCCAGATACGCAAGCGTATTGCCCTCTTGATGAGCTTGTGAGGTCGGCGCACCAGAGGGCACGCACGGCGGGTCTCCGGGAGGAGCGGAGAGACGAGACCGATGGCGGGTCGGCGTCTGGGAACGCTCTGGGTTGCTTTCGGGGCGGTTCTTGCGGCTGGGTCCCTGGCCATGCCGGCGGAACTGAAGGCGGGAGGACCAGGATTGCGGCTCGCGGAAGACGGGCGGACAGCCTACGCCATCACACTCGCGGCGGATGCATCGGCAGCGGAGAGGACCGCCGCCGCTGAGTTGGCGACCTACTTGAAAAAGAGCACCGGCGTGGAGTTCGCCACGGTGACGCCCGAGCAGGCCGCGGGCAAGCCGATGATCGCCATCGGCCCCGGCGCGGCCGGGGGCAAGCTGGACCTCAATGTGGGCAAGCTGGGGCCGGAGGAATGGCTCGTTCGCAGTTCGGGCCAGGACATCCTCCTCGTCGGTGGGCGACCACGCGGCACGCTCTACGGCGTCTACGAGTTCCTCGAACGATATGTCGGCGTTCGGTTCCTTGATGCCCAGACGGAATTCGTCCCGAGCTGTACGGACCTGACCCTTCCGGCCGGCCTGGCGGTTCGGGCCAAGCCGGCCTTCTTCCGGCGCGAGATCCTCATGGTCACGCCCCACCAACCCAAACACGTCCTGTTTCAGGTTCGGCGGAAGCTCAATGCCTTCGGCAATGCCGCGGTGGCGGTCGCAGGGCCGGAACTGGGCTTCTGTGTGCTGTTCGGCAGCCCATACTCGACCCACACGCACCATCTGTACGCAAAGCACTTCCCGACAGACAAGCCGGACTACTTCGCGCTCACGGAGCAGGGCACGCGCACCGGTCCGGGGCCTGACGGGCAGGTCTGCATGTCACACCCCGAGGTGCGGAAGCTCTTCGCCGCCAGGATGCATGAGTTCATTCGACACGACCGCGAGCGGATCGCCAAGGCGGCAACCGGCGAGCCGTCCCCGTTCATCTACGACCTGACGCCGAACGACAACGGCAACAAGTGCGTGTGCGACCGCTGCAACGCGCTCGCCGCGAAGTACGGGGCCTACAGCGGCGTCGTGCTCGAATTCACCAACGCGGTCGCCGAGGACATCGCCAGAGACTACCCCGAACTCCTGGTGCAGACCGCCGCCTATACGTTCTACATGGACCCGCCGCGGGGGATCGTGCCGCGCGACAACGTCCTGATTCGGATGGCGCTGCTCGGCACCGAGTTCACCGCCGCGCCGCCTCGCGACACGCTCCGCAGCCTGCTGCACCCGCTCAACGCCAAGGCCCGCGAGACGCTCGAGGCGCGGAC
>Ga0194125_10009199_pt1 | contig 13749 bp, 16 predicted proteins | sample TA2KigC250mmetaG_FD_148626 | JGI IMG/M metagenome (GOLD analysis project Ga0194125, IMG submission 148626) | Freshwater microbial communities from Lake Tanganyika, Tanzania - TA2015034 Kigoma Deep Cast 250m | ecosystem: Environmental > Aquatic > Freshwater > Lake | place: Tanzania: Lake... | reverse complement strand
TAACGTCAGCAGGATGGGGTAGCAGAGATTACATGGTTACTCCAGAAGACATGGAACGTTTAAAACAGGTCTATGAGAATCTGAAGATGCAGAGACAGAAGTATCTCGATGATGCAATTGCTTTTTTGGCGACAAAGAACATTAAGGCGGATTCCATTCTCGCAGAAGGGCATCCTTCGCATACAATCGTTGATATAGCCCATGATCAGAACTATGACCTGATTGTAATTGGCAGTCGAGGTTTGGGCGGACTCAAAAAGCTATTTCTGGGCAGCATTAGCAATGCAGTTGTCCAGGAGGCAAAAAATTGCTGCGTAATGGTTGTTAGGTGAAGCTTGCAACAAAAAACCGAAAAAGCTGGTCCATTGCTGATTTACCGGCGTTTGCAATTTACACGATTTTATGTTATTCTCAACGTAGTGTAAAAAGTAGAAGAAATTTGACATCCATAAGCCTCCTGATGATGGTAGCGCGAAAGATGATTAATGCAATTCCGCTTTTTGGACAATAAGATTTAGGAGGCTGTAAAATGGAAGGTAAAGTAAAATGGTTTAATGCAGACAAAGGTTACGGTTTTATCGAAAGAGATTCCGGCGAAGATGTATTTGTCCACTTCTCTGCTATTCAGGGAGACGGTTTCAAAACATTGGATGAAGGTCAGAGTGTTGAATTCGATGTTGTTGATGGTAACCGCGGCAAGCAGGCCGAAAATGTGGTTCGTATCTAAAGCGTAACTAACATTTTGAAACTAAAGAGCGCTTTCGGGTTTAATCCGAAAGCGCTCTTTCAATATTGTTTATCAAGCAGGGATGAATATCATCTGCTTTGTCCGAGTTAAGCCAATTCTCGAACTGGGATTATTGGATAACCTTTTTGTTTTTAAAAGCATGGACGATCAGGATTAAGTAACGTTACGATAATTACTGGGGCTAATTGAAATGCTAGATCTAATTGTAAAACGGTGAAACTTTTTTTCTTTGTTCAGGTATTTACATTGTAAGGGCGGTTTTTGGAGGCGGAAAAACTGGTTAACGCAGCTACGGTGAACCTGATCAGAAGGTGTAAAAAGAATGACGGAGAGGCCTATAACCAGCTGCTCCGTCACTATGAGGCATACCTTTACCAGATTTGCTATAACTATACCCGGAATAAAGAAGAAGCCCTTGATATGATGCAGGAAGTTTTCATCAAGATCTTCCGCGGGTTAAGGACCTTTGATGAGAGTCGGCCGCTGTTGCCCTGGTTAAAAAAAATTGCCATTAATACCTTGATCAATCATAGCAACAAAAAACGGCTGACTGAAACTTCACTTGATGGCAACTGGTCAGTAGAAAATGAAAATAATCAAAACGCAAATCCGCAGACATATCTGGCAGCAGCAACCAATATAGAAGAGCAGGTTATAGAAATTGACACTCGAAACATAATTGAAAAACTGATCGTTGAACTTCCCGAAGCATATAGAATTGTACTGATCCTGCGTTATAACGAAGACATGAGTTACGATGAGATTGCGTCAGCCCTGGATTTACCTTTAGGTACGGTTAAGAACAATATTTACCGGGCCAGGGGAATGTTGCGTAAAAAAATGCAAGCCTGTGAGCTACTGGAGGTGTAACCAGCATGCATGAAAAATTTCATGACTTACTGGAACAATTTATTGATGGTGAGCTTGAACCGGTTGAGGCGCTCATCCTGAAAGAACACCTGGCTGGCTGCCGGTCCTGTAGGCAGATGTTGAACCAGTTAAAGCTAATCGACTGGGATCTGAAGCACCAAGCGGTTGTTGAAGTGCCACCCGAGTTGGAAGTTTACCGGACTGCGGCCATAAAAGCCCATCTGGCAACCTTAAAAACTACCAAGAAGAGTGATTCGTTAAAAGATGCCTGGCGTTTACAAAAGCAGATACTTCAGCATTCTTTTGGATTCGTTTCATATATTCCCATCAACCGGGCTGTTTCCAATTCCGCAAGAAAAGGTGTTGCTATTTTAGCCGGGGCAGCCGGACGGCGCTTAAGGAAAAGCAGTCCACTGCTTGCGAGAATTATTCCGGGCCAGGCCTGATGGAGGTTTATACTTGATGCCTATTGCCGTAATGATCCTGCTTTACCTAGTAGGCGCGCTCATACTACTGCTGTTTATTTTGGTCTTCTTTATCCTGCTGGTCCCTTTTCGTTACCGGTTAGAGGGAGGCTACGACTCGCGGCCCTGGTTAATATTTAATATCAGGTGTTCACCGGCCTTTATCTTTGACGGTAAATGGGACGAAGCAGAAAGCAAAACACTGAAGGCCAGGATTATTCTTTTTGGCATACCGATTAAGATTGATCTTCAAAACATGGGGAAAAAGGATCAAATAGAAGAAAAGAAAGAAAAAAGCAACAAAATAGGAACAGCAGTGATCACCTCGATCCTGGATAAGGAGTTCAGGAGAAGGGGTATTGTCCTGATCAGGGACCTTTTTAGAATTCTAAAGCCGGAACACTTCAGCATAAAGGGTAAAATCGGTTTTGCGGAACCGCATTACACAGGCTACCTGGCGGCTTTTTCTAACAGCGTAAGATACTGCTGTCAGAATACCTTCATCGATCTTGAACCGGTCTTTGAAGAGGAGTATTTAGAGGTTGAAGCTACACTCAGGGGGCGGATACGTTTAGGACTAATCCTGGTTAAAGTCGGCTGGTTTTTCTTTATCAACCGGATCAGGACTTTTTCTGTCAGGTCTGGCGGTGAGAAATTGAGCCCGGCCACCTCAATCGATTAATTGTCTTAAATAAAAAATGAAACATTTTTCAGTAAAAATTGTATTAAAAAGTAGGATGACTAAAAGGAGGAAGCAAGCATGGCCAGTGAAGTATTAAATACTCTGTTTGACAAGCTGGAGAAGTTTATCAAAACTGAAACAGTAATTGGTGAACCTTTCCAGGTAGGCAGTATTACTATGGTTCCGATTATCACCGTCACTTTTGGCGTTGGTGGTGGAGAAGGAGCCGGCAAAGACAATAAAGGCAACGACGGTAAAGGCGGCGGAGGCGGCGTGGGCTGCAAAATAGCACCCAATGCTATCCTGGTTGTAAAAAACGAAGAGTTAAGCGTTATTCCCCTCACCAACCGGGGCTCACTGGAAAAAATTGTCGAAATGGTTCCGGAAATATTGGCCAAGGTTGAAGGCTACAAGTCGAGAGCAGATCTAGACAGCGAAGATTAGACAGTATTTGCTTATTGATCCAGTCGGATAAAAGGCTGCCTGTTTATAGGGCAGCCATTCTTTTTCTTTCAGTGATCTTCTTATCCATCGGGACTCTAATCGATCAGAACTGCTCTCTATATATAACACCTGCCACCTATAGCTGCCTGAAACCAAAAGCTTCAAAAGTAAAATGGCGGTCAAAAGCCAGAGCTTCTTCAATTTTTAATTCTTCCATTATGGCAAAACTGGTGCAGTCAGTGAAGGAGAAGCCCTGGTCACTATATTTGATAAATATCTCCAGGGCCCGGGGCAGGTAATGAGGGGCTGCGTAAATTGTTTTTGCAGCTGTTTCTGAAAGCAGCTCCTTAGCCAGGGCAGAGGCAACCTGATGATTATTCAGCCTCATACGGGTTAAGGTGATCGATTCGTCAATTACATAATCAGAAGTATAGCAAATGATCCCGGCGGAAGGTAATTGTTTAAAGAAGCTAACTACGTTATCATGGTCGGGATCGTTTCTATTCTTCAGGGCATACCAGGCGCCTGTATCAATAAATACTTTTCTCACCGGTATAGATCCTCATCGTGGTGTTTGTATTCGGCAGGGCCATCTGCAGCTAATTCGGCCATTTGCGAACCACCCAAAGATTGCTGATTTATAGTCTCTGCCATTCTTTCATCGATTAACTTGCGGATGATGCCGGAAATACTGGTACTATTAACGATTGCCTGCTGATGAAGATAGCGGTGCTGCTCTTCTTTAACCAATATTTGTGTCCTTATCATCTTGATCACTCCTTTGTGTAGCTACATATATACATCATAACATAATAAGTAAAATGTTACAACTTAGAAAAATGCTTTAAAACAAACAGTCTAAACTTGATATCGTCTGATATGATTGGAGCATTAGGTTTTGTAGTATAAGACTTGATAATTACTATAACTGCGTATGCAAATAGTTTTGCTCTTTTGCTGTTGAATAAATGATTACGGCAATTTAAGTCAAGAAAATTTACCTTAAAACTTGTATCCTTCTAGTCGGGAGGTGAGAAATATGGAGCGATGGGAGAAGATCAGGGCTGTCCGCAGGATGCAGGATTACATGGAAGATAACCTGAAGAGCCCGATCACTTTAAGCCAACTGTCCAGGGTTGCCGGTTATTCACAGTGGTATGCAGGCCGGGTATTCAAGGAGTTAACCGGTAAGACTCCTTTTGCATATCTTAGAGAGCTGCGTTTAAGCAAAGCGGCTGAGCTTTTGCGTGCCGGACAACCAAGGGTCGTTGATGTGGCCTTCGATTTTGTTTTTGATTCGCATGAAGGTTTTACCAGGGCGTTTATCAGGCAGTTTGGCGAAACACCGAAAAACTACAGCCGGGGCAGCGGATCCTCCAACATCTTTATGCCCGATCGCATCCGTGACTATTACCTTACTTTACAAAAAGGAGATCTAAAGATGACTGAAAACGAGAAGACGAATACTGTTTTTGTTCAGGTGGTGGAAAGGCCGCAGCGGAAGTTAATCTTTAAAAGAGGGATCAAAGCCAATCACTATTTTGACTACTGTGAAGAAGTAGGCTGCGACATCTGGGAGATCCTCTCCACTATTAAGGAGGCCATGTATGAACCGGCAGGGATGTGGCTGCCGGATAGCCTGTTGAAGCCAGGGACTTCAGCCTATATAATGGGGGTTGAAGTAGCGATGGATTTTAGTGGTCAGGTCCCGGAAGGGTTAGATATTATTGAGCTGGCTCCATGTAAGATGATGGTGTTTCAGGGTGAGCCTTTCAATGAAGAAAAATTTGGGGCAGCAATTGAAAGCCTTTGGGAAGTAATGAAAAAGTATAAGCCTGAGATTTACGGCTTTGAATGGGCTGATGAAGATGGGCCCAGGTTCCAGCTCGAACCGCAGGGCTACCGTGGATACATCGAAGCCCGCCCGGTACGCCGGATCAATTAACTGATCTCATATTGTGGGTGGTGAGAAATCTTGTTTTGCCCCTTTGTAGTGCAGGTGCTGGAAAAGGATCGCAAAACTTTAAACCTGATCAATCTATTTGCCTTTTTCTTAGGTGTCGGCTGCCTGCTGATCGGCTTTTTGCTCTACTAAAAGGATTGCTTAAGTGATTACAAAAGCAAGAAAGCAGTGAATTAGGATATAGAAATAGCGTTTGAGGAGGTTGACCATGAATTATTTTAAAGTACTCGGTATTGTTTTCGGGCTGGCCGCATTTCTGAAACTTTTTTACATGCACTTACTACCCTGGGATGAAAATAGCTTTAACGAAAAATTTATTCCGAGAAACGGCCACCCTACATAGTGATTATTGCCCTGCTCGGACTGGTCATAGTCGCCCTGACCTGGTATTTGCATTTTACCTTAATCACTGACCATTATGGCACTGCTCTATCTTTTACTGATCAATATTGCCCCAAATCGATACCGGGATCTAGAAGTGTAAAAAGGGGAGCAGTAAAGAGAGTTCGCACTAACCTGCATGGCCTGAATACATTTCCCGGCAAAGCAGTGATTATGCAGTTACCATGTGAGGGGCAGATAGAATTAATGGTTATTCAAAAATGCTGTAGGTTTTGGCAAAGTTTAGAACTGATATTTCACTCTTTTCATATTCAAGATCTCCGGCATAAATTAAATATCCCTTGTCACCGCCGGTTATTTTATTTAAGTAGATTATATTATTATGCAGTGATTTGTTATAAGTCATTGCTGCCTTTATCTCTACCGGTATAAGCTCATTTCTGTTCTTATACAGAAGGTCGATCTCTTTTTGGTTTGCATCGCGGTAAAAGTACAGGTTCGGCTCCATACCCTTGTTCATCCTTGTTTTGAGTGCTTCCAAAATAACCATGTTTTCAAACAAATTTCCCAACAGGGGGTCTCTTGAAATCTGATCAACTTCAGTTATACCTAACAGATATGCTGCCAACCCAACATCTGTAAAATATAGCTTCGGTGATTTAACAAGGCGCTTGCCAAAATTTTCATGATAAGGCTTTAATCTAAAGATGATAAATGAAGCTTCCAAAACTGACAACCACTCCGCAAGAGTTGTGCTAGAGACACCAATATCGCCAGATAAAGCATTGAGGCTAACCAACTGACCAATTCGACCGGCTAATAAATGTAGAAATTTCTCATATTGATCGAGGTTGCGTATATTACTGACCTGTCGTAGATCTCTTTCAATATAAGTTTGATAGTAATTTCGGTAAGCTTTATATGGCTCTAGCTTGTCCTTATAGATACGGGGGAGAAAGCCGGTGAAGATAAGTTCATCACGGCTTAATTTATAACCTGACTGAAACAACTCTTTAATCGACAGGGGGTACAGGGTTAACAGTGCTGTACGGCCTGCTAAAGATTGAGTGATAGCTTCATGTAAATATAATTGGTGGCTGCCAGTTAAAATAAATTGCCCAGCTTGATCGTTTTCATCTGCCATAACCTGGATATAAGAAAGCAGTTCAGGAACTCTTTGCACTTCATCAATAATTACAGGAGGGGGAAATGAAGAAAAAAGTGCTCGTGGGTCATCGACTGCTAGTTGCCTGATATCAGGAAGCTCAAGGTTGCAGTAATTGTAATCAGCAAATACCATCCTCGTCAGGGTAGTTTTGCCAGCCTGACGGGGCCCCGTGACTGTAACAACAGGGTATTGAGTTGATAAATTAACTAATTCGGTTTCGATATCTCGTTTAATCATAATTAAATTTTAACAGTTATTCCTGCAATATTCAAGTTAAAGTTGAAATGTGACACTTTGACGGATAACAGTTGATCCTGACCTGAAACGCTGTTATACTGGTTTAGTAAATTACTAATATACTAAAACAGGGAGTGTCAAAGGTGAGAATACCAACCGCATTAAAGCACAAACCGGTTATCGTAACTGAAGATTACGAGAAAGTAGACGGACGCTTTGCTTATGAATCTGATGCAAAAGGCCTCTCGCTCGGCTTGGCCCAATGGAACGATCGGGGCAAGTTGGATATATCAGCCAAGGTATGGCGCCATACCGGTGGAAAATGGTCTCGCCAATCCGAAGAAATGCCCCTGCACCGGGTTCTTGATTTGGCCATATTAATTTGCCGGGCTAAAAAGTACTTTCAGGAGGCCTATCGATTTGAGAAACTCTACGACCCGCATCAACCTCTAATTGAACGGATTGGTCTGCAGGGTGACGCAATGAGTGTTGCAATTTGCACTGAGAACGATATGATTGATAAGGATATTGCACTTTTCAGCGAAGCCCTGAGCAAAGATGACGAACTGATCAGTGAACGCCTATTTGTATTGGCCCGGATTCTCAGGGATATGGGTATCTGATTAAATAATAAGGAGAAAGGCAATTGAAAAAAAACAAAAAGAATATTTTTATTGTTCTGGCAGCGATCCTGGTTATTGGCGGGGCTTTCGCCGCCAAATATTTTTCCGACTTAAGCAGCTACCGCCAGGCTGTGGAAGAGATCACGATCGGTGAAGTGAATCTCGCGACAATTCCCGACGGAACTTATACCGGTTCCTCTGAGGCTGTTTGGGTCGGGGCGACGGTAGAAGTAACCGTACAGGATCATCGCATTACTAATATTAAGCTCGATCACCGGCACGGTCAGGGCGAAGCGGCTGAAGTAATTACCGACCATGTAATTGAAGCACAATCATTACAGGTAGATATCATCAGCGGCGTTACCTCAAGCTCTAAGGTAATCCTTAAGGCTATTGAAAACGCTCTGCTAAGTGCAACAGAGTAATAGTGTTCTCAGCCCTGGGCTTGCCCGCAATTTCTTTACGGCGCAACTTGTCCCTTAAAAAAGCATGCCAGAACTGTGTGATTGAGTCAAATAAAAAAAAGGAAAGAGGAGCTGGATAAAATGTCTTTAGGTGTTGTTTTTTATTCCAGGAGTAATAATACCAGAACCGGGGCTGAGTACATCGCAGGCAAGGTGAAAGCAGAATTAATAGAACTGACTGAAGCAAATGGGCGAAAAGGGCTGGGAGGTTTTATCAAAAGCGGTTACCAGGCTGTTTCCGGTAAAACTTCAGCATTAATAGGAGATCCCTGGAAAGAAGCCGATAAACACAGTGCCCTTTACCTGATGACGCCTATTTGGGGCGGTAAAACCACCCCGGCAATGAATGCTTTTATGCAGAATGCTGACTTTAAGGGGAAAATGGTAACAGCAATCACTTTTCAGGCAGATGAAAAAGGAGCAGGAACTAAGGTAACCTATGATCGTATTCGTCAAATCGTGGAAAGCAGCGGAGGTACATTTGTGGGTGGCTATGCCCTGCACAGCGCCGCTCCCGGCCGTTTTGCCGGGAAAGAATATATTGAAAAGCAATTGGATGAAAAATATTTAAGTATAATTAAGAATTCCTAAAAGAACAGGACTTTATAAAACTTAAGCCAGGCTATTTACTTATTAACTTATGATACCGTAAGCAAGTTGCCTGGCTTTTCATTTGAAATGGCAAAGTATATGATTTTACGGGCTATCCCGGCATACCTGGAAAGTTAAGCCCAGTTGGTGCCCGTCGTCCCTATGTATTACCCAGGGGTGCCATCCGGGCGTACCATTGTTCCAGTCACTGCAACCGCGCGTAGAGCCCCAGCCATTGGCTCGCCAGTTGTCGAGAGGCAGGTAAGTATCAGTGTATCTCCAACTGCTACTACGGTGGGAGCTGCGCACGGTAACTTCAAGGCTTTCATCGCCAAAAATTGGAAACCAACTGACTGAGTTGTTGCGGTTGCCATGGTCAAGGACTATCAAACAGCCTCTTTCACGGGTTTTGCTACTCCAGTTAATATCAGAAAAATAGAGGTTTGCCACCTCTCGCCTGGCAGCGCCCGAAACAGCGTGGGCTGTAAGACGAAAATCAACATTGTTACGTAAACTCCAGGGCGCGTACAAGCTCATAACTCTAATCATCAATCGGTCGGCCGCCGGCACCTCAAAGCTGTTATTGCTCATGTCACGCTCATAGATACTACCATCTGAGTTAACCACAACCCGGTAGCCTTCCCTCATCTGCTCACGAGTCGAGTTGCTCACTTCACCAACGATCAGGGTGCTGCTTTGAAAGCGCTCGAGGGTAACATTAGGGGCAAATGTGCTTGATGAATCACCGATATCAAGCTGACCCGCCCGTCCGGCAAATGCTTCAAAGGATACGGAGCGGTTGACAAGCGGTCCTTCACCCATATTTCTGATCGTGAAAGCCATTTGACCGGTGTCTTCCCCGGGAAGATAATGCACATCGGTGATCACCAGGTCAGGGGTCTGTGAACAAATAGGGCTATGAATCATCGCCCCGGAGCGCTCATATTCTTCTAAAACATCATCAAAGGGATCTATCACCACACAAGCATCGAAAGGTGGGTCAAGACGCATATCTGGATGTTCCAACACCGTGCGCTGACCTGCTTCAAGCACGAATTCGGGCCAGGTATAAACACCAAAAGAAACCCCATCGCGGCTTAAGAGCTCAATCTTTAAGTCGCGCCAGGGCCAGGTTGCTGAACCGGTATTGCGCACGTGAAGCCGAACCTGGCCGCTGCTCTCGTCAACTTCGAAATCTTCCAGGTTAATCCAGGGCAGCGGTTCCCAACCCTCCACACCGGAACCGACCGGGCTGCCGAAGGCAGGGCCCCACACGTAGGTTACCCGACAGCGCCCATTTTCAGAGACCAAAGCCCCTTCATTTTGTTGATCAAATATCCAGGCCATGCTGCTGTCTAGCTCGTAGATAGAAGATAGCCCTTCGGCGACGAGATCATCACATCCAGGGTCACTGGAGTCGCGGCAGCGCCCCTGGTCTTGATCCATTAGATGAAAACCGAATTCGAAGGCCCCGTCATCCGGAATATCCACAAGCAACACCGGCAGCCTGGGGTTGAAATGCCAGGTTGGGTCAGCAGCCATCTCAGCCAGATTGTAAACTGTGTTATGACGCAAGCCGTTTGGCATATCCAAACTGCCGCCACCGCTATCCGGGGCACGGGTGTCGAAAGCAATGCGCTTTTCATTGGCATAGAAATATCCGTAAACTGGCCCAACATCACCATGATGAGCTGGTCGGCGCCCATCACCACCTAAGTCAAAGGTTTCGAGTTCAAGAAAGGTGATCATAATTTCGCGCTGGCAGTTTTCGGCTTCCTGCTCCAGCCTGACAATAGAAGGTAGTGATTCAGGCCCATCGGGTAAACCGATGCGGTAAGCGGTAACCGAAAAAATGTAGGTTGTGCCGCAGGGTGGGTTGAACCATTCGTAAGGCAACATACTTTCACGCGCATCTGCCGGTTCCACCCACTGCAGGTTACCATTTAAGTAGATCCGGAAACCGTCAATTGGTTCTTCGTCTGGTTGTGGTTCGTAGTCCCAGCGCAGTGAGTTGCGGCGGTTGTCGAGCCGGGCGTTACTTGGTGGGGTCATATTGATATCAGTGTAGAGGGGGACAACTCGTCCGCCCCCTTCAGACGGTGAAACGCTAAAAGTAAATTCGTAAGTTCCATCTACACCACCGCTTAAAGTCATACCTGTCCAGAATTCAGGGGCGATATTGCTTCCCCAGTGGCCAAGTTCTACAGAGTCTGTGCCACCCTCTATGACGCCCACCAGGTTAAGGCTGATCGGCAGGTCAACATTATGCGACCAATTAAATGCCGGTATAGTGCTATCCGCCAGTTCAGAGACATTCCACATTGTTGTGCCATCTGCCTCACTGGCCAAAACAGCGAAGGATTCCTCTGCACCCGGGTCGTCGCGTCCGTCGGGATAGCGGTGCGGAGGAAAGTTGGCATAGCTCACATAAAGATAGAGCTGTTCAAAAGGGGCGGAAGTTGTTAAGCTGAGCAGCTCCAGGCGCAACCTGGTTTGATCTTCTGCCCGCTCGGTCCCGAGCAATTCCGAAATGTAATCCTGCGCCGGGAGGAGGAGCAAATCCTGCACCGGGCGGAGGATGTAGTCATCGATCACCCCGGGCACGGCAAAACCGGATCCGGGCGCAGCCCCCTCGGGTAATGGAGGATCGCCAGCGGGAGGATCATCAGCCGGAGGGTCGTCCCCGGCTGGCGGTTCTTCTACGTCGGGGATGATAACTTCATCCCCCGGGTCGAGCTGATCAGGATCTAACTCCGGGTTAGCTAACTCCAGTAAGTCAGGCTCAAGGCTGTAATCATCGGCAATTGAGCGGAGTGTATCACCTTGCACAGCATTGTGGGTTCCTGCGGCGGCCCCTTCGCGTGCGCTTACTTCGAGCACCACCGAAGCCTGACCTGCAGTGCCGTCAGTAGCAATAGCGCGGACAATCACTACGTTATTACCGGCATCCGTGGCCAGCCAGTTGCTGGATAAAACCAGCGAGGTGTTCGGTCCCTCTCCGGGTGCGTTCTGAGCGTCAACAAAAGTATCGTTCACCCACAACTCCACCCTGCTTAAGCCATTGCCGCTCCGTGCGGTGGCATGAACAGCTACTCTTTCGCCAACCTGAAACGGTTCGCGGCTCAGCGGTGAGTGAATCAAAACCAGCGGTTTTGATTCGAGGGCGCGATTGTTTTGACTGACATAGATAATGGCCAACATAATAACACATAAAACCAGCATTAATACGATGAGTAGCCGGGCAGCCCGGCGAAAACTATTTTTCTTCTCCATAGTGGCCTCCTACATCAGCAAGATGGCAAAGTGTGACCAGTTCGACCAGGGACTGATATTGCCGGCCCCGTCTACTGCGCGCACCCGCCAGCGATAGTACCAACCACACTCAACATTAACAGTGGCTTCCTTGACCTGGAGCCCGCTTTGTGAGCCACCGGGTGCAGGCTGCCAGTTGTTATCGCCGGCATGCCTTTGCACTTCCACCCGGTATTCTGAAATGCCGCTTGGGTCGGTCACCGGCAGCCAGGCCATCGATTGCGCCGCTTTGCAGTTAATCGATAAACCGTCAGTAGGTACTGCCGGTATCGGCACAGGCGACGGTGTGGTGTCTGCCGGAGGCGGAGGCGGAGGAGCGGGAGGCTGGGGTGTAACACAGGATCCGGTGACCCTGACTTCCAGGGAATTGCGTTCTTCGGAACCATCAAGATTAAAGACCCTCATGGTATAAAGTTTGTTTTCGCAGAGGCAATCGCGGAAAGCGCCGGTTAATGGTTGCTCAGCACCTTCAAAGATAACCCGGTCGGCATTTTCAACCTGCCAGTGGATGGTGGTGCAGTCTCCGGCCTCAATTTGTGGTGGGTCGGCCCAAAACCGGATTGTGGCCTTTGGTTCAGTTGGTGGAGTTTCAGTGGCTGGTGGTTCGTCTGCGATAGGTGGAGAATCTGGCGGCTTCGGTTGTTCGGCAACAACAGGTTCTTCTTCCGGTTCCTCACCGAAGGTTATGCGCACTGCATCGGGCACACTGGCTGTCCCGTCGGAGCAATAAGCTACCGCCTGAATAGTGTAGACTCCTGGCTCGCCCGGTGTCCACGGTGTGTGGAATGCGGCCAGGCCAGCCCGCATGGGCGGGTTGCTGATGGTGGCCAGTAGATCGCCGTTAATCCAGATTTCCACGTTTTCTACCTTACCCTTTGCCTCGGCGTGACCTTTAATGTTAATGTCCTGTAAGTCGGCAAAGACCAGGCCATCTAGCGGCACATCGAGCCAAACCGTAACACTGCCCGGAGTATCTGTTCGTTTGCAACCTGATAACAGGCTTAAGCCCAGTAAAAGAGTTAAGCAGATAATCGTCACCAACTGGGCTGACCTAATCCTTACAGCGAGCATAGTGAGCCCCCCATATTTTCAAGTGTTTTAATACTCAAATTCCACCACAATAGCAACTGTGCTGCAATGAGCGCGGAAAAAGTCGTCGGCATTATTATTGTTTGTTGCACTGTTTAACCCTAACTTGATCTGCATGGTCTTCGATGGTACATTGATGTAATTGATCAATTCAGTCTTGAAGGTGGAAGACCTTAAGATAAGCGGGCTGCCGACGGCAGTGCTAAAGCTGTCAGTTGCAGAGTTAAAGATGTGCTTGCCCCCGGGGGCAAAGTCAGCGGCCACTAATGAAGAACCATATGGGAAGACCTTGAAATCGACCAGGCTGGCCAGGCCAACCGGATTTCCTACCCTATTTATATTTGTAAATACCAGGTAAGCATCGGTTATGGTATAGTCCCTATCGCCAACAACTGCGATTATTTGATCTCTAAGTGTGCTCAGGTAAAAGTTAAGAAACCCCTTGAACTGGCGGTTAAGTAAATTATCCCCCACCATAACATCACCTGAAATTATATCTCCTGCAGATGTTACCGACCCGCTTAAATCCGCACTGGCCACAACAGAAGCCCTCGCAGATTGGACCCGCCTGATTTCACCCGGATCACCTCCGTTTGCATCCGGCTCCGGCCACAAGGCAAGCTTTACAATCACGCTATCGCTGGCCCCGGAAGGGTCGCGGGCAATAACGTTCAGGCTGACATTTAGCGGTTCCAAATTTCCTGGCGGGTTGGCCGGCGATAGCCATGAAAAGGTCTTGGCTCTCATATTAG
>Ga0194125_10009198_pt1 | contig 13750 bp, 7 predicted proteins | sample TA2KigC250mmetaG_FD_148626 | JGI IMG/M metagenome (GOLD analysis project Ga0194125, IMG submission 148626) | Freshwater microbial communities from Lake Tanganyika, Tanzania - TA2015034 Kigoma Deep Cast 250m | ecosystem: Environmental > Aquatic > Freshwater > Lake | place: Tanzania: Lake... | reverse complement strand
CGGCTTGTCTCCCGCGTGGTCGATGACGCGGAGCGCTTCGTCGGTGAGACGGTCAGTGAGGTACTCGCCCGGCTTGCCGAACTCCAGGTGCGGCACGTAGCGGAATTCTCCGAACCGCTCGCGGCCGCGATAGGGCCACCAGAAGGTCTGCGGCGCGCCCCAGTGGGTGCCGCCAATATTCACATCGAAGCCGTGTGTCTCGGGATAATGGTTCGCGTCCCCCAGATGCCATTTGCCGACGAGCGCGGTGAGATAGCCGCCGTCGTGCAGACGCTGCGCCAGCGTCGTTTCCGAGTGCGGCAGGTCGTGCCGGGAATCGGCCTGCAGCAGCCTGCGGTTCGCGGGCCCCTTGAGCGAGCCTTCGGACCAGATGGTAATTCGCACACGGGCCGCATGTTGGCCCGTCAACAGGGCCGCGCGGCTCGGCGAGCAGACCGGCATCGCGTAGGCCTGCGTGAAACGTACCCCTTCCGTCGCCAATCGGTCCAAGTGCGGCGTCTCATGCAAGTCCGAGCCATAGCAGCCCAAGTCCGCCCAACCCAGGTCGTCCGCCAGAATCAAGACGATGTTCGGCTTCTGGGCCGCGACCGCGCGACCGCACAAGAAGGCGGCGACCAACAAGAAGAGCAAGAGATAGCCCGTCCCAGGGGCGGAAGCACCAAAGCCACCCCGGGGGCGGAAGCACCAAATTCCAAGCACCAAATCCCAAACAAATTCAAAACGGAAGAAAATCCCAAATTCCAAACGGCCGGCGCTCCGGGGCGCCGACGTTTTGAACCTTGGTGCTTTGTCAAGGCCGGTAGGCCTTGGCGATGGTCCGGCGCACGGGAAATCCGCCATCGCCAAGCTCCGAAGAGGGTTCCCAATCGCGATACATCGCGATTGGGAGCCCGGACTCCGCTTGACGATGCCACCCAGAGAAGGCTGGCTTCTCAGACATGCTCTGAGGCTGCTACCCGGAGGGCGCAAGTCTCTCGTATACCCTCGGGTGACTTGCGGGCCCCTTTGCGTGGGCCGGGGCGCTCTCATTTCTTGTCCTTTCGCTTGTCCTTTTTGGCGGCTTTCTGGTCCGTCGCTTTCTCCTTGTTGGCCTGCTCGAACAGGCGGTCGAGCTCCGCGGGCCGGGCGTCCTGGAACTGGTTCAGCGCCTTCTGCAGCAGCTTTGCCGTGGCGGCGGCTTCGCCCTCCAGGGACGCGACCGTCAGCGGCTCCTTCTCCTCCAGGTCCCGGCGCAGGTCGAAGAATTCGCCGGTGCGGTAGAGCTTGAAATGGTGGTTGAAGGCAAACTCGCGCACCGTCAGGTTGGCCTGCTGGCGCGGCGAATACCAGGAGTAGATCCACTCGCGCGGCTGCGCCTCGGCACCGAGCAGTTGCGGCAGGAACGTCCGGCCGTCGAACTTCAGGCCGGACGGGAACCTCACGCCGGCGGCATCGAGGACCGTCGGCATGAAGTCCGTGCTGTCCACGAGGTCGGAGCACACCAGCGGGTTCCTGATCCGGCCGGGCCAACTGGCAATCAGCGGCACGTGCATGCCGGCGTCGGTGGTCAGGCCCTTGCCGCCGACGACCTCCTTGTCCCCCATCATCGAGCGCGTGCCCCGGCCGGTGCCGTTGTCGCCGGTGAAGACCAGGAGCGTGTTGTCGCGGATGCCGAGCGCGTCGAGCCGCGCGACCACGCGGCCGATGAGCTTATCCATGTAGGTGACCATCTCCCCGAAGTGCCGCGGGGCGGTGTTGACCTGCTCGCCCTGGGCCTTCGGGTCCCAGTCCGGGCTGTCGGGTGTCGGCTGGTACGGTGAGTGCGTCAGGATCATCGGATAGTACAGGAAGAACGGGCCGTCCTTCTTGCGCGTGATGAAGTCCAGCGCGTAGTTGTTCACGAGCTCGGGCCCGTATTCGCCGTCGTTGAAGTCCTTCTGGACGCCGTTGATCTCCAGGCCGGGATTCGCGTAGCGCGGCGGCCGGCGGGTATGTTGCCAGAGGCAATGCTCGTCGAAGCCGAACTTCTTCGGCAGCTCGGCATCCTGGCCCAGTTGCCACTTGCCGACGATGCACGTGGCGTAGCCGGCCCCTTTGAGCAGATTGCCAAAAGTGACCGCCCGCGGGTCCAGGAGCCCGAAGCGGATGTAGTTCCGCACGTTGTAGCGGCCGGTCATCATCTGCGCCCGCGTCGGCGTGCACAGCGGCTGCACAAAGCAGTGCGTGAAGCGCGCCCCGGCCGCCGCGAGCTTGTCGAGATGAGGCGTCGGATAGCTCGTGCCCCCGTTAGCGCCGATGGTCTCATAGCCGAGGTCGTCGGCCATGATGAGAATGATGTTGGGCCTGTCCGATCGCGCCGCGGCCGCGGCGTGGACCAAGACGGCCGGTGTCGACAACACGCAGATGAGGGATAGCAGGACTCGTTTCATGGCTGGGCCTTTCATCAATGCTTCTGGTTGCGGGAGGAATCCGATTTCGGCTCGAAGCCCGGGCGGACCTTGCCGTCATGGCCGATCAGCGGCTGGGCGTTCGCCACTTTGCCCAACGGACGGCAGCCCGGCCCGATGCCGCTGGTTCCGAGATCGTCCTTCATCTTCGCCACGAGCTTCTCCAGCCGGGCGACGATGTCCGGATGCTGGGCGGCAACGTCCGTGCTTTCGCCGATATCCGTCTTGAGGTTGAACAGGCGGGCGGTACTCACGGCTTTGGCCGCTTCCTTGGCCTTGGCGGCGACATTGGCGGCCGGCAACATGAGCTTCCACTCGCGTTCCCGGACCGCCTCCAACTCGAGACCGCGGTAGTAGTAGAAGACCTCATGCGGTCCCGAAACGCCGGGGTCGCCCGTGAGAACCGAACGGATATCGGCGCCATCGAGCTTGCGGTCGCTGGGGGCGGACGCGCCCGCGAGGGCGGCGAACGTGGGCAGAACATCGAACATGGCGCAGATGGCGTCGCTGGCGGTCCCCGCCGGGACCTTGCCCGGCCACCAGGCGATGGCCGGTACGCGGATTCCACCTTCCCAGGTCGAGCCCTTGTTGCCTCGCAGCGGCCGGTTCACACCCCGGCCTGTGCCGCCGTTATCGCTGACGAACAAGACCAGGGTCTTCTCGGCCAGACCCAGCGTTCGCAGGGCGTTGAGCACCTCGCCCACGCTCCAATCCATCTCCTCGACCCAGTCCCCGTAGAGGCCATTGTTGGACTTGCCACGGAACCGGTCCCCCGGATACAGCGGCCAGTGCACCGCGCTGTGCGCAAGGTACAGAAAGAACCGTTCGTTCTTGTGCGCCTGGATGAAGCGCACCGCCTCCTCGGTGTAGCGGGTCACCAATTGGGTCTGATCCACCGCCAGGACCCGCTGCAAAACCGTTTCGCCCCGCAGCAGCGGCAAGGGCGGCTGGGGGTTCTTCGGCTCCGTCGGCAAGGGATCGCCCCAGTTGCTCTTGACGCCGTCGGAGGCGGGACCCATGTCATTGGAATAGGGAAGGCCGAAGTACTCGTCGAAACCCTGGCGGGTGGGCAGGAACTCGGGCTGGTCGCCCAGATGCCATTTGCCCACGATGCCCGTGACGTAGCCGGCCGATTTGAGCACTTCGGCGACGGTGATCTCCGAGGGGTGCAGGCCCACGTCGTTGCCGGGAAAGAGCACATGGGGGATCGGCAGGGCACGCTTGGCGTAACACCCGGTCATCAAGGCCGCCCGCGACGGCGAGCACACCGGCGCCGCGTAGAACGAGGTGAGCCGCCGGCCTTCCTGCGCCATGCGGTCCAGGTGCGGCGTGCGGTTCAGCGTGGACCCGAACGCCCCGATGTCCGCATAGCCGAGATCGTCGATGTTGATGACGATCAGATTCGGCCGGCTCGTAGTGACGCCGTGAGGCGTTGATCTTGAAGTTTGAAGTGCAAAGTGTGAAGTTTGAAGCGAAGAGACGCCGCTTGAAACTTCCAGCTTCAAACTTGAAACTTCTTGGGATGCCCTTGCGGGCACACTACAAATGACCAGCACAGCGGTGGCAGCGAAGAAGATGGTTCGTTTCATGCTCCCTGGCTCCAGAATGAGATTACTTTCCTATGCACCCTTACGGCACGAATTCACCAAACGGGCGGTCAAAACCCACCAGCCAATTCTTCAATCGACCCTGCAACTCCGCCACGGTCCGGGCATGTGCGGCGTCTTTGATCAGGTTTACCCGCTCACCAGGATCGGCCTGCAAGTCGTACAACTGATCCGCATCCCAATAGCCGGGGTGCCGTTTCAGGGCCGCCTCCTGGAGGTTCAGCGAGACATCCATGTGATAGGCGGGCCGGCCGAGCGTCCCATCGGCGATCTTCCGTTGCATCTGCGGCGGGTAGCGCAGGGCGATGTACTTCCACCGCTCCGTGCAAACCGCCCGGGTGTGCCCGATCTCCAGGAACAGAGCATCCCGCCATTTCGTCTGCTGCGGTTGCGTCACCAGAGGCATCAGGCTCACGCCGTCCAGTTTCATCGCAGTGGGCGGCCGCACGCCGGCCAGCTCGAAGATCGTCGGCACGAAGTCGATGTTCTGCACGAGCTTGTCCAACGTGGGCGTCAGGACCTCGCCGCCGAAACAGCCCAGGGTATCCGGATTCTGGTCGTCCGTCAGAAGGAACAGGATGTTGGGCCGGCTCGCTGCCGTCGCCCCGGTTACGACCGGAACCAGAAAGGCGATCACCCCAAGTGCCAACGCCCATGTGATGAGAACATGTCGCAGTTTCATGTCACGATTATACCTCCTGGCGGTCCGTGGGGAAATGCCTTACATACGTCGCGATCCTTCCGCAATGCGGCCCCTGACCCAGTCGCTCACGTCCCGACGGGTGGCAGCCTCAAGTCTTCCGGACTCGGGGAGGGCGGGACCGGCGTTTGTAGTGTGCTCGTAAGAGCATAAAGACAGCGTCTGACGACGCCACTACCAACCAGGTCTTCCGCCCTGGAGGTCGGGGTCCCCAAACGCATCGTGTCGCATTTGGGGGCCCCTTGCCACCCGGAAGTTCCGTCTTAGCCTTTGAACGGATCGTTGTACGACTGGGCCATATCCGCCCGTACGGCCTTCCAACCGGCCTGCATCTGTTGCGTGAGTTCCTCCACCAGGGCCTGGTTCTCCGGCCGCTCCGCGATGTTGGTGTTCTCCTGGGGATCGGTCTGGTGGTCGTACAACTCGCGGGCCGTCTCGCTGCCGTCCTGGTTGAGCCAGCGGGTGAAGCGGTAGCGGTCCGTCCGCAGGGAATAGCCCATGACCTTGCCGCGCGGGTACTGGCTGAAGGCGGCCTTCTTCCAGGATCGCTGGGGCGCATCCAGCAGAGGCGCGAAGCTGGTCCCCTCCAGGTGCGACGGCAGCGGCAGTCCTGCCAACTCGCAGAGGGACGGGTAGATATCCACGAATTCCACCAGTCCCGGCGTGCGGCGGCCGGGGGCCTTCTGTCCGGGGGCGCTGCAGATCAGCGGCGCGCGGGTGTCGTTCTCGACGTTGCTGTGTTTGCACCAGGCTCCATGCTCGCCCAGCTTCCAGCCGTGGTCGCCCCAGAGCACAATCACGGTGTTCTCGCGCAGGCCCAGGCGATCGAGCTCCTCCAGCACACGGCCCACCTGCGCGTCCATGTAGCTGACGCAGGCGTAGTAGCCGTGTTTGAGCGTGCGCGCCTGCTCCTCCGTCAGCGCCCCGGCTTTCGGCATCCCCTCGTAGGCCCGCAGCTCGCCCCAGTCGGCCAGGGTGAACCTCGGGGCGTCTTTCGGCGCGAACGGGTTGGCGGCCCTCGGAATCTCATCGCGCCGATACAGGTCCCAATACTTCTTCGGGGCCACGAACGGCAGGTGCGGCTTGAGAAAACCCACCGCCAGGAAGAAGGGCTTGTCCTTCACTTCCCGAAGCATTTCAACGGCCGCATCCGCAATGGCGCCGTCGGAGTAAGTGTTGTCCGGCACGTCGGCACACTCGTAGGCGGGACCCGCGGTCGCGTTGTAGCGGGCGCTGGGAGTGGCGAACTTCTTTCCCGCCGCGGCAGCGGTCTTGCGGGCCACGAGAGCCTTGTTCTCCTCCAGGGAGTACATCGGCCGGCCCGCCTTGGGCGACGGCTGGGACCACGAGGGCTTGTCGTCCAGCCCGCCGTGAAAGATCTTGCCGATGCTGCGGGTGAAGTACGCATGATTCTTGAAGTGTTGCGGCAGCGTCGTCACATCGGGCAGGTGCTGGCGGAAGTGCGTCTGCAGGTCATAGACCTTCGTCGTGTCGGGCCGGCAGCCGGTCAACAAGCTCGTGCGGGATGGTGAGCACACCGCCTGCTGGCAATAGGCACGATCGAACACAGTGCCGCGCGCCGCCAGGCGATCGATGTTCGGCGAATGAACCCCTTTGACCCCATAGCAGCCCAATTCGTTCCGCAAATCATCCACCGCGATGAACAATACGTTCCTCTTGCGCCCAACCGGTGCGGCCCCCGCCGCAGGGTGCGTGCCATGCACCATCCCACCTACGGCCGCGGCCACCGCCGCACCGAGAAGACTTCGCCGGGAAATGGAGATCGAAGAGTCCTTCACGAATTCGTGTGTGCTCATTCCTGCCTTCCTTTCCTATGGTCTTGTAGGGTGTGCTGTGCACACCAATTCCGCAAACACGAACATGGCCGGCGGACTGTGGTGTGCACAGCACACCCTACGAAATCGGACCGCCTCACTCCACCGGAAGCCAGACGGTCATGTCGACCGGCCCGCGATTGCTCCAGGCGTAGTACGGGATCAGGCGCAGCTTGAGGCGCCCGGTCGGGCCGTCCGCCGGGCGGCGGTACAAGGCCGATGATGAATCCGACCGGGGCAGAACTGCGCCTTCGGTTTCCAGGACGGTCACGCCGCGCAGCAGGTCCGGCTCGTGCCGTACTTGCCACGAGGGCCGGCGCGGCAGGCGCACGTCGTCGAGAGCCACGGACTCGGGCAGGTCCGCCGATTCCAGGCAATAGACGATTGGGCCCCGCATCACCGCGACGTGATTGCGCGTCTCTTCCACCAGCGGATGGGCCTCGACGAGCGCAACGTCCATCGGCAGGTCAAGCTGGATCGTGTCGCCGGGCGACCAGCGCCGCTCGAGCGCCGCGTAGCTCAGCGGACGAGCCGCAACACCCGGGTCCACGCCGTTGACCAGGAGTCTCGTCCCATGGGCCCAGCCGGGAATCCGCAGCCGCAGCGCCCATTTCGTCTCGGGAGCTTTCTCGATCGTGAACACCACGCGTCCCTCCCAGGGGTAGCGGGTCTTCTGGACGAGACGAATGCCGCCCTTCTCGAAGACGCTGCCGCCGTACAGGTGGACCCATACGGCATTGTCGGAGACACCGTACGCCCAGCCGTTCAGCTCCGCCAGCGTGCGGGCCACGTTGGGCGGACAGCAGAAGCAATGGACCGGCGAGGCTGGCGTCGTGTCGCGCCAGCGGGCGGGCGAGTCGTTGCTCAGCAGAGGCGCGCCTTGCACGCGGCGCAGCGGGTTCGTGTAGAAGAAGTCCCGGCCTTCCACGCCGAGGCCGGACAGCATGCTGTTGTAGAGCACGCGCTCCATGACCTCTGTATATTTTGCCTCGCCGGTCAGGGCCAGCATCCGCCAGTTCCACATGGCGTTGCCGATATTGGCGCAGGTCTCGTTGTAGGCGGTGCGATTGGGCAACTGGTATGGGGCGCCGAACGCCTCGTGGACCGAGTCGCGCGGCCAGCGCTTCAGCAGGCGCCGGTCGGACTCGCCCGTGTGCAAAGCGGCGGCCCCGCCGGTGAGGTACATCTTGCGCTCGGTGACATCTTCCCAAAGTCGGGACAGAGCCTCCAGGAGGGCCAGTTCACCCGTCTCGGCGCAGACGTCGGCGGCGCCGCACCAGAGGTAGGTGGCCGTCACGACGTGCCCTACCGCTTCCAGTTCATTCCGCAGCGGGACCTTGGCCTGGTTCTGATCGCTGCCGCCGGGGGCGGAGCCGCGCATGTCGACGAATGTCTGCGCCAGCTTCAGGTACCTGGAATCACCCGTGGTGCGGTACAGTTCCGCCGCCCCCATGATGTTCGAGGGGTTGAACCCGAAGTGGGCCAGCTCTTTCGGGCGCGGGAGAAAGACCGTGCAGAGATAATCGCCGAGCTTGCGGGCGAGGCGCAGGAAGTTGTCCTTGCCCGTGGCCCGGTGGTGCACACACGCCGCGGTGAGCAGATGACCCATGTTGTACAATTCGTGATGGCGCAGGTCCTGCCAGCGCGGGCGGTCGGTAAGCTGGATCTGGGTCGAGATGTAACCATCGGGCGCCTGGGCCTTGCCGATCACCTCGATCCACTCGTCCATCAGCCGATCGAGCCCGGGATCGCGGGTGACGCGGTACATTGCCGCCATCGCCTCTATGAGCTTGTAGCAGTCGCCGTCGCTCCAGTTGTTGCCGGAAAATTTGCCTTCGGCCAGTCCCGCCGCGGTCCGCAGATTCTGGAAGGTGGCCGAGTTGTCCGGCTTCTGCATCACCTCGACCAGCGCCGGGATCGTGACATCGCGGCACAGGGCGAACCGCTCCGCCCAGAAGCCCTCCGTCCACCGCACCGTATCCATATCCACGTTGCGGAACGTGACGTGGGGACTGGCCGAGGTATCGACCACGGCCCGGCCGCCAGCCCCCAGCACAACCGCGGTTAGGAAAAGCAGAGCCACCGAGAAGAAATTTCGAAATCCGAAATCCGAAATCCGAAACAACTTCCAAACGGAAGAAAACGAGAAGAAAATCCCAAACGCTCGCGCCAGGCGAGAGCCGTTTCGAGTTTTCTTGCGTTTGGGGAATTCGAATGTGTTTCGGATTTCGGATTTCGACTTTCGAGATTTCTTTGCCATCAGAATCCTTGTTCCAATCTGCGCAGCATCGTACGGAAACTCTCCCTTTCGGAGGGAGCCAGGCTGCGGTTGGCGTAAGCGGCCCGATAGACACTGGCGGCTTCGTTCACTTGTCCCCGGCGCAGGTGGATTTCGCCGAGCAGGGCATACGCGTCCCCGCTGGGCACGTTCCGGCGGATCATCTCCCGGAGGACCTTCACCGCCTCCTCCGTCTCGCGCCGCTGGTGTAGATAGAAGGCGTACGTGTACCCGTACTTGCCTTCGTCGGGACGCAACTGATAGGCCTTCTGACACCAGCGGAGCGACTCATACGGCCGATCCGCCGCCAGCATCACGCCCAGATTGTACGCCGCGACGGCGGAGTTGGGATCGAGTTCCAGGGTCCGACGAAAGGCCTGCTGGGCCTCCTGGGGGCGGTTCATCTCGCCCAGAAGCATGGCCAGGTTCAAGTGGATGACCGGACTGTTCGGCTCCAGGGCGAGCGCCCGGCGGAACGAGGCTTCCGCCTGGTCGTTGTGGCCCCGGGCATTGTGGACAAACGCGATGTTCACATGGGGCGGCACGAAGTCCGGCCGCAGCTTGATGGCATGCTCGTAGGAGGCCAGCGCCTTGGCCTGCTCCCCGCGCTGCAGGTGGAAGTTGCCCAGGTTGTACTGAGACGCATAGTCATCGGGACGGGCGCCGAGCGCCTCCAGCAATTCCTCCGCGGCGCGTGCAACGGTCGCACGATGCTCGCCGGGGAATCGCTCGGCCGGGATGCCGGCCAGCGCGCCGGCCGCCCGCACGCGAACCAGACGATATGCGTCGCCGGCCGCCTTGCCCAGCGCCTGAAGGGATTCCTCCGTCGCGTGCCCTTCCAGCGCCTGGGCCGCCGCGGCGCGCACCAGCGGGGACGGATCTTCCCGGAGGGCCTTGAGCACGGCCGGCCACTTGGCCGGCGATTCGCACCGGTACAGCAGGCGCAGCAACGATGCGGCGACGATTTCGTCGCGATCCTTCGACCCGATATAGGCCAGGATATCGCTCAAGCGGCTCCAATCGCCGCGCCGGGCGGCGCCCACGAGGGCCGCCCGCTCCAGAACCGGCTGTTGGTAATCGCGTTTGCGCCACTGGCGAACCTGTTGATCCGCCCAGGCCGCGTCCTTGTCCGTATGGCAGAGATTGCAGGCATTGGGGGATTGGAACTGGAGGGTCGCCGCCGGCGTCGGGGGCAGCATCGAATGATCGCTACGGGTCATGCGGGCGAACTCGGTCATGGGCATGTGACACGAAACGCACCGGTTGCCCGCACTGCCGGCCGCATGATGCGTATGGGCCGGAGCATTCTCCACGCGCGCCTGATGGCAGGGCAGGCAGGCGGCGTTTGCCTCGTCGTGCGTCAGGCGTTGCGCATCGTGCGTTTCTTCCGCACGACGCATGACGCCCTCCGCAGGACGGAATCGATAGCGTCCGCTGGACGTGTGACAGTGCATGCAGTCGAGCTTGCCGCTCTTGACGCACGGACTCATGTGCCAACTGGTCATCGTGTAGTTCTCGCCCAGGTCGCGGCCATCCGGGTAGAAGTCCGGATGCTCCAGGGTAGTCAGATCGAAATGGTCGAAGTAGCGCTCGCCCGGCGTGAAGGACGGGCTTACTGGGCTCATCTTGGCATGACACGACGCGCACAGCGAATTCATCTGCTCGGCGTTGAACGGCTTGGTGCGGATGATCTTGAGATCGAAGGGAGTTTGAAGTTTGAGGTTTGAAGTTTGAAGTGCGGAGGCGTCACTTGACACTTCCAACTTCACACTTGAAACTCCTTTCGTCCGGCAGACGCGGACGTGCTCCTGCGCCGGGCCGTGGCAGGCTTCGCAGTTGATGCCCGGCTCGGCCCACGTGGTGCGATAGGTATCGGTTTTCAGATCGTAATTGGTGGATAACTGACTCACGTGGCAGCCGTGGCAGGAAGTATTGAACGTGTACATCGAATCCGTCCAGTGCACCGGCGTATCGGGTCCCGCGTGTGGGAAGTGCCGCACCCCGCTGGCGGCGGTGTCGAACCATTGCTTCGTCCGCACATCATACGCCAGGGGCAGCGTCTGCAAGCGTCCGCGCTCCAGCGGCGTCAGAAAGTAGTAAACGTTCTTGCCGCCCAACACGTGCAGGATCGGGAGCCGGGACTCGTGGCTCGTGACCCAGCCCTCTTTGTCCAGCAGGGGGCTGGACAAAGAGGGCTGGGCCACGGGCGACAGGTCACGGGCTTGGGGCCCGCGCTCCAGTATCCAACCTTCCTCCGGTCCGACGCACGCCAGGTACTCATGCGCGCCGATCTTGATCGGCCCGTTGGGAGCCGTCAGGTTCGCCTGCGCAAATTCCGGCGTGTACAGTTGCATCGCCCGACCGTGGTGCGACGGTGCCCATAGCTCATAGAATGACTCGTGGCATTCGCGACAACTCGCCGAACCCGCATATCGGCCGCCCAGCCCGCTTTGTCCATCCCCCTGCTGGACAAAGAGGGCTGGGTCCGGAGTGCTCGTCTGGGCCACAAGACCGGCAGCAGCCATGGCCGCCGCGATCGCAAGAGGGAGGATATACTTCATGACTATCCTTGGTGCTTCATCAAATCAGGGGGCTTTCTTCCTGGCCTTATCCTTGGCCTTGCTCTTCGTTGTCGCCGCCGATTGGTCTTGGGAGTCCTCCTGGACGCCCCGGTTCTGGCGGGACGTGGCTTTCAGTTCCGTCTCCATTCCTTTGTCGCCCTGCTGGGCCATCCAGGCGTCGAGCTGTTGACCGAGCCGGGCTTTGATCTCGGCGAACCGCGGGTCGGCCGCGAGATTCTTCATTTCGTACGGGTCCGTCTCGAGGTCGTACAGCTCCTCGGCCGGCCGGCGGAACAACCACTCGATACGGGCGGCCAATTTCGGGTCGTGAGCGGCATCGGCCTGCCAGGACGTGATCGGCTCGCCCTTGTGGATACCGTTGATGCTGTAGGTGTTCTGGGGGGCGAGGTTGCGGATCAGCTTGTAGCGGCCGTCCCGCACGGCCCGCATGGGATACGGCTCCCCGTAGCCGTTGATGCCGACGGTCGTATGTTGCGAGAAGACGTAGTCCCGCAGACGGTCCGACCTGGCCAGCAGAACGTCGAGAAAGCTACGGCCGTCGAAGCCCCGATTGCCCCGGGCGTCGGGACACCCGGTGTCGATCCCCGCGGGATCGATCCCGGTGGCCGCCAGGAACGTGGGCGGCACGTCCACGTATTGCACCAGCGCCTCGCTCGCCGACCCGGGCTTGACCTTGCCGGGCCAGCGGACGACGGTCGCGACGCGAATGCCATTGTCATAGACCGACCACTTGCCGCCATAGGGGAACGAGCTGCCCTGCTCGCTCACGAACATCACCAGGGTATTCTGCACCTGCTGTGTCTCTTCGAGCAGCTTCATCAACTCGCCCACCTGCTCATCAAGCTGCGTGATCTCGGCGTAATAGGCGGCCAGTTGCTGGCGCGTGACAGCGTTGTCGTGCAGGTACGGCGGGACCGTCAGCTTCGCGGGATCATAGCGGTCCTGGGGTCCGCGCGTCCAAGGGCCGTGGGGGTTGCTGGAGGCAAAGACGAACAGCCAGGGCTGGCCCCGGTCGCGGGTCATGAAGGCCCGGGTCGGTGGTAAGTCGTCCTCGCCGCGGATATGCTCATACGGAAACGTCGCGGGCGGGCCGACGTGCGTCTTGTTCTGCAACGCGACGCGGTAGCCGCGTTCCTTGAAGTGGGTGAACATGCTCCTGGTGCCGTCGTAGGCCCGCGTGTGGTTCGGATAGGCGCCGGCGCGGACGCAGTAGAGCCCGGTGTACAGCGCATGGCGCGAAGGCGAACAGGTCGTCGCCGGCGTGAACATGCTCTGCAGGTACATGCCTTCCGAGCGGAGCCGGTCGATGTTCGGCGTGTGGACCTCGCGGTTGCCCGTGAACCCCAAATCGCGCCAACACAAATCGTCGGCGACAATCAGCAGGAAGTTCGGTCGCTCCGCCGCAAAGAGCCCATCCGTCAAGACCAGGCACAGCCACGTCATCAGCAATAATCTGGATAATCTGCTCATTACCTTGTCCCTTCCTTTTAACCGCGTGGCGCGGAAATCCGAAATCCGAAACTCGAAACAAATTCAGAATTTGAAATTCCAATATCCAAAACCACGGACCGGGCTCTGCCCGTTTTGCATTTTCTTCCGTTTCAATCATTGGGACTTGTTTCGGATTTCGATATTCGAATTTCGAACTTTCCCGTAATCGGCGCCGCTGAGGCTGCGCTCGACGGACCGCTGCCACGCGTGCAGCGCGGCGGTCATTGTAGCGACGAGGTCGGGATGCCGCGAGGCAATGTTGGTCTCTTCGCCGGGGTCGGCGGTCAGATCGTAGAGCTCGATCTCGGTTTTTCCCTTTTGATCGTTCGTGTGGAGCTTGTAGCGGGCGGTGGTCCAGGCGGCCTCGCCGCCGAAATCGCGCGTCTTCGCCACCGGGTGCTGGAAGTTGAGAAAATCGATCGCAGGGTTGCGCGTCGTGGGCGTGGTGCCCCGGGTCAGCTCGGGGTCCATCCAGCGCTCGTTCTTGCGCTCCGTCCCGGCGGCGTACTTCCAGAACCCGATGGGCCGGGGCCGCTCCTGCATGGTATCGTCCACGATCAGGCGCTTGAGACTCAGACCGTCGATAGGCCGCTGCGGGTCGGGCGACTGGAGCCCGAGGAGATCGAGCAGCGTCGGAAAGATATCCGAGCTGACGCACGGCACGTTCGAGACCCGGTGCCGTCGGACGACGGCGGGCCACTCGACAATGCCGGGCACGCGGAGGCCGCCCTCATAGAGCGAGCCCTTGTTGCCGCGAAAGCCGCCGTCGTGCGGATCGCGGCGGCGCGGGATCGGCGTGCCGTTGTCGGACGAGTACCACAGCAGCGTGTT
>Ga0194125_10009197_pt1 | contig 13751 bp, 12 predicted proteins | sample TA2KigC250mmetaG_FD_148626 | JGI IMG/M metagenome (GOLD analysis project Ga0194125, IMG submission 148626) | Freshwater microbial communities from Lake Tanganyika, Tanzania - TA2015034 Kigoma Deep Cast 250m | ecosystem: Environmental > Aquatic > Freshwater > Lake | place: Tanzania: Lake... | reverse complement strand
TCCGGCCTCTGGCCTCGGCGTCACTCTCTCTGCCGGACACTCTTTCTCTCGCTCCTCATCCTCACGCCTTCGGCGAAGCACGTTCCGGCTTCCGCCTCCTCCGAATCAGAGTCCCGGCGCGCGCCAAGAACAAAACAAAAGACACGGCGGACATCGCGCAGTCAAACCGGCGACGGAGACCGCGGACGCGGACTCCGCACCGGTTTGCCACGCGCTCAAGCGGTTCCTTCCGAACCTTGATGCGTGGCACTCACACCAGTCGCGTATCCCTTCGCTTGCGCCAGTGCGCGGCCATTGCGGTCTGTCGGCTGCCGCCGTCGAAGACGCCGGCGTCATCCGCGCAGAACCGCAATCGCCGCTTCGGATGCACTGGCGCAGCCCCAGGAGGGGCACGCTCAGGCAAACGCGGCTGGTGTTCGCCGCTCACCCGTCGCCGCCGCAGACGGCGTCACCGGGTTCGGGTCAAGGTTGCCCGGCATTCCGCCAGGACAGCCGCTTCTCTCCCGGCGCCGCAGAAACGTCGTTCCGAAAGTGGCCCCCAACCGCCTACGCCAAGGCTCCGGCGGTCAAGAGGGGCCGCCGGTCAATTCGCCGCAAGTGTCCGCCGCAGACGGCGGAAACTCGCGGCCAATTGCCTTTCTCGGCGGCCCAGAGCCCCCCGGCGCGCCTGACCCCCAGGATCGAGAATCTTCCTTGGAAACGGCACCCTCATGTGCGATAGTTGCCTATCTCGATGCCAAACAGGGAGATGAGTGAGTGTGGTACTATGCCGAAAACGGAAAAGTGGTGGGACCTGTCGAGCAAACGGACCTGGAGAACCTCATAGTTGTTGACAAACTCGGTGGCATGGACCTCGTCTGGACGTCGTCTTTCGGTGACCAATGGAAGAAGGTGAAAGATGTGCCGGATCTCAGCAAACACTGCCGACCAGCATCGTCAACCTTCTCCTTCGCCTGCCCGGAATGCGCCGCGGAACTCCATACGCTGAATTGGGAGAAAACCGGTGACTCAGTCAAGTGCCCGCAGTGCAAGGCGGACATCATCATACCTGCGAAACCGACGGAAGGAACAACCAACTCCTCCCCCACATTCCTGGCTCGCATTGCAGGGCGATTGAGTTCAGGCAAGAGACGACCCGGCCAGGACTGAAGCGGTAAAACCATGCGGTTGAAGACAAGTTTCGTGCTGGTTCTTGCGCTCTTCACGGTCGTCTTGGTCGTGGCGGCTGTGATGTCAGCCAGGATCGTGCTGAAGACAGCCGCGCTACAGGCTGATGAGGCAAGGGCTCGAGTCCTTCTGGAACGGGGAGAGTCCATCCTGGAAGCGGAAGCCGACAATCTCTCGTCTGCGGTCGAGGACCGGGCTGCGCGGGATGATACTTACGGCTTCATGGCCGATCGAAATGAAGACTATCGGAAGTCGAACCTCGTGGCTGGATCTCTCAAGACCCTGCGCGTGGATGCGATAGCGTGCTACGATACGAACCATCATGCTGTTGCTGGTGTGGCGCTGGCGGGGGGGGGGGCGCTACCCCGCAGGGAATGCGCGATCTCGTTGAGCGTAGCGGCGGTGTTCTCGACCGCGCGAAGAACACGAACGTGTCGGGCTATGCCGCGCAGGGAAGCAATCTGTGGCTCATCGCGGCGGCGCCTATTCTGACCAGCGAAGATGAGGGCCCGGCGCGCGGCATTCTGGTGATGGCTCGACGCATGGACGGCGCGGAGATGTCCCGGCTCTGCAATCTCATCGATCCTTCGGTGTCACTTGTTCCCGCTGCGCAAGGCTGGCCGCCGGGCCGGGCGGCGATCCACGCGGGCGGTTTGCGCACTCTCCAGGCATCGGTTGCCCTGGCCGATATTTTCGGCAATGGCAGAATCGCTCTTCAATTGACTTCTCCGCGTGTGGCGTTCGATCAGGTCACGGCCAGCCTGCTTTATCTGACGGGGTGGATTGTTGTTTGCGGCGCGGGATTGGGGCTTGTTTCGATCTGGTTGCTGAACCGGTGGGTACTGCACAGCCTGACCCAATCCGTGAGTGCCCTCAGAAACGGCCTCACGGTGGCCGCGCGACCGGGCGGGGCACGGCAGCCCTTGAAGAAGGTGCATGACGACGAGATCGGGGAGCTTTTCGACGCCGTTGAGACGGCGATCGGCGCGGTCGAGACTTCCGCCCGCGAAGCGGACCGAAGGCGCACGCAAGCCATCCATTCGCAGCGCCTGGCGGCTTTGGGAACGATAGCGGCAGGCGTCGCTCACGAGGTCAACAACCCCAACGGCGTCATAAGCCTGAATCTGAATGTGGTGCGCCGCGAATTGGGGCGGCTCTTCGCGATTCTGAAGGCCAGGGGGCGGGAAGCGTCCATGGACGGCGCCACGATAGACGACCTGGCCCGAGTCGAAAAGGAATTGGAGGCCGCCGTTGGAGAGGGACTGCTCGCTTCGGAACGGATTGACGGGATTGTCTCGTCGCTCAAGAGTTTCGCGCGGCCGGCGGAACTCGCGAAGAAGGAGAGCATTGCACTGCCCGATTTGATCGAGGAAGCCGCGCGATGGTTGCGGCACGAATACAACAGGTCGCGATGCCGCCTGGAGAGGAATAACGCGCCAAATCTGCCGCGCGTGAGCGCGAACAGGCAGCAACTACTACAGGTGTTCGTGAACCTGCTTCAGAACGCCTGTGAAGCCTTGACCAGACCGGAGTCGATTGTGCGGGTGTCCGTCGCGACCGTGAACGAGAACCACGCGATCGAGGTTGCCGTCGCCGACGAAGGCCGGGGCATGCCGCCGGAGGATGTCGAACATGCCCTCGACCCCTTCTTCACGACGCGACGCGCCGAAGGCGGGATGGGACTGGGCCTTTCGATCTCGGCGGCCATTGTGAAAGCGCACGGCGGCAGCCTGCGGATGGAATCCCGCGAAGGCGCCGGCACCGTGGTAACCGTTACCCTGCCGGTTGAGGAAGGAGGCGGGCATGTCGAGTAGTCCCGTGACGGGCGCGGTCAGACCCGGCATTCTGGTGATCGACGACGATGCGGCGATGAGGCAGAGCGTAGCGCGGGCTCTCCGCACGGAAGGCTTCGGTGAAGCGCTGTTGTGCGGCGACCCTCGGGAGGCGGCGGACATCCTGGAACACCACGACGTGGGCGCCGTCTTGCTTGACCTCGTCATGCCGTTCATACCCGGCGAGACACTGCTCGCAACAATCATGACCACGCGCCCCGAGATCCCGGTGGTTGTCGTCACCGCCACCAACGAAATCGAAACGGCGGTCCGGTGTGTCAAAGCCGGGGCGTTCGACTATCTCACGAAGCCTGTGGATTTCTCCCGCCTCCTCACGGTCGTCGCGCGAGCGCTGCTGCAACATGAGTTGCGCGCCGAAAATCGCCGACTGCAGCATTTGATCCGGGAACCGCAACTCCGCCGGCCCGAGTGCTTCGCGTCCATCATCACCGGGTCTCCCGCCATGCACGCCCTGTTTCGCCATATCGAGGCGGTCGCCCCTTCTTCCGAACCGGTGTTGATTGTCGGAGAAACCGGCGTCGGTAAGGAGCTTGTGGCGCGGGCGCTGCATGCCGCCAGCGGACGCGCAGGCGAGATGGTCGCGGTCAACGTGGCGGGCATTGACGAGACCGCCTTCGCGGACACGCTCTTCGGGCACGTCAAGGGCGCTTTTACCGGAGCCGACCGAGAACGCGAAGGCATGATCGTACGAGCAGGCGAAAGCACGCTCTTTCTCGACGAGATCGGGGACCTGGGAATGGACATGCAGACCAAGCTGCTTCGACTGATCCAGGAGAGCGAGTTCTTTCCGCTGGGATCTGACCGTTGCCGACGGAGCCGCTGCCGTGTCATTGCCGCGACGAATCGCGACCTGCGCGTTCGCATGCGCGAAGGCGGATTCCGGGAGGACCTCTACTACCGACTGCATGGGCACCTGATCCGAGTGCCTCCGTTACGAGAACGCGCGGGCGACATTCCCTTGCTCGTCGAGCATTTCCTGACAGAAGCGGCGGCTTCGCTGGCCAAGTCCGTCCCTACCGTGCCCAAAGAACTGGAGGTCCATCTATCGGCCTACGCATTCCCGGGCAACGTCCGGGAACTTCGCGCCATGGTGGTAGACGCGGTGACACGGCATGACAAGGGGGTCCTCTCGCTGAATTCCTTTCACGTGCACATGAACGAGACCGCGCGGGAAGCGCGCCAGGTTGATTCGGTTGTCGGCTCCGCCGGCGCCGCCATTGCCTTTGGGCGCGATTTGCCGACTCTGGAGCAGACGACGCGCGCACTGATTGCCGAGGCGATCAAACGTGCCGACGGCAATCAGGGCGCAGCCGCGCGTCTGCTCGACATCTCCCGACGAACCATCAGCAGACATCTCGGCGGCAGCGCATCGGGTTCAGCCCATCCGGACCCCTGAGACACGGTGGCGAAATGCGCCCTAATGGGCCGCCGTCCTGTGGATCGCAACATCCTTGATTGCAGCGTGTTACGATCTGAGGTCGGCACCGCCCCAGCCGGTAGGTGACAAATCGTCCTCGGGGTATTCTTTCTTCGACCCGGCCAAGTTCCGACACCCGCCGTCCAAATATGCCTCAGCCATCCGCAGGGATCCGGCACTGCGGCTCCACGTTGAGTCAAGCCATTTGCGACACCAATGTTACTGATTACCAGTTAGTTACGATCCAGCACTACCCCGACATTCGATGCGCCTCCTGACCCCGCGAGCGGTGTTATTCCCTCTGTCCCGGCCCCACGCATTGCTCGGTCCCGTTTGACTGGCACGCCGCCTGCAATATGCCCGTGCGGCGTACAGAAGACGCGACAAGCCGCCACGTTGAGGTAGCAGCATGAGAAACCAGACAAAGCGAAGATCACAAGTGGACGGACCAACCGAAAATCGCGCGGGGATGACGCTGGTCGAAGTGTGTATCGCCATGGCGTTGGTCGCGTTGGCGTGCGGCGGCTTGTACGCCGTGGGCATCAAGGCCAGGCAGTTCGCGGAGCACAATCGGCTGGCGAACGAAGCCCGGTCGCTGGCCAAAGAGCAGTTGGAGTACATGATTGCCTACGGGGCGACGGAACTGGAGAAGAACCCCACCGACGTGCGTTGCGATACCAACTACAGCAGTCTGGACTACCCCATCGTGCGCCAGCCCAGTCTGGTCTGGCACGCGGCTGACGGAAGCGTTGTCGGGAGCACCAACGCGGCATATGTGGAAGCGCGCGTGGACGTAACGTACACCTCGCCGCTGATGAAGAACCAGAGGACGGACTCGTTCTCCATGCTCGTCGAAAAATGAACAAGTACGGGAGCAAGCGATGAACCGAAACCGACACGAAGCCAGAGCCGGCTTCACCCTTACCGAAGTGCTGGTGGCTTCTTCCATCTCCACGCTGGTGGTGGCCGGCGTTCTGACGACGTTCATCTGGTGCGGCCAGCAGGCTTCGCTTTCCTCCAAGATATCATGGTCGCAGAACGAGGCCATGAGGACGTCGTCGAAACTGACGATGTACATTCGAAACGCGCGCGAGGTCGTCAGCATCGACACGAACTACGGGACCTGGGTCCAGCTTCGGTTCGCCGACGGTACCACCGCGCGGCTCGTCTACTCCAACGCCATGCCGGAGCTGCGTGACGGACGAATGTACATCCAGCGCACGAACGGAACGCAAACCATCGTGGCCAGAGGAATGACTGAGATTCAGGATTCCGACGGCTTCTACACGCCGGAGCGGAATCCCGGATTCATGTTCTCCAGGACACGCAACAACTCGTTGCGCGTGGCCTATCGAGTGTCCGAGCCGACAGCCTCGGGCGGACGCGACGCCAACGACGGCCCGTATGCGGCGGCGGTGCGATTTGAGGCCTGCTTGCGGAACGCCGGGGAATAATGCCCGAATTCGATCAAGACAAGGAGACGCGACCATGAAAGCGGCGATACGTTCAGATCATTCGACAGGGGAGAGCGGCTTCGCTCTGGTCACGGCAGTCGTGATGCTGGCCGTTGCCGGCGTGACCGTGGGTTCCATCATGACCGCCACCATGACCTACCGGCGCAACTCGGACTCCAATTACGATCGCGAGCAAGCCGCGTTCCTGGCCGACGCCGGCCTGCGCGCCGCGCTGGTGAAACTGAACGCCTATTCCGAAGGCAACATCTCCTATAATCAGTCGCGGACCTACTTCTCGGGAACCAACGCCTTTGCCGCTTCGGACTGGGGATTCAATACCCGGCTAGGCTTGACAAACGGCGCCAACATCGTGACCTCGACCGGCCGCTATCGCGGCAAGACGGTGGATGTGAGCGCGGCAGTCTCGCTGGGATCGGGGTCGCGCAGCATCCACGCGTTGTACGCCCACTCCGTGTTCGCGGGCAACTCCGGCGGGAGCACGAACTACACGCTCCAGATCGGGGGCACAGGTTCCGGCGCCGACTTCGTGAGGGGCGACGTATACTCCGGCAAGAACATCGCGTTGTCGGGCGACGCCGAACTGCGATTGCCCGAGGCTTTTATCCACGATTACGACAACGACGGCATCTACGATCCCGGCACCGACACGTGGCACAATGCCTACGCGACGCAGGTCTTTACGGACCCGGTATCGCAGGCCGCATTCAACACGTACTCCAACTCCCAGGCCACCAACATGAGCAAGGTGTACAACAACGGGCAATACGACGAAGGCGAAGCGTTCGTGGACACGATCGGCAACGGGGTCTACGACGTGGGCGAGCCATTCGTTGACTCCAACGGCGACGGCGTGCGCGACGCCGGCGACTCGTTTATAGACCGCAACGGCAACGGCGTGTACAACGCCGGCATTGACACGGTCGTGGACTACGGCAACGGCCAGTACGACGCTGGCGAGGAGTGGACGGAAGACAGCGATCCCCTACGCCACGGCAGACGCATCAACGGCCGCCACGACCCGGCCGGAGGCTATTGGAAGTACAGTAGCGGGACATGGTCCTGGAAGACCGCCCGGTACAAGGTCGGTGGGGTCTGGTACTACCCCAGCACCTGGCCGGGCGAACAATACGAAGACGTGGGCGACGGCGTGTATCAGCCCGCCGAGGCGTATACGGATCAGAACGGCGTCTACGACGTGGGGGAGCAGTATCTCGACGACCGCAATCCGATCTACGACTACGGAACACAAGCGTCCGGCACGATCTCGGGGATGCCGTCACCCGGACCCGGCCAGCGCGCCGCCACCGGCGGCGACCCCCAGATCAGTCCGCCCGATCTGCAGCGCATGTACTACAATCTCGACCGCAACGGCGCGGAACCCGGCGACGCCTTGACACGATGGGGCAGCGATGTCACCGTGACCGCCGCCGATTACGGCAGCGAAAAGTGCATCACCGACGTTTCGAAGCCCGAACACATTTTCGTGCGCAACCCACCGACGAGCGGCAGCACATCCAGCCGGGGCAAGACGATCTACGGCAGATCCTACACCGCCCTCTACGACGGCGGCGGGAATCGGGTCGACGACTACTTTCTCGAAGATCCCACCGACGCCACCTTCAACACGATTCCCGGCGAGAGCTATGCCATCGCTCAGAATGACAACAACCGAACTCACACAATGATGATAAACGTCCAGCCCGATGCCAACGTGAAGCTCTACTACGTGGACGGCAACGTCTACGTCCATAACCCACAGGTCTATGCCATGCGCTTCCGGCAGCCGGGTACGCGCATCACCATCGTGGCCAAGGGGAACATCACAATTTCCGACGAGTTTTACTACAACGCCAGTTACAATCCGAATCTACAGTATGCGGCCATGGACAGCACGGTTGTGAACAACCCCTCCGATGCCCTGTGCCTCATCGCGCTCAAGAATCCGGCCTGCACGAACAGCGGCAACGTCTACATCGGCGACAGGCAGTTCGGAACCGGGGGCAGCATCCATGCCATGCTGTATGCCGAGAACAACTTCGTTGACAACAACATCAACACCGCGGACCAGCAGTTCATCAGCGTGTTCGGCAACATGACGGCGGGAAATCAAGTCGCCCTGAACCGCATCGTCGGCGGCGGACAATACCGGACGCGGCTGGATGTGACGCTGGACGAGCGGATTCGCAACGGGACCATCATCGTTCCGGGACTTCCGCACGCGGTTGGGAGCCAGCGCAGCATTCAACTGGACACGGCCTGGCGCATGGTGCCGGGCACATGGTCCAGTTGGTCCATGCTGAAATAGCACATGAATCCACGCTCCAAACACCCAGGGCGGCGAATCGTGGGTGCGCTGATCGCAGCCGTCTGCTGCGCTGTTCCGGTGCATGCGCAGATCGGACTCAGCCCGGAGGCGTGCGTGAAGCAGTGGGGCGCCCCTGCCTCCGGCCAGGTCAACACCAATGGCTATGGCACGCTTCGCTTTATCGAAGGGAGTCTGGCAGTTGAAGTAGAGTTGGTCGCCGGACGGGCACAGCGGGCCGCCTACCGCGCTTCCGCCTGGGACGACAAGACCATCAGTCGCGTCCTCGCCATGAACAGCGACGGACAGGAATGGAATCCCTACGTGCAACCGGGTCAAGGCGCGGGGAATGGCGGCAGGCGCATGTGGTCGCGCGGCGAGGATTCCGCCATGGCGGAACTGGCGGAGGGCGTTCTGACGGTCATAGGGGCGGGATGGTATCGTCATCTTGCCGAGCCGCCGCCTGCAACGACGACAAACGCGCCGGCGACGAGCGGCGCGGAAGTCGTCGCCAATGCCATACCCCTGCCGCCGCCGCGGGAGCCGATTGTGGGCGCCTGGCGTTTCGATGAGAACGGACGGCCCACGGTGGTACTGCATGTCACAGACGACGGTGAACTGTCTTGGATTGTACTTGGCGAGACCGAACGCCGGGTGCTGGACGTTACGTGGAAACGCGACAATGGCGTTGCGACGCCAACCTACACGCTAACCTCCCGACGCACGGACACGGCAACGAAGGACCAACCCCGCCCCGTGGGGCGGTTGGAGATGCTTTCAACGAACCGCCTCGAATGGCGACAGGGAACGGGCGTCGGCATGGAACGCGATGTCCTTGTTTGGTGGGCAATGAAGAACGGCATGTCGTTCGAGCGGACGGATGCAATAACGCGCTGGAAGCCCAAGGCGCCGGCAGCCTTGCCGGCGAACGGCGACACAAGAGAGGATGCCGTCCGCCTGCTGGGCAAGCCCACCGGCACGATGTCAACCGGCGGCCGGGAAGTCCTGGTCTATCCGTGGGGCAACGTCTGGATCGCGAACGGCGTTGTTGTGGGCAGTGAGTAGGAGGACAGGCATATGAACCACAGCGATGCAGCGCCGACCGCCATTGAGTATGTCGAATGGCTTCTGAAACACATGCTGCGCACGAATCGGCTGGAACTGACCATTAACACGCAACGAGCCTTGCCGGGCAGCGGGGAGGCCGGAGTGAACGGTGGTCCCCCTTGCCTCCCGAAGGCCGAGGCCGTGATCAATAGGTTGAAGGTCCTATCCGGGCTGAGTCCTGTTCGATATGCGCAAGGAGCAGAGGCCGGCTTCGAAAGACCCGGGGCTACTTACACACTGGTCGTTGCCACGCGGTTCCACGACGACGGGCAGACCTCCACGTGCGCGCTTCGCCTTCGAATACGAGCGAGGAAAGGCTGATTTGCGGACCTCCAACGCGATCAGGCGGATGATCGCCACATGGTGACTTCTCGCCGCTCCGCCGGTTGCGCCCGTTCCACGCCAGAGCGCGCTTTTCCCTTCGCACCGGCCCGCAATGCCGGTCGCCCGGTACGCGCAGTAGCGCGAACCGGGCTGCCCGGAAGACCGGGCCCTCGGCATTGCGGCCCGTTGCTCAGCGCGCGGCTACGGCGTGTCCCGGGCGCAACCGGCTTTGCGGCGGGAAGACATACAGAATCGGAGAAGAAAGAGAAGACGCGCGCGCCGGGACTCTGATTCGGAGGAGGCGGAAGCCGGAACGTGCTTCGCCGAAGGCGTGAGGATGAGGAGCGAGAGAAAGAGTGTCCGGCAGAGAGAGTGACGCCGAGGCCAGAGGCCGGACGTTCAGGACGGCCTGACCGCCGACGGCGGCCCAGCCGGAGGCGGAAGCGGAGACCCGCCCCAGCGGGGCGACGCACGACCGGCGCGGCCCCCCGAAGCAGAACGGAGTTCGCTTCGGGGCAGGCACCGCCGCACCTTGCCGCGACCGACGTTTCCGCCGTCGCCCCGGAGGGGCTATGGCGGGACAAGCAGGAGGGCGCGGAGGAAGGAGCAGTGCGACGCCGCCTGCCGTTGCCGGTGGACACGCGCCGACCTTCGCGGCCACCGACCGCCCGGCAACGGCAGAGTGGCGGAGCCTGCGACTGACGGGGGCGAAGCGAAGCGGCTGGCGCAGTTTGTGCGGCGAGTCTGCGAGCAAGCATCAAACTGTGATCAGCCGCGTAGCGGAGCGGGGACAACGCCTGCACGCGGGAGGACGGCATGCGCCTTCGCCGCAGGCTACGGCGGCACGCATGCGCCTTCGCCGCAGGCTACGGCGGCACGCAGGCGGCGGGCCGGTCACGGCCCGGAGCGGTGACATCACCGACCACGCAGCGAGCGCAACGCCGGGAGCGGCCAAGTCAGGAAGCGTGACGCCTTCGGCGGCGCGCTTCCTGCGGGCCGCGGAGGGCGTGGAGCGAGCGGGGCCGGGGAGGACATCACCGACCACGCCGGGACGGGGATACTCCCGCGAGCCGCGATAGCGGCGAGCGTGGGGCCGTACACGCCCCCACGCTCGCGCAAGACCTCGACCACCTACACCACGCCGGACGCGGAGCCGGGCACATCGTCACGACGAAGGAGTTGCCCATCATAGGCGATTCTGGCAAAGTCCCTGTCGAAGTGGGTTCTGATAGCGACGGCCAGCGCCCACCATACAGAACGTTCCGGCTTCGCCGGGGCGGATGACGGCGCGAGCGCGGCGACGACATTGAACGGCGGCGGGTACGTCACGCGCAACGCCGGTTCCCGATCCGAGACCTGAAAGACGAAGGACTTGTCCCCTGTGACCACCGCGCCGGACGAATCGCCGGACGGACTGCCGGAATCGGGATCGAGCAAGGACGCGACTTCCGAGGACGCAGAAAACGCCCGCTTTTCTTGGTCTTTCTGAGGACTGACTTTCGCGGGGCGTGCGGCGACGCCGCCGCCCCGACAGCCGCCTTCGCGCAAGGCTTCGGCGGGCCGCAGCTCGGACGCTGGCAGACGGTCGGACGGTCCATCCGCTGACTTCCGCCTCCCGCTTTCCGTTTCGGCTCCCTCTTCCCTCTGGACAAGCGCCCCGGTCAGATGCAGGAAACCGCTTCGCGGCATGCTCGCAACATGCGGCTTGCCGCCCCACTCGCGGGCTTGGCGTTCGTTCCTCACACGCGCCCGCGAGCGGGGCGGACTGCGCCGCAAGAAAAATGCAAATCGCTGTTGACTCGTCTTGTCGTTCCGTCGTATTGTTCATGCCGTAAGTCACACTTACGACATAAGGTGGCAATGCATATAGACATGGCCTGTCTTTCATCGAAGGGGCAATTCGTCATCCCCCGGAAGTATCGCGAACTTCTGAAACTCACCGCCGGGTCAAAGCTGGTCATCGTTTGCGACGGGACGCACCTACTCTTGAAGCCGATCAGTCGGCCAGACGCCAAGGCGTTTCAGGCGGTTGTGAAGCACGCCCACGAACTCACGCGACAGGCAGAGGCAACGAAGGCAAAGGAGGCGCGGAAATGAACTTCTTTATGTATGCCCGCAAGTCCACGGACGAGGATGACAAGCAACTGTTGTCCATCGAGGCGCAACTCGAAGAACTCCGCGAGCACGCCGCACGCGAACGGTTGACGGTGGCGCGGGAGTTTGTAGAAGCCATGACCGCAAAGGTTCCCGGAAGGCCGGTCTTCAACGAGATGATGAAGGCCATTGAGAAGGGACATGCCGACGGCATTCTTGCCTGGCACCCCGACCGGCTCGCCCGAAATAGCGTCGATGGGGGCCAGATCGTGTATCTTCTCGACACCGGCAAACTGGCAACATTGAAGTTCCCGTCCTTCTGGTTTGAGAACACGCCGCAAGGCAAGTTCATGCTCTCGATTGCTTTCGGGCAGAGCAAGTACTACGTGGACAATCTGAGCCTGAACGTGAAACGAGGCATCCGGCAGAAGTTGCGGCTTGGCTGGTTCCCCGGCCGGCCGCCCATCGGCTACTTGAACGAACCGCGACTGCGAACCATCGTGGTAGACGAGGATAAAGCCCCACTGGTCAAGCGGCTCTTTGAAACCTACGCTACCGGCGGCGTGAGCTACCAGGCCATCGTTGACATGGCCGACAGAGCGGGATTGATCACCGTGCGCGAACACCGCTTCCGCAAGAGTTGGATGCACGGCTTGCTCTCCAATCCCTTTTACACGGGCGTTTTCCGGTTGAAGGGCGAGACCTACGAAGGGGCTCACGAACCGCTGATTTCCCGCGAGTTGTTTGACCGCGTGCAAGCGGTTCTGAACAGGCGGAGCCGAACGAGGACGAAATCACGCTCCGACGATCCGTGCTTCTTTGTCGGGTTGATGAAGTGCGATGAGTGCGGCAGCGGCATCACGGCCCAACGGCAGAAGGGACACCACTACTACAACTGCACTCGCAAGCGGGGACCGTGTGAACAGCGGAAGTACATTCGGGAGGAATCGCTCGGCCAGGAGATTCACGCCGCCCTGTCCCGCGTTGCGCTGCCAACCGAGACGGCGGACGCGGTTCTTGCGCAGGTGGACAAGTGGCAGTCCGACGAGGTTCAACGGTCCGGCGAGTTGGCAGCGCAACACCGGGCCGGGGTCGGCGACATCCAGACCCGCATGAACCGGTTGCTTGACGTGTACCTTGAAGGCACGATTGACAAGGACGAGTACACGGCCAGGAAGGAAGCCTTCATCCGCGAGAAGGCTTCCTTGACCGCCGAACTCGCCCAAATCGCGGGCAACGGCGCGAGTTGGATTGAACCGATGCGAGCCTTTGTAACCGATTGCCGGAACTTGACTTCCGAATTGGCTGACGCCGATTCGGAACAAATCGCCCTTTTGGCCCGAAAGACAGGATTGAACCTGCATCTGACCGGGGCGCTTGTCCAGAGGGAAGAGGGAGCCGAATCGGAAAGCGGGTTGCGGAAGTCAGCGGATGGGAAGTCCGACCGTCTGCCAGCGTCCGAGCTGCGGCCCGCCGAAGCCTTGCGCGAAGGCGGCTGTCGGGGCGGCGGCGTCGCCGCACGCCCCGCGACAGTCCGTCCTCAGAAAGACCAAGAAAAGTGGGCGGTTTCTGCGTCCTCGTCAGTCGCTTCCCCGGTCGCTCTCGCCGGTCTCCCGGCGTCCGACGATGGGTCATGCGAGTCGGCGGCGTGGCAACAGTCCTTCGTCTTTCAGGTCTCGGATGGGGAACCGGCGTTGCGCGTGACGTACCCGCCGCCGTTCAATGTCGTCGCCGCGCTCGCGGCGTCGCCCGCGTCGGGAAACGCGGGACGTTCTGTATGGTGGGCGCTACAGGACTCGAACCTGTGACTTCTACCGTGTGAAGGTAGCGCTCTAACCAAACTGAGCTAAGCGCCCGTCCGCGGCGGAAAGAACACTAGCCGACCGGCCGGCCGAAGTCAATCCTTCCCCCGCGGCGCGTTACAGGGCGTAGGACAGGCCCAGGCGCACGAGGCCGAAGGAATAGCGGAAACTCCTGCCGCGCAGGTTGTCCACGTCCACGATCGAGTAACG
>Ga0194125_10009196_pt1 | contig 13752 bp, 10 predicted proteins | sample TA2KigC250mmetaG_FD_148626 | JGI IMG/M metagenome (GOLD analysis project Ga0194125, IMG submission 148626) | Freshwater microbial communities from Lake Tanganyika, Tanzania - TA2015034 Kigoma Deep Cast 250m | ecosystem: Environmental > Aquatic > Freshwater > Lake | place: Tanzania: Lake... | reverse complement strand
CGACAGCCTGCCGATCGATCAGGCCATGGCCGATCGCATCGTGGAGGAGGCCAACCACGCCTTCCACCTCAACATGACGATGTTCCAGGAGCTGGAGGGCAACCTGATCGCCGCCATCGGCAAGGTGCTGTTCGGCTTCCTCACCCGCCGTCAGCGCGCTGGCAGCACCGAGGCCGTCGCCGCCTGATCGCCCGTTTGAGGCCCCTCCGCTTTCTGGTTCCCGGCACCACCGGCAGGTTCCGCTGCGGGGGGTTGCTGGTGGAGCAGCAGACGGCCCGGCTGTTGATCGACGTGGTGCCGACGGAGCTCGTCACCTACCGGCAGCGGGAAGCGGGGCTGCCCTTTCTCTCCGACCTGTTGCGGGCTGAGCCGGTGGGTGGTGCTGAGGCTGCGCAGGTGCTTTGGATCGTCAGCTGGGGCTTCGATGTGCCAGGGCAGTTGCGGGCGTTGCGGGCCCGGCCGGCGGCCTATCACGCCCACAGCAGTGGCTATGGCTTTCGCTTGCCGCCCGGGGTGCCGGTGCTGGCGGTGAGCCGCAACACCCTGGGCTACTGGGGTCAGTGGGCCAGCCGCAATCCCCTGTTTCTGGTGCCCAATGCCCTGGAGGCCAGCTGGATCGAGCGTGGCGATCGCCCCCTGAACCTCGGCGCCCAGCCAGCGCTGGGCGGTCGCACCATTGATGTGCTCGTGCAACGGCGCAAGTGCAGCGCCTACGTGCTGGAGCAGCTGGTGCCGGCCCTGCGGGCCCGGGGGCTGCGGGTGGAGGTGCAGAACGGCTGGGTGGAGGATCTGGTGGGCTTGTTCAACAGCGCCACGGTGGTGCTCTACGACTCCGCTGACCATTGGCGTTGCAGCGGCGTGAGTGAGGGCTTCGGCCTGCCGCCGGTGGAGGCCCTGGCCTGTGGCTGCGTGCTGTTCAGCAGCTTCAACCACGCCCTGGCCGACACCCTCGATCCCGGCGGAATGGCTCACCAGATCGGCGCCGGCACCCTGGCCGCCGATGTGGAACGGATCACGGCGGCGGTGGCTGATCCCGCCGCCTGGCTGCCGCCGCCGCGCCGGCTGGAGGAGCTGCTGGATGAGCTCAGCGAGCCGCGGTTGCGGGAGCGCTGGCGCCAGGCCCTCACGGGCATCAACGCTCACCTCGATCGCCTGCAGGCGGGTGACGCACCGCTGCATGCTCCTTCTCTGGTGCGGCTGCGGCTGGAGCGCTGGCGGCAGCGGTTGCGCAAACGGCTTCCCGCTGGTCTGGCCCGCCGGCTTGCCTAGGGTCGGCCCTATGAGCGCTTTCCTCGCCGGCCTGAATGATGCCCAGCGCAAGGCGGTGGACCACCACACCGGCCCGCTGCTGGTGGTGGCCGGCGCCGGCAGCGGCAAAACCCGGGCCCTCACCCACCGCATCGCTCACCTGATCGGTCACCACGGCGCCGATCCCGCCCATCTGCTGGCCGTCACCTTCACCAACAAGGCAGCTCGGGAGATGAAGGAGCGGCTGGAGCTGCTGCTGGCCCAGAAGTTGGCCCAGAGCCAGTTCGGTCAGCCCTGGAGCACCTTGCCGGCGGTGGAGCAGCGCCAGCTGCGCTCGCGCATCTACCGGGAGGTGATCAAAGAGTTGTGGATCGGCACGTTCCATGCCCTGTTCGCCCGGCTGCTGCGCTTCGACATCGACAAGTTCAAGGATCCCGAGGGGCTCAGCTGGACCCGCCAGTTCTCGATCTACGACGAGAACGACGTGCAGAGCCTGATCAAGGAGATCGTCACCCAGGAGCTGCAGCTCGACCCCAAGCGCTTTGAGCCCAAGAAAGTGCGCTGGGCGATCAGCAACGCCAAGAACCAGGGCTGGATGCCCGAGCAGCTGGAAGCCGATGCGGGCGGCCAGCGGGGCAAGTTGATGGCGGAGACCTACCGGCGCTATCGGCGCGCCCTGGCCGCCAACAACGCCCTCGACTTCGACGACTTGCTGCTGCTGCCGGTGCAGTTGCTGCGCCAGAACGAGCAGATTCGCGACTACTGGCACCGGCGCTTCCGCCACGTGCTCGTGGACGAATACCAGGACACCAACCGCACCCAGTACGACCTGATCAAGCTGCTGGTGACCAACGGTCGCGAGCCTTCCGACTACGACGACTGGGATGGGCGCTCGGTGTTTGTGGTGGGTGATGCCGACCAGAGCATCTACAGCTTCCGTGCTGCCGATTTCACGATCCTGATGGGCTTCCAGGACGACTTCGGTGACGGGGCCGCCAGTGAGACCACCGCCACGATGGTGAAGCTGGAGGAGAACTACCGCTCCACCGCCACGATCCTGGAGGCGGCCAACGCCCTGATCGCCCACAACTCCGAGCGCATCGACAAGGTGCTGCGGCCCACCCGCGGCGAGGGCGAGCTGATTTCCCTCACCCGCTGCGACGACGAGATCGCCGAGGCCGAGGCGGTGGTGCATCGCATGCGCATGCTCGAAGCTGCCCACCCCGATCTCAGCTGGGGCGACATGGCGGTGCTCTATCGCACCAATGCCCAGAGTCGGGCGATGGAGGAGTCGCTGGTGCGCTGGGGCATCCCCTACATCGTGGTGGGCGGGCTGCGCTTCTACGACCGGCGCGAGATCAAGGACGTGCTCGCCTACCTCAAGTTGCTGGTGAATCCGGCCGATACCGTCAGCCTGCTGCGGGTGCTCAACACCCCCAAGCGCGGCATCGGCAAAACCACGATCGAGCGGCTCACCGACGCGTCCAACCAGCTCGGCATTCCCCTCTGGGATGTGGTGAGTGATGCCGAGGCGGTGCGCTCCCTGGGGGGGCGCTCGGCCAAGGGGCTGCTGCAGTTCTGCGAGCTGATCAATGGCCTTCAGGCCTGCGCCCAGGACATCGCCCCCTCGGAGCTGGTGCAGCGGGTGATGGAGCAGAGCGGCTACGTGGCGGAGCTGATCGCCGATGGCACCGACGAAGCCGAAGACCGGCGCCGCAACCTCAATGAACTGGTGAACGCTGCCTTGCAATACCAGGAGGAAAACGAGGAGGGCTCCCTGGAGGAGTTCCTGGCCTCCGCTGCCCTGGCCAGCGATGCCGACAGCAAGGACACCGACCAGGACCGGGTCACCCTGATGACCCTGCACGCCAGCAAGGGCCTGGAATTTCCGGTGGTGTATCTGGTGGGGATGGAACAGGGCCTGTTCCCCAGCTACCGCTCCCTGGAAGACCCCTCCGCCCTGGAGGAGGAGCGCCGCCTCTGCTACGTCGGCCTCACCCGGGCCAAAGAGCGCCTGTTCCTCTCCCATGCCAGTGAGCGGCGGCTCTGGGGCGGCATGCGCGAGCCGGCGGTGCCGTCGGTGTTTCTTTCCGAGCTGCCCAGTGCCCTGATCCAGGGCGACATTCCCCACAGCGGCGGGGCCGCCATCCGCCGCGAGCAGCGCCTCGATCGCCTCACCCGCGTCGATCGCGATGAGGCCCGCCAGGTGGCCGCTGGCGGTGCGGCTGGGGCCCCGGCCAATGCGGTGCGGCGGCGGGCGGTCAGCAAAACCTGGGCCGTGGGAGATCGGCTGCGGCACAGCAGCTTTGGTGAGGGTCAGGTGACCCACCTGTTCGGCAGTGGTGAAAAGGTGTCGATTGCGGTGAAATTCCAGGGGATGGGACCCAAGATCCTCGACCCGCGCCTGGCCCCGATCGAGCCCGTTTGATGCCCCGCGCCGCAGAGGCCTAGGTGGAGATCCCCGGCATCCCCGCCCCTGTGTTGATGGCCCTGCGCCGGGCCGGCTCCGGATCCGGTGCGGCCTCTGTGGCGCTGGTGGGCGGGGCGGTGCGCGATCTGCTGCTGCACCGGGTGCACAACGATCCCTGGCGGGGGCTGCCCGATCTGGATCTGGTGGTGGAAGGCCGGGCTTTGCAGTGGGTGGCGGGGCTCGTGGCGGCGTTGGTGGACCAGCTAGGGCCTGGGGTGGTGCAACGCTGCCAGGAGCACGGCGCCTACGGCACGGTGGAGCTGGAGCTCAGTGTGGCCGGCAAGCCGGTGCTGCTGGATGTGGCCACGGCCCGGCGGGAGAGTTATCCGGTGCCGGCCGAAAATCCCCAGGTGAGCTTTGGCTGCCTGGCCGACGACCTGGCCCGTCGCGACTTCAGCATTAATGCCATGGCCCTGGAGCTGGCCAGTGGCACCCTGCTCGATCCCCATGGCGGCCGCGAGGATCTGGAACGGCGCCAGCTGCGCTTCCTGCATGGCGGCAGCGTTCGCGACGATCCCACCCGCCTGGTGCGGGGTGCCCGCTATGCGGCCCGGCTCGGGCTGGAGCTGGAGTCCGCCAGCACCGAGCAGGCCCGCGTCACCCTGGCGGCCTGGCCCTGGGGCTGGCGGCTGGGCGATCCGCCGGGTCAGGCGCCGGCGGCCCTGGGCACCCGGCTGCGGATGGAGCTGGAGCTGTTGTTGGAGCGGGAGCCGTGGTTGGCGGCGCTCACGGCGTTGCAGCGCTGGGGTGCGCTGGCGTTGCTGGATCCGGCGCTGCAGGCGGATCGCACCTGGCCGCGGCGGCTGCGCTGGGCCCTGCGGCTGGGGTTGCCCCCCTTGGCGGCGTTGGTGGCCGGGGCCAGCGATCCCCTCGCGCTGGCGGAGCGGCTGCAGCTGCCCCACCGCCAGCACCGGCTGCTGGTGCAATGGTTGACGCTGCGGCGGCGGTTGCAGGAGCGGCAGGGAGATGGTCTCCCGCTGTTGGCGGAACACTGGTGTGGCCTGCTGGAGGCGCCGGGGTGCAGCCCCGAGGGCGTGGCCCTGGCGATCGCTTGCGGCACCGGCCCGCGCCGGCCGCTGCTGCGCTGGTGGCAACGTTGGCGCCAGGTCAAGGCCGCGTCGACCGCGGCAGATCTGTTGGCCGCTGGCATGCGGCCAGGGCCTGAGCTCGGCCAGCGGCTGCGGGAGCTGCGGGCCGAGAGGCTGCGGCTGGAGCGGCTTTAGCGTGAGCGCATGACTGATCCGGTGCGTGATCCCTGCGTCGTGGTGGCCGTGCCGGCCCGCCTGGCATCGGCGCGGCTGCCGGGCAAGGTGCTCGCTGACATCGCCGGCAAGCCGATGCTCCAGCACGTGCTGGAGCGCTGCCGGCAGGCCAAAGGCGTGGCGGCAGTGGTGGTGTGCACCGATAGCGAGCAGGTGCGCGCTGACGCCGAAGCCTGGGGCTTCCCGGTGCTGATGACCTCCCCCGACTGCAGCTCGGGCAGTGAGCGCCTGGCCAGCGTGGTAACGGAGCTGGTGGCTGCCGCGGGTGGCTCGTCTGCGGACCCTGCGCTCGCGGACACGCTCGTGATCAATGTGCAGGGGGATCAGCCCCTACTGGATCCGGGGATCATCGAGACGATGGTGGCTCAGTTTGTGGCGCTGCAGCGGCCGCCGGTGCTGACGCCGGTGTATCCGCTGGCAGCCGACAAGCTGCACGATCCCAACGTGGTGAAGGTGTTGCGGGCCCGTGACGGCCGGGCCATCACCTTCTCACGCAGTGCCCTGCCCCATCTGCGCGGGGTGCCGCCGGAGCAGTGGGCCGACCACACCACGTATTGGGGTCACGTTGGGCTCTATGGCTACCGGGCCGATGTGCTTGCGGGCTGGATGGCCTTGCCGGCCTCCCCGCTGGAGGAGCTGGAGAAGCTCGAGCAGTTGCGGATGATCGAGGCCGGAATTCCCCTGCTCACCTACGCAGTGGACCAGGACTGCCTGTCGGTGGACACCCCGGAGCAGCTGGAGCAGGCCCGGGCCTTGGCGTAGCGCGCTGTGATGGCGCCTTAGGCGTTGCCTTCCCGCCAGCCCTCCCGGTTGAGCTGACGCCACAGCCCCCGGTGCTGCAGCAGGGCTTCCGCCAGCTCGCGCACGGCGCCATCGCCCCCCCGGCGGCGCAGCACCCAGTCGGCCTGGCGGCGCAGACCTCGGGCGCCATCGGCCGGGCTGATCAGCAGGCCCGCGGCGGGGCGAACCGTGAGGTCGTTGAGGTCGTCGCCGATGAAGGCGGTGTGCTCGCGCTCCAGCTCCAGCGTGGCCTGGAGTTGGCGCAGGGCGCTGAGCTTGTCGCCCACCCCCACCAGACAGTGGCTCACCTGCAGGTGCCTGGCCCGCTGCTCGATGGCCCCACTGCGGCCGCCACTGAGAAAGGCGACTTCGATGCCTGCCCGCTGCAGCATCCGGATCGCCAGGCCGTCGCGTACGTCGAAGCGCTTCACCACCCGGCCCTGCTCGTCGTAGTGCAGTCCCCCGTCGGTGAGCACCCCATCCACATCGCACACCAGCAGCTGGATCTGGCCCAGGCGGGAGCTGAGCAGGCGCCGCTTGAGGCGCGAGCGCAAACCCAGCCGGCTCACAGCGTGCTCACCGCCATGCCGTCGGCCACCGCCGCCCGGATGGCCAGGAGCTGGCGCAGCAGGGCCTCCAGGCGATGCAGCGGCACCATGTTGGGGCCGTCGCTGAGGGCTTTGTCCGGGTTGGGATGCACTTCCAGGAAGAGGCCATCCACGCCCACCGCAACCGCTGCTCTGGCGAGGGGTGCCACGAATTCCCGCTGGCCGCCCGAGGTGGTGCCCTGGCCGCCGGGCTGTTGCACCGCGTGGGTGGCATCGAAGATCACCGGGCAACCCAGGGCCTGCATCTGGGGGATGCCGCGGTAATCCACCACCAGGGTGTTGTAGCCAAAGCTGCTGCCCCGCTCGGTGAGCCAAAGGCGGCCGCTGGCGGGATCCAGCCCGCATTCGGTGAGCTTGTTCACCACCTGGGCCATGTCCCAGGGAGCCAGGAATTGGCCCTTTTTCACGTTCACCACCTTCGCGGTGCCGTCCACGGCCTGGGCCGCGGCCTCCAGCAGGTCGGTCTGGCGGCAGAGGAAGGCTGGGATTTGCAGCACGTCCACGGCCTGGGCGGCGGCGGCGGCCTGGTGGCTTTCGTGGATGTCGGTGAGCACCGGCAGGCCGAAGGTCTGCCCCACCTCCTGCAGGATCGCCAGGCCCTCCTCGGGGCCCGGCCCGCGGAAGGATTTGCCGGAGCTGCGGTTGGCCTTGTCGAAGCTGGCCTTGAACACGTAGCGGATGCCGAGCCGATCGGTGATGGCTTTCACCTGCTCGGCCACCTGCAGCACCAGATCGCGACTTTCGATCACGCAGGGCCCGGCGATCAGGGTGAAGGGGATGGCCGTCATGGGCGCTCAGCGGCGGTGCTGGTGGTGAACCCAGCCTGCACCAGATCGTGCAGCCGCAGTAGGCCCAGCAGTTGGCTGGGCTGGGCTGGATCCACCACAGGCAGCACCGAAATCGCCTGGCGGGGATTGCGCTCCATCAGCTCCAGCGCCGCAACGGCAAGGGTGTCGGGCGCCACCGTGATCGGGTTGGCGGTCGCCATGGCGCCGGCGCGCAGGGCAGCCCAGCGCTCGGGGGCATGGCGTTGCAGGGTGCGGCGCAGATCGCCGTCGGTGATCAGACCAGCCAGTTCGGCGGGGTTGTGGGCCGCCTGCACCCAGGCGGCGCCGAGGCTGCCCTTGCCGTTGCTGCCTTCGGTGAGCCGGCCGATCACCTCCGCCAGCGGCGCTTCGGGTGAGAGGCCCGCCAGCTCGCTGGCCGGCACCATCAGATCGGCCACGGTGAGGGTGAGCTGGCGGCCGAGGGAGCCGGCGGGATGGTTGATGGCGAAGTCTTCCGGCGAGATGCCGGCCCGCTCCATCCACACGGCCGCCAGGGCATCGCCGATCGCCATCGCCACCGCCGTGCTGGCGGTGGGGGCCAGGTTCAGCGGGCACACCTCCCGATCCACCGCCCCATCGAGCACCACGTCGCAGCCCAGCGCCAGGCTGGAGCCCAGGCGGCCCACCAGGGCGATGCGGGCGGTGCCGCGGCGGCGCAGGTGGGGAAGGATGGCCAGCAGCTCTTCGGTTTCGCCGCTGTTGGAGAGCAGCAGGGCCACGTCGTCGGAGGCGACGATGCCCAGGTCGCCATGCAGGGCGTCGACTGGGTTGAGAAACACGGCCGTCAGGCCGATCGAGGAGAAGGTGGCGGCGATCTTGCGGGCCACGATGCCGCTTTTGCCCACCCCCGTCACCACCAGCTTGGCGCGGCGCTGCCGGCAGCCTTCCAGCAACTCCAGGGCGGCCTCCACCTGTTCGCTGCTGAGGCGCTGGGCGACGGCGGCGATGGCCGCAGCCTCTTCCTCCAGGCAGCGAGTGAGGGCAGACAAGAGGTCGGGATCAGCAGTGACATCATTCTCCCTGCCGGGTCGCTGGGGCGGTGCTCAGGGGTGCACCCGGCCGATCACGGCCGCCTGGAGGAAGCCCGCCTGCTGCAGCGCGCCGAGGGCGGCGTCGCATTGGTCGGCGGGAATGGCTGCCAGCAGGGGGCCGCAGGTCTGGGGGTCGATCAACAGGGCCTGCTGCGCCGCGCTGGCCGGGCCTTGCAGCTGCACCCGCTCCCCCAATAGGACCAGGGCGCTGGCATTGGAGGGAGCCAGGCTGCTGGCCCAGCCCTGCTCCAGCAGCGCCAGAGCCCCGGGCAGGGCTGGGATCGCGGCAGCCTTCAGCGTGACGCGGCAGGCGTCAGGGCTGGCGGCCAGCATCTCGCCCAGGTGGCCCAGCAGTCCGAAGCCGGTCACGTCGGTGCAGGCCCGGCAGCCGTGGCGGGCTAGGAGCTCCACCAGCTGCGCCTGGCTCTGCTGCATCTGGATGAGGGCGGCGTCGATCCACTGGGGTGCTGCGGCCCCGGCCATGGCGGCGGCAAACAGCACCCCCGAGCCAATCGGCCGGCTGAGCAGCAGCCCATCGCCCGGACGCAACGGCCCCTTGCCCCACGGCCCTGCAATGGCGCGGCCATTCACGCTCAGCACCAGGCTCAGGCCGCTCCCAACGGGCTCTTGCTGGTTTTGGCTGTCGCGGGCCTCCAGGGTGTGGCCGCCGATCAGCCGGGCCCCGAGCGGCTTCAGCACTGATTGGATCCCCGCCAGGGTGTCGCTGAGCAGATCGGCCTGCACTGGCGCCGCCAGTTCGGGCAGGGTGACCACCGCTTGCACGTTCTCCACCCGGGCGCCGCAGGCCCAGAGGTCGCTGCAGGCGTGCAAGGTGGTGAGCCGGGCATTGAGCCAGGCGTCAGCCACCAGCGCCGGGAAGCCATCCACGCTCTGCAGCAGCAGCGACCCATCCGGCATTGAGCCGATCACGGCGGCGTCCTCGGCGCTGGCCGGGGTGCCCCCACTCAGGCCGTTGCGCGCCAGGGCGTCCTGCAAGGGGCTGGCGGCCAGCTTGGCGGCACAGCCCCGGCAGGCCATCGCGTCAGGCCCGGATGGTGTCATGGCCTGCAGCTGGCTGAAGCGCTCCATGAAGCGGCGATCCAGGGCCTGCTTCCAGCGCCAGAGCAGCGGGCTGGGCCCGAAGGCCCAGGGGCCCCAGAAGGCCACGGCTTGGGGTTGCCGCATCAGGCTGCCGCCATCCCCCAGCAGCTGCAGGGCCCAGCGCTGGGGCCGCCAGGGCCGCAGCGGCCGACCCGCCACCGCGGCGGCCAGGTTGTGGGCCAGGGTCGGGGCGCAGCGCACGGCCCACACGCCCGAGGGGGGCCGGGGATGGTCGGCGATCACGCCGCAGTCGCCGCTGGCGAAGAGCCGGGGCTGGCCCTGCACGCGCAGGCTCGCTTCTGTGAGCACACGCCCCTGGGCGTCGCAGGCCAGTCCGCTGGCGGCGAGCCAACGGGGCCCGCGGCTGCCGGTGCAGGCCAGGTCGGCCGCCGCATCTTCGGGGCTGTTTCTTTCAACGCTGATTCCTGCGCCCTCGAGCAGCCGTTCACCCAGCCGGTTGGCCGCTGCCGAACCCAGATGCAAGGCGTTGCCCCGCAACAGCAGCTCGGGTTGCAGCCCCCGGCCTCGCAGGGCCAAGGCCACCTCCACGGCCGCGGCCCCACCGCCCCGGATGCGCAGAGAGCCCTGCTTCTGCTGGGCGCACCATCGCAGGAAGGGCTCCAGGGGCTTGACGGCCACAGCCGCATGCGCGGTGTCGATGGTTTCTGCCCCCACATCGAGGCTGAGCCAGTCCCAGCGCAGGTTGGGCCGGCCCTCCAGCTGCAGCTCCCGTGCCTGCGGATCAAGGCCCGTGATCTCCGCCTGCACGAAGGTGGCGTTGGCCAGCAGACAGAGGCGGCGCAGGTCGATGGCGCAGGTCGGCTCGTCGTAGAGGCCGGCCACCAACCCCGGCACCATGCCCGAATACAGGGCGGTGCTGCGCCGACTTACCAGGGTGATCTGGGCCGCTGGGCGCCGACTGCCCCCCCCCCGCGCCATGGCCCACATCCGCAGCAGCAGCGCATGGCTGTGGCCGCCACCGGCCAGCACCAGCCGGGCCTCAGCGGCCATAGCCCTGGGGGTTGGCCTGCTGCCAGCACCAGCCGTCGCGGCACATGTCGGCCAGCCCGCGCTGGGTGCGCCAGCCCAGCCGCTCGGCGGCCAGGCGGGGATCGGCCACCGTGCTGGCGGCGTCGCCATCACGCCGCGGCACCACGGTGTACGGCACCGGGCGGCCGCTTGCGGCTTCGAAGGCGTGCACCACTTCCAGCACCGAGTGGCCCATCCCGCTGCCCAGGTTGAGGGTGAGCAGCTGGGGAGGTTCCGCCAGCAGCACGTCGAGGGCGGCCCGGTGGCCGTCGGCCAGATCCATCACATGGATGTAGTCGCGGATGCCGCTGCCATCGGGGGTGGGCCAGTCGCCGCCGAACACCTGCAGCCGCTCGCGCCGCCCCACGGCAACCTGGCTCACGAACGGGAACAGGTTGTTGGGGATGCCGCTGGGGTCTTCGCCGATGCGGCCGCTGGGGTGGGCTCCTACGGGGTTGAAGTAGCGCAGCCTGGCGATGCGCCAGCCGGGCTCACTGGAGGCCAGGTCGGCCAGCAGCTGCTCCACCGCGGCCTTGCTCTGGCCGTAGGGGTTGATCGGCTGGATCGGAGCGGTTTCGGGGATGGGCACCACCTCGGGGTAGCCGTAGAGGGTGGCGCTGCTGCTGAACACCAGGGTGCGGCAGCCGTGGGCCTGCATGGTCGCCAGCAGCTGCCGCGAGCCCGCCAGGTTCACATCCCAGTAGCGCAGGGGGTCGCGCACCGATTCCCCAACCGCTTTGAGACCAGCGAAGTGGATCACCGCTGTGATTGGCTGGTCGGCAGGGGCCGCGGCGAAGGCGCGTTCCAGATCCGCTGCGGAGCGGATGTCGCCCTCCACAACGGTCAGCCGGCCGGCTGCCTCAGGGCCGGCCAGCTCCTGGACCCGCCGCAGGCTCTTGGGGGAGCTGTTGGTGAAGTTGTCGAGCACCACCAGGCTGTGGCCGGCCTCCAGCAGCACCAAGCAGGTGTGGCTGCCGATGAAGCCGGCGCCTCCCGTGATCAGCAGATGGGCCAAGCGGGGCATCCCGTGCTTCCGGAATAGTCTCTCGCTATAGCCCAGCCGTCTCCCATGGCGTCATCCACTATCCGCAGCATCTGCTGCATCGGCGCGGGCTATGTGGGCGGCCCGACGATGGCGGTGATCGCCGACCGTTGCCCCCAGATCCAGGTGAGCGTGGTGGATCTCAATGCCGAGCGCATCGCCGCCTGGAACGATCCCGATCTCAGCCAGCTGCCGGTCTACGAGCCGGGTCTGGATGCGGTGGTGGGCCGCTGCCGCGGCCGCAATCTGCACTTCTCCACGGAGGTGGAGGAGGCGATCGCGGCGGCCGACATGGTGTTCCTGTCGGTGAACACGCCCACCAAGACCAAGGGCTTGGGGGCCGGCCAGGCCAGCGATCTCAAGTGGGTGGAGGCCAGCGCCCGCACGGTGGCCCGGGCCGCCCGGGGCCACACGATCGTGGTGGAGAAGAGCACCCTGCCGGTGCGCACCGCGGCGGCGGTGAAGGCGATCCTGGATGCGGGCCCGGCGGGCAAGAGTTTTGCGGTGCTCTCCAACCCCGAGTTTCTGGCGGAGGGCACGGCGATCGGCGATCTGGAGGATCCCGATCGGGTGCTGATCGGTGGCGAGGATGCCGGCGCGATCGAGGCCCTGGCAGGGATCTACGGCCAGTGGGTGGCTCCCGAGAAGATCCTGCGCACCAACCTCTGGAGCAGCGAGCTCAGCAAGCTCACCGCCAATGCCTTTCTGGCGCAGCGGATCAGCTCGATCAACAGCATCGCCGCCTTCTGCGAGGCCACGGGCGCCGATGTGCGCGAGGTGGCCAAGGCGATCGGCGCCGATAGCCGCATCGGGCCAAAGTTTTTGCAGGCGGGCCCGGGTTTTGGTGGCAGCTGCTTCCAGAAAGACATCCTCAACCTGGTGTATCTCTGCCGCCACTACGGGCTAGAGGAGGTGGCGGCCTACTGGGAGCAGGTGGTGCTGCTCAACACCTGGCAACAGCACCGCATCGCCAAGCTGGTGGTGAACAAGCTGTTTGGCACCGTGACGGGCAAACGGATCGGGGTGCTCGGCTTTGCCTTCAAGGCGGACACCAACGACACCCGCGAATCACCGGCGATTCGCATCTGCCGCGATCTGCTGGAGGAGGGGGCGGTGCTGGCGATCGTCGATCCCAAGGTGAGTGAGGGGCAGATGGCGCGCGACCTGGCTCAGCCGGCCGGCCAGGCAACTGGCGATCCCACAGCCGAGGCGAGCTGGCATCCGGTGAGCGATGTGCAGCAGGCGGCCAGCGGCGCCGATGCCTTGCTGCTGCTCACCGAATGGCAGCAATTCGCAGCGATCGATTGGCCAGCGGTGGCGGCGGTGATGCGCCAGCCGGCCTGGCTGTTTGATGCCCGGGCCAAGGCTGACACCAGCGCCGCCCGGGCTGCGGGGCTCAACGTCTGGACCGTGGGGGAGGGCTGAGCGATGCCGGCGTCCCTGCCCCGCAACCTCGTGACCGGCGGTGCTGGTTTTGTGGGCTCGCACCTGGTGGACCGGCTGATGGCCGCCGGCGAGGAGGTGATCTGCCTCGACAACTACTTCACCGGCCGCAAGGCCAACATCAGCCAGTGGATCGGCCATCCGCGCTTTGAGCTGATCCGCCACGACGTCACCGAGCCGATCCGGCTGGAGGTGGACCGGATCTGGCACCTCGCCTGCCCAGCCTCACCGGTGCACTACCAGTTCAACCCGATCAAAACCGCCAAGACGAGTTTTCTGGGCACCTACAACATGCTGGGCCTGGCCCGGCGGGTGGGGGCGCGGCTGCTGCTGGCCAGCACCAGTGAGGTGTACGGCGATCCGGAGGTGCACCCCCAGCCCGAGAGCTACCGCGGCTGTGTCAACACCATCGGGCTGCGCAGCTGCTACGACGAGGGCAAGCGCATCGCCGAGACCCTCTGTTTCGACTACCGGCGCATGCACGGCACGGAGATCCGGGTGGCGCGGATCTTCAACACCTACGGCCCGCGCATGCTGCCTGACGACGGCCGGGTGGTGAGCAACTTCATCGTGCAGGCCCTGCGCGGCGAACCGCTCACCCTCTATGGCACCGGCAGTCAAACCCGGTCTTTTTGCTATGTGAATGATTTGGTGGAGGGGCTGATCCGGCTGATGAACGGGGCGCACACCGGCCCGATCAACATCGGCAACCCGGCAGAGTTCACGATTCGCGAGCTGGCCGAGCTGGTGCGTGCGCGGATCAACCCCGACTTGCCCTTGATTGAGCAGCCCCTGCCGGCTGATGACCCGCTGCAGCGCCAACCGGTGATCGCTCTGGCGCAGCAGGAGCTGGGCTGGCAGCCCACGGTGCCGCTGGAGCAGGGGCTGGAGCCCACGATCGCCTACTTCCG
>Ga0194125_10009193_pt1 | contig 13756 bp, 23 predicted proteins | sample TA2KigC250mmetaG_FD_148626 | JGI IMG/M metagenome (GOLD analysis project Ga0194125, IMG submission 148626) | Freshwater microbial communities from Lake Tanganyika, Tanzania - TA2015034 Kigoma Deep Cast 250m | ecosystem: Environmental > Aquatic > Freshwater > Lake | place: Tanzania: Lake... | reverse complement strand
GATCGTCATACGCTTGGGGCGTGGGGTGCGTGTGTCTTTTCGGCGACACGGCGCGCCAAAGAGGTAACGGAGTGAATGACAAGCGGCGCGGAGTTTGGCTATTGAGATCGCGGCGGGTGTTCGTGCGCCGGCGCGAATATGCCGCGACGGAGAGATCGCCAAGCGCCACGGGCGCGCAGATCGGCGAGGGCGCGCGCGTCAATGCTTGGCTTTTGGTGGTGATCGAGGGCGCGGCGTTTGGCGCGGTTCTACTCACTACGCGGCTTTTGGGTTGGTGGTAACTAATATAGGGTCTAATTCCAACCCCTTTGAAAAATTGTTTTTCAAAGGGGAAATCAAGGCGCGTGCCCAGGGTATTGGGACACTCGCCGGCATACTTTCGGGGCTGTAGGCGCGTCCTAGAGCGTGCCCCGGCGGGCTTGTTAGCCGTTTGGCGACAAATAGCACCAAATCGCGCCAAGTGCAATTTAGCGCAACAATCGCGGGGTGCGTGTGATCGAGGACAATCTAAGCCGGTTGCAAAAGGCAATCTTACAAGAGACGCACGCGCGGGCGCTGGGGCGCGGTGAGATCGTCGGGCGCGGCAAGAGCGCAACGGATCGCGCAGACAGATCGCGCGCCATTCGGCGACTTGAGGCGCGCGGGCTGGTGGTGCGCGAGCGCGCGCACGGTCGCACGGCGCGCGTGTGTCTCACAGGGCGCGGGCGTGAGATCGTCGAGGGCTGGGCGCAAGAGATCGAGGACTTGCGCGCGCTTGCCCAGCGGCTTGAGCAAGAGCGCGCCCAAGAGCAAGCGCGACAGATCGAAGAAATCAGAGCGCGCAACGCGGCATACCTTGCGCGCCCGGCGGGTAGACGCCACGCGGCGCGCCTTATGCGCGCGGCGTTCCCATACGTTCACTTGAATTGGGAAGCGGTATTCGCGCTGGGGACCGGCGGGCGCGTACGATCGCGGCGCAAGCGTTTTCACTTGTAGGCAGTAGGGCACGCCAGGGCGCGTAAACGCGACAAACGCGACACATTCCCCAGATCGGCGGCGCGCGACAAGTACGACACATTCCCCTAAGGCGCACCAGGGCGCGCAATTACGACACACCCCCCAGAGAAAAAGGCGCGAAAAGGCGCGAAAAGGCGCGAGTTCGGGGCTTGACTTTGCCCGTTTTCGGGTGTATATTGTCTATTAGAATTAGACTTCTAGCAGATTACTTGTTTCTGGGAAATAGAAGGGAAATAAAGGGGCGCACACGTGACACCACAAAGACAGATCGCAAGGCAAAAAGACGCACGGGCGCTGGTGCGGGTGAATCGCGGCGCGCTTGATCGCAACGCGGCGGCGGTCTACATCGCGCAACTTGCCCCCGGTTCGCGGCGCACGATGCGCGACGCGCTGAATGAGATCGCCGGGCTACTCACGGCGGGCAAGACGCACGACGCGCTTTTGATCGAATGGGGCGCGGTGCGATTCCAACACGCCGCGGCGGTGCGGTCCAAATTGGCAGAAGCGCAGAGCGCGGCGACGGTCAACAAAAAACTTTCGGCTTTGCGCGGCGTTCTCAAAATGGCTTTTCAGTTGGAGCAAATGAGCGCCGAAGATTACACACGCGCGCGCGCCGTTGAACGGGTCACAGGCAAAACGGTGCCGGCGGGGCGCGCGCTCACACCGGGCGAGATCGAGGCGCTCTTTAGCGCGTGCGCCAAAGACCCGGACGCCGGCGGCGCGCGTGATGGCGCGGTGATCGCTTTAATGCGAATGGGACTTCGGCGCGCCGAAGTGTGCGCGCTGGGCTTGAAAGACTATAACCCCCAGGATGGGGCTTTGCGGGTCCTGGGCAAGCGCAACAAGGTGCGCGTGGTCTACATCAAAAACGGCGCGGCGCGCTGGTTGGCGGATTGGTTGAAAGCGCGCGGCGCGGCGACGCCGGACCCACACTTTGCAGAATCGCTAAAGGACTTGCCGGAGAAAGAGCGCAAAGAGAAGAAAGAGAAAAACGCGGCGGCGCTGTTTTTCCAAGTGCTGAAAAATGGCAGGGTTGTCGAAAAGCGCATCGTGCCCCAGACGATTTTTGATTTACTCACGCGACGCGCCAAGCAAGCGGGCGTCAAGGACATTTCGCCCCACGATTTTCGCCGTACGTTCGTCGGCGACTTGCTGGACGCGGGCGCGGACATTGTGACGGTCAAAGACTTGGCGGGGCACGAGAGCACAGACACCACGGCGCGGTACGATCGACGCGGCGAGATCGCCAAGCAAAAGGCGACGGAACTTTTACACGTGCCCTATTTCGGGCGCGGTTAGATCGGCGAGGGACGCCAACACACAAAGGGGGACACAATGCACGTAGACGAATTTACGCGCTTGATCGGCGCACTGTTCATCATCGCGGCAATCGGCGCGGCGGCTTGGATTGGGGCGCAAGCCATACCCCAAGTGCAAGCGGTCGCGAACTTGCCGGCAAAGATCGAGGCAGAGAACGCGCGGCTTGCGAGCGCGGCAGAGATCGAGCGCGCCAACGCGCAAGAGAAAATAAGAACACTACCCACACTCACGGCGCTTGACGTGCAAGCCAAGCAAGCGGCAATCGAGGCGGAGCGCGTACGCGCCCAGGCGCAAGCCAACGCGCAACTAATCGAGGCGCAAGGCAAAGCGGACGGGGCGCGCGCCCAGGGACAAGCGTTCGTCATTTTCGCGTCTGCGTTTGTGATCGCGGTCTTGGTGGTGGTGGGTTTTTTGGTCTTGCGCGAGGGAATGAGCGCGCGCAACTTTCGCCAAGTGATCGAGATTGCGGCAAAGCAAGGCGGGCGCTTGGAATTGCCCAACGGTCACGCGGTCACATTCCCTACGGCGAGCGCACGCGCGCAGATCGGCGCGCCCCAAATCGCCGGCGCGCTGGGGACTGGTTCAGGGATCGGCGAGCGTATGAGCGTGAGCACGCCAATTGACGCGCGCCAAGATCGCGCCTAAAATGGGGTTATGGATTTTCTCTCTACCCCAATTTTCTGGGCGTTCGTTCTCGCGATGGCGGCGGGCTTGGTCGCGGCGTACTTCATTATGCGCCAAGCGATTTTGGACGCGCTCGACGAGCACGCCAAGCGTGAGCGCGAGCGCGAGAACACGCGGCGGCGGGGGGTGCGGTAGAAATGATGCAATCATTTGACCCAAACAAAGCACTTGTAGCAACGCACGACTTGACCCAGGAAACGCACAACGAGCATTTGAAAGTTACGCGCGACTGGGTTATGATGTTCGGCGCAATCGGCGCGGTTTCCATCGTGCTGGTTGCGGCGCTGGGGCTTGCGGCGACGGTGAGCGCGCCCCTTTGGTTGGTCTTGCCCTTGTTGGTCGCGTTCGGGTTTGCGTGCGTCTTGGCGCTGGTGGTCTTGCGCGCGCTCGAGTACGCGCGCTATTGCGTGCAAGAGCGATTCGAGCAATGGGTAGAGAATCAAAAAGCGGCGCGCGAGATCGCGAGAATCCAGGCAACCCAGGCGACAATGGTAAGCGTCAAAGGGCGGTCCAACGTGGTGAGCGTCAATAGCGGGTCGCAAGTCGAAAACACGCGGCTGGTGGGGTTGAACATTCATCGCCCGGCGCGGTTTATTGAGGGCGTCCCAGAGTGCGACTTGACGCACTTCTTAGAGCGCGCGGTGATCGCCGGTCATAGCAAAAGGGTTTGGCTTGGGCAAACTTTGCCCAGCGGCAAGGTGGTGACGACTTTCCAGGACTATGACCAGATGATCGCGCCCCTTTTGAAAGCGGGCTTGATCGTCGGGCGCGGTGAGAGATCGGCGGGCAAGTTGGTCACAGACGACGCCGGCGAACTCAAGCGGGCGCTGGGCTTGCCCAGCGGCGCGCCGAATCAAGACCAGATCGCCCCAGAGATCGAGGGCACGGCGCAAGAGATCGGGTAAACTGGTCTGGTTCTGGTCTGGGTGGTGCTGGTTCTGCGTGATCGGGCTGGTTTTTCAGGCGAGAGATCGCCGAAAGAATAGGGTGAGTGATCGGGGCGAGGGTGTGCAACTCTCGCCCCTTTGCTTTTTGGCAGATCGCGGACGGGCGGGCGCGGGGATCGGCGAGATCGAGCACGGGCACGCCCCTACCCTATGGGCAAGGGCTTACCCACGCGAGCGCGGCGGTAGTCAAACTGGCGCTGAGAACAGCGCCAGAAAAGAAGCGCGCGCCTTGCGTGTGTTGGGTTGGCGGGATTTTAGAATCAAGAAAAAAGGCGGGCAAGGTCAACAAGCGGCGTCTGGTTTTTCGTCGAAAAACGAATAGAAAAACGAGTGCGCTTTGCCCGGTGTTCGGGCGAACTGGGGCGCGTTCATTTCCGCGGAAATGGCTTGCGGTTTACGGTTCGCCGAAGCGCGCCCCTTGCAAGCGGCGCGGCGGGGTGCGGGTGCGACGCCCATCGGTCAATCAGTGGTAAAATTTTGGGGGCTTGACAAGACTTGTAAAAAGATGTATAATCTAGGCGCAAGGTTGGAAGGGACGCCAACCAAGAAAACACAAGGGGGCAAAAATGCAAACGGCAACTTTGACACGACAAGACAAAGGGCTTGCACTCTACCAGGCGGGCGCGGTGCGACGCGCGAGCGATGACGGGCTTTACATCGTCAAGAGCGCGACGAACGCACACCAAGAGTACACGGTGAGAATCGGCATAGATGCGCGGTGCCAATGCAAAGACGCACAAATGCGCGGCGTGGTGTGCAAGCACCAATGGGCGGTGATCGAGTTTGAGCGCGCCGAACGCGCCGAATTTGAACAGCGCGCCGGGCGGTGAGAATCAAAGCGGGGGCGGTCCCAAGATCGCCCCTATTTTTGCGAGGTGACAAAATGACGAACACGAACACGCCGGGCAAGTGGAGCGACTTTGACAAATGGTTGCGCGGCGAGCACTTGCAAGGCAAACCGGTAACGGTGACGATTGAGCGCGCGACAATCGAAAAGGTGTATGCCAACGGCGCGCCGGTGACGGTGCCTTGTCTTTGGTTCAAGGGCACGCGCAAGGGCTTGCTACTCAATGCCGGCAATCGGCGCACACTCGCGCGGCTTTTCGGTGACAATGCCAGCGCGGTGATCGGCAAGCGCATTGCGATTGCGCCGGCGCAGATCGGCGAGCGCGTGACGGTCCAGATCGGCGAGGCAAGCGGGGCGCGCGCGTGAGCGCCCCCATTCCAAAGGCAAGGTGACACGATGAAAGACGACACACGCGAGCATTATACAGAGCGCGAGGCACGCGCGCTTGTGGGTAAGACGTTTGAAAGTTTGGTTGAGTTTTCGGGCGTGCCCCAGGGCGCACGCGGCAAAGTGGTAGACGCAGACAACGCAGGGCTTGGTCATTGGGACGTGGTGATCGAATGGGACACGCGACGCCCGGCACCAAAGGCGCGCGCGCTTGAGATCGAGGGCGAGCACGCGCTTTTTGTTCAAACGGGCAAACCTTTGCGCGATTGGTTTACCAAAGACGAAATGGCGCGCTTTATGCGTGAGGCGGTGACACAGTGAGCACCGCGATTGACTTCACCGCGGCGAAACTCGCGCTTGTGAAAACGGGCGGTAGATCGCGGGCGAGTCTACACACAGACGAACAGCGCGCCGATTATGAGAGCGACACCAAGCGAGCGACGGTCCGCAAAATGCGCCGGGATTGGTTGAAAGACGCGGGCGCGGTTGCCAGGTTTTTAGAGGACGCACGCGCACGCCCAGGCACGCGCGACGCGGAGCGCGCCCAAACACGCCAAGCGGTTTTGGAGCGCGCGCAGGAACTTTGGTGCTTGGAGATCGCGCTATACCTTGACGACTTGCGCGCGGCGGTCGCCGGCGAGATCGAAAAGGAATTTCCGGGCGAGGACGCGGGCGCGGTTGCCCAGGCATTGCGCGCCAACCGCGCTTACATCGCTTGGGCAAAGTGAAACGAGGTGGGGCAATGAGACACACACACACTTGGAAAGAAATGGAGCGCAACAAACGCACACCGCGCGGGCAAGGCGGGATTGTCTCTTGCGAGTGCGGCGAGATCGAAATACTCACGGCGCGGGCACTCACCGAATTTCGACGACAAGCACACGCCGGCATTGCGCCCACCATTGACAACGAGGGCATACAGTTGATCGCGCCCAAGAAAACGAGCAAGGCAAAAGGCAAGGTGAGACGATGACAGAGCAAACCGGGCAAACACTTTTGACGATGCGCGAAGCGTACACGCGCTTGGGCGTGACGCGGCAAACAGTCAACAACTTGGTCAAGCGCGGCAAACTCACCAAGCACGTGCGCCCCATCGGGCACGGCAAGGGCGGACAACGCGTCTACTTTGACGCGGCAGAGGTTGACGCGCTGGGCGTGATCGCGGCGAGCGCGGAGATCGGCGAGCACGCAGCGCGCGCCAAACGTGCGCGCAGATCGCCCAAGAGATCGGCAACGCACAGGGCGGCGCGGTGATCGGCGCGCCACTTGTCACAGGCGAGCAAATGATTGCCGGCGCGCAGATCGGGGCAATGATTTACTCGCGCGCCAAGTTGGACGCCGGCGGGGATTGGCAAACGGTCTTTTTGATTCGCGAGTCACGCGACTTTGTGCGCGGCTTGGGCAAAGCGCCGGTGATCGAATTGCGCGGCGGGGTGATCGAGGACGCGCGGGCGGTGCTGGTGGTGGTGATCGCCCAGATCGCCGGCGAACTTTACGAAACTTGGTTTAACTACTACCAGGCGAACGGCGCGGCGCACTTTCAAGACTTGCAACGGCAAGCGCAGATCGCGCTTGTGTTTTTCACACCCCAGCGCGCGCGGGCGGTTGCGGTCCGCAATGGGCTTGCGGATTTTTTCAAAGACGCGGCGCGGCGCGCCGTGGCGCGTGGGGCTTGGGCAATGCAAGACTTTGACGCGGCAAAGGATCGCGCCTATTCGGAATTTCCAGAGGTTCGCAACTTGTGGGCGCACCTGGCGGCGCGCCAATAAAACGGCGCGCACCTTGCGGCGCGCGCCGGGGACGCCAATCAGACACAGGGGGTCTGGTGACGTTCACAGTGTAGCACGAAACGGCGCGACGCGCAAGCAATCGCGACTACTAGGGCACTTACTAGAGCAAGGTCATCTATGCCCAAATGCCAAAATCGCGACGCTGGGCGCGCGTAGACACATTTATAACACCATTTCTCACTAGTGCGGGTTTCGAGTTGACGACTTGCGGCGAAGATCGCAAGTTGGCGAAAAAGGGGACGCCAAAATGAGAGCACACGCAAAACAAATCAGAGTGACGCGCGGCGAGGTCAAGCGGTTTCGACGTGCCCAGGGTTGGAGCGCGGCGCGGCTGGGGGTTGAACTGGGCAACGGGATCGCGGGCGCGCAGTATTCGCGATCGTACATCAAGCACGTCGAGGGCGGGTCTTTGCCTTTGTCGCGATTTTTCCTTGAGCGATTCGCAAACTTGCGGGCGCGCGTGATCGGCGAGCAAGTGAACGCGAAACAAATTTTGATGCGCGGCAAATTCCCCAAGCGGTTGGTGATCGCGACAAAACCGAAGCGGTGCGACGTGTGCGGCTGGGCTTTTGTCGCGAGCACGCCAACCCAAAAGCGGTGCGGTCCGGTGTGCGCCCAGGTCGCGCGCGAGCGCACACGCACCAAGCCCCAGGGCTTGCGACGTGGGCAATCAGTCAAAGGGCGCGCCAAACACGGCTTTGAGAGAATTGTATAGAAGTATTCAAGTATTCCACAAACTCACGGGGTTAGAATGAAAACCATCGCGCTTGCGAATCAAAAAGGCGGGGTTGGTAAAACGACACTCGCCGTAAATCTTGCGGTTGGCTTTGCGCGTGTGATCGGCGACAAGGTTTTGCTGGTTGACCTGGACCCCCAAGCCAACGCGACACTTTCCCTTTTGGGACCGCAAGAATTTGCGCCAAGCGTGTATGACGTGCTGGTAGGCGAAACGCCAACGCGTGACGCAATCGCGCACGTCGAAAACCGGCTTGACGTTTTGCCCAGTACTTTGGACTTGGCGGGCGCGGAGGCGGACTTGCTGGGCGAAATGGACGGGCGCACACGCTTTAGATCGCGGCTTGAGGAAAGCGCGCTTGATTACGACACGCTGATTATTGACACGCCCCCAAGTTTGGGGTTGCTCACGGTGAACGCGCTTGCGGCGTGTGATTCGGTGATCGTGCCCCTTGCCCCCAGCGCCTATTCAATCAAAGGGTTGCGCGAACTTGCCAAGACAATCGAGCGCGTGCGGCGCAACCTGGGCGGGCGGTGTGAGATCGCCGGCATCGTCTTGAATATGGAAGATCGCACGCGCGTAAGCGCCGATGCGCGCGCGGCGATTGAAAAAGAGTTTGGCGATTTGCTGTACAAAACGGGCGTGCCCAGATCGGTGAGGTTTGAGGAAAGTAATAGCCGAATCGCGCGCCCCATTCTCTCACACGACGCGCACGGCAGAGGGGCGGCGGCGATTCTCGCGCTACTTCGAGAGGTGACGCGTGACAACTAAGACAAGGCGCGGCTTGGGCGCGGACATTTTCACCACACCCCAACCAGGCAAGCACCCCGGCGGGCGCAAAAGAGTTTTTGCAGAGCCGCGCGTCAAGGTTTCGTTTTGGGTCAAGCGGTCCACTTGGCGCGCGTTGGAGATCGCCAAGAATGACGAACGCGCCAGGCAAGAAAAAGCCGGCGCGAAAGATTGGCGGCTTGTGTCGGTTTCAAGTTTGGCGCAGATCGCGCTTGATGAATTTTTGAAAAGGCGCGCGTGATCGGGCTGGGGTCTATGGGTTCATACTTCGGAACGCATAGAATTGCGGCGCGGCGTCCAACTCTACGTAGAGTCACGCGGTAATTTTGGCATTGGCAGAGGTCTGTCAATACCAAGACGCGTAGCACATTTGGTCTTGACTTATTCGCGCGATTTGCTTATAATTCGTTCAGATCGAATCAAGCGCGACGCCCCACGCGTCAAAGATCGCCGCGTACTGCTTTGCGCTGTGGGGTCTGTGTACGAACACTCTGGGGGAGAGGATGGACACCGCAAGCGCGAGCAATCGCGCCGGTGTTCGCGTCTCCCTTTTTTGTTTGGAGCGCGGCAATTAAGAAATTTGTGCACTTGCGAGATTCCCACTTGACTTGTGGAAATCCGTAGTATAATACGATCGTGAATTGAAAAAGACGAAACGCCCAGAGTCTTGGCAGGCGCGGGCGTTTCGAGCACAAAAGGTAATCCCCTTTTTTGTGGGTGCTACCTTTGCGTATAAGTGTATGGAATTTTATACTTTTGTCAATTCCCCATTACTCTCATAAGGTTTCAAAGAGAGTCAAAGGGAGCACGGTCTTGAATCGCGGGCGTGTGGACGCGCGGTGATTCAGGGAAATTTGCCATACTCGCCGTGTCACATTTGGCACGGAAAAACGAGCCGGACGGGTCCACACGTCCGGCTTTGTTTTTTAGATCGTCAAGAGGTGATCGGGTGAGGTGAACAAGTGAGACACAAAAAAGCGAGCGCCCCGCGGGCGGCGGGGCGGCAGGCGGAACGGCGGCAAAGCGCACAGGCAAGCGCCTTACCTTTTTCCATTCTACCACGTTTCAAAAACGCAGTCAAGGTCTGGGGGGGGTGAATGATGAACAAAACACCCTTGCCCAAACGCGTGGTAGAGATCGCGGAGATCGAGCGCCCAGCGCCGGCGGTCCCCAATTTTCAACTTGTCGCGGCAGACACAACCCAACTTGCGGCGCTGGACCTGTACCGGCGCGGGTTAAACGTCTTTCCCCTGGTGCGCGGCACGAAAGACCAGCACTTCGGCGCGTGGGCGCGTTTGCAGACGACGCGCTTGATTGACCCAGACCAGGGCAAAGACGACGACGAACGCGCGGAGAACTTGGAAATTTTCTTGCGCCTGTTCGACGATGCAAACATCGCGGTTATGGTCGGGCGCACGTCGCAAAATCTCACGGCACTGGATTGCGAGAACGAAGTAAGCGCGCAGAGACACCGGCGCGAGTTTGAGCGCCGGGGCTTGCGTCCCTGGGTTGTGCGATCGGCGCGCGGGTTTCATTTTTGGTGGTTGTCAGATCGCGAGATCGCGAATAACCAGGACGACAAAGCCAAACCACGCGGCTGGGAAATTCGCGGGCACTCTTGCTACGTCCTGTGTCCCCCCAGTGTTCACCCCAGCGGCGCAATCTACGAATGGTGCGAGCGCGAGAACACGCGTCCCCCCGTGATCGAGATTGCGGCGCTTGATTGGTTGCCCCTTACGCCGGCAGTAACACGGCGCGAACGAATACCCCTTGACCCCAATCCACTTGCGCGGCTGTTCAAACGCACCCAAGACTTTTGCGAGAACGGCGCGCGCGAGGGCGAGCGCAACAATCGCCTATTTGCCGCGGCGTGTGACTTTGCGGCAAAGGGCTTTGAGATCGGCGACGCCTTGCCCCATTTGTGGCGCGGGTGCGACGCGTCCGGCTATGACAAGTCATTCACGCGCCGGCACGTCGAAAAGACGGTTGCGAGCGCGTACGCCAAATCGCGCCAGTCAATCAAGCCGTGCGGACCGGTGCCAACGTGGGCGCGCGCGGCGGCGTGGGCTGAGTCACACGATTGGCGCGCCTTGCCTTACGCAATGAAACGACGCGGCAAGACGACAACCAAGCGCGTGAGCAAAGACACGGCGCGCGCGGTTTTCTTGGCGTGTTGCGCGCGGTTGCGGCTTGAGGGATTCCGAGGATCCGGCGTATTCCGCGCGGCGCGGCGCGAGATCGCAGAGATCGCCGGCGTAGGACAAAAGACGGTGAGCAACACACTTGCGGCGCTCGTGCAAGCCGGCTACTTGCTTGATCGCGGCGCGAACGAAATCGGCGCGCGGCTGTTCGCGTTCCCTGAGAGCAAATGTTCAAAAGTACCCAGTAATAGGGAATGGTTCAATACTATTGGGTACTTTTGCACTTTTGGGCTTGCGGCGGACGTTTTCAGCGGCAAGGCAGGCAAGCGCGCGGGATTGCCCAGGAGCGCGCGGCGCGTGTGGCTTGCGATTACAGAAAAGCCGGTGACGTGCGCCCAGATCGCGAACAAGGCGCGGTGTAGTGTGAGCACGGCGCGGCGGTCCCTGGGGGTCTTGGAAAAGCACGCGCTTGCGCGGCGCGTGGGGCGGTCCAAATGGTTGGGCGAAAAGTGCGACGATGCGCGCTTGCGTGAGATCGCGCAGACGTGCGGCACGCTGGGTAGGGCGCACGAACGGAAAGAGCAACACGCGCGCGAGCGCGCGCGGTTTGTGACTTTGCAAATGGCGCACAACAAAGACAAGCGCGAATGGGCGCGGGTCTTGGGTGCGCGTAAAGAAAAATAGTGAGGTGATCGAGAATGAGGCGGAACGGTAGCAAAAGACAAAGAGGCGCGCAGGGTCCGGGCGGGGCGGTGTGCGCGACGTGCGGAAAGGTTCACGCGGCGCTTGGCGTCCAATTGGTTGGGCGCGTGCTGGTTCGGCGCGTGCACGACGCGGCACATCGGTTGCGCGCGTACGGCGGGGCGTTCGGATTCACGGCGGCTTTTTGGGACGCGCACGCCGGCGACTTTGACGCGCTGGTGATTCGCGACACAGACACCGGCGAGGTGTGGCGCGGTGATCGGTTTGCGTTGGCGCGGGTTTACCGGCAAACGTTTGACGGGCAATCGGGCTTACAAGTGGTCGTGCCCCTTTCGCACTTGGAGCGCGAGCACTCCGGCGGGCTTGAGATCGGCGAGATCGAGCGTGAGTCACCGCGCGGTGACGTGGTGACGCCCCAGGTCAAGCAATTGGATTTTAACGCGATGCTGGGGCGCGCGGGGCGCGTGTGGGCTTGATTGAGCAATTCGGGTAGGCAGAGGTCTACACGCGGCGCGGTTGGCGCGATTCAATTCGACACGCGGCGCACGATGCGCCGATTCAAGGGGCGAAATCGCGAGCGCGACACAGCGGGGCGCAGGCGTGAGAATGTAGACCTTTTCCTACACGCAAATAAATAGACAGGTGTATAAAAGGTGAGCGACAAAATCAAGTGGGTGCTTGCCTGGGACTTTGCCAAGCGCCCCCAAGCGACTTTTTACAACGTCTTGCGCGATGAATTTGCGGAGATCGAGCGCGTGCAAAGATCGGTTGCGCTCGTGCGCGACGACTTCACGGCGCGGCGCTTGCGCGCGCTGTTGGAATACTACGGGGCGAACGTGTGCGCCTGGGCGGTGAACGGCGCGCGCCTGGACGATGCGCGCGCAGATCGCGAGGCGCAAGATTTTGTAGAGCGCGTGCACAAGCAAAGACTTTCGCGCCGGGGACGCCGGGCGGGGTGATCGAGCGCCAGCGCCGGCGCGCGCCGTGCTGGGTGCGCCCATTTCCGCGGAAATGCAATCGCGGCGCGAATGGCAGAGCCAACGCGCCCGGAGACACAGGCAGAGAAACGTAGGCAAATGGCTACTCCAAGACAGTGCAAGGCGAAAACCAAAAGCGGCGCGCAATGCGCGGCGTACGCGGTGAAAGGCAGTAAATTTTGTTTGACGCACTCCCCAGAGCGCGCCCGTGAGCGCGCCAAGCGCAACAAGCGCGGGGGTGAGGCGCGGCGCGCCATTCCCAAATCGAGTGAGGGCGTAGACGCGCCCAGGATCGCGAACGTGGGCGACGTGCTGGGGCTGGTCAATTGGGTGATCGCAGACACTTGGCACTTGGAGAATAGCGCGCCCAGATCGCGCGCCCTACTCGCGGCGGCAGATCAAGCCGTAAAGGTTTTGCAGATCGGCGAATTAGAGGAACGCGTGAGCGCGCTTGAAAAACTCTTGAGTGAGGGCAAAAGTGAGCACACTTCAAACACGAATTGAAAGGATCGAATCGAGGACGCCCGGCGCGGCAAGCGGCGCGCCCCTTTCGCTACTCAGTGTGGACGGCGGGAAAACATACCGCACGCCCCAGGGCAAAACCTATAGCGCGGGTGACTTGCCAATTCTTTCAAAGCAATGTGAGTTGACGGTGATCGTGTTGCCCAGCAACGGGCGCGAGAACGCGCCGAACAAACAGGGCGAACAATGAGCGCACTACAAAAGAGGGTTGCGACGCTTGAAAACCAGGCGCAAAGCGGCAAGCAACACGAGGACTTGCAAAGGGCGCTTGAGTGGGTGCGAAACGTGCGCGCTACGCGTGAGGACCTGCAGGCAATCGCGCGGGGCGATTGGGCGAGCGTCAAAGACGACACTTTGAGGGCGAGCGAACACCCCGAACGCTGGGAGCGCGCGGCGGGGGCGTTACTTGGGGCGATGTATGAACACCCTGACGAAAAGGATTGACGCGCTTGAGCAAACACCCCAGGCGCAAAGCGCCAAGAGGATCGCGCGCGCAATTGAAACGGGCAACTTGGCGAGTCTAACAGATCGGGAACTTGAAACACTGATTGCGGAACTTGCGTGCGGTCCTAATCCGCCGGAAAGTGAATTGATCGCGCTGGGGCTTGACCCAAGCGACGCGCACGCGATTGCATCAAACGATTGGCAACACGCAAGCGACGCGGCGCTTGAAAGAATAATGCAACTTGCAAATGAAGAAATGGAGCGATTAAAGCAAGGGGTGAACGAATGAGCGTGCGGCGCGGGTTGGCACTACTTGTCGGTTATGTGTGCGGGCTTTTGCTGGGCGAGATCGTCATACGCTTGGGGCGTGGGGTGCGTGTGTCTTTTCGGCGACACGGCGCGCCAAAGAGGTAACGGAGTGAATGACAAGCGGCGCGGAGTTTGGCTATTGAGATCGCGGCGGGTGTTCGTGCG
>Ga0194125_10009190_pt1 | contig 13758 bp, 11 predicted proteins | sample TA2KigC250mmetaG_FD_148626 | JGI IMG/M metagenome (GOLD analysis project Ga0194125, IMG submission 148626) | Freshwater microbial communities from Lake Tanganyika, Tanzania - TA2015034 Kigoma Deep Cast 250m | ecosystem: Environmental > Aquatic > Freshwater > Lake | place: Tanzania: Lake... | reverse complement strand
TTCCTGGCTCCGTTATAAATTGTAAACTGTTTTCTGTAACATGCCAATTTTTCAAAATGTTACTTCAAAAACTTATTTTCTCCCTATTGTAGGGTGCGGAAAATAGGTACTTAGTGAGTCTCCTCTGTAAGAGGTGACAGCGCAAAAGATGACAACACAAAAGCGTAAGTTGTATCAATCGCGTATACTTCATCGCCATGTTTTATAAATACTATATCGTTTATTCCATCCCCTGTGAGGTCATACGCATATATCACGCTATCACTTAAAAGATAATGTGAATGTATAATAAGGTCGGCATTAGAAAATGCCGACCCCGCCGAAAATATAAACTCATCAAACACATTCAATTTAAAGTTAGTTACTCCCCAACCTTCGAGAACACCTGAGTCGTATAGGTAAACCGCACGCCTTTGGGATTATTGAAGGCAATCCGCTTGGTAACGGATTGACCTGGCAGCAATTTCCCATTGACAAGCAAGCTGGAGTAGTCCCAATAAGGCTTGCCGTCAAGTGTCTCACCATCTACAGTCACGATTGTGACATCTGGCGATGAAATGCCGGTTACCACAACTATAAACGGCGCCAACAGCGTCTTACCTGAGATATTCTTGATAATTTGATCGAGCGAGAATACCCCTGTAATTCGATCAAAGCGGGTATTCGCGGTTGATTTCTGAACATACGCATCCACAACTGTCAATCCCGCCAATGGGTCCTTAACTCCGGGCTCGCCTAAGAACAGATACACCAGACCGTCTTTATTCCCTATCACCAAATCTTTGAGATTGTCATTGTTCCAATCCAAAACAAAGGGAATACAATTTTCTCCTACCAACAGGTCGGCATCACCAGCTTGTATTGGTGAACCAGTAGTGAAGTTCGGTGATTCGTCCGTGCCAGTATTGAGATATAGATAGATTTCGCCAGTTTGACAGCCGATGAGAAGGTCTTTTTTCCCATCTGCATCCCAATCCAATACACAAGGCGCTGCGTATGCTCCAACGGAAAGTGGAGCGCCGTTAGCCATTACCTGTGTGGATGCTCCAAACGCCGGTGACAAATCAGTTCCGCTGTTGAGGAACAGATTCAGATAGCCATTACCATCGCCAACCAGCAGGTCTTTCTTGTTATCGTTATTCCAATCCACAGTCCAAGGGATAGCAAAGTTCCCCACGTTTACAACACCTGTACCGCTGCCAAAGACTGGGGCGGAATCTGTTCCGGTATTTTCATACACGATGACATCTCCAGCGCCTCTGCCAATCAGCAAATCTTTCTTACAATCGTTGTTCCAATCAACGACAAAGACCGCGATATTGGGTCCTAAGCCTGAAAGCACTGTAACACCAGTGCCGAACTGAGGCGATTCATCAGTGCCGCTGTTTTCATAATAATGAACTTCGCCTACGTCGTCACTGATGAGAATATCCTTCTTGCCGTCCATGTTCCAATCCACCACGAAAGGCGCTACAGCATTGCTATAAGGATACAATTCAGCACCGCTGGTGTTTTTGAGCGTATCTCCTGTGGTGTACTGCGGCACAACACCTTCGGCTAACGTCACGGACAATTCAGTAGTCGCGCCGCTGGTAATTTCGACGAGGTGATAAGAACTTTCGTATCCTGCTAAAGTTAATCGCAGGACGCGCTTACCTGCTGGAATGTCAGTCAGAGTAGCATCTGTATTCCCATAATATCGTCCCAGGTATCCATAGTTGCCATCAAGATAGATCTTTGCGCCTGAAGGAGTGGAGGAGATTGCTAACGTGCCAACGGGCTTGGAGGATGGGTCTAATGGGTCTGTGCCCAGAGACACTTCATAGCCATCTGAGAAACCATCGCCATCTGTGTCTGGGTTAGTCGGATTAGTTCCGGTAACAAATTCATCCTCATTGGTCAATCCATCTCCATCTGGGTCATCTTCAGGGTCACGTTGTTCTGGCGGGATATCAGGGTAGTTGCCAATCCATTCCTCGTAAGCGGTCAGTGTGGTAAATGACCAGATTTCTCCTTCTGTTCCTCCTGTCGCGCTTTTGGCGATGACCTGCCATTGGTATGTTGTCTCGTAATCAAGCGCAGAAACCGGCTGATAGGTAGTATCTACCAGGTCACTTACCGTCGGCGTACCGGGCTTTGGTTCTCCTAACTTCCACAGGTACAGGTCATAACTGGTCGCGCCATATCCCTCTGTCCATGAGAGAGCGGTTGTGACAGGAACACCCGTCACACCATCAACCGGAATTGGGTTGGTAGGAAAAAGATTGGGCACAGTTGAGACAATACCATTAGTTCTCGTTGTTTCAGGAACGCTTGGGAAATACACAGTGGCAAAGTTGATAATCTCTGTACCAGGCTGTGCATTGCTTCTGACATTAACACTCAAGTTTGCATAACCACCTTCGCCCGGACCGACCTCACCAACAAGCCATGTTATGGTTCGAGTTGAAGGATTGTAAGCACCGGCTGGAGCGATAACTGAGCCGTCCTTCGTGCTTATCACCGGCCCAATCTCCAAAGTTGAATCATCCAAATCTTCATCTAAGGTGTCAGTGAAGTAAACTCCAAAGGCAATTCCTTCGCCTTCATTTTCATACTCAACTTTGTAATCTAATTTCTGACCAGGCAAGACATTACCTTCAGGACCATATTTGATATTTGGGTCACGGGCTTGGGTAATTTCAGAATCGAATCTCGAAGTTTGCGAATCTGGATATTCGTTCTTTTGTAACTTCTCAATGGTTCCATCGAATGGGTGCTTTCTGTTTTGATACATTTTTTCAAGTATCTCTAGCAGTTTAGAGTGTACTTTTGTACTATAAAGTGGATCATTGATATCTTGAAAGCCTTCTGTAATTGTAATTACATCACTATTACCGTCTCTATCGAAGTCTTTATCCTCAAACAGTCTCTGCTCCGATCTACTTGCTCCCCCAATCCAGAGTTCCTTTATTTCAGGTACAATAGATGAGTTTATATTGTTATCAGCCAGCAAATTTGACATATCATACGGAAGCGCTTTTGTAAACCAATCCAAATTCATAGGTGCTTCGATGACCGTTGCAGCAGGACTAACTTTTGTATAAATAGGAAATCCGGTTATCGGGTCATATGTAACAAACAGGTGCTCTCGTTCAAGACGAACCTTAAGCTGGTTCAAAATATCCTTTGGTGACTGTACTATTACGGCTTTTTTGATTTTTCCACTTGTAACAAGATTGTCCACCCCTTCTTGTGTTAACAAAGCTGGAGATGCAAAAACAGCGTAGTCTACTTGCACAGCTCCTGATTCAATCTTCTTATATAGGGTTTGTGTGCCACCACTATGACTGAATCCTATCTGATGTTGACCATCCCCTTCTGTATAAACTAAGTAATTCTCTTTTGTAGCTATATCTTTAGAGGCGAACCAAACATGCAAAGCTCCGCTCAAAGCATCGGTACCTAAATATGAGCGCATTAATATTGCATCTAAGTTATTTGCTGATGAATAACGTTCATTCCATTGTTTTTGATTATTCTTATCCCAAATAATACCGCCGTAAAAAATATTTTTTAACTGCGATTTATCCTTGACAGATGTCGGGTCATGAATTAATGTACCCGAAGGAAGACCCCAAATAGCTTCCACTTCAACGAAAAGGTTCATTTTTGATAACGCTCCAAGTTCCTCACTTCTCCAAAAGACCGAGTGATATTCTGGATTGTAAAAGAAACTAGTACACGTCGGCAGAAGTTCTTAACCCCCGTTCCTGCGCGTGCACGTTAACGGATAAAAAAGAAGCCACGAATAGACGCGAATATTCGCGCATAAAAAGAAAAAAACCTTCGCGTTTATTAGCGGAAATTCGCGGATAAACAGAAAGGCCACGACAGAAAAAAGATAGGGTCAAGAATTTTCGCCCACGTGTACTAGCACCATTGGTTATGTAGGAGAAATAACAATGAACGATAAGAATACGGATTCACACAATGAAAGGAATAGGGATGAGCCATACGGCGACGACCAGCTCATTATCATATCTTCTCCTGGCCTAAGGGCGCGGGTTCCTTTGTGTTTGCTCGTTCCATACTAAAAATGGAAGACGGAAGCCTTATTGCGAGCATGTACGGACGTTTTTTAGGAGACAATTGCGACCGCTCCATCCTTGTGCGTAGCACTGACTGCGGCACAACGTGGAAGTTCTTCTCGACAATAGCGTACCAGCCCGACGTTGGTGGCGAAGGGCTGAACGAACCTGGCGTAGTGCAACTGGCAAACGGTGACCTTTTCTGCATCATGCGCAACCAGTCAGGGAAACCGATGTGGACAGCCCGGTCTAACGGTTTGGGGCAGACATGGAAAAATCTTATACGCGCGCCCCAACATGCCGTAAGTGTCTTCCCCGACCTTACACCCATGGAAAACGGTGTCCTTGCATGTAGTTTCGGTAGGCCTGGATGCCACATAATGTTCAGCATTGACGGAACTGGTGAGCAATGGACAAGCCGCACAACTATATTTGAAGGGCCGAGCACTTGCTATACTGCCATCCGCGAAGTGGTCTCAGGGAAACTTCTATACGTTTACGATGTTCGCTTCGCTCACCAACGACTTCGTCTTATGGTAACGCCAGCGGGCTGGGGCAAGGTGAAGGAAGGACAATTCAATTGTATTTGCGGAGTGTTTGTGACTGTGAGGCGGAAAGAAGGTTAAGTAAGGGAGGCTGCCCATACGCATCAGTTTAAGAGGTGATGTTGAAGGAGTTGATATTTAGACTTCCGAAGTTTCTAAGACTTCGGAAGTCTAATATATAGCATAAAACATGATATGCTGCCATGTCGCCTGCTAGATCAAAACTTTGACATTTCGAGAACATTTTAAGGCCTCCCTTGTTTTGATAGATAATAGTTTACTCTTGCCACAATATATGATGTCAAGCTCTAAGATAAAACCTGTTACTCTGCTATAACTACTCCTGTACAATATAGTATTTGTAACTATCGCTAAACAAATCAACTTTGTACTCATACTTAATGTGAGTTGTTTCAGAACTAGCAATGGTGACATGAAATTTTCTTGGCTGTTTGTGAAATTTATCTTTCCAATCACCTTCCTGGGTGACATATCCGTGCAATATATCTATGTCGTGTTCACCGACTTGAAGTGGCTCTGAAAAAAGTGTAATCCATTCATCCAGCTTTTTCACCGGGGAACTTATTTTGATAAACTTACCATCCACAAAAAGTTTACATACGTGATAATGGACAGCTCTTTCAGTCATCGGCGCGCGGGTGAGTCTGAATTCCACTTCAAGTAGACCTGTTGATATTATATCACTTGTGCGTTCACGTTCTAATCTCACGTCTTCCGCCAGGGCGGAAGACGTGATCAGTTTCTCTCCTAATTTGCCCGGCAGCATCATCAGGTTAGCTTCATTGCTTTCAACCCCTTGTTTGTCCAATATCTTGCCCGTTTTCGCATCAATTAAAACAGCGTTCAGTTGGCATATTCCATCGGACATCATAAAGTTGCCCAGCAGTAATATGTCAGCGCCCAGGCTTGTTCCCAATTGGACTGCCCTGTTTTGGTCTAATACGCCGCCAGGCTCAAGTTCGAAGCCTTGCAACCGTTTCTGGATTTCGGCTCTCTCTATTAAGTTCACTCCCTCTGATTTTTTCAGAGAAGCTTCAAGCATTGTCGGCATACTGCCGACGAAGGCGTCGTATTCCCTGGAAGCGAGATTTTTGAAATAAAGCACAGCTATCTTCTTTTTGGGCGTGATAATCTGCTTTGATTGTGTAGCTCCTACTTTGACAAGCGTATTTAACAGGGCTGTCGCTAATTGGTTGATAGAATCAATCCCTTCGGCGGAGTCAGCGGAGCATTCTGACACCATTTCTCCGCTTTTGGTTTCGAATATCTGAACATCTATTCTATGTCCACCAGCCTCAATGAGACGGCCTGATATCAGAAAATCCGCCCTTAGTCGCTTGCCTACGCTGGTAATTCTCACATCCATTTCATCAAGTTGGTCTTCTAGCAGCGAAGGCTTAATATCCTTCAACGCTCTCTCAACCTGTTCGCTTTCTATTATCACTAATTGCTTAGCTTCGCTCAATCTACTACTCAACATCTCCGATATGCCTCTGACAAATGGACTCAGTTGTTCCGAAGCCCTGTTTATGAAGGGCAAAATTGCAATCCTCTTTTGGAAAAGCGCGGATATGTTCTCCTTGTACCGTTTTTCGTAGAACTCCAACTGTAGCGCATCATGAGGATATAGCATCTTAATCTCCATCTGCATCTTTTTGATACGGTCATCCGTAGGCGGGTGGGATGCCAGAAGGATAACATAGACTTCCGAAGTCTTGGAGACTTCAGAAGTCTGGACCTTATTCAGAAATATTTCCATCCCTTTGGGGTTATATTTCGCTCTGTACGCATAGCGGGTGCCGAGTGAGTCAGCTATAAACTCGTTTATTCTACCGAAGCCTTGTAACGTCACTGCAAATGCAAAATCGGAAACCTGTTGCAGATTTTCATTTTCTCTGGTCTGGAATATTAATCCATTAAGGAGTTCTTTAAGCATCTCGTATCCATATTCAGCTTGCACCCGCATGATACAATGACGCGCAGCGATGTGCGCTATCTCATGTCCCAATACCGCCGATAGTTCAGCTTCATTGTCTATTCGCTGCAATAGTCCACGATATATATACACCAATCCACCCGGCAGCGCAAAGGCATTGAATATATCCTCGTCAACTATCTTGAAATGATATTTGATGTCCTTACGGTCACATACTTCCGCAAGCTTTTGACCTACGTCGTCGATATAAGCCGTGAGTGTGGGATTATCGAGAATTTTGGCTTTTGACTCGAATTGTTGAGCTATATACTTGCCAAGCGCTACCTCCTGTTCGTCAGAAATTAAAATCTGCCCAGGCGATAAATTTGCATAACTCATCATAGCAACTAATGTCAAAACTATCAGGATAACGGTTAGCACTTTTGTGTAATCAATGTGATGCATTTTTTGTTCCTTTCAATTTAACCTTGAAAAGGTTTGAACCCTTTTCAAGGTTTGGCGATAGTCATCAAAACCTTGCACTCACTAAGCGCAGTGTGTAGTCTGTTTCAGGACGATGATTGGGAATCTGGCTGACCTGCATTTGTAAAGAGGGGAAAGCAAAGGAAATATTGCCTTCTTCCAAATTGATAGCAGCCGGATTTTTCTGTTCTTTCCCTTTCGTCAGATTAAAACCTATTGTTGCGCCTACTGCGGACAAAATGACGCCAGGGATAAAGAAAACTACAACAGACTCTTCGCTTAAGTAATTTAGCGCCACTAATAATACAACACTAGATGTTACCAGAGTGCTTCCTATAAGAGTTGCCCAATAAGAACCTGTCTCGCCTGATGAGTGCCCAACCAAATAGACTCCCGAGGAACTTCCAATGATGTTACCAGCTATGAATAATACAACATCTCCTGGCGGATTAACTGCAAATACCTCACCAATACTCATACCTCCAATAGCCCCTACAAAACCTGCTAATGAACCCCAGAGGACTTCACTTATTGGCATTGGCAAGATTGGCAAGGCACATCCTGCGCGTTCAAAAGCTTCCTCAGAATCGCTATATGCTTCAGTATCATTGGGATTGAACGAACCGGCTTTCTTCAAACTCTCCCCTAAGTAGCTGCCATGAACAGCACTTACTCCAAGCCAGCGGTGTTGTTCCAGAATATCCACTGTTGACGTAGTAAGTAGCGGCGATGAAGTGTCAAAGACAACTGCCCGTTTAGGCGAACTGTTCTTCGCTTCAACCATCCCTCCCCAAAAGACAAACAGTGCAATGGCAATCGAAAAAACTTTGGTGCACATTTTCGTTACCTCCTAACCTTTTTATTTTTAAGCGCCCTGGCAAACTTTGCATATCGGTACTTGCACTAAGAAACCGAGCTTTTGCCGAAAACTCGGTTTCTAATATTTCAAAATTTGATATTAACCAGTGGCATCTGCAATTTTAGTTCGGGAATTTTCACGCGCCCCTTATTTAGATTGGAGATAGCGACAGTTGGAACAGGCAGGTCCCATCGCCTCTCGCCGGATTCTATGTTCAGTAGCCCAACAGTTGGGGCGTGAATTGAAGATTCATACATTGCGAAATAACCTTTCTCGGAGTCATAGTTACGCGTAAAATAGACGCCTGCCGCCAAACCAAGAGCGCTGCCTATACCCATGACTCCCCAAAAGTTGCGTTTGGAATCAATTTCAAACAGAACGTTAGTTCCTATGCCGTAGAGTGTGCCGACGATGCCGGCGATATTGATAAGACGGGCGCGGGCGCGGCTCATGTTCAGTTTCGGCGACAAAGCAGCCATCGTTAAAAGCCCTGTATCGCCGCCTATCATTGCGCTGGCTAAGATATTATCTCCCTCTTCTACATCAGCAACCATAGCGCCGCAGAGCGCAAACCATGTTCCCCATATCCCGCCGAAATTTATCATGGTTGCATCGCCAGGGCTGATGTCCCTGCCATGTACAATACTGCCAGACAAAGCAAGCCCAATTATACCGCCTGCCATGCTGGCCCCGACGACACCCTTATAATCTACATCAGCGATAACTGCTGTACCTACCGCTTGCCAGACGCCCCATGCACCGCCGAGATTGATAAGCGAAGCCTGCCCGTCGTTTAGTTTGAGATTTCGCGTGAGATTCGTAGAACCTGCCAATCCACAAATCGGACCGGTTATCAAAGCGAGTCCATAAGCCTCTTCATCGTCTGCTTCTACAAGTATCAGCGTGCCTACTCCCAACCATGTAGTAAATAGTGTGCCGAAGCCCACTAAACTCGCTCTGCTGATACCGCTGATGGGCTTTGGCTGAAGTCTCAAAGTTGCAATTCCCTTCTTTTGGCCTTCAGCCAACCTTGCATATTCTGTCTCTGGATATTCAGAGATAATCCTGTCAAATCGTCTAATAGCTTTGTCGTATTCCTCATCGGACGCCAACTGAGAAGCCGCCTCATAGATTAACTTTGCTTCCTGTTGTTTGAGCTTTGCTTCTATGTCATCCGCCCATAAGGGTTGTGAGAATAACATCAAACAAAGAAATATTGCTATAATGATGTTGATGAATTGAGAAAACATGATTTTTCCCTCCTTATCATTAGGAACAGAAACCAGGTTTTTGGGAAAAACCTGGTTTCTACTTATCTGCTTTACTTTATTCCTTAGTGTTTCTTATGATGGAGCTTTTCTTTTTAAAAGAAAAGTTTGGTTACTAAAATTGGATGCTGAGTAAATTTGCTTGCACCCATTTAGAGCTAATTTTTAACGCATGAGGATTCATTCTTATAAGATGGTTGCTCATATCTACTGATACGATGCTATTGTATCTATCTGAAAACACAGGATTTTTGCTCCAGCTTAACTTCTCGTGACTCGATTTTTGAGAAGCGCTTTTGGCATCGAAACCTTGGGTGCTAAGGCCGCCTGCGGCAAGCCCAAGAATCCCACCGGCCGCAAGGACAACAAAAGCGCTTTCTGCGTCATCGGGTTGCGTTATTAGTAGCAATCCGCTGGCGACTATTGTCCCGACGATGCCGCTCAGGTTAATCAAACTTGCTCGCGCCAGGCTAATCTCGGTTTTCGGAGAAATTACCGCCATTGCCGCCGCTCCTAAATTTCCACCCGTTAGCACCAATCCCAGAAGCTCATCATCATCCTCGACATCGGCGACAATGCCTGCGCAAAGGGAGAGCCATGTTCCCCAAAGTCCGCCGTAGTTGATTATGCCGGCATCGCCTAAACTAAGGTCAATCCGCTTTGTGAGCGCTGAGGTGGCTGCAAGCCCCAAAAGCCCGCCTGCTATCGTACCGCCAATCAAAGTTTTTTCATCGTCGTTCTTGTCCAGTAAGATAGACCAACCGTATCCTTGCCACGTCCCCCAGTAGCCGCTGAAGTTTATCAGGGCAGCCTGCCCATTTGTCAACCTGGCGTTCTGTGTCAATTTCAGGGAAGTCAAAAGCCCTGCCGGCGCGCCTATCATCATGCCCGCGGCGACAGCTTTTTCGGGTTTTTCTGCGCTCTCCGAACTCAATAATCTTGCACTTCCTATGCCCAACCATGTCGAATACAGAGTGCTGAAAACCACAGATTCTACTCTGCCGCTCTGGTCAATCTTTTTTCGCCTTATGCTCGGCAGATCTAAGTTCTCCAGCCGTTGCTTTCGATTTTCAGCACGTTGAGCGTAGGGAGTATTTGGACATTTGGCGATTATTTCGTCAAGCTTATCATACGCCTCACTGTAATCGCCCTCGACTATAAACTTGAAAGCGGATTCGTAAAGTTTCTCGGCTGACTCTTCTTCAGCCGAAACTGCGCTTGTTTGAAAACATAAAGCGCAGAATATGAAAATAATTATTGAAGTTGTGCTAATGTTTCTGTTACTCATTGTCTTGCTCCTTTCATCTTAAGAATAATAGAAACCGAGTTTTTTGAGAAAACTCGGTTTCTTAAAATTCATCCGGTGCGGGGACACCCCACTCTGCATAACTGATGTCCCGCGTCAGCTTTTCCAATTCAGCGAGAGGCGGCTTGGATTCCCAACCGCCAAGTCTACGTCGGCGATATTCCGCCAACCCGTCTTCGGATTTCCTCAAATCTGTCCCATCGGGATTAAGCTGCCAAACAACAGGTTCTTTGCTGTCATAAGTCCTTTCAATGAGGAGAATGTGTTTTTTGCTTGCGTCCAACACCATATCCTGAATATTGTATACTAAAGACCCCAAAGTCGTAACAAAAGATTTGCCAGTTCCATCAAGGTTGACAGAATATAACCCTGCCCTCTCCCATTTATACTCTATGTAGAAAAGCCTTTGAGCGTCAGCGGATAGGGTAAATAGCATAGGCGAACCATACATTTCCGTAAAAGCTACCACAGTTTGCTTATCGCTCCCATCAGGATTTATTATGTAAATTGTATTCCAATTACTATAAGCGATGAAGTCGTCTTCCCATGAAATGCTAACTGGGCAATAGTATCTATCGCAATAATACTGACCTTCTATGTCAACCTCAACCAGCTTTGTCAATTTCTTTGTTGACCGGTCTATGGTATAAATGAACGTTGCGTGGTATTTGGTGTCCCTCCACCCGCCTGGCTCAAAGACCGATGCCTTATTGACATAGTAGTGAAACCATCTCGCAAAAGCTATCTGCGTGTCATCTGGCGATAAGATAGCGTCAATATTTTGCGATTCTTCGCTTATAGGCTCCCCGCAGCCTGCGAAAAGCACGATTAAAAACAATGTTGATGCTATGGTAATCGTTTTCATTTTGCGTCTCCTCCGAGCAAACTTTTCTTTTCTTTTAGAAAAAGAAAAGAAAAGAAAAATTCCTTATTTTGGGCTCCTTTTGATGAAAACAAAGCATAAATAACTGTCATTCTGAGCGAAGCGAAGAATCTACTTTTTGAAATTTTTTGCTACGCTCAAAGCCTGTCTTGGATGTAGCGAAGGGATGACATCATTAGATATTTGACAGATTAAAAAGTCATCTTCACAAAATCTACTCTTCGAGTTAAAATCCTTCTGTCAAATGAATCAGGTCGAAAATAGATTGTGGGAACAGCAAGACTTATCTGACTATCTCTGAAATTGATTAGTGCAATTTCAGATTCAGCAAGCGATTCGTAATTAAATCCAATAGCAGCGCCGATAGGCGGACCTAGCAAAAAGCTGATTCCGAACGTTGGCTCTATTAACACCAAACCTCCCAGGACTCCAATAATACTACCCCCCAAAGATGCTAAAAAAGACCCTGTTTCATCACCTATGCTTCCAACCACATAAACACCAATAGCACTACCGAGTGTATAACCTATAGCACCACCAATTATAGGCCACCAGCAACATAACTCAGTAGGGGCGTCACCTGCACAACATCCCTCTGATGTTGATTCAAGCCGTGACCCTCCTACAAACCCAACAGCAAGCCCTCCTATTACACCAGCTAAAATTTCACCTGTAATTTTTCCAGCACTTAACGGCAGTTTCTCACCCTTTTGCTCTTTGGTTTCAGCATCGTTTACTTTTAAGAGGTGGGTTTGGTCTGACAACTTGGGAAACATAGGTGCTTGAAATGCTTGATGCTGTTTCAAATGTCCTATCTTCTCCATATAAAGCAGATTATGAGCAGGCAATGAAGCCTCAAAGCTGACATCTCTGAGGCGCTCAATTCCTGAGAAATTTCCACAGGGGCGAACAGATTTAAAACTTCATCCTCACTAAATCTACATTTTGAATCAAATTCCTTCCGTCAAAGGGGTCAGGTCGAAAATAGATTGAAGGAACAACAAGGCTCACCTGACCATCTCCTAAGTTAATGAGGGCAGTTTCAGAGGTAGGAGGTGATTTATACCGACGAGTCTTATTGAATCCAATGGTAGCGCCGATAGGTGGACCAAATAACATCACCAATAAACCAGGCGCTCCCGTTGTATAGGTGGCAGCAAAACCAACTACCTCCCCTAACATACTACCCCCTAAAGTTGCTAAGAAAGACCCTGTCTCATCACCAATGTTTCCAACTATATAGACACCAATAGAACTACCGAGTGAAATACCTGTGGCTACCGCCATCCAAAACTGCACATCACACTCTTTACATACTATGTAATCGGCTGCAATTCCTGCAGTTACCCCGCCAACAACACCAGCTAGAACACCAGCTTGAAACTTTCCGTTCACTGGCAAGCCGCAGCAGGCGCCTTCAAAAGCTTCTCCAGAATCTTTTCTATCTTTGCTAATTTTGAAGTAAGTATTTCCCGATGCGCTATCTGCTTCAGCATCATTGGGATTGAAAGGACCGGTTGGCTCCAAATTCGCCTCTAAATGGTTGCCTTGAACAGCGCTTACTCCAAGCAGGCACCGTCGCTCCAAAACATCCACGATAGATGTGGTAAGTAATGGCGAAGACTTCCAACCAAAGGCGTTTATCTGTTTGGGCAAGCTGTCCTCTGCTTCAGCAGTCCCTACCCAAAAGACAAACACTGCAATGGCGATTAAAAAAACTTTGGTTAAAGATTGTTTGGTGTACATTTTGATCCTCCTTGATTTTTTCAAACGCGCCCTGACGTTCAATTGGTCAAGGCGCGAATCCAGATTATACCAAATTGATATTGAAATTGTGCATAACTTAATATCCGCTTCCGCAGGCGTCCGCGCCTGCGGCGTCGGGATATAGTAACTATATCTTCGTTATTTCTCATAATATTCGTAATCATCGCCAAACAGACCGACTTTGTATTCATATCTAATTTCAGTTGTTGAAGAGCGGGTGATGGTGGCATGAAACTTTCGGGGCTGTTTGCGGAATTTATCTTTCCACTTCCACTCTTTCCCCTCTTTGATTGCGTATCCGTGGAGTATCTCAATTTCGTGTTCCCCAATTCGGAGCGGCCCTGAGTAGAGTTTGAACCACTTATCTAATTCTACTACAGCGGTTTCCTTCTTAAACTCTCCATCAACATATAGTTTACATATATGGTAATAGGCTGGTCTTTCAGTCATCGGCGCGCGGGAGAGTTTGAATCTCACCTCGATATTCCCCGTCGTTAGTATATCACTTATTTAGTAACCTTCAGTTTCCCTATCGTTCTGAACGGAGACTTGACGGGGGATTTCGACTCATTGGCGTAGCGAATAGAAAAGCAATTTTTCAGCGAAAGCCCTTGATGGCTGTTTGTTTCGAAGCGTTGAAA
>Ga0194125_10009187_pt1 | contig 13762 bp, 9 predicted proteins | sample TA2KigC250mmetaG_FD_148626 | JGI IMG/M metagenome (GOLD analysis project Ga0194125, IMG submission 148626) | Freshwater microbial communities from Lake Tanganyika, Tanzania - TA2015034 Kigoma Deep Cast 250m | ecosystem: Environmental > Aquatic > Freshwater > Lake | place: Tanzania: Lake... | reverse complement strand
CAGATTATCCGGCTGGCGCAGCTGGGGCTGGAAGAGGATATCGCCAAATCAAAAACAGTTTGGCTCTGCGCCTCCTGCCTTACCTGTACTGTGCGCTGCCCGCGCGGCGTTGACCTGGGCCGGGTGTTGGAGGCGATAAGATTAATCACTCTGAGGAAGAATATCGACTACGTGGGCGCATCAGGAATTCCTAAAGGCACAGTAAGCGAACTCCCCCAGATAGCGCTGGTCAGCAGCTTCCGCAAACACACCGCCTGAGGAGTGTTATGGACCTGAGTTACTATCCAGGATGTACATTAAAGACCAAGGCGAAGGGTCTTGAAGACTCAGCCATCGCCTCGTTGAACGCTCTGGATGTCAGGCTGGTCGAAATCGAGCGCTGGAACTGCTGCGGCACGGTCTATTCGCTCGCCGAAGATGACCTGGCCCATCACCTGGCGCCGGTGCGCAACCTTATCCGGGTTAAGGAGCAGAATGGCGACCGGGTCGGCACACTTTGTTCTTTCTGCTACCACACCCTGAAGCGGGCGAACCTTATGGTGCGTAACGACGCTGAAAAAAGGAAGACCCTCAACGACTTTATGGAGGAGGAGGTTGATTACAATGGGGAGGTGGAGGTCGTTCACCTTCTGGAAGTGCTCCGGGACGAGATTGGCTGGGAGAATATCGCGGCCAAAGTAAAGGTGCCATTGAAAGGTTTGAAGGTGGCACCCTACTACGGCTGCACGCTGCTGCGGCCGCAGGAAGTGGCCATCGACCAGGTGGAGAGGCCGACTATTCTGCACCGACTGGTGGAGGCCCTGGGGGCGGAGGCGGTGGATTTCCCCTTTGCTACTGAATGCTGTGGCTCCTTTCAAATCGTGGGCAACCCCGACGCCATTACCCAGCGCGCCCGGGAGATATTGAGCTCGGCAACGAGGCGTGGCGCCGAGGCCCTGGTCCTTACCTGTCCGCTCTGCCACTTTAATCTCGGCCAGAGACAGCCGGAATTGATACAGCAATACAGCGATTTTACCGGCGTGCCGCTTTTTTATTTCACCCAGCTCCTGGCCATTGCCCTGGGCATTGACCCGGAGGTCTGCCATTTTGAACTTGACTTTGTATCTCCTCTTTCTCTCCTAAAGAGTAAAAATCTGGTTTCCTGAGAACTTTATAGAGAAATAATGAGCAGGTTAGGCATTTTTCTTTGCCAGTGCAGCTTCAGCCCCCTGGATTCAGATGATACCGAAAAGCTGCTGACCGAAGTTCGCCGCCATCCCGACGTTGCCTACTCTGAGCTCCACCCGGATATGTGTCTGAACCCGTCTGCGGAGGGGCTGGCTGGGGTGATAAAGGAAAACCGGCTGGACGGGGTGATTTTCACCAGCTGCTCCTCAGCCCTTCATAAAAGTGCCTTTGGCGACCAGGCACAGGCCGCCGGTCTGGCTCCAGACCAGTTTGAGGTGGTTGACCTGGGCCAGCCGGATTCGGAAGATATCATAAAAGCGGTGGCGAACCTTGCTGCCAGATTAACGTCGGCAGCACCAGCGCCGGAAGCCAGCCGGCCAATTATTAAAAAGGCCCTGATTATCGGCGGCGGGGTGGCTGGCATTCAGGCGGCCCTGGATATCGCCGATGCCGGCTACGAGGTCTTCCTGGTGGAGCGAAGCCCGAGCATCGGCGGGCACATGATACAGTACTCCGAAGTCTTTCCCACGCTGGACTGTCCCCAGTGCATCCTGACCCCCAAGATGGTGGAGGTTGGCCAGCACCCCAACATCAGGCTGCTGACCTATTCGGAGGTAGATAAAGTTTCGGGCCGGGTGGGAGATTTCTCGGTGCGGGTGAAAAGAAAAGCTTCCTATGTGGAAAGGAGCAAGTGTACCGGGTGCGGCGAGTGTGCCAGTGTCTGCCCGGTAGAGGTATACAGCGAATACGAGCGCGGGGTGACCTCGCAGAAAGCAATTTATAAACCCTTCGGGCAGGCGGTGCCCGCCGTCTTTACCGTGGAAAAGAGGGGGATTTCTCCATGCCGGGCGGCCTGTCCCGCCGGCGTCAATGCCCAGGGGTATATCGCCCTTATCTCTCAGGGCAAGTTTAAGGAGGCTCTGGCGGTGGTGCGCCGGACCATGCCCTTTGCCGGGGTCATCGGGCGGGTCTGCACCTACCGCTGCGAAACGGAGTGCGAGCGAAAGACAGTTGATGAGCCCATGGCCATACGGACATTGAAGAGATTCATTGCTGACTATGAGCTAAAGGCGGGCCGGGAGAAGGCGACGCCGGTGGAGAAGACAAGGCCGGAGAAGGTGGCGGTGGTCGGTTCCGGCCCGGCCGGCCTGGCCTGTGCCTATGACCTGGTCAGGAAGGGATATCCGGTGACGGTATTTGAGGCCATGCCGTTGGCCGGCGGCCTGCTGCGCTACGGCATACCGGAGTACCGGCTGCCGAATAATATACTTGATAACGAGATTGATTACGTCAGAGAACTGGGCGTGGAAATCAAGACGGACAGCCCGGTAAAAGACCTGAGCCAGCTTTTCAAGCAAGGATATAAGGCCGTTTTCCTGGGCACCGGGGCCGGGATGAGCCAGAAGATGGGCATTCCCGGCGAGGAAACAACCGGGGTAAGGCACGCCATTGATTTCCTGAAACAGGTCAATTCTGGAGAAAAAGTGAGCCTGGGGCAGCGGGTGGCGGTCATCGGTGGGGGCAATGCCGCAGTGGACGCTGCCAGAGTGGCCCGGCGCCTGGGCGCCGGTGAGGTGACCATGGTCTATCGGCGCTCCCGTGAGGAAATGCCCGCCGTCGCCAGCGAGGTTGACGAGGCGGAAAACGAGGGCGTCAAACTTCATATCCTGGCCGCGCCGACGAAAATATTAAGCCAAAGCAGCAGATTGACCGGCATTGAGTGCATCCGCATGGAGCTGGGGGAGCCTGATGCCAGCAGTCGCCGACGCCCCATACCGGTCAAAGGCTCGGAGTTTACCATGGACGTGGACAACGTCATCATCGCCATCGGGCAGGTGGTGGCTAAAGATGGAATGCCAGAAGAGCTTGCCTACACTGAGCGGGGCACTGTTGCCGCAGACTCTGTCACCTATGAAACGAACGTGGCCGGCGTCTTCGCTGGCGGCGACGCGGTCTCCGGACCGGCGGATGTCATCGGGGCCATTGCCGCTGGCAAGGAAGCCGCCGAAAGCATCGACCGCTATCTGACCGGCGCTGACCTGCGTCAGGGAAGGCCAGAGCCGCGCAATCGGGTCAAGGAAGCCTCAAAAGAAGGCATAAAACCGAAGCCAAGAGCCGCCATGCCGATGCTTGACCCGGCACAGAGGCTAAAATCATTTGCCGAGGTTGAGCTTGGCTTTGGTGAAAAAGAGGCTGTTGCGGAGGCCAAGCGCTGTCTGAACTGCGCTGGCTGCTGCGAATGTCTCTCCTGTGAGGTCGCCTGCGAAAGGCAGGCCATCAATCACGCCATGGTCGACAGCTATGAGGAGATTAATGTCGGTGCCATTATCGTGGCCACCGGCTTTGAACTTACCCCGGTAAAGGCAATAGCTGAGTATGAAATGGACCCGGATGTCCTTGATGGAATTCAATTTGAGAGGATTCTCTCTCCCGGCGGCCCTACGGCCGGGGTGGTATTGAGGCCGTCCGATGCCAGAACGCCCAGAGAGGTGGTCTTTATCTCCTGCGTGGGCTCGCGTGACCCCGAGCACGGCGTCCCTTACTGTTCGCGAGTATGCTGCATGTATCTGGCCAAGCAGGCCATGCTCTACAAGCACGCTGTCCACGATGGCCAGGCTTATATTTTCTACATGGACACCAGGACCACCGGCAAAGGCTACGAGGAGTTCGTGCAGAGGGCGGTGGAAGAGGACGGGGTATTATATTTAAGAGGCAGAGTGTCCAAGGTGTTTCGCGATGGGGAGAAGCTCAGGGTCTTTGGCGCTGATACTCTGACCGGCAAGAAAATAGAACTGTCATGCGACCTGGTGGTGCTGGGCATGGCCATAGTACCCAATCCGGCGACGAAAGCACTGATGCGAACGCTCGGCATCAAGACTGATAGCTATGGATTCATTACCGAAGCCCACTACAAGCTCCGCCCGCTGGAGACTTCTGTCCCCGGCATCTATGTCGCCGGGACGGCCCAGGGCCCCAAGGACATCCCCGATTCCGTAGCGCAGGGGAGCGGTGCCGCCAGCAAGGTGCTGGCCCTTTTCTCCAGGAAAGAACCGGTGCTGGCGAAAGCGGAAAACCGATGAAAGAGAAGCGAATTGGTGTTTTTGTCTGCCACTGCGGGCTGAATATCGCCGGCACCGTGGACGTGGCGCGGGTGGTCGAGCAAATCAAGGATTACCCTGGCGTTGCCCATGCCGAGCACTATATCTACATGTGCTCCGACCCTGGTCAGGAGCTGTTGCGCAAGGCGATTAAAGAAAAGAACCTGAACGGCATTATCATGAGCAACTGTTCCCCCTCCCTGCACCTGAACACTTTTCGCAAGCTGGTAGCGTCTGAAGGGCTCAATCCCTATCACTGCGAGGTGGCCAATATACGGGAGCAGTGCAGCTGGCCCCATAATGCCGAAAAAGAGACGGCGACCCGGAAGGCGGCGGCCATAATCAAAGCGGTCATTGAAAAGCTGCGCCGCAATATCTCGCTTACCCCTCTGGTGGTGCCGCTGACCAAAAGGGTGATGGTTATCGGGGCCGGGGTGGCGGGCTTGCAGGCGGCGCTGGACATTGCTGATGGCAGCTATGAGGTGGTACTGGTGGAGAAAAGCCCCGGCATCGGCGGCCATGCCACGCAGCTCTCGGGAACATTCCCCATTGCTGGCCGAGTTCCCTGCATGGTCTCGCCTCTGATGTCAAAGGTGGCCTCGCATCCCAATATCAGACTCTACGCCTATTCAGAGCTAGAAGATATCAGCGGCTATGTCGGCAATTTCCAGGTGAAAATAAGGCGGAAGGCAACTGGCGTTGATGAAGCTAAATGCGACAACTGCGGGCTGTGTCTGGAAAGCTGTCCGGTTAAAGTTCCCTCCGAATTTGACCGCGGTTTAACCGACCGAGGCGCCATATATATCCCCTTCCCGGAGGCGCTGCCACCGCGACCGGTGATAGACCGGGCGACCTGCCGGCATTTCAACGGCGGGGAGTGTCACGCCTGTGAGGAAACCTGCCCCCAGAAAGCCGTTGATTTCCAGCAGGAGGATATCATAGCCGAGGAAAAGGTGGGGGCCATCATCGTGGCCACGGGATACGAGCTTTTCCCCTGCAACGGCCTGGCCGAATATGCCTCGGACCCGGATATAATCGACGGGCTGCAGATGGAGAGGTTGCTGTCTCCTTCCGGGCCAACCTCGGGAGAAGTCAGGCGGCCGTCCGACGGTAAAGTGCCCGAGCAGGTGGTCTTCGTGCAGTGCGTGGGCTCGCGCGACCCGGAGCACGGCGTGTCCTACTGCTCCCGGGTGTGCTGCATGTACGTGGCCAAGCAGGCGCAGCTTTACCAGCAGGCCAATCCCCATGGTCAGGTATACATTTTTTACATGGATATCCGTTCCGATGCCAAAGGCTACGAGGAATACGTTAAGAAGGTGGTGGACGAGGAGAGGGTGCTCTACCTGAGGGGCCGGGTTTCCCGGATATTCCGTGACGGGGACAAGCTCAAGGTCTGGGGTGCGGATACCCTGACCGGAAAGAGCATTGAGATTGCCGCCGACCTGGTGGTTCTGGCGACGGCTATGGTGCCCAGCCCGGAAGCCAAGGAGCTGGCCAGGAAGCTCAATATCATCGCCGACCAGCACGGCTTCATTACCGAGGCGCACATAAAGCTGAGGCCGGTGGAGACGCTTACCTCTGGCATCTACCTCGCCGGGACAGCACAATGGCCCAGAGATTTGCCCGATACCGTCGCCTCGGCGAGCGGCGCCGCCAGCAAAATCCTCTCCCTCTTTTCCCGTGAAGAACTGCTCCACGACCCTACGGTAGCGCGTGTAGACAATGAGGTCTGCCGCGGCTGCGGGCAGTGTGTCGCCGTATGTGCCTTTCAGGCAATTGAGCTTGACCCGGTGAAAAAGGTAGCCAGGGTTAACGAAGCGATATGCGATGGCTGCGGCGCCTGCGCGGTTACCTGCCCTTCCAAAGCCATCAGCCATAAAAACTGGACCGCCCGGCAGTTCTTCGAGATAATCGATATCGCCACGGCGGAATACGTATGAATAGCAAGATGAACAAATCGGAAGCGGTTCTGGTCATAGGGGCCGGGGTGGCGGGGATAAAAGCCTCGCTGGAGCTGGCCGAGGCCGGGCATAAGGTCTTTCTCTGTGAGCGTAAACCGAGCCTCGGGGGCACACTGGTCCAGATGGACAAGTGGTTCCCGGATAACCATTGCAGCCTGTGCCAGTTGCTCCCCACCCTGAACCGGGATTTGTCTTCCCAGTATTGCCTGCGGCGCGGACTGGTGCACCCCAATATAGAACTGCAGTACCGCACGGAAGTAACCGGGCTGAAGGGCGAGGCCGGCAATTTCCAGGTGACGCTGACCGTCAGGGGCACGGGTGTGGATGCTGAATTATGTACTGGGTGCGGACTCTGTACCGAAGTCTGCCCGGTGGAACTGGCGAGCCAGTTTGATGAAGGACTGGGCAAGCGGAAGGCCATTGATGCGCTGAATCCATACGCCACCCCTCGACTTTACGCCATAGACTGGGATAAGTGCACGCGTTGTGGCGACTGCGTTAATAAGTGCCCGACCAAGGCCATACAGCTGGAACAAAAAGAGAGCACCAGCCAGCTTCAGGTCGGTGCTATTATCCTGGCCACCGGCTTTGAGGAATTTGACCCGCGTTTGGCCACGCAGTATGGCTACCGGCGCTACCCCAACGTGATAACCAGCATTGAGCTGGAGAGGATTTTGAGCCCCGGCGGGCCTTTTGCCGGGGAGCTGGTCCGACCCTCGGACGGCAGGGCACCGGCATCAATCGCCTTTCTGCAGTGCATCGGTTCACGGGAGGCACGGAGGAATTACTGTTCCTCGGCGTGCTGCATGTTTGCCGTCAAGGAAGCCACCCTCCTCAAGCAGTCTTATCCCAAGGCGGACGTGAATATCTTTTTCATGGACCTGCGGGCATTCGGCAAGGGCTACCATCGCTACTATGAGCAGGCCAGAGATAAGCTCGGCGTTGGCTTCACTCGCTGCCGCGTCCCGGTGGTGAAGGAAGACCCGCAGACCCATGACCTGGTGCTTAAGGTGGCCTCCGATAACGGCTCGCCGGTCAGGCGTCAGTTTGAAATGGTGGTCCTTTCCGTGGGCCAGACGCCGGCCCCGGAGTTCGCTGAGCTATGTCAGACGCTGGGCGTGGAGATAAATAAATGGGGTTTCTGCCAGACAAAAGCATTCTCTCTTGTGGCAACGTCGCGGGAGGGGATATACGCCTGCGGCAGCGCCGCTGGCCCCAAAGACATCGCTGACACCATTATAGAGGCGGGCGCGGCGGCCTGCGGTGCGTCCAAATGGCTCGGCCCACCGGCGGCGGGCAAGACCGAGAAAGAAACGGCAGCGAAGACTGCAGAGGAGAAGCCACAGATTGCCGTTTTCCTGTGTCAATGTGGGAATGAGATTGCATCTGCCCTTGATTTTGAACAGGCGGCGGAATATGTCGGCAAATTGCCGGACGTTGTTCCCGTGGAAAAGATGCCTTATCTCTGCCATGATGAGGCCCTGAAAGCGGCAGGCCAGCGGGCGAAGGAGCTTAAGGCAAATCGTCTGGTGCTTGGGGCGTGCTCTTACGCCGGTGAACGCCTGCGCGCAGAACTGGCTGCGGAGACCGGGCTGGATGAAGCTCTAATCAAGGTGGTGAACCTGAGGGAAGACGTCGCCTGGGTGCACCGCGACCAGCCGGATAAGGCTCAAGCCAAGGCGGAAAGCATGCTGGCCATGGCGGTGGAAGATGTCAGGCATTCGGGTTATCCGCCCGCTTCAATGACCGGAGTCACTCCCGGTGCCCTGGTCATCGGCGGGGGCATTGCCGGCCTGACGGCGGCGCTGGCCATCGCTCAGCCGGGCATTGAGGTTCACCTTGTGGAGAAATCATCAGAGCTGGGGGGCAACCTGAAAGACATATACAGCACACTGGAAAGCGGCGATACGCGGAAACTGCTTGCGGAAACCGTGGCGCAGGTGAACAGCAGCCAGAACATCAATATACATACCGGGTCTGAAATAATATCGGTGGGTGGTTACGCCGGCAATTTCAGAGTTTGCATAAAAGATAAAGATGAGTCTATCAATACTCTGGAGGTTGGTGCCATAATCGTGGCCACTGGTGGTGCAGAATACCATCCCACCGAATATTTGTATGGGCAGAACGAAAAAGTAATCACGCAGCGGGAACTGGGAAAAAAGCTGTCCGCCGGTGAGATTAAGCCGGGCGAATTAAGCTCGGTGGTTATGATACAATGTGTTGGCTCCAGGGAAAAAGACCGGCCCTATTGCAGTCGTGTCTGCTGCTCGCAGGCCTTGCAAAATGCCTTGAAATTGAAAGCAGCCAATCCCGAAATGGAAGTAACCGTTCTCTACCGGGATATGATGAGTTACGGTTTTAAGGAGGAGCATTACACTCTGGCGAGAGAGAAAGGCGTCAATTTCGTGCGCTACGAACTGGAGCGCAAGCCGGAGGTCAAAGAGGCTGGGAGGCGGCTGACTGTTGAGGTCGTTGAACCAGTATTGGGTGGAATGCTGAAGCTTGAGCCCGACATTCTGGTCCTGAGCGCAGGCATCATGCCCGGCGATAACGGGCATCTGGCCGACATTTTGGCTGTGGGGCTGGATACAGACGGGTTTTTCCAGGAAGCGGAGGAAAAATTCCGTCCGACTGATTTCCTGCGGGAAGGCATCTATGTCTGCGGACTGGCCCAGGCACCGCGCGGTGTCGAGGAGACCATAGCTCAGGCTCAAGCTGCAGCGCAGAGAGCCGTCGCATTGCTGGCTGCGAAGCAATTGAAGGCGGGCCGAACCATCTCCGAGACGGTGCAGAGGCTGTGCCGTAAGTGTGAGATGTGCGTCTCCGTCTGCCCCTATGACGCCAGGGCCAGAGATGAGGAAAACAATGAGATTGTGGTGCGGGAGGCACTCTGTCAGGGCTGTGGGGCCTGTGTTGTCGCCTGTCCCAGCGGTGCCGCCAAGCTCAGGGGCTTCCGGGACCGGCAGGTCTTCTCGTTGATAGATGCCGCTTTTGGGTGAGAAGGAGGTAACAGCGTGGCCGAAGAAAAAGGGTTTGAACCGGTAATCGTGGGCTTCTTCTGCAACTGGTGTACGGCTACGGCTGCCGACCTTGCCGGCACACTGCGGATGCAGTACCCGCCCAATATCCGTCCCATAAGGGCGATGTGCAGCGGGTCGGTGGACCCGGTCTACGTTTTGCGAGCGCTGCTCGGCGGGGCCGATGGTGTTATCGTGGGCGGATGTCCTCCCGGCGATTGCCATTACGTCTCGGGAAATTTCAAGGCGAGAAGGCGAATGGCCATATTGAAGACCATAATGACCACCCTTGGCCTTGAGGAAGAAAGGGTATGGATAAGGTGGATAAGCGCCGCGGAAGGCGCCAAGTTTGCCCGCACCATGAGAGAAGTTACTGAGTCAGTGAAAAAACTGGGGCCAAATCCAATGACCAAAGACTGGTCTATTTAGAGAGTTGAGATGGAGCAATACGCAATTTTAAGTACCGGAAAACAGGGGGCACTGGGCGCCATTCGCCAGTTCCTGACCAGCCTCCTGGAGAAGAAACTGGTCAATGCGCTGCTGGTGCCGCTGGAACTGCCCACCGGCGATAATGTGGTGCCGACCATCGTGAGCCGCCCCGAGCAGATTCAGGCGGCCAATCCGCTGGCCCCGGTGCTGCCGGTGAATGCCGCCCGCCTGGTCTCCAGAATCACCCTGTTATCACCCAGCCCCGAAAAGCTGGGGGTGGTGCTGCGTTCCTGTGAGCTCCGGGCGCTGGTCGAGCTGGTGAAACTCAAGCAGGCCTTGCTGGAAAAGCTGCTGCTTATCGGCATTGATTGCTATGGCACCTACTCCATTGCAGACTTCGGGAAATTGGTCAAGGAAAGCAAGTCACCCACCGAAGATTTCCTGAAGCGGGCGCGAGAAGGGAAAGAAGACCCCGTGCTGCGCCGGGCCTGCCAGGTCTGCGCATATCCGGCGCCCATGGGCGCTGACATCACCATCGGCCTGTTCGGGGCCAGCCTTGATAAAGGTATCTGGCTGGTGGCCGGGACTCCGCAAGGGGAGAAGGTGGTTCAGGAACTGGGTCTTGAGGCCGCCAAGGGGGAGGAGAGGCAGTCGGCCGTAGACAAGCTGATTGAGGAAAGAGCCAAGAAAAGAGAAGAATTGCTGAAGCAGACCCAGGAGGCAATAAAGGGCCTGGATAAATTTATGGCGACTCTGGCCACCTGTATCAACTGCCACAACTGCAAGACAGCCTGCCCGCTCTGCTACTGCAAGGAATGTTTCTTTGACTCCCCGGTGTTTGAATTTGAAGCCAAAAAATATCTGGGCTGGGCGAAGCGGAAGGGCGCCCTGCGCCTGCCCAATGATACCCTCCTCTTCCACCTGACCAGGTTGAACCACATGGTGAGCTCCTGCGTTGGCTGCGGAATGTGCACCGAAGCCTGCCCGAACGATATTCCCGTGGCCGATATCTTCCGCCTGGTGGGGGAACGGGTGCAGAAGATGTTTGATTACGTGCCGGGCCGGAGCCTGGACGAGACATTGCCCTTAACTACTTTTAAGGAAGAGGAGCTGCCCGATATCGGGGTGTAGCCATATGCAGTACCTGATGGAAAATAAGGCGCTGGACATTGATAAAAGTTTCAGTGAGCAGGTGAAAGAGGCAAGCGGCACTGAAATCGGCCGCTGCTATCAGTGCCTTACCTGCAGCCTGGGTTGCCCATCGGCCTTTGCCATGGATTATCTTCCCCACCAGATAGTCAAGATGGTACAGCTGGGCCTGCGGCAGCCGGTGCTGAGCAGTGCCACCATCTGGGTCTGCGCTGACTGCCAGACCTGCGCCACCCGATGTCCCAACGAAGTTAATCTGGTGAAAATAATGGACGTCCTGCGTGAGACTTCCCTGCGTGAGGGACTGGCGAGAGAACATGGCGTCACTGATTTTCACCGTATTTTTCTGGACAATATCAGGCGGTGGGGCAGGCAGCATGAGTTATCGTTGATTATCAAGCTCAAACTGAAAACAAGGGACCCCTTTAGTGATTTGTCCGCGGGCGTGAAAATGATGCTGAAGGGTAAGCTGAAGCTGCTGCCGGCCCGCTTCCGTGAAATAGGCAAGGTCAGGGATATTTTTAAGGGGGCGGAAGGATGAGCCTGCCGGAAACTGTCAATTTGAAGTACGCCTATTATCCCGGCTGTTCCCTGGAGGCTACGGCCCGGGAGTATGACCTGTCGGTGCGTGCCGTCTGCGCCCAACTCGGCATTGAGCTGGCGGAGCTACCGGACTGGAACTGCTGTGGAGCATCGTCTGGGCACAGCACCAATCGGCGGCTGGCCAGTACCCTCGCCGGCCGAAACCTGGCGCTGGCCGAAGAGCTTAAGATGGACATCGCCGTGGCCTGTCCCGCCTGTTATGTCAGACTCAGAAGCGCACAGCATGAGTTGCAGCCGGACAAAACACAGCAGGGTGGATATAACACCAGACACATCTTGGACATAATCTGTAATGAAATCGGCCTGGAGAACGTGAAAAGCAAGGTGGTCAAACCTCTGAAGGGTTTGAAGCTGGCGGCCTATTACGGCTGTTACCTGGTCCGGCCTCCTGAAATCGTTGGCTTTGACGACCCGGAAAACCCGCAGTGTCTGGATGCTCTGCTTGAGGCGCTGGGTGCGGAGGTCAAAGACTGGTCGGGCAAGGTGGACTGCTGCGGCGGCAGCCTCTCCCTGAGCAAACGGAATATCGCCCGCCAGATGGTGGCGGAACTGATTGATATGGCCCGGCAGGCCGGGGCTGAAGCGCTGGTGGCGGCCTGCCCTCTCTGCCACGCCAATTTGGAAATGCGCCAGCCCGCTGGCAATGGCCGCAAGATGCCCGTCTTCTATTTCACCGAGCTCATCGGGCTGGCCTTGGGTATTGCTGAAGCCAAGTCGTGGCTCAAAAGGCACCTGATTTCACCGGCTGGCCTGTTGAGCTCTCTCGGATTATAATCGAACGGAGGTTGCTATGGCGGAAAAAGGGAAAAAAGTGACCGTCGGCGGCAAGAAAACCGGTACAGAAGAGGCGAAACTCATTCCGGTCTATGTGATGGGTAAAAGATACATGGTGCCGGAGACGCTGACCATTATGAAGGCGCTGGAGTATGCCGGCTACCAGTTCATCCGCGGGTGCGGCTGCCGGGGTGGCATCTGCGGTGCCTGCGCCACGGTCTACCGCAAGCCGGGAGATTACCATATTCGCGTCGGGCTGGCCTGCCAGACAGTGGTGGAGCCGGATATGTACCTGACGCAGATACCGTTTTACCCGGCCAACCGGACTAGCTACGATTTTAGCAAGCTAACCGCCAACCCCGAGGAGATATTCAAGCTGTATCCTGAGGTGTTCCGCTGCATCGCCTGCAACAGCTGCACCAAGGTCTGCCCCATGGATATCCAGGTGATGGATGCCATCTCGGCGGTGAAACAGGGCAACATTGAAAGGGCGGCCACGCTATCCTTCAGCTGCATCCAGTGCGGCCTGTGTGTCAGCCGCTGTATGGGCGAGTTACCGCAGTACCATATTATGCAGCTGGCGCGGAGAATATACGGGAGCATGATTGCCCCGCGGGCGCAGCACCTGAAAGAAGCGGTAGAAGCTGCCAAAAGCGAAAAATGCCAGCAGGCGCTGCAGAAGCTGATGAAGTCTGACATCAAACAGCTCAGGGAGATATACCAGTCCCGGGAGATTGAGCCGGAGATGGCTGATGAGGACTGGAAGCCATCCAAGAGCGATTACCTCTAGGAGGAGAGCATGCCCTATACCGAGGAGTTGAAAAGTCTCATCAAGGCGGTGGAGAAGACCAGGCCGGAGAGGCTGGCGCGGAAGAAGAAGGGACAGGAATTTCCCAAAATGCCGTCGGATGAGGCCGAGGCGATACTGAAGAAGTACCATCCCGATTATAAAGACGAAGGGCGGCGGGAGCTGAAGGTGGGGCCGAGCAAGGGCTACAAAATTGCCCATGAATTTGCCGATTTGCTGGAAGCGTGGAGCCAGCTAAATCCCGACCAGATTGACCTGTCCCGCGTGGATATTGATGCCGATGTGCTGATAATTGGTGGTGGCGGCGCTGGCACGTCGGCGGCCATGCTGGCCGAGCAGAGCGGTGCCAGGGTCGTGCTGGCAACCAAGCTGCGTCACGGCGATGCCAATACCATGATGGCGGAAGGCGGCATCCAGGCGGCCACCAAGACGGAGAAAGACTCGGCCTGCCTGCACTACCTGGACACGGTGGGCGGCGGCCACTTCAAGAATGAGCCGGAACTGGTCCACAGGCTGGTGAGCGAGGCGCCAGACGTAATCCAGTGGCTGGAAGGGCTGGGGGTGATGTTCTCTAAGTTTCCCAATGGCCGGCTGCGCTCCATGCATGGCGGTGGTACCAGTCGGAAGCGGATGCATTTCTGCGGCGACATCACCGGCGCCGAGATTATGCGCACCATCCGTGACGAGGCCCGCAACCAAAAGAACATCGCCGTCCTGGAGTTTTCCCCCGCCATTGAGCTTATATTGAACGAA
>Ga0194125_10009183_pt1 | contig 13764 bp, 11 predicted proteins | sample TA2KigC250mmetaG_FD_148626 | JGI IMG/M metagenome (GOLD analysis project Ga0194125, IMG submission 148626) | Freshwater microbial communities from Lake Tanganyika, Tanzania - TA2015034 Kigoma Deep Cast 250m | ecosystem: Environmental > Aquatic > Freshwater > Lake | place: Tanzania: Lake... | reverse complement strand
ATTCCAGAGGCACAGGACCCATGAATGCCTCCTGAGACGAGCCAGTCGGCACACGTATGGTACCCTATCGCCCGCGGGCAGTTCAAGCGCATCTGTGCGCTCGTACATAAGTCATTGTCTTGTATATGCTTAGGTAAAACCGTGTGCCGGCTGCCCCCGGGGAAAACCGCATTTGGCGCTCACGGCGGCCGATTCCTGAGTCCGCCGCACCCGCGGTTTTTTTGCGTCTTTTTGTGCAGGGTTCCCCTTAATCCTTATAGGACAACGGTTTACATTCACCCTCGACGGGATGGTGGAACACGGAATCCTGGAATGATGCGGCGTTCGGCCGGCCGGAAGTCGGGTAGTCCAGGGGGGTCATCCCCATCGCCTCTCGCAGACCCGAAGGCGCGGATTTCCCGCATCCGGTTCCCCTCCCCCGAAAGATGGGGCTCCCCCAGAGATGCTCACCCCGGCTACAGATACTCACGTCGTTCCAAAGATACTCGCGTCTATCCAAAGATGCTCACCGGATTGTGTTGAGCATCTTTGGTGGCGCCGTCGATTTGGAGGGCACCGTTCCGGCACGAAAACCGTTGCGGCCCCGGCTGATCCTCACCTGTCACCCCTGCGCTGCTTCTCCTACCTCCTTTCGTCGCCCTGTGCTTTCCGGCGGCGTGTCCGCCGTACTGCCCCACCGCGCGGGCGTGCCTCCTGCCCCGCGTGGCCGACTGCTCCTTCTGCCTGTATCTCCCACCGCCGGACGGCCTGCCGCAGCACGCCGGCGCTGGTCGGTCTCCCTACATCTACATACACTCGGTCATACACGCATACGGCGGTAAGAATCTACTCGGCAAAATACCCGATCCTTCGTCTCCGAAGGCTGATTCAAGAAAAGGGGACATTCTGCTTTTCCCCGGACGGTGAAATGCAGGTATGATTGCGAGAATGCGGGTTGCCTCCGGCAATCCCGAGAAAGGATAAGACCATGTCAGATGTTTTGCCGATCGCAGAGGCCGTCGCCCGCCGGGCCGGGGCCATTGTTATGGAGGGGTTTGGCCGGGTACATCGTGTGCGGCAGAAAGGCGCGATCGATTTTGTCACGGAATTCGACCACCGCTCGGAAGAGGTGATCGTTTCGGCCCTGCAGAAGGAATTTCCGGATCATGCCATCCTGGCGGAGGAGACGGGTCTGCACCCCAGGACCGGTGAATATCAGTGGGTCGTCGATCCCATCGATGGCACGACCAACTTCGCGCATGGCCTGCCGCTCTTCGCCATCTGCCTGGGCCTGCTGCGCGGCAACGTGCCCGTGGCGGGCGTCATCTACGATCCGCTGCACGAGGAAATGTACTGCGCCGCCCTGGGACGAGGGGCTACTCTCAACGGCCGTCCCATCCGTGTTTCCTCCCAAGCGGACCTGGGCCAAGCCTTCCTGGCCACGGGCTTCGCCTACGATATCCGCACCAATCCCCGGAACAACCTGGCCCAGTTCGCCCAATTCCAACTGCGGACGCAGGGTGTACGGCGTCTGGGTTCGGCCGCGATCGATTGTGCGTGGACCGCGCTGGGGAGACTGGACGGCTATTGGGAGTTCGGCATCGAGCCCTGGGACGTCGCCGCTGGCGGCCTCCTCGTCCGCGAGGCCGGCGGCCGTGCCACCTCCACCGACGGCGACGAGGACTTCCTCCCGACAGGCACCATCGTCGTCTCGAACGGCCTGCTGCACGAGCAGATCCTCCGCGTCCTGCGCGAAGGCGACACCGCGCCTTTGCCGGAACAGTAGCTCTAACGAATTCTGACGAGCAAGTTCGGTAATGTGTAGGGTGGGGCTTGCCCCACCGCTTTCCTTGGGTCCGGCTTCCCGGTGGGGCAAGCCCCACCCTACAACCACACGTTGCCTGGCGCGAGGCACATCGACGAAACGGCGGGTGCGGCGCGATTACCGGTCTTGTCCGTCAAAATTCACTAGGCGGGTCCAACAGTCCGACCTTCCCCTCTTTTCGTGTTCATAGGAGGATGACGATTAAGACCGGCCCACGCACCCTCAGTGGGGGGACTCTTCTCGACGAAGGACCTCCACAAGCTGAGCGATGAGAATGGGAATCTTGTTCACCGCCACATCCTCGTCCAACATATGGCGCGGGTATTCAAGCGGCGACCGAGACATATTCGACTTCCTTGAGGATATGAGGCCCGATATGAGGGCTGAGCGATTCCGGCGTGATCAGCTCCACACGCCGTCCCAGCACTTCTTCCAGCAGAAAAGACAGTTGCATGAAGTGATCGAATGTCTTCTGGCCGGGCGCAAACTCGACCAGGACATCGACATCGCTGTCGGCCCTCGCTTCATCCCGAACGAAGGAGCCGAAAAGTCCCAGCCGGCTCACTCCCAAAGATCGAAGGGCCGATTGGTTGGCCAGAATCGCTCGGATTACATCCTCTCTGCTCCCAACGGCATCCGCCATGGTGGTCGTCAACTCCTAACGTTGCATCTTTGCCTCTTGCTCCTCCTCCTTGCGAACCATCCTGCGAAGACTGATTGCAGTGTACCAGAGCCGCTGCTCCTGTCAATCGGGGGTTTGCCTCTCCGAGTAGAAACACGGACGGACCCTGTCTTACCAGGGAGCCGTCCGACTCCTTGCAGGCATGCACACTCGACGTACGACCCATCGTCTTCCCGCACCGTCGCACTTCACCGTTCGCTGGGCCATTTGGTGGAATTCGCGTGACAGGGCAGACGGCCGATGAGAGAATGGTGGCAATTGGGCCGCTGGTTGGCTCTTCTACGACACGTTGGAGGAAAGACATGCGTACGCATACACGCAGGGATTTCTTGAAGGCTTTGGGGGCGGGTGCGGCCTGGTTGGCGGTGGCGGACGGCGCCAAGGCGCAGGAGCAGCGAACCTGGAAACGGCCGAATATTCTCCTGGCGATTTCCGACGACCAGTCGTGGCGGCATGCGTCGGCGTACGGGTGCACCGGGATCAAGACGCCGGCGTTTGACCGGGTGGCGAAGGACGGGGTGCTGTTTACGAATGCCTTTGCGGCGTCGCCGGGATGCAGCCCATCCCGGGCGGCTCTGCTAACGGGGCGGAACTGCTGGCAGCTCGAGCATGCGGGGACGCACGCGAGCGAATTCCCGACGAAGTATGCGTGCTATCCGGACTTGCTGGAAGCGGCCGGTTACTTCGTGGGGTATACCGGCAAAGGGTGGGGGCCGGGCAACTGGAAGGTGTCGGGCCGGACGCGGAATCCGGCGGGGGACAGTTTCAGCCGGCTCACCAACGACAGCCCGCCAGGTATTTCCGATGTGGACTATGCGGCGAACTTCCAGGACTTCCTGTCGAAGCGGCCGGCCGGCCAGCCGTTCTGCTTCTGGTACGGGGCGCACGAGCCGCACCGCGTCTATTCCAAGGGCCTCGGGCTCAAGCAGGGAAAGAAACTGGCGGACGCCGAGGTGCCGCCGTTCCTGCCGGATGTGCCGGAGGTGCGGTCCGATATTCTCGACTACTACGTGGAGATCGAGTGGTTCGACATGCATCTGGGCCGGATGATCGCGATGCTGGAGCAGGCCGGCGAGTTGGAGAACACGCTGATCGTTGTCACGGGCGACAACGGGATGTCGTTTCCGCGGGCCAAGGCGAACGTGTATGAGTATGGGGTGCACATCCCGATGGCGGTAAGCTGGCCGGCGGCAGCGCCGGGCGGGCGGACGGTGGAGGACCTGGTCGGGTTCACCGATCTGGCGCCGACGTTTCTGGAGGCGGCGGGGGTGAAACTGCCGGCGGGCGATTTCCCGATGGCGGGGCGGAGCATGATGAACATTCTCACGAGCCGCCGCCAGGGACGGGTGGACCCGGCGCGGATCGCGGTGTTCAGCTCACGGGAGCGGCATTCGAGCTCGCGATACCAGAACCTGGGGTACCCGCAACGGTGCCTGCGGACTCAGGAGTATCTGTACATTCGCAACTTCCGGCCGGAGCGCTGGCCGGCGGGGGCACCGCAGAAGTACGATGCGCCGGGCAAGCTCGGACCGATGCACGACGGCTATCATGACATCGACGGCTGTCCGACCCTGGACTACATGATCGCGCAGCGCGACGACGCCCACGTCGGGCGGCTCTTCCATCTGGCAGTAGACAAGCGGCCCGCGGAAGAGTTGTATCACGTGGTGAAGAATCCGGGGTGCCTGACGAACCTGGCGGACGATCCGGCGTTGGCGACGGTCAAGAAGGACTTGGCGGCGGCCCTGGAGCAGTATCTGCGGCGAACGGGGGATCCGCGCATCCTCGGGACCGGGGAGATCTTCGAGACGTACCAGCGCTACAGCCCCATCCGGGAGTTCCCGGCGCCGGGCTTCTCAGACGGTGTGTGAGAAGCCATCTCAGTGATGGGTGGCAGCGGCAAGCGGAGTCTTCGGAGCTTGCCGATGGTTTCGTCCCTCCGCCATCGGCAAGGCCTGCGCAAAGCCTACGGCCTTGCCGCTGCCACCCGTGGTATCCTTCGGGAGACAAGCTCGGTGAGTGGCCCGATGACACAGCATATGATCGGAGAAGGGCTTCGCGGGGTGTGGCACGCGAAATGGAGGCCAACCGTAGTAAGGCGTGGAGGGAAACAGGTGAGACTATCGCAAGACGCACTGATCTCTGCTGGTCTGCACGATCTGGATGATCGAAACGGCCACCGACGCAACGAAGTTTATTGCGATGTACCCGGACAAAAGGTAGAGCGAAGATGAAGCACCAGTTGTTTGAAGAGGTTGTCTTGCGGACGGATATCGCGGAAAAGGGGTTGAAAAGGGGGGATGTCGCGACCGTGGTGGAACATCATCCAGTGCCCGCCGGCGAGGACGGTTACTCCCTGGAGGTGTTCAATGCGCTGGGTGACACGATTGCGGTGATCACCGTGCCCGAGTCCTGCATTGAGTCGCTGACAGAGGACGAGGTCTTCAGTGTCCGTTCGTTCGCAACGGGATCGTGATACGGGGGGCGGCCGTGTGCCGCTACTGTTCTGCTCGGAGACGGTGGGCTCGGCACACCGTACGAAATCTGCGCTCCAGGTTGTTGCGTTGGGCTCACAACGACAGGATCGGCGAGCCGCAAGGGAAGATCATTCCCACTCGATGGTGGCGGGGGGTTTGCTGGAGATGTCGTAGACGACGCGGTTGACGCCGCGGACCTCGTTGATGATCCGGCTGGAGATCGTGCTCAGGACCTCGTAGGGAATCCGCGAGAAATCGGCGGTCATGAAGTCGGTCGTGTCGACGGCGCGGATCGCGATGACGTTCTCGTAGCTCCGCTCGTCGCCCATGACGCCGACCGTCGAGACCGGGACCAGGACCGTCAGGGCCTGCGAGATCTTGCGGTACAGGCCCGCGGCCTTGATCTCGTCGATCAGGATCTCGTCGGCACTACGGAGGACTTCGAGCTTGGCCGGCGTGATTTCCCCCACCACGCGGACGCCCAGGCCCGGCCCGGGGAAGGGGTGCCGCCAGACGAGGTCTTCGGGCAGGCCCAGGTACTCGCCGACGACGCGGACCTCATCCTTGAACAGGTCCCGCAGGGGCTCGACCAGCTCGAACCCGAGGTGGGCGGGCAGGCCGCCGACGTTGTGGTGGAGCTTGATATTGGCGGCGGGGGCGCACGTGGCGAGGGCATCTTGCCCTTGGAGCGAAGGCGGGACGCCTTCGGCACACGCGGGCGGGGACGCCCGCGACGCGGCGCCGGACTCGATCACGTCTGGGTAGAGCGTGCCTTGGGCGAGGAATTTGGCGTTGGGGATTTTGCCGGCCTCGGACTTGAAGGCCGCGATGAACTCGGCGCCGATGATCTTGCGTTTTTGTTGCGGGTCGGTCACGCCGGCCAGGGCCGCGAGAAACTGGCTGGACCAGTCGACGACGTGCAGGTCCATGCGGAAGTGGTCGCGGAAGGTCGCGACGATGCTCTCGCGCTCGTTGCGGCGGAGCAGGCCGTTATCGACGAGGATGCAGACGAGCTGGTCGCCGATGGCTTGATGGAGCAGGGCGGCGGTGACGGAGGAATCGACGCCGCCGCTGAGGCCGCAGATGACCGTGGCGTCGCCCACCTGCCGGCGGACGGCCTGGACCGTCTCGGCGACGAAATCGCTCATCTTCCAGTCGCCCGAGCAGCCGCAGATGCGATAGAGGAAGTTCTTGAGGATCTCCGGGCCTTTGGGGGTGTGGCTGACCTCCGGGTGGAACTGGACGCCGTAGAATCGCTTGGCCGCATGGCGGACGGCGGCCCAGGGGCAGGTCTTCGTCTCGGCGAGCTTGACGAACCCCGGGCCGGGATGGGCGACCTGGTCGCCGTGGCTGGCCCAGACGAGGGTCTCATCGGGCAGGGCCGCGAAGAGGTCGCTCTTGTCGAGGATCGCCAAACCGGCCCGACCGTACTCGCGGCTGCGGGCGGGAATCACCTCGGCCCCGAGCATCCGGCTGCCAAGCTGCATGCCGTAGCAGATGCCGAGGACCGGCACGCCGAGCTCGAAGATCCGCTCGTCGCAGCGGGGGGCGCTCGCCTCGTAGACGCTGGCAGGCCCGCCGGAGAGAATGATGCCTTTGAGCGGCAGCTTGGCCAATTCCCCGGCAGGCGTGCCGGCCGGGAAGATGCGGGAATACACGTTGTGCTCGCGGACCCGGCGGGCGATCAGTTGGATGTACTGACTGCCGAAGTCCAGAATGGCGATCATTTCCCGGATCATACTCAGTTCTCGAACGGCAGGCTCGCCGAGTAGTTCGGGGCTTCCTTGGTGATCTGGATGTCGTGGGGATGGCTTTCGCTGACCGACGCCATGCTCACGCGGACGAAGCGGCCCCTGGTCATCAGCTCCTGCATGTTGCGGGCGCCGCAGTAGCCCATGCCGGCCCGCAGGCCGCCGACGAGCTGGTAGATGAAATCGCTCAGCGAGCCGCGGTAGGGCACCCGCCCCTCGACCCCTTCCGGGACGAGCTTGCCGATCTCGGTCGTGCTGGACTGGCCGTAGCGCTCCGCCGAGCCTTTGACCATGGCGCCGAGCGAGCCCATGCCCCGGTACTCCTTGAACTGGCGGCCCTTGTAGATCACCAGTTGGCCGGGGCTTTCCCGCAGGCCCGCGAACAGCGAGCCGATCATGACGCACGAGGCCCCGGCGGCGATTGCCTTGGTGATGTCGCCGGACTGGCGGATGCCGCCGTCGGCGATGACCGGGATGCCCTGCTTCTGGGCCGCTTGGGCACAGTCCATGATGGCGGAGACCTGCGGCACGCCCACGCCGGAGATGATGCGGGTCGTGCAGATGGCGCCCGGTCCGATGCCGACCTTGACCGCATCGGCCCCGGCGTCGATCAGCTCGCGGGCGGCGTCGCCGGTGGCGATATTGCCGGCGATCACCTCGATCTCGTAGTCTTTCTTGATCTTGCGGACGGTATCGACGACGTTCTGGGAATGTCCGTGGGCGGTATCGACGCAGACGACATCGACATCCGCCGCGATCAGGGCCTCGACGCGCTCGTAATCGTGCACGCTGACGGCGGCCCCGACCCGCAGCCGGCCGCGCTGGTCGCGGGCGGCCCGCGGATACTGCTGTACGCGGTCGATATCCCGCATCGTGATCAGCCCGGCCAGCTTGCCCTTGCCGGTGACCAGGAGCAGCTTCTCGACCTTGTGCTTCTGCAGGATCTCCTTCGCCTGCTCCAGCGTGGTGCCCGCCGGCCCGGTCACGAGGTTGGTCTTGGTCATCACCGTGCTGATCTCGACCCCGTAGTCGCGGAGGAACTTGAGGTCGCGGCGGGTCAGAATGCCGACCAGCTTCTTGCCCTCGACGATCGGGATGCCCGAGACGTTCTGCTCGGCCATCAGTTCCTGGGCCCGCCGGACCGGGTCGCGCGGCGAGAGCGTGACCGGATCGAGAATGACCCCGTGCTCGGACCGTTTGACCTTGGACACCTCGCGCCGCTGCGCCTCGATCCCGAGATTCTTGTGGATGATGCCGACCCCGCCTTCCTGGGCCAGCGCGATGGCCAAGGCCGCCTCGGTGACCGTATCCATGGCCGCCGAGACGATCGGAATATTGATCGGAATCCGGGCGGTGAGCTTCGTGCTCGTATCGGCCTGGCTGGGCACGAAGTCGCTCTTGCCCGGAACCAGCAGGACATCATCGAAGGTAATGCCTTCGGCGACAATTTTGTTGTTGTTCATCGGTGGCTCCAATCATGCTTCCACTCCCCTGACTCTCGTTAAACACGCGACTATAATGGCGGGCCCGATGGCCGTCAAACATTTCGAATAGGGCGCCGGCTGCAGGGTGCATGACCGTTGTTGCGCGGTTCGGAGTTCCGCCTTTAGGCGGGTTTGAGAGTCTTCCGGCGCAGCCGGCTCCATTTGAGGCGGAGGCAGGACTTCAGAGGCTGTCCGGACTGTTTGACCCGCCTAAAGGCGGAACTCCGAACATCGCCGGAGTGGCGCAACAACGGTCATGCACCCCCGGCCGCAGCCCAGGAACAGGCAAAGGCGCGCCCTGCACGGCGCGGAGGGAACCGGCGTCAAATTCAAATGTCCAAAGAGAGTGCGGCGACTGCGCCCCGGGGGCCGCGGCCGGTATACCCAGAAGGCTTGCAGGGACCGCGGCGCGAGGGTAATATGGAGAATGCCCATTTTGACACGAACACGGGGCCGCCCGAGTCAGTAGCAACGAACAAGATCTGTAGGTGGTCGCGGTTATCGGAACCGGGCCCAGCAACCGTTGGAGAAGTGGAGAACGCGTATGACTATCTCGAAGAGCATCATCCTGACCCTCGTTGTGTCCGGCGGTCTGGTGGCAGGAACCTTGCTGGTGGCCGGCTACGCGGACAAGCCGCAAACGCCCGCGAAGGCGGATTGCCCGATGCGGTGCGAGAAGTGCCCGTTGCCGCCCGGTGCGGCCTGCTGCCAAGCCGATAACCCGGACGGCTGCACTCGTCCGAAGGCCTGTGCGGGTCTCGAAACGGAAAAACCCTGTGGACTCCAGCCGGCCGGTTGTTGTCCGTCCGAGGCCCCGGCGGCTCCTGTCACCGCCTCGGAGGTTGCGGGCTGTCCCATGGGGGGGTGCCCGCACACGAAGTGATCCCTCGCTTGCAGGCGAGAGAGGAATCATGCCTGCCGTGTCCAATTCCGGGAGGAGTTGCGGCACGGCTGTATCGGAGTAACGTAACGGCGGGCAGGTAGCCTCACCGGGTAAGTCCTCCATGCCTGCCCGCCGGTTCATTCCCTTGACTCACGAGCCGCCGGCGACCCATCGCGCCGGCGCGCCCGGAGACTGTCTGTCCTTCGTTTGACCGCCGCGCCGGCACCGGCCGGCCGCCACGCCTATCGTCATATCCCTTATGTTGGGCGACCCCCGGGGAGCCACGACTGCACGATTGGAAAATCTCGCGGGATCTGCAAGAAACTGGGGAACGCGCGGGCACCCGGAGCGTCCAAGAGAATAGCGAATGACTCGGTTTAACGGCGTTCGCTGAAACGAATTCGAGCCACACACCGGGCGGGCAGGCATCAAGTCCTCCGTGTCAGCCCGCCAGCCAGCAGGGAAGCTGGCTTTTTTTCTGCGCTGTGATTTCCTGCTTTCCGCCGAGGTCCGGTGTTTCCGTTGGGAGAGGGCCGACGGGCACCGGCGGTGCAAAGCAACAGTGGGGTGCCGCCCTGGGTTTCCCGTGCCGCCGGATCGTTCGTGGCGCGGTGACATCAACGGCACCCCATGTTGAGGCGATTCCCGCCGGGCAGATGTAGATGGGAAAAGCTGCCTCCTGATGAATTTTGACGAGCCGGTTCGGTAACGTGTAGGGTGGGGCTTGCCCCACCGTTTTCCTGGTGGGGCAAGCCCCACCCTACAGCCACACATTGCCTGGCGTAAGAGGGCGGTCTTCTCTTGTGAATTCTCTCCCGTCCGGGCGCAGGATTCCAGGAGACCTGGCGAATACAGGGTTGCAGGGCCGCCATTGGCCCTGGACGCCAAGGCCTGACAGGGCACAGGAAGGAGCAGAACCATGATTCGTTTCCAATGCCGCCATTGTGGACACCCGCTCAACGCCCCTGGGACTGCCGCCAACCGCAAAGGCAAGTGTCCCAAGTGCCATGGCATCGTACGCATACCCATCCCCGCGCACGGGTTCGTTGGCGACCGCGCCACGGCCGGCCCGACCCCGGAGGCGTCTGCCATCAAGCTGCCCCGACTGGCAGCGGTGGGACTGAAGGGCGGGGATTGGCTCCGACCCGCGCGCAACGACCAGGGCCGGAGAATTCCCGCGTGATGGTGGAACATGAAGGTAAGCACACTCCGCTTCGCCGGAGCAGGAAAGGAGGTTGGCACATGAGCCGCTCGTGGAAGAACTCCTCACGGTGCATGAGTGGGGACACGATCGCGGACTCTTCCACCGGGATGATCCCGCGGCCATCAGGTATGCCAGGGTCAGCGGGAAAAGGAAGGAGATCGATACGACCGAACGGGCGGCGATGCTCCGCTACTGAGCTTCCTCCACGTGGGCCCCGCGCTCTTTACAGTCGGCGGCCTGGGATGTACCATCTGTCGGTCGTGTATGAATCGTCCCATCGTCTGTCCGGAGGATCGGATCATGCGCCAGAAGCTGAATCGTCGTCGTTTCCTGGGGGTGGCCGGGGCCGGGACCGCGGGGCTCATTCTGCCTTGGGGGAGCGGGAGCCCGGCCCACGCGGGCGCGAGCGCCGCAGCGGTGAACCCGCCGGCGGAATGGCTTGACCCGCCGCACGAGTTCTCGCAGGCGCCCTTCTGGTTCTGGAATGACGATCTGTCCGAGCAGGAGCTGTTGCGGCAGATGGAGGATTTCCGGGCGCACGGCGTGCACGCGTTCGTGATTCACCCGCGGGCCGGGCTGCCCAAGAGCATCGGCTGGCTCAGCGACCGGATGATCGAGCTGATGCGGTTTACGATCGAGCGGGCCGCCGAGCGGGACATGTGGGTGATCCTCTATGATGAAGGCATGTACCCGAGCGGCTCGTCCAGTGGCCAGGTGGTCGCCGAGAACCCGGCCTTTCGCACGCGGGGACTGGTCTGCATCGACCTCGATGAGGCCAAGCCCGAGACCCAGGTCCAGGGGGTGCGGATCGGCGGTGACGGCGCACCGGTCTTGGCACCGGGCCAGAACCTGGTCGCCACCGTGCGGCGCAAGAGCAATGGTCATCGGATCGCCGTCATCGACCGGGCGGCGGCGGAGGGACGCTCCGTGATTCGGGGTTTGCACTTTCTGCAGGACGACCCGCCGCGGCGGGCGGACCGCCGGGAGGTGCCGGAGAATCAGCCGCCGGGGGCGGATATCCTGAATCCCGAGGCGGTGGCCTGCTTCATCCGGCTGGTCTACCAGCGCTTCTGCGACGAGTTCCGGCCGCACTTCGGCAAGACGATCAAGGGGATCTTCACCGATGAGCCCTCGCTGCTGGCCCGGGGGGCCGAGCGCGGCATGGTCCCTGGGACCACCGGCATCCTGGAGCACGTCAACGCATTCCTGGAGTACGACTTCACCGAGCATCTGCCCGCACTGTGGTACAACGATGAGCCGGACGCCGCCCGGCATCGGCGGAACTACCACCGGGCGCTGGAGGCCCGGCTGGAAGAGACGTTCTATCGCCCGATCTCCACGTGGTGCGACGCGCACGGCACCTGCCTGACCGGCCACCCCATGGGCGGCGATGACATCGGTCCCCTGCGGCATTTCCAGATTCCGGGCCAGGACATCGTCTGGCGCTACGTCGAGCCGGACAAGCCCAGCGCCCTCGAAGGCGAGCAATCGACGCAGGGCAAGTGCGCCTCCTCGGCGATGATCCACCTGGGCCGCCGGCAGAACATGAACGAGTTCTGCGGGGCCTTCGGACACGACTTCACATTCGCGGAAATGCAGTGGCTGGCGAGCTGGCTGCTGGTGCGCGGCTGCAATCTGCTCGTGCCGCACGCGTTCTACTACTCGATTCGCGGCCCGCGGATCGACGAGCGCCCGCCGGACGTGGGGCCCAACAACACCTGGTGGCCGCGGTACAAGCCGTTCGCCGAGGCCACGTCGCGCCTGTGCTGGCTCAACACGGACGGCGCGCACGTCTGCGCGCTGGCGATTCTCGGCCTGAACGACTACCTGCCCTGGCGGGCCGCCAAAGTCTGCTTCCAGCACCAGCGGGACTTCAACTATATCGAAGCCCGCCACCTGTGGGAGGATGCCCGGGTGGACGGCGACGGCATTCGCCTGGCCGGGATGCACTATCGCGCCCTGATTCTCGAAGACGACCCGCCGGCGAAGGCGCAGCCGGCGATTGACCGATTGGCGAAAGCCGGGCGAATCCTGCGGTGGAACGAGCAGATGGGCGCCGCCGAGTTCATCGCCCGGATCGACCGCCTGATTCCGCCCGATGTGCAGGTCGCGCCGGCCGCCCCGGACCTCCGCGTGCGCCACGTCCGCAAAGGGGGCCTGGACTACTACCTGCTCTTCAACGAAGGCGCCGCCGCACTGGAACTGCGGCTGACCCTGTCGGTCCAGGGCCGGCGAGTTCTCCTGGACCCGCTCAGCGGCGGCCACAAACCGGTGACCGGCGACAGCCCCATCCAGCTTGCGGGGTATACGATGCAGGTACTGGCGGTTGCGTAGGACTGGGTACCACGCTTTCTCTTGTGCCGATGAGAGGAGGACACGCGATGCGCACGGCGTCCCTCCTGACTTGGCGCAGGAAAGCGACCCGGAGTACCGCTTGCAGGCGGGTCAGAGAGCCCTCCGGCGCCGCCGGCTCCACGTTCTGTGTGTTTCGACAGACTGTTTGACCCGCGTCAACGCGGTGCTCCGAACACAAGACTCTGATCCGCCTAATGAGTTTTGACGAACAAGCTTGGCAATCCGGACCGGCCGACGGCCGGTCTTCGTAGGGCGAGCGTCCCCGCTCGCCTAAGACGTCGTGCGAGGACGCACGACCTACGAAGAGGGCCCTTGCGGGCCTCTGGTTCAGCCATTACCGACGTTGTCTGTCAAAGTTCATGAGGGGGGCTCCGAGCCCGGAGGGCGAAAAACAGCAGCCCAGCGATTGATCGCTGGGTAATCCGGGCAAGAAACAAGACGAGTCCCGTAGGGACGAAAGAACCCCTCGGCTGGGCACCGGCTTTCTTTCGCCCCTGTGGGGCTTGGTGCCGTTTCGGACCTTGATACCTACCGTTGAAACGGCGGGCTATTGTCGGTCGTCCCTACGGGACTGTTGGGAGTCCCCGGCGCAGCCGGGATAAGTTCTTTGTCCGTGTTCCGCCGCCAACAGAGAGCACGCTCAAGCAGGGCTTGTGCGTGGCACCGGAAGCCGATACCAGGGATCTCTTGTGACGCCGGCCGCGCAGCGGCTCAACGACGCGCAATGACGGGGACGAGGCTCCGCCGGCAGAGGCGTTTCGGTCATTGGTGCTTTGGATTTTGAATTTGTTTGGAATTTGGAATTTGGGATTTGAGATTTCCCGTTCCGGGCGTGCACCGGAGCGATTGTTCGTACATCCGGTACGTCGTCGGGGTCATGCCGATCTGGTCGTAGGCCCGCTGGGCCACGTGGTTCGACTGTTCGACGTACAGGCGCAGGCCGCAGACTTCCGGATGCTGCAGGGCCTGTTCCTTGACGAAGTCATACAGGTGCTTGAAGACGCCGTGACGGCGGTGCGCCGGCCGGACGTAGAGACTCTGAATCCACCAGAAGCGGGCACTGCGCCAGTCGCTCCACTCGAACGTGATCAGCAGGCAGCCGACGACTTCACCTCCGGATTCGG
>Ga0194125_10009177_pt1 | contig 13775 bp, 12 predicted proteins | sample TA2KigC250mmetaG_FD_148626 | JGI IMG/M metagenome (GOLD analysis project Ga0194125, IMG submission 148626) | Freshwater microbial communities from Lake Tanganyika, Tanzania - TA2015034 Kigoma Deep Cast 250m | ecosystem: Environmental > Aquatic > Freshwater > Lake | place: Tanzania: Lake... | reverse complement strand
CAATCCACATCGCGAGGCCTGGCAAACTGTAGTACCAGCCCCAATGCACGTACACCGGATCTCCTTCCCGAGGTCCGAGATCCCCCAGGTTGTTGTCGCTCGCCACCACGCGCAATCGTCCGGTTCCGGCGGATACGGGTACTCGCCACGAGTACGCGCACGTGCCGCCTCACCCATATTCGAACGACGCCGATGCCAACATCTTCTCGTTCCTGCACACCGCGAATCTTGGAGCCTTGGCGTGCCGCTGGGACCGACCGACATACAGGTAGTCCCGGCCTGCCCCATCCACGGCCGCGTAGTTCATTTCCAGGTGCTGCCCGCGGCGCTTCACGGTGACCTTCGGCTTGATCGGCGCGCCCACCACGAGCGTCGCCGGCTTGCCCGCCGCGACCTCGAACCCGTCTCCCGCCCCGTACAGGATGTGGGCTTGATGCCGGAAATCGCCTTCGAGTTCAACAGCCCGCACGGAATACCAGCCCGGCGGCAGCTGGATCGTCTTCCCCGGCCGCACGAACGTCTTTTGGTGCAGGGGGCTGAAGTACGAGCCGCGAGACGTCCTCTCTTCGCCGCGGACCACCGTCAGCGTCCTGATTAAGTGACCTTCTATTGTCACATCGCACAGTGCCTGAGTAGTGTCACCATACACCGAACGTAGTCCAAGCAACAGGTGCACGGCCAGGATCGCCGCGAGAAAGTCCCGGCAACCTCCCAGCCGAGTTGCTGTTGTCGTGCCTTCATGGCGGTGCCCCCAGAGGCGAACAACGAATGACGGGTGGATGACCCGTGACGAATGATGATGTCCCGCGAGGCGATGCCCGACGCCGTTTCCAGTTCCCGTCGCCAAACGCAGGCCGTAAAGACCCGATTCCGGAGAACAACCACCGGTGGAGGGTTCTCCGGCCCCGGCAACTCCCCGATCGCCCCTGCGCTGACTGATCGCACGTTGCATTATACCGATTGGATGGATTTCGGTCAGCGGTCGGGCGAGCGGCGGGCGTGAGCCCGCCCGGTTGTGCCCCGCACCCGCGCCGACCCGGCCAGCTTACGCTGGCGGCTCGCCGTTGCCGCGAGGCGGCTCGCCATCGGCCGCGTGCGGCGTCAAGACGACTTCCTGGCGGCGAGGATGGCGGCCCCGAGGGCGCAGGTGAGTTGCGGATCGGGGGCCACCGCGACCGGTTCGCCCAATGCGGTTCCCAACGCCACACTCATGCCGGGGACGAGCGCTACGCCTCCGGTGAAGACAACCGGCGGTGCGACGCGGCGGCCCGCCATCGCGGCCACGCGGGCGGCGATCGATGCCTGAACGCCCGCAATAATGTCCTCGGGTGTCGCCCCTTGGGCCAACAGCCCAATGATCTCCGATTCGGCGAAGACCACGCACATGCTGCTGATCACGGCCGGTTGACTGCTGCGGCTGACCATGTCGCCCAAACCGGCCAGGCGCACGCCCATCCGCGCGGCGACGACTTCCAGAAATCGCCCCGTCCCCGCCGCGCACCGGTCGTTCATGCTGAAGTCCGTGATGCTGCCGCCCGCGGCCAGATGCAGGAGTTTGCTGTCTTGTCCTCCAATGTCGATGACGGTGCGCGCTTGTGGCAGGCAGTGAGAAACGCCCGCTGCCTGGCAGGAGATCTCGGTGATGGAGGCATCGGCTTCCGTAATCAGTTTCCTCCCGTAGCCGGTGGCAACGATCGCGCGCACGTCTTGTTGAAGGATGCCACACTCGTCGAGAACGGCCTGCAGGAGCCGGCGAGCGATCGCGTTCTGCTCCACGCCCTGATCGGCGACGCCGGAGCCAAGGACACGGAGGCCGTGCGACTCCAGCACAACCACCTTAATCGTTCGCGAACCGGCATCGACGCCAACGCAAATCATGGCAGTCTGCCACCCTTCACGGTTTCGACCAGAGCTTCCAGACGCGTGCGCACCGAAGGCTCGATGGAATCAGTCAACGGAGGTACTTCCACTTCGACGACCGGGACGCCAAGTCGCTGGCGGATCATCTGGCCAATGATCGCACCTTCCCAAGCGCAATGACTGGCGCCGGGAATGCGCGACACGACGAGTGCTTCAGCGCCGAACGCCTGCATGTCCCGGCAGACGCGTGCGGCCCGATCGGCGGGCGAGCCGGCCATGGGATCGGCCAGTGCCGATCTCGCGAGAGCTTCCATGCACGGGATCGAGTCGGGGATGGGGTCCAACGCGTGGGAGAAGAGAAACTCGGTTCCGCAGACGCGGCCGCCGGCGTCCTCCAAGAGATTCATGACTCGGAGATCGGCCACGGGGTTCAGCCAGAACAGGCGCGCCGCGTCTGTTTCGCTGACACCCACGCCGGCCTGAACGCGACGGTCGACTTCGGCTTGAAGATCTTCCAGGACCGCCAGGCACTCGACCGGGTCCGAACAGAAATGGATCGCCAGCATCTCGGCGATCAGCAGTTCCAGGGCGGGCAAGGGCGCGCTGGGCGCCGTGAACACCTTACGCCGGATCTCCGCCAGCACGTGCCGGATTCGATTGGCGCGCCGGATGCCGGCCTTAAGAGCATCGTCGGTCAAGACCCGGCCCGCGAACGACTCCAGGGCGCGCCGCACTCGCCCCAGTTCCCCTTGGACGAATGCCACTTGCGCGCCTGGTGCGCGATAGCCGCCCGGCAATTCCACCGCCGGCTCGCCCGAGTCCGGCGCGCGCCGATGGGGAATCTCCCACCAGAACACCGGGTGACCGAGGTGCTCAAGCCGTTGCGCGATCGCCGACAGGTCGTCGCACGTGGCTCCCACACTGCAGATCAGCAGCTCGGGGATCGGGAAGTGCGACTGGCTGACGAACGCCCCCAGCATCGCTCGAACCGGGCAGAAGGAATCGTCGATTCCCAGCGCATCGGCCATTTGCAGCAACCCGTCGCGATGTTCCATGATGCACGGAATCCACCATGCGCCGTCCGGATATTATGTGGCCAAGACAGTTATGTGGCGTCCGGTTCACGCCAATGTCGGACCTGGCGAGGATCTGGCTATATCCAAGGAATCTAACGCCACATAAGTGCATCGTATAGTCGAATCTCCAATCCTTCTATTCACCTTGGAGGCACGACTATGTTTGATCGACTGTACAAGCGACCACGTGTGGTAGCTCGCCACTGGAACGGCCCGCTGGTCGAGGAGCGTTGCCGTTATCTTGTTTACGGTGCCGAACAGGAGATGGCTCCGTTGACTTTGCAGAACGTGGCCAGGTACACCCTCGTTGTTGCGAAGGCGTTGCGCCTGGCTGACCGGCCCGGGGAGACCATCACCAAGAAAGAGATTGTGGCTGCAGCGGAGCGGTGGGCCAAGCGTCGGCCGAAACACCCGATGATGCGGTCCTTCCACCACTCGCGTCGGAATTTTACGCTCCAGGCCATTCGCTGGCTGGGGTTCTTGGGGCGGATGGAATCTTCTGCCGTCGTCCGGCGGCCTTATGCCGAGCACGTTGCTCAGTTCAGCGATTACCAGTTACGGGATCGTGGATTGTCACCGCAAACAGTCGAGTATTGCGGAAAAGTGCTTCACCAATTTCTCTCCCAAATCGAAGAAGCTGGACTCCGTCTCCAGACGCTGAATGCCGCCCAGATGGATGACCTCCTGTCGAAGAGGTTTCGCGAAGCGGAGTATGCACGAAATACGATTCAAAGGTGGGCTGGGGTTCTCCGTACGTTCTTCCGGTTCGCGGAACAGCGAGGCTGGTGCAAGCGGGGATTGGCGGCTGCGATCATGGTTCCCCGGATATTCAGGCATGCAGGACTACCGGTTGGCGTGTCTTGGGACGACGTAAAGCGGTTGCTTGCGACTACCGAAAGAGGGCGGCCGGTTGATATTCGCGATCATGCCATACTGATGCTCCTGGCAGTCTATGGTCTTCGTGTCGGCGAGGTCACGGCGCTTCGCCTGAAGGACTTCGATTGGGAGCGCGAGATCCTGAGCGTTCCTCGCGGCAAATCCCAGCGGCCACGAACCTATCCATTGTGCCGTTCGGTGGGCGACGCCGTCCTCCGCTACTTGCGGGAGGTGCGGCGTCAGTCAACTCGGCGGGAGGTATTTCTGACTGTGCTGGCACCGTTCCGCCCCTTGACCAGTGATGGCATGGCAGAAGTCGTCAGACGTCGTCTCCATGGGCTGGGCCTGACGTTGCCACATTACGGCCCTCATGTGCTGCGGCATGCTTGCGCCACGCATCTGCTGGCGCAAGGCTTGTCCTTGAAGGAGATTGGCGATCACCTCGGGCACCGAACCTCTGATGCGACGTCCGTTTATGCCAAAGTCGATCTGGCCGCACTGCGCACCGTCGCAGACTTCAGCCTGGAGGGTCTGCTATGAACATCAGCGATCTGGTCACGCAATATGTAACCTTTCGCAGGACGCTGGGCGAACGGTGCCTTACCCAAGAGGAGACCCTTCGGTCCTTCTGCCGCGCCGTCGGGCTGAAGAAGCCCGTCAGGCAAATTCGGGCCAAAGCTGTAACCACATTCTTGAATGGCACGGGACCCATCACCGGAACATGGCACAGCAAGCATTCCACATTGAAGGGGTTCTTCCGGTTCGCGATCAGCCGGGGATACTTGGACAAGGCCCCGTTGCCGACAGAACTGCCGAAACGTCCCCCGATAGCCACCCCCTACATCTACTCGCGTGCCGAGATCCGTCGTCTGTTAGAGGCGATTCCTGCACGTTACGATCCCCGCTCTTGCATAGAGCCAGCCACCCTGCGAGCCATCTTGTTGTTGCTTTACGGAGCCGGACTGCGCCTGGGGGAAGTATTGAGGCTGTCGGTTGCGGACGCGGACTTGTCAAACCGCGTCCTGACCATTCGGGACAGCAAGTTCTTCAAATCGCGTTTGGTTCCCATCGGCAGTCAACTGGCTGACGTCTTGAGCGATTACGCGCTTTGGCGAATGGCTACACACCCATCAGCCGATGAGGGGAATCACTTCTTCGTCAATCGGCAGGCAAAGGCAGTTCACAAACGGACTTTCGAGGGAGTGTTTCAGCGGCTGCGGGAGCACGTTGGCATTCGACGAACCGACGCGGGGAGACAACAGCCTCGACTGCACGATCTTCGGCACGCCTTTGCAGTCCATCGCCTGACAAGCTGGTATCGCCAGGGGGCCGACGTGCAACGGCTCGTGTATCACCTCTCGGTTTACCTTGGGCACGTCCGCTTGGAACACACGCAAGTCTATCTCACGATGACGCCCGAGTTGTTGCAGCAGGCCGGTATGGTCTTCGAGCGGTATGTATGTGGGGAGGGCGATCATGCGTGATACTTCCTTGCTCGGTCCGTGGGTTCGCCGTTTTCTGATGGAACACGTGGTTGGTGAACGAAATCTCGCCCGTAATACTCAACGGAGTTACCGCGACACGTTTCAACTCTTGCTTCCGGCGATTGCCCGGCGTACCCGCAAGCCCGTCGATCGCTTGAACGTAACCGACGTCTCGCCAGACCGCGTGCGGCAGTTCCTGAGCGACCTGGAAGAGAAACGGCAATGCTCCATCTCTACTCGAAACCAGCGGCTAGCAGCCATCCATGCTTTGGCACGGTTCATTGGCCCGCATGCTCCCGAATTGGTCGAGTGGTGCGGCCAAGTGCGGACGGTGCCATTCAAGAAGGCTCCACATGCACTGGTTACATACTTGGAAAAGGTGGAGATGGATGCCTTGCTGGCAACGTCGGACATGACCACCGTTCAGGGCCGTCGGGATCATGCCTTGCTTCTGTTCCTTTACAACTCTGGTGCCCGTGCCGATGAAGCGGCCCAGGTCCGGATCAGCGACTTGATGTTGCCGCAGGTGGCCGAGCGTGATCTGGCCTCGGTCCTGATCCACGGCAAGGGGAACAAGGCCCGCCGGTGCCCACTGTGGCCGCAGACAGTACGTGAGTTGGCTGCGCTGGTACAGGGCCGTGATTCAGGAGACCACGCGTTTCTGAATCGGTGCGGACGCCCCATCACACGGTTCGGCATCCACACACTGGTCGAGCGTTCTTTGGCTCGCGCAGTGAAGAAGGTGCCGTCCTTGGCTACCAAACGGGTCAGTCCGCACACGATTCGCCACACGACCGCGACCCACCTTCTGCGTTCTGGAGTGGACCTCAACACCATTCGCGCATGGCTTGGACACGTGTCCCTGACGACGACCAACGTGTATGCGGAAGTGGATCTGGAGATGAAGGCCAAGGCGTTGGCCAACTGTGAAGTTGAACAGAAGAAGAAACGCACTCCTTGGAAGGAAGACAAGGGGCTGATGGAATTCCTACGGACATTGTAGACAGGGGGCTCGGTTATGTGGCGTTCCATCTGGCCAGCGAGTTCAGAAATGGGCAAGTGGACAGCGGACGCCACATAACTGTCTTGGCCACATAATTGAAGTTATGTTGTGCACAACATAAGCTGAAGAAGGCCACGAGATTGTCGAACGCGTACGCCAAAACCGGGACGGTACCGAGATCCTTGAGCGTGCCGACGAGTCGCTTGCCTGCCGCTTGTGATTGTCGCAGGCGATCTTCCTCAGTGAGCAGGAAATTCCACAGCCGGAGGGCGGCCGCCGAGTTGTCCAAACGCAGCCTCAGCAGACGCCGGTCGCCGTCGTCCACATGCCTGCGCAGGCACCCGCCGTATGCCGGTTCGCAGAGCCCGTCGCGGCACAACTCCGCGTACCGCTGGTCCCAGTCGTCGAGCGTGATTCGTTGCGGAAGGACATTCATTGCAGCATCTCGACAAATGCCTCGATGCGGCCGAGGATTCGTGCCTGCGAACACTCGTCGCCGTCCGCGGCATCGATGTCCAGCACGGGCACGGGCAGCGATTGCCGCATCCGCTCGTACTCCGCATGCCAGAGATCGCAGGACAATTGGCGCCAACAGATGACGCCGCGGATCTTGCGCGAGTCAATCTGTGTCTGCAGCCAATCATAAAACCGATGATTCGGGCGCCGGAACACATCGGGGATTGTGTCAAAGTAGGCTCGCACAAGCTCGTCCCACGGGTCGTCCGCCAAGTGCTGGTGATCGAATGGAGCCGGCAGCGTTCGTTCGCCGCCCTCGCTGGCATCCAGGACAATGGTGCCCCCCGCGGTTGCCACCTGGCGCAACAGCGCGAAGTCGGTCTGCAGCAAGGGTCCACCCACGATGGTCAAGGGCACGCCGCGCGACGCCCGGCCCCCCGGCTGTTCGCAGGCCGGCGGCGCCGTGCCGCTGCTCCGCAGTTCGGTGATTCGATCGGCGTACAGGGGATCCTCGACGCTCGGCCAGTTCGCGCGACACGCGGCTCGCGCCGCGTCGTGGCGGACCATGACTGCCTGCAACGTCTCCCGGGAAGGCGCGCGGCCGCCATGCGCCTCGAGGAATCGACTCAGTCGGCACAGTTCGTCGCGATAAAGAGCTCGAACGGCTTCGCCCTGCCATGTCGAAGGCAGATTGAACAGAAACATCGGCACTCGGCAGTTGTTGCTCAGATAGGCCGCCCCTTGCCGCATCTGATCGCAGGCGGTGGTCAGCACAATTGCCGCGCCACCGGGCTCCTCCAGGAATCGATCCACGAGCAGGCCCGCACGGCGGCACACCCCTCGTTGGGCCAATGCCCGTGGCGGCCGCGTGCCAGGCGACAAATGCAGCCACTGTGGACGCAGCTGATGAGCGGCAATCCACTCCGGTGGAACGAACGGACTCGTGAAAAAGACATCGTTCATGCGGCGCGGATCGTCTCGTAGAGGGCCTCCACTCGGACCGCGATCCGCGCGGAATCGGAAGGCGAATAGTCGGTCTCGATGCGCAGATAGGGTAAACCCAGCTCCTGCTCCGCCAGACGCTTGATCCGATCGGATTCGACGTCGTACGTGATGCAAGCCTGCCAGATGACGTCGATGATGCACTGCGGACGGTACGTCTCCACCAGCTGCCGTATCATCTCCAGCCGGCGGTCGTTGCGCGTGATGACCGAGCACGGCAGGTGGAAGTATTTGTCGGCCAACGCCACGATCGGGTCCGGGGCGTCGACATCGACGTCTTCCAGCACCGGTTTCAGACCCGTGCAATTCTCCATGGCGACGACCAAGCCTCCGTTTTCCTCGATGAGGTCGAGCACGCGTTCGGCCCCGTGCGGCATCGGCACACCGGTCATCAGCACACGCACCGGCGGCGTCCCTTCGCAACGCGGCTGCTGCCGGCTGAGATACTCCAACGCTCGTTCGTATTGGACGAAGTCACAGGGGATTCCAGAAATGCTGCTCTTCAGTTTCAGCAGTTGTCGGCCGGTCAGCGGCGGTCGGTCGGTGGCCATGAGTGCCGCCAGTTGGCGACGCAACGCCCGCTCGCGATTCATGGTCAACGCCGCCTCGCGAATCCCGTCGTCGGAAACCGCGACTTGAAAGCGTTTCTCCAGGAACTCGCGGAACTTCCGCAGCTCCGCCACCCAATGCGCCCGAGCGTCCGCGTCGTCCGCTTTCTGCGGCAGTTCGAGCACGTACATCGGACGCCGCTCCGCCATCAGTTCGTACATCTTCTTCTTGCCGTCACACGTTGTCTCGGCCACCACCAGGTCAGCCATCTCCAAGAACGGGTTGCTTCCCTCGATGTGATAACCGAACGTCGACTTGATGAGCGGGCAGAGGTTGGCGGGCAGTTGCGTCTCGGCCGCCGCGATCGTCTTGTTCGAACCGCCGCACAAGCAGACAGGAACGCCATCGGCCGCCATGATCAGCTCGCGCGGCGTGAACTCGCACATGATCCCCACAATCGGCCGCCCGAGGCTCTTGGCGATCTTCGCGTACTCCAGACAGTTGGCGATCATGCGATCGAACCAAGCCAGCGGTCCCGTTGCCTCGATGGACGACGCCGAATCAGCGGACGCGGCAGGGGAACCGTTACCACAGCACGGGTGATTCATTTTGTTTTCCTTCCGGAGGACCCATCGCGGCCCGCTCGCTCGTGTCCGAACGCGGCCGGCGGTCGCCAAGACCGAGACACCGGGAACGAACGTGGCGGCTCGGCGGTACATCGACTTTACCATGGATTCGGCGCGAGAGGGTTTTGGATAATTGGTTTTTGACATGCATCAGGTGTTGGCCCCAAGCCGCTGCAGGAGCGCGGAGAGGTCGGCTTTTAGCTGACGAGACTGTTCCTCCCACGAGACGAGCTCGTGGGGGGAATCGCGAAGGCAATGCGTGGTGGTGGCCCCAAGCCGCTGCAGGAGCGCGGAGAGGTCGGCTTTTAGCTGACGAGACTGTTCCTCCCACGAGACGAGCTCGTGGGGGGAATCGCGAAGGCAATGCGTGGTGGTGGCCCCAAGCCGCTGCAGGAGCGCGGAGAGGTCGGCTTTTAGCTGACGAGACTGTTCCTCCCACGAGACGAGCTCGTGGGGGGAATCGCGAAGGCAATATCCAAGGCAACTCGTTGGTTGACGCTTTTCCGGACGGCTGAGTACAATGCGGCGGGCGCGTGTTCCTGAGCGACTGGCATCGCCGCGAGCACGTGGTTTGTGTCCGGCGGCAGATCGCCGGGTGCGCGCTGGCAGGCCCCGGCGTGCTGGGCGGCCCTTGTTGTCCGCTCTGCGAGCGGAACCTGCTTGGCGGTTCGGGCGACCGGCGGGAGCGGGGAACATGTCTTCACCCATCAACGACGTATTGCGCAAGATCCCGTCGGTGGAAGTCCTGTTGTTGGCCCCCGAATTGGCGGAGACGGCTGTCGAATATCCTCGGGACGTGATACGAGCCGCGGTTCGCGCGGCGGTCGCGGCCACGCGCAAGCATCTGCTGGCCGCTATGCCGGACGATGCGGATCAGGCGCAGCTTCAACGCACGGTGGTTGCCCTCGCGTTGGGCGAGTTGCGTATGGCGCGCGAGCCGCACTACCGCAAGGTGATCAACGCGACGGGCGTGATCCTGCACACGGGGCTGGGGCGCGCGGTTCTGCCGCCGGCCGCGCTGCGGCACATTGTCGAGGACCTGTCGGGTTATTCGCTGCTGCAGATGGACGTCACGACGGGCCGGCGTGGATCGCGGGACACGCGGATCCAGTGGCTGTTGCGGCAGTTGACGGGCGCGGAGGCGGCGACGGTCGTGAACAACAATGCGGCGGCCACGTCGTTGGTGTTGCACACGATCGGGCGCGGGCGGGAGGTCATCGTTTCGCGCGGGCAGCTTGTCGAGATCGGCGGCTCCTTCCGGCTGCCCGAGGTGATGGAGGTCAGCGGTGCGAAGCTGGTGGAAGTTGGGACGACGAACAAGACGCACGCGCGGGACTACGAGCGGGCCATCACCGAGAACACGGCGGCGATCATGCGGGTGCATCCGAGCAATTACAAGATATCCGGATTCACCAGCGAGGTGCCGCTCAGCACGCTCATCGACATCGCCCACGCGCGCGGAGTGCTGGTCTATGACGACCTGGGTGCCGGCGCGATCGTCGACGTCGCTCAGTTCGGCTTCGCGCCGGAGCCGACGCTGCGGGACTCGGTCAGCGCCGGCGCGGATCTCATCAGCTGCAGCGCGGACAAGCTAATTGGCGGGCCGCAGGGCGGCATCATTCTCGGGCGGGCGGAGTGCGTGCAAGCCGTGCGAAAGAACCCCATGGCGCGGATCGTGCGGCCGGGCAAGTTGGCGCTCGCGGCGCTGGAGGCGACGCTTCCCCTGCTGCTGGACGAGAAACGGGCGATCGCCGAGATCCCGACCCTGCGCATGCTTGCCCGCGGCTTGCGCGAGATCGCCGAGCAAGCCGAGCGGATCGCCGCCGCGTTGTGCGAGCGGCGCGTGCCGGCCGCCGTCTCGACGGCAAAAGGGTATTCCCAGATGGGCAGCGGCTCGCTCCCCACGCAGAACCTCCCGACGCGCCTCGTCGTCATCGAGCCGGAGCGGGAGCCGGCGGGCGCGCTCGCCCGCCGCTTGCGCGAATACAGGCCCGCCATCTTCACACGCACGCAGAAAGAACGCGTGCTCGTCGACCCGCGGACGGTGCTGGACGGCGAGGAGCCCGTCCTGATCGATGCGCTGGTCGGCGTGCTCGCCGCTCAAGGATAACCGCCACATGCCAGTCCCGCAAATCAACATCACGCTTGGAACGGCCGGGCACATCGATCACGGCAAGACGGCCCTGGTCAAGTTGCTCACCGGCTGCGAAACCGATCGGCTCAAGGCCGAAAAGGAACGCGGCATCTCGATCGACTTGGGGTTCGCGCCGTGCCGGATCGCCGGTTTCGAGGTCGGCATCGTGGACGTGCCGGGCCACGAGAATTTCGTCCGGACGATGGTGGCCGGCGCCAGCGGGATGGACGCCGTCATGCTGGTGGTGGCCGCCGACGACGGCGTGATGCCGCAAACGCGCGAACATATGGAGATCCTCACGCTGCTCGGCATCCGCCACGGGTTCGTGGCACTCACGAAAATCGATCGCGTGGACGCCCAGCACCGGGAGATGGTGCAGGAAGACACGCGGCGGTTCCTGCGGGGCACGTTCCTGGAGAACAGTCCGATCTGCCCGATCTCCAGCATTACGGGCGAAGGGTTCGACGAATACTTCGACGCGCTGGCCGATCTGATCTCCCACCTGGACCCGAAACCGCTCGACGGCGTCTTTCGCCTGCCCGTGGACCGCGCGTTCTCGGCGCGCGGCTACGGCACCGTCGTGGCCGGCATCCCCGTCTCCGGATCGGCACGCATCGATGAGGAACTGGTGCTGCTACCGGAGGGCCTGCTGAGCACGATTCGGCAGATCGAGGTCTATGGCCAGTCGAGCGACGTCGTCAAGGCGGGACAGTGTGCTGCCGTCAATGTCCGTCACTGGGATGCCAAGAAGATCCGCCGCGGGCACGTCGTCACGCTGCCCGGCTACTTCACGCCACAGCAGTGGTTTGTCACGCGGCTGACCCTGCTCTCGGACGAGCAGATTGCCGTGAAGAACGGCATGCAGTTGAAACTGCACACGGGTACTTCGGACGTCGCCGCGACCGTCTTCCTGCTGGAAGGCGACCGCATGGCGTCCGGCGAGGAAAAACTTGCTCAGTTCCGCACGAACGCCCCGCTGGTCGCTGGGCCCGGCGATCGGTTCATCATCCGCTCGCTGTCGCCCGTCCGCACGATCGGCGGCGGCGTGATCATCGAAGGCGTCGAGCACAAACTGAAAAGGAACCGCCCGGGGCTGGTCGAGGATCTGCGGCGGCGCGATCGCGCGATGGCCGACACGCGATGCTTCATCGAATGCGCGGTGAGACACGCCGAATTGAAGGCGGCCAGCGAGGCGGACCTGGCTGCGCGCACGAAGACAAGACCGGAGAAGCTGCGCGCGATTCTCGCCGAACTGGTCGCGGCGGGGAAAGTGCTCGCCCTCTCGCCAAGCCTGTTCATGCATCCCGATTCCGAAGCCGAGACGACTCGCCACGTGCTCGACGTGATCAACGGCTTCCATCGCGAGACGCCCGCCAGTCTCGGGATCGACCTGGAAGAGCTGCGGCAGCGCTGCGGGATCGACCGCATCGTGCTCGACGGACTCCTCGCACGCATGAAGACCGACGGTCGATTGCGGGATCACGGTGGACGCTGGGCCGCGCCCGACCATACGGCCGCGTTCCAAGGCGAGGATGCGGGGCACGCTGAGATGATCGAAGAGCTGTTTCGCAATGCGGCATTCCAGCCGCCGAGCACCCAGGACGTTTGCGACCGGGTCGGAATCCAGCCGGCAAAGGCCGAGAAGATCCTCAAGACGCTGCGCGAACACAAACGGCTCGTCCGCGTGGAAGGCGCCATTCACTTCCACCAGGAAGCAGTGGACGAAGCGCAGCGACGGATGGTGGAACATATCCGCCGCGAAGGCCGACTCGAAAGCGTCCAGTTCAAATACCTGCTCGATACGTCCCGCAAATTCGCCATCCCGCTGCTCGACTACTTCGACCGCGTCGGCGTCCTGCGACGCGAAGGCAACACGCGGTTCCTCAAGCAGTGACGCGCGTGCCACTGGCTGAGCGAGCCGTGTGCGTCCCACCATCACGAAAAGGTCGAGCGGCGAGCGGAGCCAGTGCGTCGCGGGATGTGGCTCGTCGAACGCCGCAGCAGGACGTCAGTTGATGGACGGACAGCGGTACTCGGCTACTCGTGGGCTCGACCTGGATTCTGTTCGCCATTTGGGTCGAACTCGATGTTCTTGAGCTCCTCGTACTTCTTTACGGCAAAGACAAACACGAACGCTGAAAACCGAACGCTGAACGCTGAACGTCGAACGCTGAACGCTGAACGCTGAACGCTTGGCGAAGGGGACGTTCGGCCACTCTGCGCCGCCTGGATCCGTGGGCGGACGACGTGCGGCCATTGGATCGGCCTCGGTGTTCGGCAGGGCGTGCGCAGTCTGGCAGCGGTCGGTTGAGCACGGTAGAATGATGCTCACCGGATGTGGTCCAAAGCAGGGGAATCGCTGACATGAAACGCTCAATAGACGCCATCCACGAGAACGGAACGTTTCGGCCCATTCATGGCGAACGACTAACGATCGCGGACGGAAAGCGTGTCCGAATCACCATCGATGAGGAAGGCGATCCCGAGGCCCTGCGGCTTGCGGTGTCCGTCTACGACGGGCTGTCCGACAGTGAGATTGCGGAAATCGAGGGGATCGCTCTCGATCGCCGCAGCTTTTTCGGGCATCGGAGCGATGGCTGATGGAACCGAAGACGCTCCTGGACACGGACGTTCTTTCAGGGTTGATGCGAAAGAGCCCGCCGGCAATACGCCGGGCTCGCTCGTATTTGGCCGACCATCATCATTTTA
>Ga0194125_10009175_pt1 | contig 13776 bp, 15 predicted proteins | sample TA2KigC250mmetaG_FD_148626 | JGI IMG/M metagenome (GOLD analysis project Ga0194125, IMG submission 148626) | Freshwater microbial communities from Lake Tanganyika, Tanzania - TA2015034 Kigoma Deep Cast 250m | ecosystem: Environmental > Aquatic > Freshwater > Lake | place: Tanzania: Lake... | reverse complement strand
AAGCTCTTAATGGTTCTCGCTATCTCTACCGGCGTCGCTAAGGCTTTAGCACCCTTTATTGAAAACGACAAATTGGTAAGTGTCATTTCCGCCGCCGGCGAGTTTCAAGCAAAACCGGGCAGGATGTTCATGTGGTCGGTGGCTTACCAGAACGTCTTCGCCGCAGGTCTGGACTGGATGGTAAAAGACTGGAAAGAAAAGGGGAAGCCAGGAATGCCTACAGTCGGCTATATGTCCTGGGACAGCGCCTACGGAATGGAATTCTTGATGGGCGGTAAAGAGTATGCTGCCAAAATAGGCGTGAATCTGCTCCCGCCTGAGCTGTTCCCCACAGGAGCGCCAAAGCACGATGTCTATCTGATGAGGCTGGCACAAAATGGGGCTAATTATATTTGGGCCGGTGGCATTGACCCAACACCCAGCAGTGTCATCCGCGACGCCCACGCTCTTGGTTTAACCAAAAATATTCAGATGATGAGTGACTTCTACGGCCCTCACGAGAATATTGGCATTAAACTTCATCCCGAGGCTGTAGAAGGCACAATCCTCATCTCCCACAGCTACATGGGAGACGACGTTAAAGCTAACCCCAGAAGTCAGCTCTGGACAAAATATCAGGGTAGGCCAATTGAGGAGATGGATGATAGCTATGTGGCAGCCCAAGCTTGGATAATAGACCCATTCCTGGAAGCAGTTAGGAGAGCGTCAAGAGAAGTTGGCTATGAGAAGCTAAATGGGGATGCAATGTTCAAGGCTTACAAAAGCCTTACCGGCTGGATTCCAGAAAATTCAACCTCTCCTTTCCCCTGCTCCTACAGCGAGACTTCAAGGCAGAACTATGACCACATCTTTATCTACAAGGTCGTCAACAGGAAGTTAGTTCGCATTACCCCTGAGCCGGTAAAAGTGCCTGACGCCGTAAGCCTCCACAAGTGGTAACCCCGCGCCAGCAATAGGACAAATTGCATCCATTAGCTCGTCAGAGATGCTCGGGCGAGTTGCTGGTCAAAAGTAACCAGGGGCATGCCAAGCTTCCTCGCCAGGTAGAGGTAGCAGGCATCATAAGTAGTAAGCTCGGCATCCAGGGCGAGACGTAGCACTGCCAGATGGTCAACTTCGCTCCAATAAATCGGCACCGCGAACACCATCTGAAGAGCCTCCTCCACGACCTCCGACTTCTCAGGATAGGCTATCGCTTTCCTCCTGGCAATGCTGGTCAGTTCATAAGCTAAAAGAAGAGGTGCGTGCAACTCGGAATCCTGAAGGATTGCCATAGCCTCCGAAGCCCGAGTCTCTCGAAAGCACCAAGCCGCCACAATAGAGGCATCCACAACTTTAGCGGACATCGCGTAATTCCCTGAGCCAGGATGTGGATTCGTCTCGGGTTTCAAAGCGTAGCTCTCTGAGGCGTGCCTCTGCCTGGTCTACTGAGAGCCTGGCAGGGCCAACAGCTTCCTCAAGGATGACCATCAATTCGCCTTGCAACGACCGATGGTGGCGCTTAGCCCTTTTACGAAGTTTTTCCACTATATCATCAGGCACATTCTTCAATGATACATTGATAGGCATCAAAATTACTCCATATTTGCTCCACTTTTGCACCATTATAATATCATTGTAGCTCCAAAGTCAACCAAGAGAGCAGAAAGGGCTTTTGATAAAACGCACACAGGCCTGTGTGTGGCGCTTAGCCCTTTTACGAAGTTTTTCCACTATATCATCAGGCACATTCTTCAATGATACATTGATAGGCATCAAAATTACTCCATATTTGCTCCACTTTTACACCATTATAATATCATTATAGCTCCAAAGTCAACCAAGAGAGCAGAAAGGGCTTTTGGTAAAACGCACACAGGCCTGTGTTTGATTACGCTGTAGGCAGGTGGTCCTCAAAAAGCTGTTGGATGTATTTTGGTGGAGATAGGGGGATTCGAACCCCCGACCTCCGCGATGCGAACGCGGCGCTCTCCCAATTGAGCTATATCCCCGTAGCCCTGCAATACTAACAAAGCCCCCGAAAACCTGTCAAGCAACCGCTTACCCATACTACATCGTACCAACGCATCTGGCCTGCCATGATTCCCTCGTTCTGACCATCTTCGCAATAGAGATGACCAACAGGAAATCTTAAATTCTAAGCACCAAATCCTAAACAATATCAAAATTCAAATGCTCCAAGTTCCAAATTGCCAAGACGTACAGCGTTTCAGACATTTGTTTTTGGTGCTTTGAATTTGTTTAGTGTTTAGACATTCGGATTTAGGATTTGATACGGGGGCTTGCTTCGTCCTTCAACGGAAGGACTTACAATGGCATTTTGAGACGCTAATCTCAGTCTGCACTAGCAGAAACAACACTACTTACCGCGGCACCCTGTTCCTGAGGATATACTGCCCTATCGGATATATGGTCACTTCTGCATCTACAGCATTCGCCTGCACCAGATGCCCACCATGACTACCATCGCCTGTCATGCCATGTAGATGGACCGGATGCCCATCTATCGAGATAATTTCTTGGTCATTTTCTGTCAAAGCATAGAAGCCAACAAACCCCCACTCGCGTTCATCGTCAACCGTTACAACTACCCCCTTCACCTTCTCATCAACATTGACGGGCAACCTATCGGCTATACTCAATTTAACGCCACTAAACCTCCCCTTTACCCTGACCGCTGCCAGCGGCACGCCCAGTTCTTTTGCCTTGCCTTCCACATACGCATGCAAGTCCCCATATACACCATCGAAAGTACTACCGGCCACCCTATCTACTCTAACCACAGCGCAAAAAGGCAGCTTCTCCTCTGACCAGTCAAGCTCCACTATCCACCCCTGATTTGTAGGGTCGGCCCAATAGCAGTTCCCTGACGAAAAGATAAGCTCTCCACAATGCTCCCTTGCTGTGGTGCCCAGTCCAATGATTTCCTTGCCCTCATATTTGCTCCCCAATTCCGCCAGTAAGACAGTATCACCAAGATCTCCAATCAATAACTCATCTACCCGATTGAAGATGGCGATGTACTCCTTCTCACCAGAAGATAAGCCGGTGCTTATACCCACCTGCAGCCAGCACCCTGCAGACAACAAAAGGAGAAGACAGACAAATAGACCAACGATAGCAGCACGTATCCTAGCCATGAAGAACATCTCCTTTGTACCAGTACATTATGTCAAAGAGCAGGAATCACCAACCAATGGTACTACCCAATGACTTCTTGCGTCAACGAATAACAGCCACCGCACAACGACAGTTTGACACCCACATATAACTCCGACTAGACTTGTAGGCTAACGAGCGTTGCCATCAGTTACATCGTCATGGATATCCTGCAACAAATGAAGCAATTCCTGGAGCCGCAATCCGTAGCTCTCGTTGGCCTCACCCGCAGCACCGGTGAAGATTCTTTCAATGTCATGGAGAACCTGCTCAGCTATGGCTACCAGGGCAAGATGTTCCCCATAAATCCCTCCACCTCGGAAATTCTGGGCATCAAAACCTACCCCAGCGTCGCTGAGATTCCAGAACCCGCCGACCTCGCCATCATCGCCACGCCCCGCAACCTGGTGCCCCACCTTCTCCATGAATGTAGCCAGAAAGGCATCAGGTCAGCCGTAGTCTTTGCTCAGGGATTCGCTGACGCCATAGACGATGAAGGGAAACAGCTTCACCGGCAAATGCTGGATGTCATCAAGAATAACGGTATCAGGGTTGTCGGCCCCAATACTTTCGGCACCGCCAATGCCTTCATCAACTTTAGCTCATCTTTCTTTAGGCAAAAACTTAAGAAATGGCCCATCGGCATCATCTGCCAGAGCGGCATGTTTTACATAGGTTTCCCGGAACTGGCCATGACCGGCAAGGGCATTGACCTGGGTAACGCCTGCGACATCAGCTTCGTCGAAGGCCTGCAATACTTCGAGGACGACCCCCAAACCAGGGTCGTAGTTCTGCACATCGAGGGCATGAAAGACCCCACCAGCTTTACCAACGTAGCCCAAAAAGTAGCCAGGAAGAAACCACTAATAGCCCTAAAAACCGGCAGAAACGAGCAGGCGGCCAGGGCAGCCGAGTCCCACACCGGCTCACTCACCGGAAAAGATGAGCTCTGGAACACAGCCTTAAATCAGGCAGGGGTAATCCGTGTCAACGACTTGCAGGAGCTAGTAGACATCACCCGCGCATTCGCTGTTTTGCCCCCATTGCAGAACCCAAACGTAGCTGTAGCCAGCCTGAGCGGTGCGCTTGGCATCATGACGCTGGATGCTTGCCGCCATACCAATCTCAAAATGGGCAGACTATCGCCGCAAACTCAGAAAGGTATCGAGGCTATCTCACCACCCTGGCTCAAAATCGGCAACCCCCTGGATATTTGGCCAGTAATGATGTCATCGCCAAACGTATTCACACCGCTGGTGAATGGCCTGAACACACTGCTGTCCGACACACAACTGGGCGCTGTCATCTTCATAGGCGCCGCCTTTGATGAAAAATGGGCTACAGGGCTACCACAATTCCTGACCGACCTCGCAGCCCGCCACCCAGACAAGCCTTTCGCCTGCTGCATCTATGGACCAAATGGCGACGATGCCATAAAGGGGCTACAAGAGGCTGGCAAAATTGCAGCCTATCCCACGCCGGAGCGTGCTCTCAAGGCACTGGACAAAGTTTACCAATATTCGCAGCTAAGAAGTAGACTCTAAAATCACCCGCGCATCCACCGCCATCGCCCCATCTTTGTAGGCAAATACAGGATTAAGGTCTAGTTCTTTTATCTTCTTTTATCCCAGGTGTCTTCTCCACAAACTCGGAGACTTTCAAGATCAGTCCCTCCAGATAAGGAATGTCCGCTGGCTCCTGCCCTCGATAGCCTTCCAGCAGGGGATAGCCCTTTATCTCCCTTATCATCTCCTTAGCATCCCTTTTGGCTAGCGGGACTATCTTAAAGGAGACATCTTTGAGCACCTCAACCAGTATGCCCCCCAGGCCAAACATCAGCACCGGGCCGAATTGCGGGTCTTTGGTCATGCCGATAATGACCTCCACACCAGGCCGAACCATCTTCTGTACCGAGACACCAAGAATCTTCGCCTTGCGCTGGTGCTTCTTCACCGCCGCCAATATCTCGCTATAGGCTTTACCCACCTGGGCAGCATTCTTCAGCCCCAGCTTCACACCTCCGATGTCACTCTTATGCGTGACATCAGGCGATATTATCTTCAATGCCACAGGAAACCCGATTTTTTTGCTCAGCGCCATGGCTTCCGCTTTGGTTTTGGCCAGCTTGGCTTCGACCACCGGAATCCCGGCTTCTTTCAGAAGCTCCTTGGATTCGATTTCTGTCAGCAACGTCCTTTTTTCTTTTCTAGCCTGGCTGAATATCTTGTCTTTGCTCATCAATTTGCCCCCTTACAGATGTCAAACGCATAAACGCCGTCTATTGTAACCAATTCACTACCCCGTTGTGAAGTGTCACCATGAAGTCATTGGCGGCTGCAACATGCTATCATATAGAGAGAACATGTCACAATCTCCGAAACTGAAAATCCTGGGAATAGCCGGCAGCCCGCGAAAAGACGGCAACACCGACCTGCTGCTCCGCCAGATGATGGCCGGCGCTTCAAACAAACAAACTCAGACCAAGACAGTCATCCTGCGAGAGTTGAGCATAGCCCCCTGCCGTCACTGTGACGGCTGCCTCAAGACTGGCAAATGCGTGCAGCAAGACGATATGCAATGGCTGCACACTGACTTGCGAGAGGCTGACCACATCATCCTGGCTTCGCCCATCTTCTTCATGGGAGTCACCGCCCAGACCAAGGCCATGATAGACCGCTGCCAGGCACTATGGGTCATCAAACACGTGCTCAAATTGCCGGTATCCGTCCCGCCAGGCAAAAACCGCCGAGGCATTTTCGTCTCGGTAGGCGGCACCAACCTTAAGAATCTCTTCGAACCGTCCATGTCCACAGTCAAAGCCTGGTTCAGCACACTTGAGGTTGATTTTGCCGGCGAACTGACCTTCCCCGGTGTCGATGAAAAAGGCGCCATCACCCATCACCCCACTGCCCTCCAGGACGCCTTCACACTGGGACAAGAGCTAGTGCCAGGCAACGAGTAACATTTTACAAAACCCTTTATTGCCCTTCAGTGATTATGCTAAAATGTCTCGGTTTTTGATATAGCACTGCCCACTGATCAGTAAAGGAGAAACCACACATGCCCAGTAAAAGTAAGTCTGAATGGCAAGAAACTGTGCTCGACCCTGCCGTAAAGCGCTTCCCCGAAAGACAGGAGAAATTCGAAACCAGCTCGGGAATTGAACTCCTGCCAACCTATTGCCCCGAGGACTTGAATGACTTCGACTACGCCGCTTCCCTGGGCTACCCCGGCGAGTACCCCTTCACTCGCGGCATCCAGCCTAACATGTACCGCGGCAGGCTATGGACCATGCGCCAGTATGCCGGCTTCGGCACAGCAGAGGAATCAAACAAACGCTACCGCTACCTGCTGGAACAGGGCCAGACCGGCCTGAGCATCGCCTTCCAGCTACCCACCCAGATCGGCTATGAATCCAGCCATCCCCTGGCCAAGGGGGAAGTAGGCAAGGTAGGAGTAGCCATAGACACACTGGAAGACATGGAGGTCCTGTTCGATGGCATCCCGCTAGACAAAGTCAGCACCTCTATGACCATCAACTCCACAGCTCCCATCCTGCTTAGCATGTACATCGCACTGGCCAAGAAGCAAGGTGTCAGCGCCGATAAACTGGATGGCACCATACAGAATGACGTCCTGAAGGAGTACATAGCACGTGGTACTCATATCTTCCCCCCACGCCCCTCGATGCGCCTCACCACCGATATCTTCGCCTACTGCAGCCAGCACGTACCCCGCTGGAACACCATCAGCATCAGCGGCTACCACATCCGTGAAGCCGGCTCCACGGCTGCTCAGGAGATTGCTTTCACCCTGGCTGACGGCATTGCCTACGTCCAGGCAGCTATCGACGCCGGACTTGACGTCGACAAGTTCGCCGGCAGACTTTCCTTCTTCTTCAACGCCCACAACAACCTGTTCGAGGAAGTAGCCAAGTTCAGGGCAGCGCGCCGACTATGGGCCAAGATTATGAGCCAGCGCTTCAAAGCTAAAGACCCGCGTTCTATGATGTTACGCTTCCACACTCAAACTGCCGGCTGCACACTCACTGCCTTGCAACCCTACAACAACATCATCAGGGTAACCATACAGGCACTGGCAGCTACACTGGGCGGGACACAATCCCTCCATACCAACTCCTTTGATGAAGCCTTCGCCACACCAACACAGGAAGCGGTCACTATCGCCCTGCGCACCCAACAGGTGCTAGCTTACGAAAATGGCATCGGCGATGTAGTTGACGCACTGGGCGGCTCCTACTACATCGAATCTCTCACCGACTCGCTGGAAAAAAAGGCGACCGAATATATCGAGAAGATAGATAAGCTTGGCGGAGCTGTAGCTGCCATCGAGCAGGGCTTCCAGCAAAAGGAAATCCAGGAGAGCTCTTACCAGTACCAAAAGAATATCGAGGAAAGCAAGAGCACGGTGGTCGGAGTGAACAAGTTCATCTCGCCATCGCCCAAGATACCAAACCTGCTACGTGTTGACCCCGAGCTGGAGAAAAAGCAAATCGAACGGTTAGCCGAAGTGAAAAAGAAAAGAGACAATACACGGGTCGCCAAAGCCCTCAAGAACCTGGAGGATGTGGCCAGAAGCACGGATAATACCATGCCCGTATTTGTAGAGTGCGCCGAGGCTTATGCCAGCATTGGTGAAATCTGCGATGTGCTGCGCAAGGTATTCGGCACCCAAAAAGAATTTCTGGTATTCTAATGAGGAGGAACACATGATTAAGAAAGTTGACCATATCGCCATAGTAGTCAAGAATTTGGACGAGGCTCTAAAACTCTACGACGACCTCTTCGGCGTCAAGCCAACCAAAATTGAAACCATACCCCATCAGGGCGTTAAGGCAGCCCTTCTGCCTATGAAGGAAGGCGGAGAAATCGAGCTTTTAGAACCAATCGACCCGCAGAGCGGCGTGGCCAAGTTCCTGGAAAACAAGGGGGAAGGCATCCACCATATCTGCCTGGAAGTGGAGGACGTGGATAAAGAGCTATCCAAGCTGGGCGAAAAGGGCGCCAGCCTGATAGACAAGCAAGGCCGACCTGGCCTTGCCGGCAAGGTGGGCTTCATACACCCCAAATCAACCAAGGGCGTGCTCTTCGAGCTAGCGCAAAAGGTGTAGCAGATACCAGTATCGTAATTAGGCAAGGAGTAAGTCCATGGCAAAAGAACAGACAATTAGAGTACTTGTGGCAAAACCAGGCCTTGACGGCCATGACCGAGGAGCCAAGGTTGTCGCCAGGGCTTTGCGCGATGCCGGCATGGAGGTCATTTATACTGGAATCCGCCAGACACCAGAGATGATTGTGGAAGCAGCAGTCCAGGAAGATGTGAACGTCGTCGGGCTGAGCATCCTCTCCGGAGCCCACATGGAGCTATTCCCACCCATCGTGGACGGATTAAAAAAGAAGGGCCTGGCCGAGGTGCTGGTGGTAGCCGGAGGCATCATACCCGATGAAGATATACCTGCACTGAAAAAACTCGGCGTCAAGGCTGTCTTTGGCCCAGGCACACCAACGAAGAACATCGCCGAGTTCATCAGAAAGGAAACCAGCAACAACTAGGCCCAGCGCCTAACTTCTGGCTGCACCGATAATCTCTTTAAGGCTGCTACAGCTTCCCTCTTCCAGGAACTGCTCGATGCCATGCAGTACCTTCAGCGCAGCCTGCGGGTCCGTTAGATTGGCTGTGCCCACCTGCACTGCACTAGCACCAGCCATGAGAAACTCCACCGCATCCCCCCCACACATTATGCCGCCACATCCAATAATAGGGATATCCACCACCCCTGCTACCTTGTAAACCACGTAAAGCGCAACTGGCTTGATAGCTGGCCCTGACAACCCACCCATGATATTGCCCAGGGCAGGTTGGCAATTATCTATATCCACCGCCATCCCCCGAACCGTATTAATCAAACACAATGCATCAGCCCCAGCATCAGCCACTGCCTTAGCTATCACGCCAATATCAGTCACGTTAGGACTGAGTTTCACAACAACTGGCAAATGCGTAGCCTCTTTCACCGCCGCCGTAACCTCGGCTGCTGCCTTAGGGTCTGTGCCAAACTCCATTCCGCCGCAAGCCACGTTAGGACAACTTACATTCACCTCGATGCCACTGATTCCTGCCACCCCTTCCAGCCTGGCAGCCACTTGGGCATACTCATCTTTGGTTTCACCAGCAATATTGACAATGACCGGCACCTGCCACTTAGCCCAGAGTGGAGCCTTTTCTTTCACCACAGCTTCAACACCGATATTCTGCAAACCTACCGAGTTAAGTAGTCCAGAAGCTGTTTCAAAAAGGCGTGGCTGAGGATTGCCCTCTCTGGGCTTGAGTGTCGTCCCCTTGCAGACAATCCCCCCCAGTTTCTGAATATCCACCAGACCTTCGTATTCAGTGCCATAACCAAAAGTGCCCGATGCTGTCATCACCGGGTTGGACAACCGCAAGCCCCGTGGATTTCTGGGGGCCAGTTGCACGTTGAGGTCTAGCATTTCTAAATCTTCACCGCAGGGCGCAGCTTGCGCACCGATTCTACCTTGCCCACCATGTTCGCTAGCTTATCTCTTCTTTCGTCTATCTTAATGGTTGTCACCACCCGCTGAACCCCCATGCCAAATGGCGCTTCATGCATCTTTCTCACCACATCAAGAATTATGTCAAGCGACCCTTCCAGCACTGTCCCCATCGGGGTCAGTTGATAAGAAACGTCTTTACGCCGTGTCAGAACATCGAGGCAAGCAGCAACATAGCGGCTAAGGCCGGCATCACCGGTACCCACCGGAACTACTGATAACTCAGCAATAACCTTCCCTTTCATTCACATCACCTCTCACTCTGTATTTCCACTCCTATAGTATAACCAAGCCAAACGCCTAATGATAGCCCCCAACTGCTTTCCGTCTTTGCGAGCGAAGCGCGGCAATCTCTCCCTTACCCATCATGTAGCACGAGCCCCGATGCATCCCATTTTCTGGTAGCACGAGCCCCGATGCAACCCCATTTTCTGTCATCGCGAGCCCCGATGCAATCGGGACGTGGCGATCTCCCCTTGGCAGATGTCATCGCCGAAATATGTTAAAATTCAGCCCACAAACCAAAGGAATCTCAGATGGCCTATCTCATCCGCCGCATGGAGGACAAAGACATACCCCAGGTCCTGCAGCTTGACCACGAGGCTTACCCTACCCAATGGCCACGGCCGACCTACAGCGGCATCAAGCACGAGCTGCGCAACCGACTGGCTCGTTACATCGTCGCCGTCAAGCAAGCAGAACCCCAGCCTGCACTCATGAAAAACAACAATAACAGTGGCCTTCAGCAAGCCCTTTCCTACGTCAAGCACCTCTTCGACCACGACCGTTTCTTTGGCCCAGAACAACCACGGCCCAACAGCGAATACATCATTGGTATGGCCGGCTTCTGGATTATGGTGGACGAAGCACATATCACCACCATCGCCACCAGGGAGGTTTACCGCCGACAGGGAATCGGCGAATGGCTACTCATTGCGGTCATAGAGACAGCACTTGAACTGAAGGCCAACGTGATTACACTGGAAGTGCGTGCCTCTAACAAGCCAGCCCAGGAGCTTTACCAGAAATACGCCTTTAAGCATGTGGGGCTGCGTCGTCGCTACTACACTGATAACGGCGAAGATGCCCTTATCATGACTACAGATACCCTGACCTCTGATACCTTCAAATCATACTTCGAAAAACTAAAGGAAGCCCACCGCAAAAGATGGACTGACCTTTATACAGCGATGCCTGGTACTACTGCTGCAATGCCCCAAGGAGGAAGACCGTGAGCGAAATGAAAAGCGCCTGGGAAAAGGCTCTGGAGAAGACTGAAAAGCTGGGAAAGCTCACCGAGGACGAGCTTAGGCGACTAGAATATTTGCCAATCGGCAATAAGCTCGCCGCCAAGTACCTGGAGCTGGAACATCCCAATAACGAATTAAACTCCGAACTAACAAAGCACAAGGGCACTGGAGCCAGGAAATACATCGTCGAAGGAGCACAGGAAACTTTCCTGCGGAATATCAACTTGCCACATCACGATAGAGACAAACAGGTGGCTAAGAAGGCCATGTCCGGATTAAAGCTGTTGAAGGAGAACAAGAACCAGCTCGATGCCGTTTTTGAGCGCATCGAGAACCTGTTCAACTACTATGAACAGGCTCGCCAGCAGACCTTCACGCAGTTTAAGCAGAGCTTCGAAGATAAGGTGAGACGCGCTACCCCCGCCCTACAGCAACAGATGAAGAACGCCGCCGCATTAGAAGCAGGACTGCAACAACAGTTCCAGGAAGAATGGCAACGGGTAAGCAGCCAACTAGATTCCCAATATCAAAAAGCCCTGGAAGAACATAAAGAACAAATCCTTAAAACAGCCTAACCTCAACATGTTTGACATTCGCAATCTGAGCAAGGTCTACATCATGGGCGACGTGCCTGTCAAAGCTCTCGACGACGTGTCCTTCACCATAGACACGGGCGATATGGCCTGCATCATGGGCAAGAGTGGCTCAGGCAAGTCCACACTCCTCCGTCAATTAGGTCTCCTGGACCAGCCCACTTCGGGGGAAATTTACCTCGATGGCCAGGAAGTCACCAAGCTCGCCGAGACTGCTAGGGCTACCTTGCGTCTCCAACACCTCGGCTACGTTTTTCAAGAATATGCCCTGCTTGCTGAGCTTACAGCGCATGAGAATGTCTACCTCCCCGGTATGATGTTGGGAGGGAAAGATACAGACTACAAGAGGAAGGGCAAAGAACTGCTCGACCTGGTAGGCCTGGGGCAACGAATACACCATTATCCACGCGAGCTATCAGGTGGTGAGCAACAGAGAGTAGCCATTGCCCGTGCTCTAATCAACAGTCCACGGGTCATCTTCGCCGATGAACCCTGCGCCAACCTGGACACTATATCCAGTAAGCGTGTTATGGAGACGCTCGTCAGCCTGAACCGCGATGTCAAAGTCACTGTTCTTTTTGTCTCTCACGACCCTGACGACAAAAAATACGCCCGCAATGTGCTCATCATGAGCGACGGCAAAATTGTGGATAGGGTGAGCAATCCCAATGTTTAAGTCGCTCAAAGTAGCCGCCTTCCTGGCGTTCAAGGCTATAACCAGGGGAAACCTCGGCATCACTCTGATGACCATCTTCATGCTAATGTTGGTAGCCATGAACCTCCTTTTCGTGCCCGGACTCATCAACGGAGCCATAGACAGCTCCAACCGCATACTAATTAAGACCTACTCGGCAGATATCATCGTCGAACCTGAAGGCGAAGACCAATTTATCACCAACGTAGACAGCCTGATGAAAGCTATCGAGTCCATGGACGGAGTTGCCGCCGTGACTGCCCGTAATACTATCAACGCCAAGATCACCTTCGAAGGCAAGCAAACCACCTGTACTATCGTCGGTATTGACCCCAAACGTGACGAGGAGGTCTTCGAAATATCCCAGAACATCATAGAAGGCACTTACCTCTCCCCCCGCGATCGCAACGAGATATTGCTAGGTGTCCAGGTCGCAGGCGCTGATATCAAGGGGCTGGAGCTATATAGCAGTTCACTGCAGCATGTCCACGCTGGCGACAAGGTAGTGGTATCCTACGCTAACGGCCCGGAAAAACAATACACCGTCAAAGGCATATTCCAGGTCCGCTTCATCCAAACCGACCTGCAGGCCTTCATCACCGACCTGGAATTCCAATCCATAATACCTGCATCGCGTAACCGTGCTAGCAGCATTCGCATAAAGCTCGAGCCGGACACTAACCCACAACCAGTTATTGACAGAATTGACAACCTGAGAGGCAACCTCGAATTCAAGACCTGGGAGGAGACCGCCGGCCTGATGAAAAGCATGACCGACAGTTTCTTCCTCATCAATCAAATACTGAGTATGGTCAACTTCCTGGTCGCCGGCATCACCGTCTTCATCGTGACTTACGTAGACGTAGTCAACCGCAAACGGCAAATTGGCATTCAGCGTGCCATCGGCATCAAGCCGCAATCCATCACCCTTTCGTACCTCATCCGTGCCCTGTTCTACGCGTTGACAGGGCTTGCCCTGGCCATAATAGTGTTCAAATACGTTATCATACCATTAGAAATGCGCCATCCTTTTACCTTCCCCTTCGGCGCTGCCTACCTCACCACCAAGTTCACCGTCACCGCACGCATGTCAGTAACACTGCTTATCGTAGCACTCATCGCCGCCTATATCCCCGTGTACCGCACCATGCGCACCCGCATCCTCGAAGCCATCTGGGGCTAGATTCTCCGCATCGCGATCTTCTTCCCTGTCATTGCGAGTCCCGATGCAATCGGGACGCGGCAATCTCTGCTTGCCACCCGTATCAGCCCAAACTCTTGACTTTACACCCGCTTTACACAACGATGAAACTGCGGCAACATTACAGTGCTATAATTGTTGAAGCTACTGGTAAAAACCACATGAAAAAGCAGCGCACAATCTTTGCCTTTGTGGCACTCCTGCTAACCCTGGTGCTCGCCTCAGCCTGCTCTGTGCCACGAACTCTAGCGCCAACAAATCAAGGACCAAGCCCCGAAAAACTTGGCAC
>Ga0194125_10009172_pt1 | contig 13778 bp, 14 predicted proteins | sample TA2KigC250mmetaG_FD_148626 | JGI IMG/M metagenome (GOLD analysis project Ga0194125, IMG submission 148626) | Freshwater microbial communities from Lake Tanganyika, Tanzania - TA2015034 Kigoma Deep Cast 250m | ecosystem: Environmental > Aquatic > Freshwater > Lake | place: Tanzania: Lake... | reverse complement strand
GGCTGAAGCAAGGTTGAAGACGGTATCAATGAGCAAGGTTGCCATCGTTAAGGTAGAAAACGATTTCTATGCCGCCCTCCAGCAGGCCCTGAGCGACATCGGCGAGAAGCCTGTGGCCAGAGGCGACCGCGTGCTCATAAAGCCAAACCTCTACGAGCCCCACGCCCCCGACAGCGGCGAGGTAACCAATCCCCGACTTGTTGAGGCGGTGGCCCGTTACTGTCTTGAGGCCGGCGCGGGGCGGGTGACTATCGGGGAGGGGCCGAGCTACTATCAGTCGCAGTCAAACTATAAGAAATGTTTCATTGAAGCCGGCATCAGCGAGGTCGCCGACCGCCTGGGCATAGAATGGGTGCTTTTTGACGAGCACGAATTCCGCACCTTCCGCAACTTCTCCAGGGCCACGCCCGATGAGTTCCGGGTGACGGAGTTTGCTTTCACCTGCGACAAGCTGATAAACGTGCCGGTGATGAAAACGCACTACCAGACTACGGTCACGCTGGCGATGAAGAACCTGAAGGGCTGCCTGAAACGGGAGGACAAGCCACGCTTTCACCAGCAGAAGGACCTGAGCCGGGCCATCGTCGAGCTGAATAAAATAGTCAGGCCGGCCCTGAATATCATTGACGCCACCGCCGAAAAACTGGGCAGCGTTGGCTATTCCATGGTACGTCAGCCTCTGGGCGCGCGACTGCTGCTGGCCAGCACCGACGCTGTCGCCGTGGACACGGTGGGCTGTGCCCTCATGGGCATCGACCCTGACACCGTGCCGACGGTAACCCTGGGCGCGGCGGCGGGGCTGGGGGAAAGCCGCCTGACCAGAATAGATATCATCGGCGAGGAACTGAAACGGCTGAAGTTCAAAGTCAAGCTGCCTCAGGAGCAGCTGAAGCGCAGTTTTCCGCAGCTAGAGATAAGCGGCAAGGACAGGGCATGCAGCGGCTGCTTCATCCCGCTGCTTTCCGAACTCCTCACGCTGAGCGAGCGCAGGGCAACCCTGAAAATGCCGCTGCGCCTCTGCCTCGGCGATGAGCCTGACCTCACGGGAGACAGGGCCTTTTTACTCATCGGCGACTGCGCCATCAACGCCACGGACGAAACCGCCAACTGTGTCGCCGGCTGCCCGCCGACACGGGAAGACATCCGCCAGCGTCTGACAGCCTTTTTTGATTGAGCCTGATAAAGGCCTTTTCAGACCAGGTCAGCTATTCAATTATCTCCACGCCCTGGCGGTGCTTGGTGATGTAGTTCCAGTCGTATTCCACACCCAGCCCGGGCCCCTGGGGCACCTGGACACAACCATTCTTGTCAATGGCATCCAGGCCATCTTTATAGTTCTTGAAGACGGGCGCCTGGGGTGCGAAAGGTGCCTTGGGATGGACCAGCGCCATCTCGTAGTAGTTCATATTCTGTATCGCCGCCATCAGGTGGCGTCTTTCCGGGCCGGCCGGGGCATGCATCTCTGTGTCCAGGCCAAAGCCTTCGGCGGCGTGGGCTATCTTCATCACGCCGGTGATGCCGCCGTCAATATCAGGGTCGCCGCGCACGAAGTCAGTGCCATCGGCCACGATGAAGTCAACATGCTGCTCCAGGCCGCGCACATGCTCCAGTTGCAGAATGGGCGTTTTCACCAGCTGCCTCAGCTTGCGGTGCGCAAAGGCCGAGATGCCGCCGTCCCGGAAGGGGTCCTCCCACCAGAAGAACTTCTCCTCGTCACAGGCCCAGCCCATCTTGAGGGCATCGCCAAAAGTCTTGGGAGCACAGTAGGGGTCGAGCATCAGGTCCATCTTGCCCCCGACCCGTTTGCCGACGGCGTGGACGGTATCCACAATCCGGCTGACCGGGCCATCCGCCCAGGGGTGTATTTTGAAGCCGGGATACCCCATTTCCAGACACTGCTCAGCGAAATCAGCAAAGGCCTCGGGGCTGTTCAGCCCTCCCGGGTGATTGTCGGCGGTATGCGTGCTGGCATAACAGGGAAGATTGATACGGTTGCCGCCCAGAAGCTCGTAAATGGGCGCCCCGTAAAACTTGCCGGCCAGGTCCCACAGGGCGATGTCCAGCTGGCTCAGGCCCAGGCGGGCACGCTGCCGCAGTTCCAGCTTGAGGTCATTGTAGATGCCTTCCCGGTCCAGGGCATTGCGGCCAATCAGTATCTGGCCGTACTCGGGGATGGCCTTCCAATCACTCGCTGCCCAGGAACCCACGTACTCTCCGGTGACCCCTTCATCGGTGATGATTTTCATGGCATGGGCCCCCAGGGTCATCGTGGCACCGGGTTCATAGGCAAAGAGGATATGCCCCGGCAGCATGGCCAGGTCCTTGACCTTATAGTTGAACCGGTGTATCTCTATTTTTTTGATCTTGGGCTTGTCTTTCAATTTGAACCTCCTTAATAAATTATTAAATTTTTATAAGCTTAGCAACCCTATCTCGCTTCTTTCACCAGCCGGTTGATGCGCTTCAGTGCCTCTTCAATATCTTCAGCGCTGACCATGCGGTTGGTAACCGCCCGCACGCTCCGGCCACCCCGGGAAAGGAATTTTACCCCCCGCTCCCCTATTTTCACCACAAAATCGCCAACCTTCTGCGGAAACTCAAAGTTCACGATATTCGTCTGTACCTTTTCCGGACTCACCGAGAAACCGGGTATCTGGGCCAGCCCGGCCGCAAAGCGCTTGGCGTTGGCATGGTCTTCCGCCAGACGGTCGACCATCTTTTCAATGGCCACGATGCCGGCGGCGGCGATAATCCCCGCCTGCCGCATGCCCCCACCCAGCATCTTGCGCCACTTTCTGGCCCTCTCCGCCGCCTCAACCGTCCCGCAGAAGAGCGAGCCCACGGGGGCGCTGAGCCCTTTGGAAAGGCAGAAACTGACCGTGTCAACAGGTGCCACCAGCTCCTCCGCGCGCACACCGAGCGCCACCGCGGCATTGAAGATGCGCGCCCCGTCAAGGTGGACCAGCAGGCCGCGCTTATGGGCGAGCCCGGAGATTTCCTCAGTATATTCCCCGGTCAATACCGCGCCGCCGCAGCGGTTATGGGTATTCTCCAGGCAGAGCAGGGTGGTCCTGGGGAAGTGGATGTTCTCCGGGCGTATCGTCTTCTCCACATCGGCGGGGGCAAGCCGGCCACCCTCATCATTGGGCACAGTGCGGATAATCACCCCGCCCAGCGTTGACGCCCCACCCACCTCATACCATAACATGTGGGCCTCGCTGCCGACGATTATTTCATCGCCGGGGCGGGTATTGGTCAGCACACCAAGCAGGTTGCTCATCGTGCCACTGGTGGTGAAAAGCGCCGACTCTTTGCCCATAACTCTGGCGGCCAGTTCCTCAAGGCGGTTTATGGTGGGGTCTTCCCGGTGGACATCGTCCCCGACCTCAGCCTCGTACATGGCGCGCCGCATCTCATCCGTCGGCAGGGTTATGGTATCGCTGCGCAGGTCAATAACTTTCATTCCGGCCACCTTTCCTGACATCTCGTTTTCCTCCTTATAATATCACAGTCAACGATATGCTGGTAACCGGGTGCTATTTGCCTATGGCGGTTATGTGCTTACCTCACCTCTGCCCCCTCTCCAAAATCTTTCCCCCTCTCAAACATACTGCTTATAGCTCATCACCGCGGTATCTGTTTGAGGGGGGGGACACAGGGGGTGAGTATCATGGGAGCAACTAAAAGCAAACAAAACCGGCACAGCCGCCGGCGTTGATTTTTGCCATCATATGTGCTTAAATGGGCTTTGGAAAGGAGCGGAGAGTGGAAGAGTTAATGTTGCAAGCAACGCACCGGCAGGTGCTGGGTAAAAAGACCAGGTTCTTACGCCGCCAGGGATTAACCCCGGCCCATCTTTACGGCCATGATGTCAAGTCAGTAGCACTGCAGTGCGATACTGATAAATTGAAGAACCTCGTGGCTCATGCCGGCAGGACCAGGCTGGTCACCCTTGAGGTTGATGATGAGAAAGCAAGGAGCGTCTTCGTCCGCGAAATTCAGCGCGATGCCATCAGCCAGGAGCTGCTGCACGTTGATTTCTATCAGGTGAAGCGGACCGAGAAAATCGCTTTTGACGTGCCGATTGTACTGGTGGGAGAAGCCCCGGCCATGAAATTCAAGGGGCGCATGATTATCCACGGCCTCAACAGCCTGAGCATTGAGTGCCTGCCCACCATTGTGCCGCCGCAGATAGAGGTTGACATCACCCATCTGGAAGATATTGAGCAGGCAATCCATGTTAAAGACATTGTCCTTGACCCGGAAATCACGGTGCATGAGGACCCGGAGCAGCTGGTGGTAAAGGTGAGTGAAGTGGCGGTGAAGGAAGAGGTCGAGGCAGCGCCGGTTGTTGAAGAGGCAGAAGCGGTGGCTGAGGAGGCAGCGGAGGTCAAGGCAGAAGCCCCTGCCGAGGAGGAGAAGCCGAAAGGGCCGGCGGAATAGAGTCAGCATCTGGCAGACGCTGTAGCAGCGCACCGGGGCACCTGGCGGTTAACAGGCAATGATTATTGACTTTCATACCCATATCTTTCCACCGCAGGTCAAGAAAAAACGCAGCCAGTATATCGACCGCGACCCCTGTTTTGCCCTGCTCTACGCCAAGAAAGAGGCCAAAATCGCCACTGCCGAGGAACTGATTGAGAGCATGGACAAGGCCGGCATTGACGTCTCGGTGGTGGTTAACCTCGGCTGGATGACCCACGAGCTCTGTGCGGAGACCAACGACTATATTCTGGAATCAATCGCCCGCTACCCCAAACGACTCATCGGTTTCTGCACGGTGCAGCCGCAGTCAGTGGAAGCCGCCATAGGTGAAATAGAGCGCTGTGTTGAAAGTGGTGCCAGAGGCATCGGTGAGCTTAGACCGGACATACAGCTGCTCGACCTGGAAGACGAATCCATCGTCTCTCCTTTAGTTGCAGTAATGAAGAAACACCGGCTTATACTCCTTACCCACGCCTCCGAGCCGGCGGGCCATGATTACCCCGGCAAGGGGATTATGACGCCAGACGTGCTTTACCCTTTCATCTCCGGCCATCCTGAGGTAACCATTGTCTGTGCTCACTGGGGAGGTGGTCTGCCCTTCTATGCGCTGATGCCTGAGGTGAAAAAGGCGCTGCATAACGTCTACTTTGATACGGCGGCATCACCGTTTCTCTACCAGCCCCGCATCTATTCCCTGGTCAGCGAGCTGGTCGGTGCGGACAAGATTCTCTTCGGCAGCGATTACCCGCTCATGCCACAGGCCCGCCTCATCCAGGAAATCAATTCGGCAGCGCTGGCCGAGGAAGAAAAGAACCTGATTCTGTCCGGCAATGCCCGGCGGCTGCTGAAGCTTTAGGCATGGAGCAGATACGTTCCTTTATTGCCATTGAACTGCCTGGAGAGATAAGGCAGGCGCTGGCCGAACTGCAGGCCAGGCTGCAAACCGGGAACCAGCCTTCCGTGAAATGGGTGGACCCCCACAGTATACACCTGACCCTGAAGTTTCTGGGCAGCATTGCCGCCAATAAGACCGGCGCTATCACCAGCGCCATGGAAGAAGCAGCGCGCGACATCACCCCTTTTTCACTAGAGGTAAAGGGGCTGGGTGTTTTCCCCAACTTCAAGCGGGTACGGGTGGTATGGATTGGAGTGGAGGGGGATATCCCTCAGTTGAGGCAACTGCAAGGGCGTCTTGAGTCCAGCCTGGTGCCGCTCGGCTTCGCCCGCGAAACGCGACCGTTCACTCCCCACCTGACTCTGGCCCGCGTCCGGGAAAAGGCGTCACCGATGGAACAGCAAAACTTCGGGCAGGCCATCGCCAGTACCAGCTTTGAGACCGCCCATCACTTCACCGTGGACCGGATAGACCTGATGCGCAGCCAGCTGACCACGGAGGGAGCTATCTACAGCCAGATAACAACCGTTGGCCTGAAGAAACCCTTGTCAAAAGGCCCGGATTAATTGTATACTTGAAAACAACTTCTGGATGGGAGGAGGACCTCATGGAACAGTTCAGTTTCCCTAAATGTCAAAAGTGTCAGACCGGTGACCTTGTGCCCCTTTCCGATTTCGGCAGTCAGGGGGCATCGATTCAGTATAAAGCCTGGGTTTGCACCAATCCTGAATGTGGCTTTAACCTGAAAATCAGGAATGGTGATGTCTATCTTAACGAGCCAATAATGAGTGGCGCGCTGCACAACAGTCGCGCCCGGTAACCCACCGAATCGCCGCAAAAACGCATGTATCAGGTGATACCGTGCTTCCTCAGTTAAAGAAACTCAGAGGCACAGCACTTGATTTACTCTTTCCCCGCTATTGCATCGGCTGCGGCCAAGAGGGCGCTTTTATCTGCCCTTCCTGCCGCCGGGCGCTGCCACGGATAACACCCCCCATATGCCCCAGGTGTGGCCGTCCCCAGCCCGGTGGTATGCTGTGTCCCGATTGTGCTGGCTGGCTGGCAGCGATTGACGGCATCCGCTCCCCGTTCCGCTTTGAAGGCGCCATGCGCGAGGCGATTCATCAGTTAAAATACCAGAACCTGAGGGCTCTGGCCGTGCCTCTGGCCGAGATGCTGCAGGAGTACCTCAATAGCAGCCCGCTGGACGTGGATGTCCTGGTGCCGGTACCCCTGCACCGGAAACGATTGAGAGAGCGCGGCTATAACCAGGCCGGGCTGCTGGCCAAGGAGCTGGGCAGGTTAATAAATATGCCGGTAATTGATGATGTTCTGGTGCGCCGACGGCATACACTACCGCAGGCGCGGACTGCGACCGTGGCCGAACGCAAACTTAATATGGCTGAGTCTTTCGCCTGCCGTGACCACAGGCTCCGGGAAAGACACGTGCTGCTGCTTGACGATGTGGCTACCTCCGGAGCCACCCTGGACGCCTGCGCTGTGGTGCTGAAAGCCAGCGGTGCCGCTTCGGTATGGGGGCTGACCATGGCGCGAGAGATTTAACTTTCTGGAGTAAGAGGAGAAGATGGAACTGCAGATTACGGGACAGAATATGGAAATAGCCGCAGACTTGCGCCGCTATATTGAGCGCAAAATCGGGAAACTAACACGCCATTTCCCCAATATCATTGAGTCCATTGTGGAAATCGCTCAGGAAAAGACCCGCTCGCCCCAGCAGCAGTTCATAGTGCGGGCCAGCGTGGTCGGCAACGGCATCAGCCTGCACAGCGAGGAGCGTGGCCAGGACCTGTTTCAGGCAATCGATAAAACCGCGACCGTGCTGGACCGCCAACTGGAGCGGCGGAAAGGAAAGCTTTACGACAAAGGAAAGGGGAGCTCCCTGGCGCGAGGTGAATTCAAAGAAGAGCCGCCCAGACACGGACCGGAAGTAGTGAAGGTAAAACGGTTCATCATGAAGCCCATGTCCGTTCCTGAGGCCGCCGAACAGATGTTGGCGCTGGGACACAGCTTTTTCTTCTTCCTCAATACGGACACGGATAAATTTAGCGTGCTGTACCAGCGCAAAGACGGCAACTACGGCCTGATTGAGCCGGAAATGTAATAAATTTTTAAAACCGGCGGCAATTGTGGGATAATAAAGTAAAGTATGGCTATTAAAAGAAGGAACCTGTACCTGTATCTCACTCTCCTCTGTTTTTTCGGCATAATCGCCATCTTCATTGCCGATGGCTATATGGGCGTTTATGATACCGTCTATATTACTGCCGAGGAGCGTGAGCAAAAGATAGAGGCGGACGTCTGGCAGCGCAATGACCCGTACTGGTCCGTAGGGATAACGCAGGGGGATAAAGCTTTCCTTCGCTATGAAATTGATAACCGGCGGTTTTCCAGCTATGAGGCAGATATTGAGGTGACAATCTGGCAGATGCAGGAGAAGGTCAGCGATGTGCTTTCCCGGCACATCGCCATCGGGGCTTTCAAAAAGGACCAGATAGAATGGACGCTTGATACCACGGCGCTGATACCTCCAGATGCCCAACCCGAGCAGCGCTTTGACTACACGCTGACCATCAAACACGGCGAAATTGAGCGGAATATCATCCTGTACATTAATCCGCCGCCTTATCCGATAAAGGCGGTGCCGGCACCACCGAGGTAACCGGAGGAATATAAGTTGAATATAAGACTGGAATACGTTTTATTCGGCTTCGGCATTCTCTTCTGCCTGGCCGGCGTGGGCTATCTGGCCGCCGAGTATGTCAAACATCTGTCAGAAGCCGGGAAACTGGCCTCGCTGCTGCTCACTGTGGCCATGTTCGCCTTTCTGAGCAAATACTTTGAGGACATAGGGTGGTGAACTGAATGCTGACCACTGTCGCCGCGCTGGCCTCGCTGGCGCTCATCGGCTGGCTGATTTACCGCGGGGTAAAGCAGAAGCCAATCCGGGCACATACCGTGGTACGCGGGATTGCCTACCTCACCGGCCTGTACACCTATGCCTTCTTCCTAACCATGGATTTCCCGCTGCTCATCAAGGTGGTGGTCAGCATTTTACTCGGGGCAATACTGATTGTGCTCGGGGCCACCCTCCAGCGCCGCCGGCCGGCGGATAACAGCTAGCGTTTCTTATCCCTTATCAGCCTGGCCTGATAAATGCGCTGCCTGGCCTCGGCAGTCCCCCGCAGCCTCAGGTTTAAGAAGTCCATCTCGTATTCTTCAATAAGCCCCTCATCGGCGAAGCTGTAGTAACGGTCATTGCCGATGATGATATGGTCGACGACCTTCATCTGCATGATTTTGCCGACGTAAACCAGCTCCCTGGTCAGTTCCCTGTCGCTGCTGCTGGGGGCGGGCTTGCCGGAGGGGTGATTGTGCACGAATATCAGGGCAGCCGCTTTTGCCTTCAACGCCCCCTCCACGATTTCACGCGGCGATATGGCACTGCCGTCCACCGTCCCTTCAAAGACATCGGCCACTTCAATAATCTGGTTCTGACTGCTGAGATAAATGACCTTGAACAGTTCCTTTTTGAGGTCGCGCATGGCGTGATACAGGTAATCAAATATCTCGCGGGAAGACTTAAAAAAAGGCTGGTCCATGATTTTCCCCTTGAGGAACTCCTGAGCTATCTCCCGGGCCAGCCTGATGCCGAAGGCACTGTGTGGACCGACGCCTTCAATCTCCTGCAGCTCCTCCGTGGAGGCCGATAGCACCCCCCGCAGTGTTTTGAAGCGCTTCAGCGCTTCTTTCGCCTGTGGTTTGCAGTCCCGGCGCGGCGCCCCCAGCGTCAGCAGCAGCTCCACGATTTCATAGTCGTGGAACCCGGACAGCCCGGACTTCAGGAACTTTTCTCTGAGCCGTCTGCGGTGGCCTTTATGAATCTCTTCGGGAGGCATCGGTGCTAACCTCACTTCTTCTCCAGTTTAAGACTCTCTTCCCCCACCACCGCCGCCAGACGCTCGTGCAGTTCGGGGCAGTAGTCAGCATAGATATCAAAAAAGCGCATCCGAGTTATTTTATTGCCGTTGCTTACCTTTAAGTTCACCTCGTCATGTCCGGGGTAACTCCTTAATATCTCTTTTATCCGATGCAGGTTGGCTCTATCTCCCTCGGCATCACTGGTCTGATTGATGCTGATGACCAGACGGCGCTTTGCCACTGGTGTCCCGCGAGGCACAGCTTCCGTCTTCAAAGGTGCCACAGCGGCCGGCATCTGGGCCGGCTCTGCCTCCTTCGCCTCCGCCATCTTTTCCGCCGATGGCTGGTAAAGACGGGCATCTTCACAGCTCAACTGCACCCTGTCCTCTCTCATCCTCACCTTGCCGGTCACTTCAAGGATGTTCCCCTCCTGCCACAGCTCACCTTTTTCCGCAAAAACCTTGGGCCAGACCATGATTTCAACCTGCCCGCTCAGGTCCTCAAGCACCGCGCTGGCAAAAGGTTTCCCCTCCCGGGTAAAGAGCTGACGCACCGACCCCACCATGCCCACAATGTCCACCGCCTGCCCGACCAGCTCGGTGTCAACCTGCCCGACCAGGGTGGCTTCGGCGCTCAGTTCACCGGCCACAGCGCTGAATGGGTGCTGGGAGAGGTAGACGCCGGTCAATTCCTTCTCCCAGGCGAGCTTTTCTTTCATGGGGACATCTTCCGCCGCCTCCAGCTCAAGGTCCGGCATCGGCACCGGCATTGCCTCCCCCCACAGGTCGAACATGGTCACCTGTCCTGACTGGCGCAGTTGCTGCTCCCGCTGTGCCAGAGAGATAATGCGGTTCACATTGCTCAGCAACGATGCCCGGCTGCCCAGAGAGTCAAAGGCACCGGCTTTAATCAGGCTCTCTATGACACGCCGGTTTACGCCGCGCAGGTCACAGCGGCGGCACAGGTCCTCAATGGACTTGAACTCCCCGTTTTTTGCCTTTTCCGCCACCATCGGCTCAACCGCCCCCGGCCCCACATTCTTTATCGCCGCCAGGCCAAAGCGTATGGCCGATGCCTCGCCTTCCTTCTCAATGGCAAAATTAACCTGGCTGCGGTTTATATCCGGCGGCAGCACGCTGATGCCCAGACGGCGGCACTCGGCAACGGCGCTGGCCACTTTCTCCGGCTGGTCGGCGTGGATGGTAAGGAAGGCCGTCATGTACTCTGCCGGGTAGTTTGCTTTGAGATAAGCCGTCTGATAGGCAATAAGGGCATAGCTCACGCTGTGCGCCTTGTTGAAGGCGTAGCCGGCAAACGGCTCTATAAGATTGAAGACCTGAGTGGCGAGGTCGGCCGAGAACCCTTTTTTCCTGGCGCCTTCAATAAAACTCCGCCTCTCTTTCTTCATCACCTCGGCGATTTTCTTGCCCATCGCCTTGCGGAAAATGTCTGCCTGTCCCAGACTATAGCCGGCAAATTCCCTGACGATGAACAGCACCTGGTCCTGATAGACAATCACGCCGTAGGTTTCTTCCAGGATTTTTTCCAGGGCGGGGTGGGGATAGCGGATGGGCTCCAGCCCGTGCTTGGCTTTGATGAAGGTGGGGATGTGCTCCATCGGTCCGGGCCGGTAGAGCGCCACCATGGCGGCGATGTCGCTGAACGTGGTCGGTTTCAGGTCTTTGATATAGCGGCGCATGCCCGCCCCTTCCAGCTGAAAGACGCCGGTGGTCTCCCCGGCAGACAGCAGGGCAAAGGTCCGGGCATCATCCATCGGGATATGGTGCAGGTCGATTTCAATGCCGTGGTTGCGGGCAATGATTTCCCTGGCTTTACCCAGAATGGTGAGGTTGGCCAGGCCGAGAAAGTCCATCTTGAGCAGGCCTATCTCAGCAATATCGTCCATGGAGAACTGGGTCATGACTGATTCCTGGCCGTTGACCTTGCTGCCCCACTGCAGCGGGACGTATCTGGTAAGCGGCTCACGGGAGATGACCACGCCGGCAGCATGGGTGCTGGCATGGCGGGCGACCCCCTCCACCTTCCGCGCGGAATCGACCAGGTTACGTATTATCTGGTCAGCCTGATATATGCTCCTGAGCTCGTTGTTCTCATTCAAAGCCCTGGCCAGCGTCATGGTCGGTGAGTACGGCACCAGACGGGCCACGCGGTCAACATCGCCATAGGTCATGCCCAGCGCCCGGCCCACATCCCGTATGGCGGCTCTGGCGCCGAGGGTGCCGAAGGTGATTATCTGGGCAACGTGGTCCTGGCCATACTTGTGGGAAACGTAGGCGATAACCTCGTCACGGCGGTCGTCCTGAAAATCAAGGTCAATATCCGGCATCTCCTTGCGCTCCAGGTTCAGGAACCTCTCAAAGACCAGCTTATGTTCAATAGGGTCGACGGCAGTGATGCCCAGGCAGTGCAGGACAATGCTGGCCGCAGCGCTGCCTCTAACGCCGAAGAGAATATCGCGCTCCTTAACAAATGAAATGATGTCCCAGACAACGAGGAAATAGTTGGCAAACTGGGTCTTGGCAATGACCTCAAGCTCGTAAGCGAGGCGCTGTTTTATCTCTTCAGTGGGCTGGGGATAGTATTTAGTTAAATTTTCATGGCACAGGTCAGCCAGATACTGGTCAGCCATTTTGCCCGTCGGCAACTCAATCTCGGGCAGGTGAAGTCGCCCGAACTCCAGAGTGAGGTCGCACATTCTGGCAATCCGCTCCGCATTGTCCAGGGCCTGCGGGATATCCTTAAAAACCTCGGCCATCTCCTCCGGACTCCTGAGGTAAAGCGTATCCGAGGCCATTTTCATCCGCTTCTCATCGTTAACGGTGGAGTTAGTGCCGATGCAGAGCAGCAGGTCATGGGCCTGAGCATCTTCACGCCTGACGTAGTGGATGTCATTGGTGGCGACCAGCGGGATATTGAGCTCATCGCTCATGGCGATGAGGGCCTGATTGACCTTCTCCAGCTCGGCGATGGGCTGGCGCTGTATCTCAAGGTAAAAATCGCCGAACACCTGCCGGTACCACTGCGCCGCCTGCTTGGCGTCCTGAAGCCTGCCCTCCAGAATCAATCGTGGTATCTCCCCTACCAGGCAGCTGCTGAGGGCAATGAGCCCTTCGTGGTGCTGTTCCAGAAGTCCCCGGTCCACCCGCGGCCGGTAGTAAAAGCCCTCCAGGTGCGCCTTGGTGACGAGCTGGATGAGGTTCTGGTAGCCGGTGTGATTTCTGGCGAGGAGGATGAGATGATAGTGGTTCCGGTCTGGAGCGTCGCGGCCGAAGCGACTTCCCGGCGCCAGGTATATCTCACAGCCGATGATGGGCTTTATCCCCACCTCCCTGGCGGTGCGGTAGAACTCAATGACGCCATACATGGCACCGTGGTCGGTTATGGCCAGGCTGTCCATACCCAGCTCTTTGGCCCGCGCCAGCAGCTGCGGAATGCGGCACATGCCATCAAGCAGGCTGTATTCGGTATGGACATGAAGATGAGTAAACATAGCCCCCTGCTGAAAAAATCTACATAATTATAACACAGGGTTTCGCTGCCACAGTATCATTGTCCAGCTTAAAAATTGTAAAATCTGATTACCAAAATGAAAATTTTAATGTTGGTCGCCAGGTGGCTTTTCATCCTCTGCGTGCCTTTGCTTTTGCTTTCGGCGAGCATTGGCGGGGCGGCCAACAGCCTCGCCCTTTACCATTATGGCTTTGACAAATACGGGGTGAGCCAGACGACGGGCCTGCCTGATACCGAGTTAGATAAAGCCGCCCGAGGGTTGATAGGCTACTTTAATTCTGGCGATGAATACATCAACCTGACCGTGACCAAAGACGGCCAGACATTTGCCCTGTTTAATGAGCGGGAAGTCGTTCACCTGAAAGACGTGAAAGGGCTGTTCCGGCTGGACTACTGGATATTCCTGGGCACGCTTATATATTCATTCGCCTTCGTTGGTTTTGTTATATGGCGGAAGGAGTGGCGCCAACTGGCGTGGGGACTGTTATGGGGCAGCGGATTGACTTTAGGCCTGGTGCTGGTGCTCGGGATAGGCGCCGTATTAAACTTTGACCAGTTCTTTCTCCAGTTCCACCTGCTCAGTTTTACCAATGAGCTCTGGCAGCTTGACCCGAGCCGGGACTATTTAATCATGCTTTTCCCGGGCGGCTTCTGGTACGATGCCACGCTTTTCATCGCCACCGCCACGGCGGTGGGGGCAATATTGATAGGTGGGGTGGGACTGGTTCTTAGCAGGAAATAGGGTAGACCTTAATTAAGGTTGCTTAAAATAAGCGCAATGAAAAGCGTTATAGCAATAATTGTGACAACCGCGTAATCCTGAGGTATGTGTCCTCTACTTGTCACTGACCGATGTCCACGCTCATCCCAGATATCTAATAACAAATTATAGGGATTTCTTCTCCTACGTTCACATTCCTGCCTAAAT
>Ga0194125_10009169_pt1 | contig 13778 bp, 3 predicted proteins | sample TA2KigC250mmetaG_FD_148626 | JGI IMG/M metagenome (GOLD analysis project Ga0194125, IMG submission 148626) | Freshwater microbial communities from Lake Tanganyika, Tanzania - TA2015034 Kigoma Deep Cast 250m | ecosystem: Environmental > Aquatic > Freshwater > Lake | place: Tanzania: Lake... | reverse complement strand
TCCCTGAGATGTGGGGTAAGATCTCCCAAAAAACATTTTTAAAGGTTCGAAGCCTGCGATATCCTGCTTCTGACTATTTGAGCACTCATTTCCTCCACGAAATTAGGATAAAGGTTGACCCTGTTGATTAAGCTCTCTATAACGACACTGCTTCTTCCACTCGGTGGCCGTAAATGAATTTGCTTGAATAGTTTTCAAATGATTCAACAGGGCAGGCATCCTTACCATTTTTTAATGATCTCTGGATATTCTCCATCTCTTCATCAGGAATGGCTGCTGGCTTTCCACTATTACAGAAAAACCCAATAACACCTTGAATCCTCAATATCTTGAGATAGATGGTGGCATTCATTTCAGTTCGGACAAAGAGATAACCGGGGAAGAGAGGAAGGGAGATCCGTTCTCGACGCTCTTTTCTTAGACTCCAGCGCTCGGCCACTGGTAGAAAGGTTTCAAGTCTTTCTCGGTCCAAGCGCTTCTTAACCTTCTTCTCATGCCAACAATGGGTATAGATGAGGTACCAATGCATATATTTGCTTTCTTTGGTTTCTTTTGCCCGGTTTCTCAAGTTTACTCATTGGCTTGAATAGATATTCTTGCCTTTTTCCCTTTATAAAGCTGATGAAAGAGAAACAGAACGAAGGTGATGCCAATGAGGTCGAGAAAGACGTCTATGATCGAGGAATCGCGGCTTGGAATGAAAGACTGATAAATTTCGTCAGCAATGGCAACTGTTAGAGCAATTATTCCAGAAATTAAAAAACGAAGATTTAGCGGGTTTATTGAGTTTATTGAGTTTTTTGGGTTTTCTGCGTTATTCGCGTTATTGGATTTCAATTTAAAGGGTGTAAAAGAGAGATTAATAAGGAAAGTCAAGATACCATAGAGGAGAATATGGAGAAGACTGTAAGGATTAAAAGACGCTAAATCCGAGACCATGGGGGAGTCAGCCCAAAGAAAAATTGCGGCAATATAAGCAATGGAAATGAGCGAAAAGAAGGCTCTCATAATATTAGCTCAAAGCTGAAAGCTCATAGAGCGTATTCGTTGTCAGCGTATGTGGGTCATGCGTAATTGCTTTTCTGAATAAATTAAATATTTATTCCTACGGGATGGAGGTGAGTCGATAAAAACGACTTGAATTGGGTTCATTCTGAACTGGAAGGGAGCCAACTTCGTTGACTGGAATAATTCTGGTGTGTTCCGAAATTATTCACGCGTTACGTGGCTCCGTGCCTGAATAATTTCGTCCTCACCATAGTAGAGGGGGAATGATTGCGGAGCAACTTGTCTGCCGAAAAATATATCGTACAGCAGCTGATAGGGATTCAACACTGTCTGGGCCTGCAACACCCTGTCAATTTCCGTCCCTCCCAGAATATGGTTGTCACGTATGACGAGATCCGGAACGACAATCTCTGAGATCCACAACACTCCTTTCTCGAATGTGTTGATGTAAAGACCGCCACCGCTTGTTTGAACATTGACTGCTGTTGCCGATACCCCCAGAATGTTGCCTGGCAAACCAATGGTGCTGTTAGCACCGGTTACTACCAGGTTGATTGTGCTGCCCACGATATCTGCACTGGCATCTGTGCCCGCCTCAGTGAGGCTGCCGCCGGTAGCCTTCAGGTTCACATCGCCACTGCCGGCTGTCACAAGGCCCACGGCCACTCCCCCGGCAGTATCCTCTATGTAGATATTTCCACCTTCAGTTGCCGCGTTCAACGTCGTTGCGTTTATCTCCAGCGTTTCTGTCGATGTGCCGATGGTGCTCGCTAGCCCGGTTACTACCAGGTTGACCGTGCTGCCCACGATGTCTGCATCTGGATCTGACCCCGCCTCAGTGAGGCTGCCGCCGGTAGCCTTCAGGTTCACGTCGCCAATGCCGGCTGTAACAAGGCCCACGGCCACTCCCCCGGCAGTGTCCTCTATGTAGATGTTTCCACCGGCGGTTGCCGCGTTCAACGTAATGGCATCTATCTCCAGGGTGTTCGCGCTGGTGCCGATGGTGCTCGCAATCCCGGTTACTTCCAGGTTGATTGTGCTGCCCACGATATCTGCACTGGCATCTGTGCCCGCCTCAGTGAGGCTGCCGCCGGTAGCCTTCAGGTTCACGTCGCCAATGCCGGCTGTAACCAGACCGACTGCAACTCCCCCGGCAGTGTCCTCCAGGTAGATGTTTCCACCGGCGGTTGCCGCGTTCAACGTCGTTGCGTTTATCTCCAGCGTTTCTGTCGATGTGCCGATGGTGCTCGCTAGCCCGGTTACTACCAGGTTGACCGTGCTGCCCACGATATCTGCACTGGCATCTGTGCCCGCCTCAGTGAGGCTGCCGCCGGTAGCCTTCAGGTTCACATCGCCAATGCCGGCTGTCACAAGGCCCACGGCCACTCCCCCGGCAGTATCCTCTATGTAGATGCTCCCACCTTCGGTTGCCGCATTCAACGCCGTTGCGTTTATCTCCAGCGTTTCTGTCGATGTGCCAATGGTGCTGTTAACACCGGTTACTTCCAGGTTGATTGTGTCGCCCACGATGTCCGCATCGGCATCCGTGCCCGCCTCAGTGAGGCTGCCGCCGGTAGCCTTCAGGTTCACATCGCCAATGCCGGCTGTCACCAGACCCACTGCCACTCCCCCGGCAGTATCCTCTATGTAGATGCTCCCACCTTCAGTTGTTGCATTCAACGTCGTGGCATCTATCTCCAGGGTGTTCGCGCTGGTGCCAATGGTGCTGTTAACACCGGTTACTACCAGGTTGATTGTGCTGCCTACGATGTCCGCACTGGCATCTGTGCCCGCCTCAGTGAGGCTGCCGCCGGTAGCCTTCAGGTTCACGTCGCCAATGCCGGCTGTAACCAGACCGACTGCAACTCCCCCGGCAGTGTCCTCCAGGTAGATGCTTCCACCTTCGGTTGCCGCGTTCAACGTCGTTGCGTTTATCTCCAGCGTTTCTGTCGATGTGCCGATGGTGCTCGCTAGCCCGGTTACTACCAGGTTGACCGTGCTGCCAACGATGTCCGCATCGGCATCCGTGCCCGCCTCAGTGAGGCTGCCGCCGGTAGCCTTCAGGTTCACGTCGCCAATGCCGGCTGTAACCAGACCGACTGCAACTCCCCCGGCAGTGTCCTCCAGGTAGATGTTTCCACCGGCGGTTGCCGCGTTCAACGTAACGGCATCTATCTCCAGGGTGTTCGCGCTGGTGCCGATGGTGCTCGCAATCCCGGTTACTTCCAGGTTGATTGTGTCGCCCACGATGTCCGCATCTGGATCTGACCCCGCCTCAGTGAGGCTCCCGCCGGTAGCCTTCAGGTTCACATCGCCAATGCCGGCTGTCACCAGACCGACTGCAACTCCCCCGGCAGTGTCCTCCAGGTAGATGTTTCCACCGGCGGTTGCCGCGTTCAACGTAACGGCATCTATCTCCAGGGTGTTCGCGCTGGTGCCGATGGTGCTCGCAATCCCGGTTACTTCCAGGTTGATTGTGTCGCCCACGATGTCCGCATCTGGATCTGACCCCGCCTCAGTGAGGCTCCCGCCGGTAGCCTTCAGGTTCACATCACCAATGCCGGCTGTCACCAGACCGACTGCAACTCCCCCGGCAGTGTCCTCCAGGTAGATATTTCCACCTTCAGTTGTTGCATTCAACGTCGTTGCGTTTATCTCCAGCGTTTCTGTCGATGTGCCAATGGTGCTCGCTAGCCCGGTTACTACCAGGTTGACCGTGCTGCCTACGATGTCCGCATCGGCATCCGTGCCCGCCTCGGTGAGGCTGCCGCCGGTAGCCTTCAGGTTCACATCGCCAATGCCGGCTGTCACAAGGCCCACGGCCACTCCCCCGGCAGTATCCTCTATGTAGATATTTCCACCTTCAGTTGTTGCATTCAACGTCGTGGCATCTATCTCCAGGGTGTTCGCGCTGGTGCCAATGGTGCTGTTAACACCGGTTACTACCAGGTTGATTGTGCTGCCTACGATGTCCGCATCGGCATCCGTGCCCGCCTCAGTGAGGCTGCCGCCGGTAGCCTTCAGGTTCACATCGCCAATGCCGGCTGTCACAAGGCCCACGGCCACTCCCCCGGCAGTATCCTCTATGTAGATGCTCCCACCTTCGGTTGCCGCATTCAACGCCGTTGCGTTTATCTCCAGCGTTTCTGTCGATGTGCCAATGGTGCTGTTAACACCGGTTACTTCCAGGTTGATTGTGTCGCCCACGATGTCCGCATCGGCATCCGTGCCCGCCTCAGTGAGGCTGCCGCCGGTAGCCTTCAGGTTCACATCGCCAATGCCGGCTGTCACCAGACCCACTGCCACTCCCCCGGCAGTATCCTCTATGTAGATGCTCCCACCTTCAGTTGTTGCATTCAACGTCGTGGCATCTATCTCCAGGGTGTTCGCGCTGGTGCCAATGGTGCTGTTAACACCGGTTACTACCAGGTTGATTGTGCTGCCTACGATGTCCGCATCGGCATCCGTGCCCGCCTCAGTGAGGCTGCCGCCGGTAGCCTTCAGGTTCACATCGCCAATGCCGGCTGTCACCAGACCCACTGCCACTCCCCCGGCAGTATCCTCTATGTAGATGCTCCCACCTTCAGTTGTTGCATTCAACGTCGTTGCGTTTATCTCCAGCGTTTCTGTCGATGTGCCGATCGTGCTCGCAAGCCCGCTTACTTCCAGGTTGACCGTGCTGCCCACGATGTCCGCATCGGCATCCGTGCCCGCCTCAGTGAGGCTGCCGCCGGTAGCCTTCAGGTTTACGTCGCCAATGCCGGCGGTAACCAGACCGACTGCCACTCCCCCCGCAGTATCCTCTATGTAGATGCTCCCACCTTCAGTTGTTGCATTCAACGTCGTTGCGTTTATCTCCAGCGTTTCTGTCGATGTGCCAATGGTGCTCGCTAGCCCGGTTACTACCAGGTTGACCGTGCTGCCCACGATGTCCGCATCGGCATCCGTGCCCGCCTCGGTGAGGCTGCCGCCGGTAGCCTTCAGGTTTACGTCGCCAATGCCGGCTGTCACAAGGCCCACGGCCACTCCCCCGGCAGTATCCTCTATGTAGATGCTCCCACCTTCGGTTGCTGCATTCAACGTAGTGGCATCTATCTCCAGCGTTTCTGTCGATGTGCCAATGGTGCTCGCAAGCCCGGTTACTACCAGGTTGACCGTGCTGCCCACGATGTCCGCATCGGCATCCGTGCCCGCCTCGGTGAGGCTGCCGCCGGTAGCCTTCAGGTTCACATCGCCAATGCCGGCTGTCACAAGGCCCACGGCCACTCCCCCGGCAGTATCCTCTATGTAGATGCTCCCACCTTCGGTTGCTGCATTCAACGTAGTGGCATCTATCTCCAGCGTTTCTGTCGATGTGCCGATCGTGCTCGCAAGCCCGCTTACTTCCAGGTTGACCGTGCTGCCCACGATGTCCGCATCGGCATCCGTGCCCGCCTCAGTGAGGCTGCCGCCGGTAGCCTTCAGGTTTACGTCGCCAATGCCGGCGGTAACCAGACCCACTGCCACTCCCCCCGCAGTGTCTTCCAGGTAGATGCTTCCACCTTCAGTTGTTGCATTCAACGTAACCGCATCTATCTCCAGCGTTTCTGTCGATGTCCCGATGGTGCTCGCAATCCCGGTTACTTCCAGGTTGACCGTGTCGCCCACGATGTCCGCATCTGGATCTGATCCCACCTCGGTGAGGCTGCCGCCGGTAGCCTTCAGGTTCACATCACCAATGCCGGCTGTAACCAGACCGACGGCCACTCCACCGGCAGTGTCCTCTATGTAGATGCTCCCGCCTGCGGTTGCTGCATTCAACGTAACGGCATCTATCTCCAGGATGTTCGCGCTGGTCCCGATGGTGCTCGCACCACCAGCCACATCCAGAGTGACCGTATTTCCAACAATGACTGTCGCAGATGGATTGGTATCCGTGATACTTCCCCCATGCGCCTTCAGTGTCACATTACCGGCTCCGTGCGCTGTTACTACTCCGCTCAGAATCAGGTCGCCAGCATCTACGTCGATGTTGATATTCCCGTTACCTCCCAGGGTCCTTACTCCACTACCGACGACAGTAAGACCGCTTGTCTCATGTATGTTGATGTCTCCGCTGGTGTTGTTCGTTGCCTGAAGGGTAGTCACATCCGTTTCCAGCGCTCCGTTTGCTCCGTTACCGATACCGGTCATGGCCTGCATTACCAGATCTTGCGCCCTCACGTTATTGGAAGGCGTGTTGTCGTTATTGTCCGTAATCGCCCCACCGGAAATCAGCGTCACTGTCTGCCCCGAAGCATCTATGCTGCCGAGATGGATGCCCACGGTGAGAACTGTGATGTTAACCGCTCCGCTGCTCGTGATGGTGCTTGTATGATCGAGCCCGGTACCCGTGATGGTCACACCTGCACCGTCCAGGGTGCCGGACAGCGTCACCGCACCGATGGAATCCGCGTCATTGTTTGCTGTAAGCTTTAAAAGACCAGCCGCTTTCACCTGGGCGCCGCTATTGACCACGATCTTATCGCCCGCTGTCAAATCAACCGTACTTCCCGTTGACTCGATTTTTACACCCCCTGCTACCGTGAGATCGTCGTTGGTAGCTGCGTTGTTATTACCTGCGACCAGCGTAACTGCCCCCCCTGTTAGAACGTCACCGCTAATTGTCAAGGGGCTTGAAGCGATAATGGTAATAGGAACGTTACCTCCATTGGTTGTCGCACCTGTCACAATGATTCCACCCGCCGTATCACTGATATTGATGAGCCCTCCGGCCACGCCGGCAGACCCGGTCGTCACGCTCATGGTTGCCGCATTAATCGGCAGCGGTGCACCTGAGGCGCGTACAGAGCCGCCAGCCGCCGAAGCCTTCAGTGCCAGCGTCCCCGTAATAATGTTGGCTGTTCCAGCCGCACCAACAATGCTGCCCGCCGATGTCTCGATAACCGTTGAGCCGGTTGTTCCTGTACTGACCGAGCCATTCCCCAGGGAAACTGTGCCGGCTGCCACCAGATTGACAGCGCCGCCTGCTGCCGTGGATACGACCTCTCCGCCCGTGTTGACGCCAAGCGAGCCGGACGTAGTAATGTCAACAGTGCTAACAGATCCCGTATTCACCCCGGTAAGACTGGTTGAAACACCCCCGATATTTAGGGCCGCCGCCGTGTTGCTAATGTAGATATCGCCTGAAGTAACCTGGGCTTCGAAGTTGCTTACTTGGGTTTCCAGAGGATTGCCGCTGGCGGCAATGCTGCTGGCAGCCGCAATTCCCAGGCTATTGGCCTTGATATCGAAAGCACTTGTGTTGTTGTCTATAATTGCGCCGTCTGTGGCATTAAGCAGTACGGTACCTGTAAAGGCATTGATAGGGCTCTCAAAGGTCATGGTACCGTTCGAAGTGATACTGGAAACCCCACCATTTGTTGTTATGCCGTTTACTCCATCCACAGTGGTGATGATGAGCGCCTTGTTGTTGTTTATGGACACCCCGCCTCCGGTACCGCCATCTGCTGCAAATCGATCAACCTGTGTCTGTAACGGACTCGATGAAGTGCCGATTCCGGATAATGCCGTAGCAACAAACTCCGGAGCGGTGATACGTCCACCGCCATTCAGAATGGCCCCTCCGGTGGCGTCGATCCGGACCAGACTCTGGGCGGTGATCGTCCCTTTAACGGTAACATCCCCGGGGATAGCCGCATCCTTGGAGATCAGCACTTTTGAATCGCGAGCCGTATTTGTAGCCGAGATGTCGCCAAGCCCGGCTGGGCCGCTTGTCTTGAGGTAAACGTTACTTTCACCCGCCGTCACGTCGATCTGCCCCGGCACCTTAATGCCAAGCGGCAGCAAGGGCGTTCCGGCCACATTGGCAATATCTTCGGCATTGATCGCCTGGGTTTGAACCTTTGCGGCTGCATCGCGAGCGACGGCTGCAGCATCGGCGGTCTTTTGCATGGTAGAGTACGACTCCTGAAAAGCACGGGCGGTGGAGGTTGCCAGGTCCAACGTAGACTGTGCGGCGTACGCCTGTGCTGTGGACGTTGACAGAGCAATGGCAGCATCGGTGGCGACGTTCTGCAGCCTATCCAATTCCTCGTTTAGCGCCAAGAGAGCTATGTCGGTGACATTCTTTGCTACGGTAATGGCAAAGGCAGCCGTCGCTGAACCGCCGTCGCCGGTAAAAGGAACAGCCTGGGCGACCGCCGCGATCGTACCCGCCACCGTATTCGCAACATCAAGGGTCTGCGAGACAATCGTTAATGCCAGGACCGCATCTGCAACCGGCTCAACCGCAGCGTCCGCAGCATCCTTGGCCGCTTGCTTTGCCGCGACATCGTTCTGTGCGGCTATCAATACCTGCTCACTCACAACCTGCGCAGCGGCCGTCACAGCAGCACCGGCGCTGAATGCATCGGCGCTTGCCTGGGTTGATGCAGCTTCCGAGCGTGTCGCCGATGCATCGGCGATGGCCTGGATCGTGCGCAGCTCGGCCTGCCGCGCACTCGGAGTGTTACCGCTCAGTGTCGCTGATCCGGCGATGATGTTGACCGCCGTTCCGTTGCCGTCAAGAATAATGCCGGAGCGCGACACGACATTCACGTTTGCTGTCCCCGCGTCGAGCAGGCCGATCGTGATATGGCTGTCGGCGCTGACGTCGATAGGCTGGTTTTCGGTCTTGAGGTTTCCGAGGATAGCCACGGCGCCGCTTCCCGGCGTGACTCCCGCCTGGATAGTGATGCTACCGCTCCCCTGCGTCTGTACGGTATCGTTCTGATCAAGAAAGATGATGTTGCCTATTCTGCTATCAGCAGGAGACGCGCCCTGCGTCCGCAGGGTGAGAGAGCGATTGGGGCTGAGCAATGCAAGGTCGTCGAGGATGTCCAGGATCGTAATCGAGGGGGCATCGAGAATTATTGGGCCCGTACCGGCTGCCTCCAGTGTGGCTTCCGTAACTGCCAGCGCATTGGCATTTGTGAAAGTTGCTCCACCGCTGCCGCCATCGGCCGTCAACTTGTTCACCGCAAGCTGCAGCGGGTCAATTCCTAAGGGTGCGGTAATGGTCAGGGAATCGGCTGTCACATTCACCGTGCTGCCGTTTCCATCGGTGATGAACCCGCCAGAATTGATAACGACGCTATCGCCGAGGGCTGTGGCCACGCCCAGTTCAATGTTCCCTGTGTTGGAGATCACGACATCTGCGCCGGAACCGACGCTCGTGGCCGAGATGAGTTTCAAGTTGGTAGCGGCATTGTCCACATAGATTCCGCCTGCGCTCGCCGAAAGAGTAAGCTCATTGACTGCTGTCCCGATCGCTGCTCCTGAAGCACCGATCTTTGATCCGGACAGATTCGCGGCATTTGCCGTGACGTTGGTGGCGGCGCCGTTACCGTCGATGATCTCCCCGTTCGAGGTCAGGGTGACCGTCTTGCCGGGAGCCGAAACGGCGCCTATCGTCAGGTTCCCACTGGCCGTCACAGTGATATCGTCCGTGGCCGCGGCCGAGCTGAGATTGAGCGCCCTTGAGTTGGATATGGATAGACCGCCGCCTGCGGCAGTTGCGCTCAGGGTCGCCAAACTGGTGTTGAGGGGGCCAATTCCCGCCCCGGCGTCCAGAGTCGCGCCGCTTGCGCTTATGGCGGTATTCGCAGGGACAGCGGCGGCGATCGAACCGCCTGCGACCAGAACCACCTGGTCGGGGGCGGCCACGCTCCCCAGAGTCAGGTTCCCTGTCGCGGTACGCACATCAATGTCCTTGCCGGCTCCGGAGGCCGAGGCGGTGAGCGTGAGGGCGTCATCTTCCCGGACGTAGACCCCTCCGGCATTCGCTGTCGCGTTCAGTGTGCCGACCGCCGTATCCAGCTCGTTTCCGGCAGCGCCGATCGCGCCCCCCGCCCTCAGGGTGGCCGTTGCCGCCGTGAGCTTAGTTGTATCGTTGGCATCATCCTTTATTGATCCCTGGGCGGTCAGGTTTGCCGCACCGGCACCGGCGTCGATCGTAGTAAGAACCAGGTGGCCGCCGGTGTTCTCAAGGGTGAGCGCAGCACCCGAAGCAGAAAGCTGGTCCGTGCTTGAGACGAAATTGAGCTGGCCGCCCGTGTAGGTGATGGTCACATCACCATCGTTGGTCTTGGCCGCGGCCGACGTGACCGCGAGCGCATTGTTGTTGATGTAGGTTACCGCCCCGGAACCGGTAACCGTTGCGGAGATCTGGGAGACCGTCGTGTCGATCGGATCCGTAGCGCTCCCGATCCCGTCCCGTGCGCTCAGATCCAGATTCAGGGCTGTGATGTTGTTTGAATTGCCGTTATCATCCACCAGTGAACCGCTGCTGTTGCTTACCGTCACCGCACCGCCCGCCGAAACTGTGCCCAAGCGCAGTGTGCCGCTTGTCCCCGTCACACCCACGTTTCTGTCCGTTCCGCCGGCCACGACGGATTCGATACGTCCCATATTTCCCAGGGACAGGTAGATATCCCCATCAGTGGTCAAGGCTTTGGTGGTCTCGACGATTGCCTCTATCGGGTCGGCTGACTGCCCGATAGCGCCACTCGCCTGCAGGTCTACGGTGCGGGCCGTGACGTTGTTAAGCAATTGGTTGTTATCGAAGATCACTCCGCTGCTGGTCCTGATCGTAGCCACGTCCGGAGCCGTGACGGTATCGACGACGATGTCGCCCCCGGCATTGATGACCACATCAAAAGTGCCGGCCTGGGTGGCTGACAGGCCTCTTAATACCAACTGGTTACTTGCATCTACCGTCGGCGCAACACCAGCTTCAACCCCAAAATTTGTCGACTCCCTGGCAATGACAGAATTGATGAGCAGTCCATTTTCTTCATTAATGTATATGCCGCCATGATTTGTGAAAGCCGTCAATATTCCTGTGTTGGTAAGAATAGGATTGCCCAGCGTGCCAATGGCACCTCCGTTAAGCCCTTCAGTTTTCAGGATTACCGAACCGGCCTTGATAGTGCCACTGCCGTAGTTTATAGCGCCGTTGGTAGAGCTGAGAAGCAGCGCCCCGCCCCCGACATCGATTGGTCCGACCGCAACACCACCTTCTGTATCCTCTAATATGGCATTACCCCCGGCCGTCGTCAAAGTGAGGGTGCCGCCATTGATCTTGAGCGGGGCTACGTCGGTGCCGATGGTCGCCGCCGAGTCTGTCACAGTGAGGTTTATCTCAGCTCCGGAGATCACACCTGTTCCGGAACGTAGGATGGATCCGACCGAGCTCAGCGTTACAGTGCCGGTAGTGGCAACCGTATCGGCGGTGATGCTGCCGGGTGTCGGACCAGTTCCGTCGATTGTAAGGGTTATGGAAGCAGTCCCTGAGGAGATGGCCTTGCCTGCTGCCACGGTGATATTTCCAGCCCAGGCATCCCTGTTGGTTAAATCCGCCGTGGAATCGTTAGCCGTGATGGCTATTCCACCGTTGTTGGTTGTGATGTCATTGTTCACCAGCACAGAGCGTCCGGCCTGCATGGTCAAACTGAGGCCGGTGCCTGAAATGTTAATGGCGTCAGTAATTGTGATATCATTATTCGCCTGAAGAACCACATTAGCGCCCGCAGCATTAATACTGCTGGCAGTGATGATCGTGTCCCCGGCAGGATTGCTCGAAAACAGGTTATTTACACCCGCGTTGTATGCCACCCCAGTTGCATCTTTTACTTCAATGTTTTTTGGATCAATTAGGAGGGTGCCTGCTCTGCCATATGGGGCCATCGCATCGACATGGCCCCAGAGATCGATCTGACCTTTACTGGAAACATCCACAAAGCCCCCGTCCCTTCCGGTTTCACCGCCACGGGCAAGCACCAGTCCGTTGAAGGTGGTGTGGTTGTCTGAGCGGAGCAGTACCGCGCCGGCAGATGAATTGCTCCCTCCGCTTACGTCAATCAGGCTTTCCGTACCAAGGAGCGTATGAATGCTCGAATCGAACACTACCCTGCCGCCGGCCGAGTCTGTCTCCCCTTTCGCCAGGATGGTGCCGAAGTTCCCGGCATACTGGCCGCTGATACTTACTTCACCGGATTTGGCCCCGGATTCCACCCCTGACACATCGATCGATCCCGTATTCTGGACGATACCCTCATCGCCTCCAAGCAGGGTAACGGTACCGCCGCTTACGACAAGTGATCTTGCCTCGATGACACCGCTGTTGTTGACAACCGAAGAGAAAGCCTCACGGGCGGCGTTGCCGACAAGCACCACATGCCCTCCAGGGGCAGAGATTGTCCCCTCGTTGCTGACCGATGCCGAAAGCGCCTTGCCGTCCGGTCCCTTGATAGAATCGAGCACCTTACCTGAAACGTTGTATGTCAGCAGCCCGTCACCATTGAAGTCAATGGTCAGTTCCTTGCCGGAAGCCATGACAACCTTGCCAAGCTGCGCAACAATGACCCCCTCGTTCTTTACCCCGGCGGCAACCAGGAAGCAGAAACCGTTATCTGCAATCCTGATCTCACCATTGTTGATGATGAAAGAAGGATCGATATTCGGGCTCTGGACGAAGTTGTACTTGCCGCTCATGAAGTCGGCGTTCTTGATGTCAAAGGTAGTCGCCAGCAGGCCGGCAACGTCTACCTTCGAACTGGCACCGAAGATTACACCGTTAGGATTTACAATGAAGATTCGACCGTTTGCAGCAAGCTGCCCAAGGATGGTCGTCGGGTTCCCCCCGGTTACCCGGTTCAGCGCGATGGCATCACGACCTGGTTGGTAGAATTTCACCAGTTCATTTACGTTGATGTCGAAACCGCGCCAGTTGATGATCGCCCGGGTGCTCCCCTGATTTATCGTAGTGGTATTCCCGCTCTGGGAGATGGCCGCCGAGCCGCCGACCACACTGCCGCCTACCGGACCCGCGATTGCCCGATCGGAAATGGGCATGAAAGAGGATGCGACTGTCAAGGTGCATATCGCCACCATAGCGAAATGGCGCAGCATTATCGCACCTGGCTTGGGATTAACTGTTTTTTTCATTTGAGCCTCCTTCAATTACGTTTAAGGGAACACGCCGCTCAAAGTCAAAGGCGCATATTTCTAAAAGCGAACACCTACCGAGAAATACAAGACCGGGTCCTCATCGAGAGAGTTATCACGCGGTTTGATCGGCCAGCCAATACCTACCCGGATATCGATAGGAACATAGAAATCTATGTGAGAGCCCACACCGAAGCCGGCGCCAGTAAGGCTGGTGCTGTCACTCTGGCCCAACAACGTGCGCTTGCGATAGGCTGCCCCGTGGTCGATGAAGGTTGACAGCCTCAATATCTCCTTGTTGTTAAGGGGAGCAACGCTAAACTCCAGGCTCCCTTTGTATCCGCGATCTCCAGCTGCCTCGCCGGGGGCGTAACCACGCACCGAGTCAATCCCGCCTACCTGCCATTCCTCGCTTGCAAGCAGGCTGTCGCTTGACCACTGACCCGAGAGGCTGCCAAGGAGGGCAAAGGTGTCATTAAGTGGCTGCTGGCGGGCAAACATAAGGGTAAGGCGGGTGAACTTGTTATCCGCACCAATGCGGCTGGCATAGGGATCATCCGATTTAGTTCCCCCTAATAAACTCCCCAGCCCCTGGGTGATATTGAAACTGGCAAAGCTCTTCCCGCGCCAGGCTACGTGGTCGCCACGCATTTCGGCGTACACCAGGCGAATCTTGTCGCGGCTCGAAAGATAATCCTCCAGCAAGTAGTACTTGACATCGGAATAACGAAAACCTAACTCACCGGAAAGACTGCCAGTTCTACTTTTAATTAACGGATGCGTAACAAATACACCGGAAGTCA
>Ga0194125_10009166_pt1 | contig 13782 bp, 12 predicted proteins | sample TA2KigC250mmetaG_FD_148626 | JGI IMG/M metagenome (GOLD analysis project Ga0194125, IMG submission 148626) | Freshwater microbial communities from Lake Tanganyika, Tanzania - TA2015034 Kigoma Deep Cast 250m | ecosystem: Environmental > Aquatic > Freshwater > Lake | place: Tanzania: Lake... | reverse complement strand
CAGATTATATCCACCCGTTCAATAAATCAGGTAAGATTGAAACCGGCCTCAAGGCAACCTTGCGTAATATTTGGAATGACTATCTGGTAGAAGAGCAGGATTCGCTCGGTAACTGGGTGGTCAATCCGATCTTTGATAACAACCTGAAATACACCGAAAACATTGATGCTGCCTACATCATCTTCAGTCATAAGCCAGGTAGTTTTTCTTACCAGGCGGGTCTCCGGGCGGAGTATTCGGACATCACTACTGAACTGACCAAAACCAAAGAAAAAAACCATCGCTCATACCTGAGCCTCTTCCCCAGCATCCACCTTTCCCTGGCTATTGATTCTTCGAATACCCTTCAACTGAGCTACAGCAGAAGACTTAACCGGCCCCGCTACCGTGACCTGCTTCCGTTTTACTCTTACGGCGATTCAAGAAACTTTTTCACCGGAAATCCCAACCTGGATCCTGAGATCAATAACTCCTTTGAATTGGGCTATCTGAATACATGGAAGAGAGGATCGGTGCTCTCGAGCGGCTATTACCGTTACAAAACCGGCGTATTTGAAAGGATCACCGTGGTTGACAGCGCTGGAACCACCCGGTTTTTTCCCATCAACCTCTCCACCCAGCATGCTTTCGGTATTGAATTTAACATCAATTACCAGCCCCTGGAGTGGTGGCGCCTGACCAGTAACCTGAATTTCTTTACAGCTTCAACCAAAGGAACGTATGAAGGAACCAAACTGGAAAGTAACACCAATTCATTCAACGGAAGAGCGATCTCCAACATGACCCTCTTCCGGAGGTTGGAACTCCAGTTATCAGCCGATTACATGGCGCCCAGAAATACCACCCAAGGCAAAGTCAAAGCGATGTACTGGATTGATGCCGGACTTTCGACGGATATTCTGAAGAAGAAGGCGACGATCACACTCAGTGTACGCGATATTCTCAATTCCCGGAAACGGAAATTTATCACCGACACGGAAGGACTACATGCCATCAATGAATTTCAATGGCATTCACGCCAGATCTTGCTCAGTTTCATCTACCGGTTTAATCAGACGAAGAAAAAATCCGACACCCGACGTCAGGATTCCATGGATTCGATGGATGAAATGGGGTTTTAATATGGACTGAGAAAATCTGTCATTTTGGCTTATTTTCTTGCGTTTCATTTTTATATTTATGTCATTTTGACCTGTTTTCCGTCGTATGATGGAACGCAGATGACGCGGATTAAACAGATTATCGCAGTTATATTTGATTGATATACAGGTTTATATAAGCGGGTACTTCGTTACAATATGACCTAAATCCCATTGAATTCCTATCAATCTGGTACATGGTTTGAAAAGGAGGAGTCAAATTAATTTACAAACCAAAAACAGGAGGATAAAACCATGTTACCAATTATCAGAAACACCAACTTATGGCCACGTTTTGTGGATGAATTCTTTGGAAGGGATCTGTTATCAGATTCATTTGACAACCGCACCGGCATCAGCATGCCGGCCGTAAACATCATCGAAGGGAAGGAAGACTTCACCATTGAGGTTGCCACTCCCGGTTTAAAAAAGGATGACTTCAAGATCTGCGTAGAAAACAACATCATGACCATCTCTTCTGAAAAAGAAGAAAAACAGGAGGAAAAGGTTGAGCATTTTGTCCGCAGGGAATTCACTTATGCTTCCTTCTGCCGGACTTTCAGTCTGCCCAACACGGTTGAGGTTGACAAGATCAAGGCTTCACACAATGACGGCGTGTTGAGCATCAACATTCCGAAAAAGGAAGAAGCCAGGGTAAAGCCACCCAAGCAGATCAGCATCCGGTAAACTATCTGAGTGTTCAGAAAAACCACTTCTTTCAGGGGTGGTTTTTTTATAGGTTATAGACGCTGACCATGATCAGCACCAGGAACGTCAGGAATAGAATAAGAGAATAACTAACATTGATCAGTATCCATTTGGCAATGGTTTTCCCCCATCTCTGCTGATAACAATTTCGCATTGCAAAGAGGAGATAAAACGGGAATAACAGAAAAACGAGGTAAAAATAATCGGTTCCGGTTATCGCGATGGCCAGGGAGATCAAACATAAGATGATGAATATCAGGGAGTGATAATGAATGGAAAAGATCAGGTATTCATAGTAATTCTTTCGTCTTCTAAAGTATAAAGCACTCAATACCAGTGCAAAAAGCGGCATCAGCACATACATGGAAATGGAAAAATAGCTGTACAGGTTTTTGAGGAACGCTTTTTTACTTCCTTTCTGATAAGCCAGCTTGGTAAAGCCCCGGGCAAGGTTATAGACCACGCCGCTTTCCGGGGTAATCCCGTCCTTTTTTAACGCAGAATCAATCTTTTCGTCGGATACCTGATCGCCGGAATTACCTTTAAGATCAGATTTATTCATGGTTATAAGGGATGTTCCGATACGCAGGTTCATTGGATCCTGTTGAATACTGTCGGATGAAAAAACCGGGACCGTAGCACTCTTATCCGTCTTTCCGGTATATCCGAGAATAATGAAGAAAACCACGCTGACGAAGATATAAAGCCGCATGGGTGGCACAAACCGTGCTCTTTTCTCTTCCACATATTCCCGGGTAATAACTCCTGGTTTAAGAAAAAGCAAGTAGGTTGTGCGCCAGAATTTGGTGTCGAAGTGAAAAAACACTTCCAGAAATTCAAGGAAAAGATGTTTGAGAGGTTGGTTCCGGGGGCGGTTCTCCTGTCCGCAGCGGCAGCAAAAATGAGCGTCCTCATTCAATTGTGTCAGGCAGTTGGGACAGATCTTCTGCCGGAGGATGATCTTGCTTCTTCTTTTGGAAAGTTTGCTTTTTGCTACCATCATGACTTCAAAAATAGGAAAGATATGTAAATTAGCCGTCCATTTCAAATTCTGAGGCTATATGTTTGCAAGGAGCGTTTACATCTGTCGCAGGAAAGAGTTGAAAAAGCTGGTTGGTTCCGGTTTGATCTTCTTTCCGGGAAACCATGATTCCCCATTTAACTATCCGGCCAACACTTATTCTTTTCGGCAGGACAGTTCCTTCCTTTATTATTTCGGCATCGACCAACCAGAAGTTGCAGGGGTCGTTGATGTGGATGAGAACAAAGATTATTTTTTCGGGAACGACATCGACCTGGATGATATCATCTGGATGGGGCCGCAGCCTTCCATAGCAGAGAAAGGAGCCAGTGTGGGTGTTGAGCACACGGGTAGTTTGGCTGATTTGCAAACCCTGATCCAAAATACGATCCGCAAAGGCCGTAAGATACACTTCCTTCCACCCTATAAAGCAAGGACACTGCTTTGGATGGAAGAGTTACTCGGAATACGGGCACAGGCTGTCAGGCAATTTGCTTCTGTCGACCTGATCAAAGCGGTTGTTAAACAGCGCTCGGTAAAGGATAAAGGGGAGATTGCCGAAATCAAGAAGGCCATTGAAACCGCCTATTATATGCACACCACCGCGATGTTGCTCGCCCAGCCAGGTGTGGTTGAACGGAAGATCGCCGGAGTCATCGAAGGGATCGCCCTCTCCTGTGGCGGCCCTGTCTCTTTTCCTGTCATCCTGACCATCAACGGACAAACGCTGCACAACCATTACCATGGCAATGTCCTGAAGAAAGAACGGATGTTGGTGATCGATACCGGAGCGGAAACGGAGATGCATTATACCAGTGATATCACACGGACAGTACCAGTTGGTGGAAAGTTCTCAAAACGGCAAAAAGACATCTATGAGATCGTACTGGAGGCAAACATGAAAGCCATCAAAGCCATCAAGCCGGATGTTCCGTTTAAGAAAGTCCATTTGCTTGCTGCCAAGACCATTGCAGAAGGATTGAAAGGCTTAGGCCTGATGAAAGGAGATACCGATGATGCCGTGAAGGCGGGTGCGCATGCCCTCTTCTTCCCCCACGGGTTGGGTCACATGCTGGGACTTGATGTGCATGATATGGAGGGATTGGGAGAGAACTATGTGGGTTATGATTCAGAAATTTCCCGGAGTGATCAGTTCGGGCTGGCGTTTTTACGGATGGCCCGCAAGCTGGAGCCGGGGTTCGTTCTGACTGTGGAGCCAGGCATTTACTTCATACCTGCCCTGGTGGAACAGTGGAAGAAAGAGAATAAGTTCGAGCAGTTCATCAACTATTCAAAAGTGAAGCAGTACCTGGATTTCGGTGGAATCAGGATCGAAGATGATGTCCTGGTGACAGAAAAAGGATACCGGGTGTTGGGAATGCCTATTCCCAAGACTGTTGCTGATATTGAAAAAGTGATGAAAGGCCTGAAATGAAGGGATGGAGAATTGTTTGAACACAATTCATGGTTCTGTCAGGATGATTTTAAAATAGGAGAACAGCTTTCTCCTATTCAATCCGAATGCATTTCACCGGAGAGATCCCTTCAACACCTTTCAATCTTACAAAATAGATCCCTTGCGACAGAAGTGCGCCATTTTCATCATGGCCATTATACAAAACGATGTTCTTTCCATTTGTTGAAGAAGGAACCTGTAAGGTTTTAATCACTATTCCGGATGAATTTATTACTTCCAGGGAAGCTCCCGCAGGAAGGGGTATCTCCAATTCTATGGTAAGGTTATCCCGGAAACAGGAAGGATAGACCTTCATGGAGGATACCGTTCTCGCTGATACAGAAGGAACTGAAGTGGGTGGATATGCAATGTTGACGATCACCCCTTCCATAACAGTCAGATTATACGGTAAACCTTCCGGGATCAGGTACCATCCATTATAGGCGCCTCCCCATCCGAAGTTCAGGTGGTAGTAGTCATCGGTATTGTAACCATCCACCACCAGGTTATGGCCGGAACTCCACTGTGGATCTACCACCGCCAGATGGGCAGGCCGGGCATCTTTCATATTTTGGGATAACACATCATACAGGGTGGTGTCGGTATCATACATCAATTCAGCGCTGCCAAAACCAAAACGGAGAAAAGCATCGTATGCCTGATTTAGGCAAATTCATTTTTTGAGGTGCTAGGAAAAGAAATTTGATAACCTAAAGAAAAAGAAATCTCTATTTCTGACCCCTTGATTGGAAACTATAAACCTGTTAATTTTTGAATTTCTATTTTCAGAAATTGCATTAGTATGTCCCTGATCAAAGTAGGCTAAAATTTCTTCTTCATGGCTTTCAACAAGGGATTTGAAATTCATCATCTCTTCAATTGTACTTTCTTCAACATCTTCGTACCATTGAAAAAGCTCTTTTTCTATCTGAAGCCTGTGTTTTCTGATGTTTTCTTTTGCATACCATTTCCGAAACGAACAGGATAATCGGTATGCATGTTCAATTTCAGGATACTTTTCAAAAAGAATCCGGGCTCTTTTTTCCTGCCAGGGTTTCCATTGATGAGGAAACTTATAAAGTAGGAAATGACTTCTTGCGAGTAATTCACTTGGAGTTTCCCCATTTGAAAGGCGAGCTTCCTGATAGGTGAACTTATTTGCCTTAAATCTTTCCCCTGATCTTTCACATATATCGAGTCGTTGTTTTTCTTCCAGTTTGAATGCCTGATATGCTTTCCTCCGCTGTTCAAGAAGTTGCTGTCTGTATCTTATTCTGACGGCCTGCTGTGCATCCAAAAGATTACTGATAACATGAAACTTGTCGATCACTTGCCTGGCACCAGGCATTAGTATTCCACAAAGATTAGCATAGCCGGCGGACATATCACGGGTTATCGTTTCTATTTTCCTTAACTCCTCAACCAAAGGAATCATAGCCTGTTGAAGATGAGATGACTTAGTCGTCGCAGCACAAAACGCAATCTTACCGGTCTGTCGGTTGGTCATCACAGTATACCATTGTTCTCCTATCATCTTTTCATCTATCCCCATATCTTGTCCAATATTTTCTCTGCGCAGGATGGGAACTTCTATCGTCGATTCTTTGGATCCCTTGATAATCGTTACATCGTGTTTATGAATCTGCTTCTCACCCTCCGGATTATACCCGCTTAGATATTCCTTGTACCATTTATGAAGGGTCTTTCCGTCAATCCCCATCAATTCCGCTAAGACGGATATATTCGTCAGGTGTGTGTCCAAATACTTCTTTTAAAAAAGCAGCGAACTCCTTGGTCGCCTTTACTCCCGGATGATTAAAATAATACTCGTTGCTGACATGAGATCCTCCTCCTTTGGGCTTCCATCTTCTTCGCTTGATCACCAAATAAGTTGGCTTCCCTTTCAATGGAAAACTTAACAGGGATAAAGGATTGCAAAATCCATCAAGAACCACCTCTGAACCCCTTATCGAATCCGGAATTTGTTCCTGCTTCTCTTCAAATACCAATTCGTACATTTTGCTATTCTCGTTGATCTTTACCAGATCAAACTTCTCGATAATCTCTTGCGGTGCAAGTAGAGATTTTACATCTTTCTTTTCCATATTGCTTTTTTCTCTTTTATACGTAGCACCTCAAAAAAAGATTTAGCCTTATTATCGGACAGGCAAGAATCATGGAAGGTCAATTCCGTTTGACGACATCCTAAACATTTAACTTATTTTTGCAGAATTACGAAGATGATCCGAGAATGATATTAGACGGATGTGATCGTACATGAAGTTGGATCACGGCATCAATGAGCAATGGATAAAGGCTTCCATCATCGGAACCACCTGGGCTGCTTCAGAAATTGTCCTGGGAAGCTTTTTCCATAACCTGCGGATACCATTCAGCTCAAATCTTCTGACGGGGATCGGGATCATCATCCTGATCTCTTCCGGTTACCTGTGGAAAGAAAAGGGATTGTTCTGGCGGGCCGGCCTGATCTGTTCCCTGATGAAGACAATGTCGCCCAGCGCCGTCATCTTCGGACCGATGATCGCGATCTTCATGGAAGCGGTATTGCTTGATCTTTCGGTCAGGGTTTTCAGCAAAACGGTGATTGGCTACCTCATCGGCGGGATGCTCGCCATGAGCTGGAATTTATTTCATAAGATTGTGAATTTCATTATTTTATATGGCTTCAGTATCGTGGACATATACGCCGGGCTGCTGAGATTCACCCAAAAGCAGCTTCATCTACAAATTGATATCATCTGGCTCCCGATCCTGTTTTTGCTGATGATCTACTGCATCATGGGGCTCACGGCCGCCATCATCGGGATCAGGATAGGGAGAAAACTCCATGATCATCCTGTGGAAAAGATACCGGTAAAATATTCCAATCCATCCCAGGAAAACATCACGACAAAGCATTCATTCAACTATTCCATTCCCTGGCTTCTGGCGACCTTTTGCATGATCATCACAGAACTGGTTCTCATCTCCCATACACCCTGGTTTGTCTGGGCCACCTCCACCGTGGCCTTTGTCCTGATCTGGGTCAACCGGTATAAAAGGGCACTGAAGCAATTATCCAAACCCCGTTTCTGGGTCTATTTTGTCATCATCACCATGATCACCGCTTTTGTGCTGAACCGCATGCAATCGAGTGATTGGACGAATGGCCTGATGATAGGGATTCAAATGAATGCAAGGGCCGTGGTGATCATCCTCGGTTTTTCCGTGCTGGGAACCGAATTATACAATCCGCGTATCCGTAGCTATTTCATGAAGACTGCTTTCAAACAGTTACCCCTGGCGCTGGAATTATCGTTTGGAAGCCTGCACCTGATGATCGCCACGATGCCGGCTTTTAAGGACCTCATCAAGAATCCTGTTACTGTTCTTTTCCGGATCATCTCACAAATTGAATACCGCCTGGAAGATATCAAAAACAATATGTCAAAGAGGGTGTTCATTGTATCCGGGACCATTGGACAGGGGAAAACAACCCAGCTTCAGGAACTTATTGACATGCTGAAGGATCAAAACATCAGCGTTTCCGGGATCCTCTCCCTGCGGGTCATGGAAAAGGGAGAGACCATTGGATATGACATTCAGGATATTGCCACCAACGAACGCACCCCTTTTCTCCGAAAATCCAATGATGCTGAACCGGATAAGATTGGAGCATACAGCATTCTTCAGCCTGGATTAGCGGCAGGAATAAGGACGCTGACCTTTTCCGCAGGCAACTACAGCAGATATGTTGTGATTGATGAAGTTGGCAAGTTGGAGTTGTCGGACAGGGGGTGGGCAAAACTGATCCATGAACTTCTCTACAACACCAAAAGTGATCTCATTCTGGCCGTTCAGGATCGTATTATAGAACAGGTTATTCAGAAATGGAACCTCAGAAATGTCACTGTTTTCCATCTGTCGCAGTACAACGGCCATTCTATGGGCAGATATTTGACAGACCTGCAGTAACTGATGCCAGTATCATCCTGCATCCCGTTTGATTTTGGCCTCAATGAACTCATGCGAGAGGCCACTATTTAATCACTTTCCGGGGCGGGGAATGACTCATGAAGATTCCTCTTTCTGCAGTTTCGTGAAGGCAAGGATCAGAAAGCTTACCACAAAGAATAACGACAACAACAAGCTGCTGTTCCGCATACTGCCGGTGGCCTGTTCAATGATGCCGAAGCCCAGCATCCCGAAAACAATGGCCAGCTTTTCAGTGCTGTCGTAAAAACTAAAATAAGAAGCCGTGTCGGTTGTATTCGAAGGGATCAGCTTGGACCAGGTTGATCGTGCCTGTGACTGGATTCCTCCCATCACCAAACCAACCAGTGCCGACAAAATGAAGAATTGATATGCTGCATGGATAAAATACGCTGAGATACAGATAAATATCCAGATTCCGAGCATCCAGAGCAGGGAGGTCCGGTTCCCAAAACGGGTGGAGACTTTTCCGAAGATCAGCGCTCCCGCAATGGCTACGAGCTGGATGCTCAGGATTGTCATGATCAGTATGGTATCTGACAATCCCAACTCGGCCTTGCCAAAAAGGGAGGCTACGATGATGATGGTTTGAACCCCCATGCTGAAAAAAAAGAAGGAGAGGAGAAACCGGTACATGGTGCGGTGCTTTTGAATGTATCTGAATACAGTGGACACCTCATGAAAACCCCTGGTAAAAATCGACATATCCCACTGAACCACCTTCTGTTCTTCGCGCAAATAGTAAAAAGCTACCTGGGAAACAACCAGCCACCACAGACCTACCTGAATAAAAGAAAACCGGATGGCTTCCATGCTGTCGGAAAATCCAAACCATTGGAAGTTCTGCACCGAAAAAATATGAAAGGTGAGCAACAACATGCTGCCGGCATATCCAAATGAAAAACCCCGTGCGCTGATCCGGTCATGGCGTTCGGGAGTGGCAATGATCGGCAGGAAGGAATTGTAATAAACCAGGGAACCGGCAAAGCCCAAAACAGCCAGCATTGGCAAAAGCAGTCCCAATCCGATGTTTTCACCTTTAAAAAAGTACAGCCCCATGCAGGCAAAGGAACCCAGGAGTGTAAAAAACTGCATGAAACGCCTGCGATATCCACCCAGATCGGCAACTCCAGATAACGATACCGTCAGGAGTATGACTAAAAAGTATCCCAATGCAATGGCGTATTCATACAAAACGGTATTTTTCACGTTCATACCCATGAACGACAACAGTTCTGAACCAAAAGCTTCCCGGGTTACCTGCTGATAATATATCGGGTATAACACGGTATTCACACTTAAAATATAGGCGGAGTTGGCGATATCGAATGAACACCAGGCATTGATCACCTTCGGTGTATTGATCGGCCAAACAGGTAGTGACATTGCTGTTGGATTATTTTGACGTATAAAACTAATATTATTTTTCGAACCCGGTCAAACACAGCTCCGGATTTCCGATCCGGATTAAAAGGATTGATATCCCGAACAGGTTGGCAAAAAAGAATTCTCTATCTTCTCTCTCCTCCCGATACAGGGTTTCGGTGAAAGGAGCTGAAACGGTAAGCAGGAATTCACCCGTGCTTTATCTGCCCAACCACCAGGCCTTGATTGATCCTGTTATTCTGCTCAGTCAGATCTACCGGTTTTCAACAGTTTCCCCGGTTATTACGGAGAAATACTATAACCTCCCCGTCTTGAAATGGTTTTTACAACGACTGGGGGCTGTCAGTGTAAGTGATCTTGAAAAGGGGAGCCGCGACACCCAGGTTTTAAAAACAATCACCCGTTCAGTTTATAAAGTGTTACGGCGCAACCAGAGCATTGTTATTTACCCCAGCGGGCAGATATCAGGGCGGGGGTATGAGAAAATTTTCAATAAGAAATCGGCTTATCACATCGTCAGAAACCTCCCTGCTGATGCTCAAATCATCGGTGTACGCCTGACCGGGCTGTGGGGAAGCATGTGGTCAAAGGCAAAGACCGGGAAACCACCCAGTCTATTTGTCTTGCTGCTGAAAAGCTTTTTTTATCTGCTGGCGAACCTGTTGTTCTTTGTTCCCAAACGCCCGGTGAGCATTGAATTTGAAGATATCACTGCCTCCGCCAGGGAAAAGGCGGCCATGGGCCAGAAGGAATTCAATTCATTCCTGGAAGTATTTTATAATCTTTATGGAGAAGAGACGGCCTTTTTCCTGAAGCATTATTTCTTTTTGCCGGGTTCAAAAGGATAACCTGTTGTTTTTTTCATCGATGAGCCTGGCCAGGATGCTGATAGCGATCTCGGCGGGGGTGATTGCATTGAATTTGATACCGATGGGCATGTCGACCCTATCCAGTTCTTCCTTTGTGAGCTTATTTTCTTTCAGGAATGTCTTGGTGAGGGTTTCAATTTTCCTTTTGCTTCCAATTAGTCCCAGGTAGGCGACATCTTTTTTCCCAACAGCAGCAAGGATATCCTCGTCCATGTTGTGGTTCGGGGTTACGATGACGATATAGCTTTCGCGATCAAATGGAATTTCATTCACAGCCTCCAGATAAGGTTTACAGATCTGCTGGTAGCGGAGATGCTCAGCGCTTTCAAACAATTCTGTCCGCCAATCGATCAGGTAGGTCTCAAAATGCATGTCCGGGGCATAATTGGCCAGGATTTTTCCAATGTGGCCGGCACCGAAAATGTACAACCTGGATGGTTTTGACAATGGTTCGATGTAAATGGTAGCAGCCCCGCCGCAGGTCATCCCCAGGTCGGTTTGCAGGTTATACTCTTTCAAAAGGGGCTTTTGTGTATGAATGGCGGTGAGCGCATCCTCCATGGCTTGTTTTTCGATACCTCCACCCCCAACGGTGCCTTCAATGCGACCATCGCTGTAAACGATCATTTTGGCACCGATCTTCCCGGGTACGGAGCCCCTTGCCTGGACAATAATGCACAACGCCGAAGATCGCGGATCTTTGATGGCGTCTTTGATTTTTAAAAGTATATTATTCATGATCTGAGGATTAACTGTCTGATGGGTAACGAAAGGCGCCTTTTCCTGTTAGGACGGTCTTTGCTTTCTCAACCCATGCTGCTGTTCTTTCTCCCAAAAGTACAGAATTTACCGTATCAAGCGGATCGCCACAATGATCTTCTTCCTGGCCATGGCAGCATTGTTTTTTTACAGCTTGTTGTACTGATTATCTGAGTCTTCTCTGAAACATCATAGTTTTTGGCTAAAGCCCTGTTTGTCAGTTCTTTGACTTACCCCGGCCTTAATGCCGGGGTAATTGATAATCAATGCTTTCCGGACTTTAGTCCAAAATCATATACTGTTCGAAGTGGATATTATTTTCACTTTTTTGACGTAGCAGGCATGAGAGGTATCCGGGTCATCTTGGAAAGGCCTGTTTGAAAATGGCTGGCGGAACCAAAAAACAAAGATGTATCTCATTGATTTTCTTAATTTTATATAATATATTTCAATAATGATGATTGAAGCGGAATGTTATGGAAAAACTTACTGAAAAATCAAATAAAAGCATCCTGTCAGTTCAATATCCATTTCAGCGCAAGGTGGTCGGAAAGATCAACCGGGAATGGAGAATGAATGGAATTATCGAAACCAGGGGAACGGGGAAGACGACGTTATTGCTTCAGAAATTGCAGGAATTCAGAGTAAAGGGGCATGACGTTTTGTACGTCCGACCGGATGATCTCTATTTTGTGGATCACCGTATCTATGATCTGGCCGCCAACTTCCGGAAAAACGGAGGAAAATATCTTTATCTCGATGAGGTACATAAATATCCAGGTTGGGCAAGGGAATTGAAAAATATTTCTTGACAATCCAAACCTATTTCAAGACGACATTGAAATAGGTTACGGCAACAGGATTCCACTGTGGTTATTAGGATTTTTGTATTGATTCTCCGGAATGATATCTCTTCAGCAGGCGCCTAATGATGCCAATGAAATGACGTTAATTCCGTCATTTCGTGTATAACTGATACCTGTTCCGGTGATAATGTTGAGTGATTGGGGCGGTTTTATTTTTTTTGTGTTCAAAATTGAAACCAACTTTTTTAGGCTTGCTGCAGCATCGTCAAGTTGCCCTGTGCCAAGTTTTATTTCAAAAGCGCACCAGTCGCCGTTGTATTTTTGCACAATGCTGTCCACTTCCATACCACTCGAATCGCGGTAATGGTATACTTTGGCATCATTTGCCTGTGCATATACTCGCAATTCATGCGTAACGAGCGATTCAAATAAAAAGCCTGTAAAATTCAGGTCGTTTAGCAGCGAATTTTTGTCTGCTCCCAAGGTAGCAACAGCCAGCGAAACATCGGTAAAATGTCGTTTGGGCGCTTTTCGCAAGGCGTAAGATGATCGGATATGCGTGTTCCAGGCAGGTTGGTCTTCCAGGATCATCAAGCGGTTCAAGGCATTGAGATAATCATAAACGGTTGGTCGTGTAATACTGCCGTTCTCTTTTTCACGGATATCGCATTCCAAAGCGGAAATATCCACTAATGTAGCGGTGTTTCTGGCAAGCGAGCGCAGCAGACTTCTTACTTTTACAGGATCACGCTTTACTTCTGAAACCCTGCTCATATCCACTTCAGCAAGCAATTCCACATAAGAACGGTTTAAGTCGGTTGCCTGCGAAATAGTTTTCTCTAAAAGCGTGGGAAATCCTCCGATAATCAGTTTCTCGATGATAAACTCCAGGTCGGTGGGGGTATCATTAACATCAATTTTTCCTCCTTCAAAGAGTTTTGCCAAACTTATTTTCCCTGATGAAAAGCCTAATTCCTGCCATGTCATCGTACGCATATCAACAATGGTAAACCTGCCGGCGCCCGAGTGCATTTTGGCTGACTCTTCCGGGTTTGCAGAACCTGTGAGTATGAATTGTCCGTTTTTTTGACGGTCGTCAATCTCGTGGCGAATGTAGTCCCAAAGTTTGGGCTGTACTTGCCATTCGTCAATCAGACGTGGCGTTTCGCCCAACAATAAACGCTTGGGGGCCGTACTGACGAGAGCCTGTACTTGTTCGTCTCTGTCCACATTCAACACACTTTTTGCTAGTTGTTTTGCCGATTCGGTTTTCCCACATGCTTTTGCGCCCCGGATAAGCACAGCTCCCGAAGCGTTGAGTTTTCGCTGTAACTCTTTGTCTGTTATACGCTGTTTATAATCCATGAAAAATTAAAATGCAAAGATAGTATCATTTTACATATTTTTAGCATTTTGGTTTACATAATTTTAATTTTACGGTTTACACTTTTTGACATGGCAGGGATGAGAGGTATCCGGGTCATCTTGGAAAGGCCTGTTTGAAAATGGCTGGCAAGACCAGAAAAATAAAAGGACGAATATACCGAAGCTCATCTGTTCCTGGGAATACTCGCTTATACGGTGGTAAATACCATCAGATACAGATTGAAAAGCCATGGAATTCATCACGACCGGCAGAATATTG
>Ga0194125_10009159_pt1 | contig 13794 bp, 9 predicted proteins | sample TA2KigC250mmetaG_FD_148626 | JGI IMG/M metagenome (GOLD analysis project Ga0194125, IMG submission 148626) | Freshwater microbial communities from Lake Tanganyika, Tanzania - TA2015034 Kigoma Deep Cast 250m | ecosystem: Environmental > Aquatic > Freshwater > Lake | place: Tanzania: Lake... | reverse complement strand
ATGCCCAGCGCGATCAGCACCGTGCCCAGGCTCGGCCCCAGCGCGGCGACGATGCTCAACAGCAGAAGCACCGTCGGGAAGGCCAGGAAGACGTCTACCAGGCGCATGATGATGGTGTCGGTGGCGCCGCCGAAGTAGCCGGAGGTGAGACCGAGCGCGATGCCGCCGATGGCCGCCACGATGATCGCGATCAGCGCGACGCGCAGCGACTCGCGGCCGCCCCACAACACGCGGCTCAGGATGTCGCGGCCCAGGTCGTCGGCGCCGAAGGGGTAGGCGCGGCCTGGCGCCTCCAGCGCGTGGCCCAGGTTGAGCGCGGTCGGATCGGCCGGCGCCAGCAGCGGCGCCAGCAGCACCAACAGCAGGAGCAGCGCAAACCCCACCAGGCCGATCATCCCCGAAGGGTGATGGCGGAGGGTGCGCCACGCGCTGCGCCAGAGGCTTTCGCCGGTGGGGGATTCATGGCGTCCAGTCGTGATGGGTTCTGTCATGTCGCGGCCTCACAACAGCGTCTGGGTCACGAAGCGTCTGCATCACGAAGCCGCGAAGATTCACGAAGTTCGCGAAGCACGAAGAACGCGAAGGAGGCCCGCCGCGGCGGATTTCTTCGTGTCCTTCGCGCTTCGTGTTCTTCGCCCGACTTCGTGCCTTCGTGATCCGAACACTTCGTCACTCCAACTAATCATACCTTATCCTCGGATCCAACCACCCATACATCAAATCCACCGCCAGGTTGATCAGCACGTAGATGGCGGCGGTGAAGAGCACCACCCCCTGCACCTGCGGATAATCGCGCGCCGCGATGGCGTTGACCGCGAACCGGCCGATGCCTGGTCGCGCGAAGACGTTCTCGATGAAGACAGCGCCGCCGAGCATCCCCGCGAACTGGAGGCCGATGACCGTCACCACGGGGATCAGCGAATTGCGCAGGACGTGGATCAGCACCACCGCGCGCTGCCCCAGCCCTTTCGCCCGCGCGGTGCGCACGTAATCTTCGCGGATCACTTCGAGGATGCTCGAACGCGTCAGCCGCGCCAACACCGCGGCCGGGGCCAGCGCCAGGCAGAACGCGGGCAGGATCAGGTTCTTCAGCCCCTCTCCGCCCGCCACCGAGACCCAGCGCAGGTTGACGCCGAACACCAGGATGAGGATGATCGCCAGCCAGAAGCTCGGCAGCGACAGGCCGACCAGCGCGACGATCATCGTGGCGGTCTCGATCACGCGGCGGCGCGAGGTGGCCGCGATCACCCCCGCGCCGACGCCGCCAATGACGGCCAGCAGCATCGCCGCAACTGTCAGCTCCACAGTGCTGGGGAAGCGCGCCAGGATCTCGCCCAGCACGGGCGTCTGCCCGCGCACCGAGCGGCCCAGATCGCCGTGCAGCGCGTTCCAGACGTAGCGGCCGTACTGCACCAACACCGGGTCGTCGAAGCCGAGCTGCTGGCGCATTGCTGCCACCCGCTCCGGCGTCGCCGCGGGGCCGAGCATCAGCGCCACCGGGTCACCGGGCGTCACCTGGACGATGGCGAACGTCAGCAGCGTCACGCCGAGCAGGATCGGAATGAGCATCAGCAGGCGGCGGACGACGTACATGAGCATAGGAGCGCCTTCTCAGCTTCGCAGCGACGGATCAATGAGGGTCGCGATGGTCGCCTTGGTAATCTTCGTAATGTGCTCGAAGTCGAGCCGGTCAATCGTGTCGGCCATCGAGTGGCCGTAGGGGTTGCGCCAGTTCGCCGTGTCGAACGCAAAGATCGCCGGGATGCCAGCGCGCCAGAAGGGCGCGTGGTCGGAGCCGAAGGCCTGTGGGTAACGCGCGGCGATGGTCTCGAAGTCCGGCATCTGGAAGAACGCGTGCGCCAGGTCAATCGAGTCACGTTTGCAGTAGCCGCAGAAGGCGTGACCGATCCGCGCGGCGGCCGGATCGGCCAGCACGAAGGCCCAATCCCCCATCTGCCGCTCGGTGTCCACCTTGTACGTCTGCATCATACCATAGCTGACCCCGTCTGGCAGAGATTGGGAGTGCGGCTTTTTAGAGGTCGTGCCGATCTCGTCCAGGCAGATGGCGAACGCGATCTTCTTGCCCGTCGCGACCGCCTCATCCACCCAGCGGCCGCTGCCGATCTTGCCCGTGACGCCGATGGCGGACGCGGTGGTCAGGCCATCGTGAGCCGCCTCGACCGTTTTCAGATGCTCCGAGAGCGCGTCGGTCATCTGGTCTTGCAGTGTCATCCTGGCGTCGGCCAGCGCCTGGCGGTGAGACTTGCCCGCCTGGATGCCCTCCCAGGTCAGATTGGCGTGGCTCTTCAATACCTTTGCCGCCCGAAAGCTCGTGTAACGGCCGCGGGAGTCGGTCAGCCCGTGCGCGAGCGCGCTCTGGCGGATTCTGGCCTTCGAGGTGGGAGGCAGCCCTTCTTCCAGCGTGGCGCTGACGAAGCGAATCGGCGGGATGTCCCTCTCGGCTGCCAGCACGCGCGCGGCTTCCAGCATCACCGCCACACCGGCCGCGTTGTCGTTGGCGCCAGGGGTCGTGGAGACCGTGTCGTAGTGGTTGATGAGCACGGCCGCCGGCCGGCTTTCGTCGCCTATCCACGCCTCGATGTTGCGGAAGGTATCGTCCCACCCGTCGAGCCGAAACTCCTGGCCGCGCACCGGCAGACCGTAGCTCGCCAGTTGCGCGGCGATGGCGTCGCCGGTCTCGCGCAGCCTGTCGGGGGTATCGAGCGGGTGCTTCACCCCCTCCAGTTTGAGGACGTTCTGGTAGAGCCGCTCGATGTCTACCTTTGCCAGGAGTGCGTCCAGGTTCATTTCTCCTCCGCTGCTATCTTGCCCTGAAAAACCGTAGCATCCTGAGCGGAGTCCGGCGTCGTGTGCCGGACGCAGTCGAAGGATGCGGCCATACGAGCGCCGCTCCGCATCCTTCGACTACGTGGCGGGAACAGCACCGCCACTCCGCTCAGGATGCTCCGCTCGGTTCTCATGCGCTGTTGCGCCGCTCGCGACACAGGCACGCGTCGCTTTCAATCGCGTCGCAACACCCGCCCCGCCAGCTTGCCGCTGTGCTGGCCCCGCGCCACGACGACCTGGCCGTTGACGAGCACGTAGTCTATCCCTACGGGATTCTGGTAAGGATTCACGTAGGTGGCGCGGTCTGCGATCGTTTCCGGGTCGAAGAGCACCAGGTCGGCCCACATCCCTTCCCGTACCAGCCCGCGATCCCGCAGGCCGAGCCGCTGCGCGGGCGCGGAGGTCATCTTGCGCACCGCTTCTTCCAGGGTCAGGACGCGTTTGCCGCGCTCCAGCGGCTCGTCGGCGCGATCTTCCCCGCGCACGTACTTGCGGAAGGTGGCCGGGAAGCTGCCGAAGCCGCGCGGGTTCCCCTTGTCGGTCGTGTTCACCGCCACGCTGTAGTCCGTCTCGATCATGGCGAGTGGGTGCGCCACCAGGATGCGCATTTCGTCTTCGTTGTGCAGTTGGGCGTGCGCGCCCATGTTCTGGCCTTCGTCCAGCAGGACGTCGAAGATCACATCGAACGACGGCTCGACGCCCCGCAGGGCGGCGATCTCGGCCAGGCTCTTGCCCGAATACTCCGGGTGTGCTGTGCTCGCGCCCAACCAGGCCTTGTCCCAGTTCCCATCCATGATGAACCGCGCACCAAAAGGCTTGTCGCGGTAGATGCTGTCACGCACCTGCTGCCGCGCCGCGGGGTCGCGCAGACGGGCCAACAACTGGTCGAAGCCGCCGTCCATGGCCCAATCGGGGATGGCGACCGTGACCGAGCTGGAGCTGAGTAGATAGGGGGGCACGTCGCACGTCACGTCCATCCCGCGCGCCCTGGCGTGCTCCAGCAGCCCCAGGATCTCCGCTTGCATCCCCCAGTTGGGATAGTGCGCCTCGATGTGGCTGACGTGCGCCGGGATGCCCGCGCGCTCGCCGATCGCGATCGCCTCGCGCACCGAGGCGCGGTAGCGTTCCGGGTTGCGCTCGTCGCGGATGTGGATGGCGTGAAACCCGCCGTAACGGCCGACGACCTTGTTCAGCTCCACCAGCTCGTCGGCCTGAGCGAAGAAGCCGGGCGGATACATCAGCCCGTAGGAGATGCCGAACGCGCCCGCTTCCATCGCCTCGGCCACCAGCGCCCGCATCCGCTCCAGCTCCGCAGGGTCGGGCGGACGGTTGTCCCAGCCCATCGCCACGCTGCGCACGTTGCCGTGTCCCACCAGCGCCGCCACGTTGGCCGCGCAGCCGCGGCGCTCGACCTGCGCCAGGTACTCGGCGAACGTGCGCCACCGGATGCCGAGGCCTTCGAGCAGACGCGCCTCCTCATCCTCCAACGCGCCACTGGCCGCGGCCGCCTCGGCGCTCCACGGCGCGGCCGATCCGCCGCAGTTGCCGATCACCATGGTCGTCACGCCCTGCTGCACCATGTTGTCGGCCGTCGGGCGGATCAGCAACGTCACGTCGGAGTGGTTGTGCAGGTCAATGAAGCCAGGGCTGACGATCAGGTCACTGGCATCTATCTGCTGCGCCCCCTCGACGCGCGCCAGGTCGCCGATCGCGGCGATCTGGCCGTCGCGGATGCCCACGTCGCCGCGGAACCAGGGATTGCCGCTGCCGTCCACGATGCGGCCGTGCGAGATAACCAGATCGAAGCTGCTGACTGCGATCGTCATCGGATGACTCCGTTCGGTTGACGGATGCAGGCGCCCACGTGCCAGGCACTTCCGAAAGTGCCTGGCACGTGAACAACAGTTCTGAATCTACTTCACCGGCCCCGTCTGGATGTAGGCGTCCCACAGGTAGAGCCAGCGATTGACCGGCGCATAGAACGGCCCCTGGATGCGCTTGTTGAGGGCGGAGTATTCGACCGGCGCGTAGATGGGCGCAGTCAGCGCGTCCTCGATGATCTTGCGCTGCAGGTCGGCGGTCGTCTTCTCGAAACCCTCCTGGGTGGTGGAGACGACGAACGCGCCGACCATCCCATCCAGGTTCTTGACGCGCGCCCGATTCCAGCCGCCGATGGTGCTGCTGTGGAACATCACGAACAACACACCAGCGTCGGGCCAGCCAAGCTGGTCGATCCCCAGGTCGAAGTCGCCGCCGCTGAGGGTCTGGTAGAGCACGCCGTACTCCCGCTGCTCCAGTTTGGCGTCGATGCCGACCGCCTTGAGCTGCTGCTGCACGATTTCCGCCACTTTGGCGTGCTGCACGCTGAAGAGCAGGGTGAGCGCCAGAGGCTTGCCGCCCTTCTCCATGATGCCGCTGGCATTCGGAGCATAACCGGCCTCGGTGAGCTGCGCTTTGGCCTTCGCCACGTCGTATTGATAGCCAATGTATTCCGCACCTGGCCAGTAGCCCACGGTCGCGGGTGTGAGCGGCCCGTACAGAGGGGCAGCGCGACCGGCCGCCACAGCCTGAACGATCCCCTTGCGATCCAGCGCGTAGTTGACCGCCTTGCGCAGGCGCACGTCATCGAAGGGCGCTCGCGTGGCGTTCATCTCCAGGTGGACGCCGCTGCCAGCGATGCCGGTCTTGACGAGGCGATACTTGCCCGCATCCTCCAACCGCTTGAGATCCTTGAGATCAGGCACGATGAAGTCTATCTCACCCGACTCGAAACCAGCAAGCTGGGTCGCGTATTCGGGGATGATACGGAACTCGATCGTCTCGATGTAGGGCGCGCCGCCGTGGGTGAAGCTCGGCCCCCAGGTGAAGTCGGGGTTGCGCTCCAACACGATCCGCTGGCCCGTCACCCATTCCTTGACCTTGAACGGCCCCGTCCCGATCGGTTTGCGGCCGAACTGATCGCCCATCTTCTCCACCGCGGCCTTCGGGATCGGCTGCAGATAACAGTTGTTGGTCATCGAGTTGGCGAGCACCGAGTTCGGCATGGACATGTTGAGCCGCAGGGTGTAGTTGTCCACCGCCTCGGCCGATTTCAGCCCCACCAACGTCTGGCCCGCGGTGGGCGATTTGGTGGCCGGGTCAATGGCGCGCATGAAGGTGTAGGCGTAGTCCTGCGCGGTCAGCGGCGTGCCGTCGTGGAACTTGACGTCCTTGCGCAGCTTGAACTCATAGGACATGCCGTTCTCGGCCTTCGTCCAGCTTTCGGCCAGATAGGGGACGATCTCGCCGGTCTCCGGGTTGCGGGCCAGGAGGGAGGCGCCGAACAACTGGCACGGGATGAACAGGATGCCCGACTTGTGAACGTCCAGGGTGTCGGGTTCCTGGGTCAAGGCATAGACCAGTTTCCCGCCCGCGACGGGGCCGGTCTTGGGCGCAGGCGTGGCGGTGATGACCTTCTCGACAACTTGCGGCGTGCCCGCAACCACCACGGTCTGCACGACCTTCTGCTCGACGACCTTCTCGACGACCTTGGTGACCTCCTTTTCGACCACCTGCGGCGTGGGCGCCGCGCAGCCAGCAAACATGGAGGCGACGACAACCAGACAAACGAACAGACTCAGGTGCTTCATGCTTTCCTCCTTGGAATGAGATGGAATGCTGATGTTCGTGGGGACTCTTCGTGCATCTTGCCAGGGCGCCTCCTTTCTGTCCAGCAGGCCATCAGAAGGTCTTCCCGGTTCGTGCCATCTCGATCAGCATGGCCGGCGGCGAGAAGCGGTCACCGTACTTGTCCGCCAACTGGCGGCTGCGCTCGACGAAGGCTGCGATGCCGTAGTCGTTGATGTACTGCAGCGTGCCGCCCTTGAACGGCGCAAAGCCCCAGCCGAAGACGCTGCCGATATTGGCATCGGCCACCGACAGAACCACTCCCTCCTCGTGGCAGCGCACCGTCTCCAGCGCCTGGATGAACATCAGCCGCTCAATCATCTCGCCTTGGGACAGCGCCGCGGCCGCGGTCGGGTAGAGATCATAGACGCCCGGCCAGAGGGACTTGCCGCCTTCCTTGGGGTAGTCGTAGAATCCCGTTCCTTGGTTCTTGCCCAGCCGGCCGAACTCCTTGACCATGCGCACGACCACCGCATCGGCGGGCTGGCGCTCCATCTGCTTGCCCTCGGCAGCCAGGTCCTTCTCGGTCTGCTCGTTGATGTGTACCGCCAGGTTGAGGCCCACCATGTCGGCGACCTCCAGCGCCCCCATGGGCATCCCTGCCTGCAGGCCCGCCGCCTCGATGGCGCGCGGGTTCTGGCCCTCGGCCAACATGTTGCAGCCTTCCTTGACATAGGTGCCGAAGACGCGCGAGGTGTAGAAGCCGCGGCTGTCGTTGACTACGATGGGTGTCTTGCCGATCTTGAGCACGTAGTCGAACGCCTTGGCCAGCGTCTGCTGTGAGGTCTTCTTCCCTACGATGATCTCCACCAGATCCATGCGGTGGACCGGCGAGAAGAAGTGGAGTCCGATGAAGTTCTCGGGCCGGCTGGAGGGCTCAGCCAGGCCGGTGATGGGCAAAGTCGAGGTGTTGGAGGCGAACACCGCGTCGGCCGCGATCTGCGCCTCGGCCTCCTGGGTCACCCGCGCCTTCAGGCCGCGGTCCTCGAAGACCGCCTCGATCACCAGGTCGCAGCCTTGCAGGTCTTCCGCCGCGCCGGTGGTCACGATCCGGCCGAGGATGGCCGCCTTCGCCTCGGCGGTCATGCGCCCCTGCGCCACCCGCTTGCTCACCAGCTCGTCGATGGCTGCCTTGCCCGCATCCGCCTTCTCCTTGCTGACGTCCTTCAGCACCACGTCCATGCCGGCGGTCGCGGTTACATAGGCGATGCCGTGCCCCATCAGGCCCGCGCCCAACACGCCGACCTTCTTCGTCTCCGTGGGCGCGATTCCCGCGGGCCGGCTGCCGCCGCCCTTGATGTGGTTGAGCTGGAACCAGAAGGTCGTCAGCATGTTCTTTGCGACCTTGCCGGTGGCGATGGCGGCGAAGTAGCGGGACTCGATCCGCAGCGCAGTATCGAAATCGACCGCCGCGCCCTCGACCATCGCGCTGAGGATCGCCTCGGGCGCGGGGTAGTTGCGGTAGGTCTTCTTGCGCAGCATGGCCGGCGCGACCATCAGCATCTGCGCCGCTTTCGGGCTGGACGGGGTGCCGCCCGGCATCCGGTAGTCCTCGCGATCCCAGGGCTGCGAGGATTTAGGGTTGGCGAGGATCCATGCCCTGGCCTTCGCCATCATGTCTGCCCGGTCTGCCGCCAGTTCATCGATCAGGCCGGCTTCCTTCGCCTCCCGTGCGGTCACCGGCTTGCCTTCGGTGAGGTAGGGGAAAGCCGCCTGCAGCCCCAGGAGGCGCACCATGCGGGTCACGCCGCCGTCGCCCGGCAGCAGGCCGAGCGTGACCTCGGGCAGGCCGATTTTGGTCTTGGGGTCGTCGATGGCCACGCGGTAGTGGGTCGCCAGCGCGACCTCCCAGCCGCCGCCCAGCGCCGCGCCGTTGATCGCCGCCACGACGGGCACGCCCAGCGTCTCGAGCCGGCGCTGCGACGCTTTCATCTCCTGCACCATCCGGAAGACCACCGCCGGATCGATCTGTTGGTAGAGGAAATCGATCTCCGCGCCGGCAACGAAGGTCTTCTTGGCCGAAGCAATGATCACGCCGGTGAGCCCGCTCTCCGTAGCGAGGCGGTCCACGACCTCGCTGAACCCCTCGCCGAACTCCTCGTTGATCACGTTCACGGAGCGGCCCGGCATGTCCATGGTCAGGGTAACCATCCCTTGCTGGTCTTTTTCATAGCTGATGAAGGTATTCATGTCTCTTCTCCGCTTCGCTCACACCCGCTCTATGATCATGGCTTCGCCCATGCCGATGCCGATGCACAGCGTGATGAGCGCGGTGCTCTTGTCCTGCCGCTCAAGCTCATCCAGCGCGGTCCCGATCAACATGGTGCCGGTCGCGCCGAGCGGATGGCCGAGCGCGATCGCGCCGCCGTTGACGTTGAGCCTGTCCATATCCGTGAGCCCCATGTCGCGCATGAAGCGCAGCGGCACAGCGGCAAAGGCCTCGTTGCATTCGATCAGGTCGATGTCGCCGATCGTCATGCCGGCCTTCGCCAGCGCCCGCTTCGATGCCGGGCCCGGCCCTTGCAGCATCAGGCTTGGCTCGACGCCGATCAGCCCGACCGAGACAACCCGGCCGCGCGGCTTGAGACCCAGCGCCTCGCCCTTCTCCTTCGAGCCGATGAGCGCCACGGCCGCACCGTCCACGATGCCAGAGGAGTTGCCTGCCGTGTGCAAGTGGTTGATGCGTTCCACGGTAGGGTAGCGCTGCAGGCAGACCGCGTCGAAGCCGATGTCGCCCATCTGCTGGAACGCCGGCTTCAGCTTGGCCAGGCCCTCCATGTTGGCGTCAGGGCGGATGTACTCGTCCTGGTCCAGCAGGGGGAGGCCGTTCTGATCCTTGACGGGGACCACCGACTTGAAATAGCCGCATTCGCGGGCCAGGGCGGCGCGCTGCTGCGATCGGATCGCGAACTGATCCAGCTCCTCGCGGCTGAACCCTTCGAGGGTGGCGAGCAGATCCGCGGAAACCCCTTGCGGCACCATGTTGATATCCAGGCTGACCATAGGCTTCCCCAACATCGGCCCGCCGTCGGACATCATCGGGACGCGCGACATCGACTCGACGCCGCCGGCGACCAACAGGTCGTGCCAGCCGGAGCGCACCTTCTCGGCGGCCATGCCGATGGCTTCCAGGCCCGACGAGCAGAAGCGGTTGATCTGCACTCCGGCTACGGTTTCATCCCACCCGGCAGCCAGGACCGCGCAGCGGGCGATGTCCGCCCCCTGGTCGCCCACCGGGGCCACGCAGCCGATGATGACGTCTTCCACTTCCGCTGAGTCCAAGCCGTTGCGCCCTTGTAGCGCCTTGAGGAGGGTCACCAGCAAGTCGATGGGTGGTACCTCGTGCAGCGAGCCATCCTTTTTCCCCTTACCGCGGGGTGTACGGATGGCGTCGTAGATGTAAGCCTCGTGTATCATGTGCGACTCCTATTCATAAACAGGGGCGATGCCTTGCGGTCGCCCGCTTGAGCAGGCGCGAGGCCGTGCCCCTACCGGTGTTATACCGCCGGGATCTGCACGCCAGCGGTGGGAAAGACGGTCGCGGTCGCCGCGGCGCCGTGCCGCCGCACGATTTCCTCGAGCACCTGATCCCAGCAGTTGAGGACCAGCGTGTCGTCCGGATAGAGCTGGCTCACCTCGGTGTGCGACAGATTGGGCGAGAAGACGATGGCGCTGTGCTTGCCAAGCCCCATCTGCTCCCGGGTGATCTTGAGATACACCTTCCCCCCCAGGCTTTCGAGGAAGTTCAGGCCCATGCCCTCGGGACAGGCGGCCGCAAGGATGGCAGTCCCATCCGGCTGAATCGCGCGCCGCAGCTCGTAGCCGATCACGTTCAGGGCATTGATGGATTGGAGCAGGTTCTTGTCCTTGGGATACGCGTTGAACACCGCCACATCTGCCGGCGGCGGCAATTCCGTTGCATAGACGCGGCGGGCGAAAGCCACAGCCGCCCGGTGCGCTGCTACCATGTCGCCGGCAAACAGGCCGGCCAACTCGCGACGCGAGTTGATCACGCCGTTGACGATAAACCCCAGCCCCGCCATGGCCGCGATCTCTTCCATGTCATCGCGGCAGTCGTTGTCGTCCACCTTCGCCGTGCTGATAGGCTGCGAGGTGTACGCGCGGCCGTGGTTTATCGCCAGCGTCTCGATCCCGGCCACGCCGACCGCTACCGTCTTCGCCCCGCCGCCAAACCCCGCGTACGCGTGCGGGGTGAGCGTACCCAGGCTGATGCGCAGATCCGCCTCGAGGTAAAACCGACTGATGAACACCGGCGTGCCGCGCCGCGTTTGGCCGAGGAATTCCCGGTGCTCATAGGGCAAGTTATGATGGATGGTGTACTTCTCGACGATGGGCAGCCCCAACTTGCGGATCAGGTCCGCGCGATCCATAGGCGTGTGTGCGCCCTGGCCGATGGTGATCCAAACGTTCGGCGACTCGATGCCGCCTGCTGCCAGCTCCGCCAGGATCGCGGGCAGTAGCCCGGCCGTGCGCAGCGGCCGCGTGATGTCCTCCACTACGATGACCGCCCGCTTGCGCCGACTCGCCAGCTCGCGCAGAGGCGGTGTTCCGATCGGGTCGCGCAGCGCTTGCCCGACTGCGCCCGGACCCACAGCGGGAGCATCAGCCATCCCTGCAACGGTGACGCGCCAGTCTGCCGAGAAGTTAAGCGTCAGTTCGGTTTCATCATACCAGGCTTGCCAGGGGATTCTGATGGTCATGGGTCGCTCTTTGCACAGAGTATTGGAGATCAGGGATTGGGGATTGGGGCAAACTGCGAATCCCTAATCCCCAATCCCTAATCCCGTCACGCCGCACGCACTGGCAGACTCAACAACTCCCGCGCCTCCGCCACCGTCGCCACTTCGCGGCCAGCGAGCTTGACGATCTCCACGGCCCGCTCCACCAGCTCGCCGTTGGATTTCGCCAACACTTTGTGGGCGTAGTCCACGAAGAGGGTGTCCTCCAGCCCCGTGCGCACGTGGCCACCGAAGCTGGCGCTCATCATCGCCACGGGGAAGGAGAACGGCCCGACCCCCAGCCCCACCCAGGTGGAGCCGGGCGGCAGCGCGTGCAGGTAGCTGTTCATCGTATCGGAGTTGAATGGCACCCCGCCCATCACGCCGAAGATGATGCAGAAGTGCATCGGCGTGGGGATGAAATGGTGGTGCTTCTCCAGGAAGATGACGTTGTGGACGTGGCCGATGTCGAAGCACTCCAGCTCCGGCTTGATCCCCCGCTCGGTCATGATCTTGCCGAACTCCAGGCTGGCGCTGAAGGGGTTGGCGAAGGTAAAGTCGTAGACGATCTTGCCGTCGCGGTGGCTGACCAGGCAGAAGTTCATCGTGCCAGGGTTGAGCGATGCGATGTCGGGCGTGTGCAACTCGATGGGCCGACGGCGCATCTCCAGCGGCGCTTCGGGGTAGACGCCCGTGCTCAGGTTGAGCAGCACGCTCGTGTTCTCGCGGATGCCCTGGACGACCTCTTGCATGATCGCGGGATCGGTCGTCGGCGCGCCGGTGTTGGGGTCGCGAAAATGGACGTGTACCACCGCCGCGCCCGCCTCCTCCGCCCGCTGCGCCTCCCGCACGTACTCCTCCGTGGTGTGCGGCACGGCCGGGTTGGCCCCCTTCGTCGGCGCCGCGCCGGAGAGGGCGGCGGTGATGATGACTTTGTCTTTCATGGAGTGCTCCTTCTCTATCAGAACTTGAGCATCCTGAGCGGAGCGGAGCGTCTTGTGCGGAGCGTAGTCGAAGGATGCGGCCTTGGCAATGCCCGCTCCGCATCCTTCGACTACGGCCCGTACACTACACGGGCCTCCGCTCAGGATGCTCCGCTAAGTCCAAATGACTATACCGCCCACACATTTCTCCGCGCGGCCACTTCCGCCAACAGCAAGTACCACCCGTTCAGGAACGCGTTGCGGAAGAACTGGACGGGGCCGAAGTCGGCGAACTCTTCGACGGTCAGGCCATCATCGTCGTAGGCTTTGCGGAAGTCGGGGAACTTTTCGCGCAGCTCGGCGATCGCCTCCGGCGATGGCTCCCCCTCGGCCAGGCGCGAGACGAGCGGGGTGTCGGCGTCCATGATCTCCTGCGCGGTGCTCCAGTTGATCGTCACGTGTACCGCGCCGCCCACCATCTCGGTGAAGTGGTGCGTGCCCCGTGCGCCGCCGCCCAGCAGGATGCCCCTGCCGCCGAGCGTCTGCAGCAGCCGGTATTCCTTGCGGGCGATGGCGCAGCCCGCCTGATCGAGCACCGCTCGCTCGATCTTGATGCCATCGCGCTTCGCAACCACCCCCAGGTATTGGTCGAAGATGCCGCTGATGTGGGTCACGTAGAACGGCGGCCGATTGCCGGTGCGCGCCGCGGCCCGTTCGTAGAGTTGGCAGATATGGATCGCCTGGCTGACCGCGAAGATCTCGGTGGCGCAGATCGGGATATTCTCTTCGACGCACGCCACCAGCGCGCTGATGCCGCCGTGGATGACCGGAATCTTCGCCATGTAGTTCGGCCCCAGGCGGCGGTTTTCCAGCGCGCAGCGGATGGTCGCCTCCGCGTCCTGATCCAGCCGCGGGTCATCTTGCATCGTCACAAAGCCGCACGCGCCGCCGCTCTGCTCGTAGAGGGGTAAGAAACGGTCGAGAATACGCTTCGACGCCCGCTGATAGACGCGGACAGCCGCGGCCTCGACCTCGGCGATCTCCTCGCGGATCACCGAATCAATGACGCCGTGCAGGTAGTCGCGGTCGCTGGCCAGCAGCTTGGCGCAGTAGGCCGGATTGGTGGTGCAACTGATCGCGCCCGCGGCCAGGGCGTCCTCCAGGTCGGCCCCCGATGGGTTGTTGACCCAGAAACGGGTGGGGGTGTCGCGGTGAAGGCGATGGAAATAGTCCGTTGCCATGCATCCTCTCCAAGAAAGCCGTAGCATCTCGTCCTGAAAACAGGCAAGCATCCTGAGCGGAACGGAGCGTCCTGAGCGGAGGCCACGTTGCTTGTGGCCGTAGTCGAAGGATGCGGAGTGAAGTCGAAGGATGCGGCCATAGCGCGATGACCGCTGCGCATCCTTCGACTACGTCCGGCACACAACGCCGGACTCCGCTCAGGATGCTCCGCTATGTGGAGTACAGGGCATCATATCAGCTCAAACACCCCCGCTGCGCCCATGCCACCGCCGATGCACATGGAGACCATGCCGAACTGCACGTCGCGGCGTCGCATCTCGCCGATGATCTGCACGGTCAGCTTGGCGCCGGTGCAGCCCAGCGGGTGCCCCAGCGCG
>Ga0194125_10009158_pt1 | contig 13795 bp, 12 predicted proteins | sample TA2KigC250mmetaG_FD_148626 | JGI IMG/M metagenome (GOLD analysis project Ga0194125, IMG submission 148626) | Freshwater microbial communities from Lake Tanganyika, Tanzania - TA2015034 Kigoma Deep Cast 250m | ecosystem: Environmental > Aquatic > Freshwater > Lake | place: Tanzania: Lake... | reverse complement strand
TGAACCGCTTGGAGATCGAGTCGACGACGATCGTCCGGTCCGCGGCCTCGTCGAACTCGAGGATGCTCGTGTGGCGGAGGCCGTCGTAGACGAATTCCTTGTAGACCTCGTCGCCGATGAGGAACATGCCGCGGTCGAGGGCGAGGCGGATGACGCGCCCGATCTCCTCCCGGGAGTAGACCGTCCCGGTCGGGTTGTTCGGCGAGCAGAGGACGACGGCCTTCGTCCGGGGGCCGATCTTGGCTTCGAATTCCTCGACCGGGGGGAGGCGATAGCCGTCCTCGACCTTGAGGGTCAGGGGGACGATTTTGAGGTCGGCCAGGGAGGCGTAGCCGTTGTAATTCGTGTAAAAGGGCTCGGGGATGACGATTTCGTCTCCGGGATCTCCGACCGCGGCGAAGGCGAAGAGGATGGCCTCCGACCCGCCGCAGGTGACGATGACGTTGTCGGGCGTGAGGGAAATGCCGTAACCGCCGAAATACCGCGCGATCTCTTCCCGGAGCTCGAGGAATCCCTGGGCCGGGCCGTAGCTCAGGATGGGGTCGTCGAAGCTCCGGACGGCCTCGAGAATGGGCTGGGGCGTCGGGATGTCGGGATCGCCGATGTTGAGGAAATAGACCTTGACCCCGGCCTTCGCGGCCGCGTCGGCGTAGGGCTTGAATTTGCGGATGGGAGAGGCCTGGACGGTCCGTCCCCGCAGCGAGATCTCCATCGACGACTCCTTGGAACCGGGCGGTATGACGACTCGGAATTATGGCCCATTCGGCCGGCCAAGTCAAAATGGAGAAAGACCGGCTCACAGCATCTCCGTCGGCCTTGTTGGTCTCTGAAAATCCGGCGTCCGAAGACGGGGACCTCGAAGAGCGGCTGCGGGGACGGCAAACCCTCATGACGTTCCGGCTGTTCCCGTTTGCGGCCTGTGATCGAAGGCCGAACCATCGGATTGACCCTCTCCCGGCGTTTTGATATTTTGTCCGAGGCATGCCGTACGCCGTGAAGATCCCGATCGTCCGAAAGCAAAGTTGGGGCGATTATCATCTTTTCCGCTTCCAGGCGCCGGAGATGGCCGCCGCGGCCCGTCCCGGCCAGTTCGTCATGATCCGGCCGGGAGAGTCCACCGCCCCTCTCCTTCGCCGGCCGATAAGCATCCACGGAAGAGACCGGGGGGCGCTGGAGATATTCTTCCAGGTCGCGGGCGAGGGAACGGCCCTGCTCGCCCGCCGAAAGGCCGGGGACACGTTCGACGTCCTCGGGCCGCTGGGCCGGGGTTTCGACCTCGACGCTCCCCTCGACGGGAAAACGGCCTGTCTTCTCGGCGGCGGCCGGGGGATCGCCCCGCTCTATTTCCTCGCTCTCGAGTTGGCCGACCGGGGCGCCCTGGTCAAGGTCCTCTACGGCGGCCGGACGGCCGACGACCTTCCCGTCCGCGACCGGTTCGAAGAGGCCGGCCTCGAGCTCGCCTGCTCGACCGACGACGGGTCGTTCGGTTTTCCCGGCCTCGTGACCGGCCTCCTCGAAACCGAAATTCCCGTCCGCCGGCCCGACTTCCTCTTCGTCTGCGGCCCCGACCCGATGATGAAGGCCGCGGCCGGACTGGCCTCCCGGTTCCGGATCCCGGCCCAGATCTCCCTGGAGTCCGTCATGGGCTGCGGCTTCGGGGCCTGCTGGGGCTGCGTCCGGAGGATCAAGCGGGCCGGGGCGGAGGCGTGGCGCAAAATCTGCGAGGACGGGCCCGTCTTTCCCGCCGAGGACATCGTCTGGGAGGGTTGGAAATGACGGTCGATCTTGCCGTCGACCTCGGTTTCCTGAAGCTCCGGAATCCCGTTCTCGCGGCCAGCGGGACATTCGGCTACGGGACCGAGTTCGCTCCTTTCCTCGACCTCTCGTCCCTGGGGGGGATCGTCGTCAAAGGGCTCTATTACGGCCCCCGCGAGGGCAACCCCCCTCCCCGTCTCGTGGAGACGGCCTCGGGACTGCTCAACGCCATCGGCCTGCAAGGCATCGGCGTGGAAGCCTTCGCCGCGGAAATCCTGCCCGAGCTCCGCCGCCGGGGGGCCGAGGTCTGGGTCAACGTCTGCGGAGAGGACGAGGACGAATACCTCCGGGTCATCTCCTTTCTCGACGGCCTGGACGGAATCGCGGCCTACGAGCTCAACATCTCCTGCCCCAACGTCCGTCGGAACGGCCTCTGCCCGGCCCTCCGCCCGGATTGGACCTACGACCTCGTCCGGGCGGCCAAGGAGCGGAGCCGGCGGCCCCTCGTGGCCAAGCTTTCGCCCAACGTGACCGACATCGTCGAAATCGCCCGGGCGGCCGAACGGGCCGGGGCCGACGGCCTTTCCCTGGTCAACACCTTCTTGGCCATGGCCGTCGATCCGGAGACGAGGCGGCCGAGGCTGGGGAACGTCTTCGGCGGCCTGAGCGGGCCGGCCATCAAGCCCATCGCCCTGCGGATGGTCTATCAAGCCGCGTCGGCGGTCCGCGTCCCCGTCATCGGGATGGGCGGGATCATGTCCGGACGCGACGCCGTCGAATTCCTCATCGCCGGAGCCCGGGCCGTCGAGGTCGGGACGGCGAACTTCGTCGACCCGGCCGCCGCCGCCCGCATCGTCCGGGAGATCGAGGCCTTCTGCCGCGAGAAGGGGATCGCCCGGGTCTCCGACCTCGTCGGGACGATCACGATTTGAGGAGGGGCCGGGCCGAAAGCCGTCTCTCTTGGAGAACGCCCATGAGAAAGCCGTCCGCGAACGCCGAAAGGATCATCACCGCCCTCGACGTCGAGAGCGCGGACAAGGCCCTGGCCCTCGTCCGCGAGCTCCGCTCCGCTCGGATCTTCAAGGTCGGCCTGGAGCTTTTCACCGCCGAGGGCCCTTCTCTCCTCCGCGACATCCGGGACCTCGGCAAGGCCGTCTTCCTCGACCTCAAGCTCCACGACATCCCCAACACCGTGGGCGAAGCCGTCCGGGCCAGCCTCCGCCACGGCGCGGCGATGATGACCATCCACGCCTCGGGAGGCCCGGAGATGATGACCCGGGCGGCCGAGGCCGCCCGGCGGGAGGCCGAGGCCCTCGGAGCCGAGAAGCCGGTTCTCCTGGGAGTCACCGTCCTGACGAGCCTCAAGGCCGAAGACTTGGCCGCCGTGGGGATGCCCCCCGATCCGGAGGCTCAAGTCCGGCGGCTGGCCGGCTTGGCCAGGAGGGCGGGCCTGGACGGCATCGTCTGTTCGGCCCGGGAAATCGAAGTCGTCCGCCGGGACGTCGGACCGGACATGCTGATCGTGACCCCGGGGATCCGGCCCGCCGGAGCCGCGGCCCAGGACCAAAAGCGGGTCATGACCCCGCGGCTGGCCCTTTCGAAAGGAAGCGATTATCTCGTCATCGGACGGCCGATCACCCAGGCCCCTTCCCCGGCCGAGGCTTTCGACCGGATCGTCCGAGAGCTCGAGACGGCCTGAAGGCCGGCCGTCGCCCGGCCCGGCTCCCGGCTCAGAACCGGGGCGAGAACGTTCCCACGCCCACGGCGAAAATCGCGCCGATGATGACGGCCACGACGGCGAAGATGACGATGTAAACGACGATGCTCACGACGAGATAGCCGACGACTTTATCGGGCGGCGTGTCCATGAGCGGCGTCTTGAAGCCCAGGTACATGACGTAGAGGCCGTAGAGCCCGAGGAGGAACCCCAGCCAGGAGAGGAAGGGGAGGAGGTTGAAGATGCCGCCGATCCACAAGGGCGTGGCCGAATAAACGGCCAGCTTCATGGCGTTTTCGAGATTCGGCTTGGATCCGAATGTCCCGGCGAGGGCGTTGATGATGAGCCCCCAGGCGTAAACCGAGGCCAGGGCCAGGACGTAGAAGACGACGGCGTGGAGGAGGGCCCGGACGAACGGGATTCTGATCCATCCGAGAAAGGGAACCCGGTACCCGATGAGGGCCTCGCCGATGAACATGGCAAGATAGGCGATCGCCGCCAGCGGGACGGCATACCCCATGAAGAGCTGCATCACGGGCGTCGATTCGCCCTTGATTTTGACCCATTCGTCCTTCGGTTTCAGGATGATCGCTTGGACGCGGCCGATGAGATTCATGCGCTTCCTCCTTTCAGAATAATCCAGACTATATCTCGGTCCTCGGGACGTGTCAATCCGTCTGCGGACCCGGGGGATTAAAAAGGCGCGGGCCGGACTCGAACCGGCGAATCGAGGTTTTGCAGACCTCTCCCTTAGCCACTTGGGTACCGCGCCCTCGCGTTCAACAGCCTGAAGACGAGAAAGGCATTGGAGCGGGCGATGGGACTTGAACCCACGGCCTTCTGCATGGCAAGCAGACGTTCTACCACTGAACTACGCCCGCTTTCGGCCGTTCGGGCCGTAAAAACACGGCGTTAACCTAACAGAACCGGCCCCTCCCTGTCAAGGAAGCCCTTGACTTTCCCCCGGCCGGTTTCTAACATAAGGCCGTCGCGCCTCCAGCAACACGAAGAGGAGCATCCTCATGGGGAAAAAAGAATTCGCCGCGGCCATGGCCAAAACGGCCGGAATCACCCTTCTTCAAGCTCAACGCGCATTCGCCTCCTTCCTGGACGGCGTCCAGGTATCCCTGAGAGCGGGGGCGAAGGTCCATCTCGCCGGCTTCGGGAGTTTCGACCTCAAAGTCCGGCAGGCCCGGAAAGGCCGCAATCCCAAGACGGGCGAGGCGATCGAAATCCCGTCCAAAAACAGAATCCGGTTCCATCCCAGCCGGTCCTTCAAGAATTCCCTGTAGAAAAAAAGAAAAGGGGGGCGGTTCTCTTTTTGGCCGGCGCCAGAAAGAGAGCCGTCCCCTTTTATGCTAAAATAAGCCGCCGGATCATCCATGGACAAAAAAACCGTCGTGGCTTTGTTGTTCGGAGGCCGTTCGGCCGAGCACGAAGTCTCCGTCGCCTCGGCCGCGGCCGTCCGCAAGAACCTCGACCCGGCGAAGTTCGAGGTCGTTTCGATCTTCCTCAACCGGGAAGGGCGCTGGCGCCGGGTCGCAACGCCCGAAGTCCCGCCGGAGGAGATCGCCGCCGGGGAGTTCCGCGGGTTCCTCCCCTGGAGCGGACCGGGAGGCGAGGAGATCCGGGCCGACATCTATTTCCCCGTCCTCCACGGCCCCTACGGCGAGGACGGGACGATCCAGGGCCTGCTCGACCTGGCCGACGTCCCGTACGTCGGGGCCGGCGTCCTCGGCTCGGCCGCGGGGATGGACAAAGCGGTCATGAAGGAGCTTTTCCGGAGCCGGGGCCTCCCCATCGTCCCCCACCGCCTCGTCCGGGAAGCGGACTGGCGGCGGAGGGCGGCGGCCGTCGGACGGTCGCTCCGGCGCGATCTTCGCCTCCCCCTCTTCGTCAAGCCGGCCAACCTCGGCTCAAGCGTCGGCGTCACCAGGGTCGTCTCCTGGAGCGGGCTCGAGGAGGCCGTGGCCGAGGCCTTCCGCTTCGACCGTAAGGCCGTCGTCGAACAGGGCCTCGCCTGCCGGGAAATCGAGTGCTCCGTCCTCGGCAACGATTCGCCCCGGGCCTCGCTTCCCGGCGAGGTCATCCCCCAACGCGATTTCTACGACTATCGCGACAAGTATCTCGATGGAAAGACGGAATTCGGGATCCCGGCCAAGCTCCCCACGGCCGTCGCCCGGCGCGTCCGGCGGCTGGCCGTGGAGGCCTTCCTGGCTTGCGAGGGGAGCGGCCTGGCCAGGGTCGATTTTTTCCTGGAAAAGGGAACGGACCGAGTCTACGTCAATGAGATCAACACCCTGCCCGGATTCACCGAGATCAGCATGTATCCGAAGCTCTGGGCCGTGAGCGGCCTGGCCTTCGGTCCGCTCCTCGAGCTCCTTATCGAACTCGGTTTCGAGCGCCATCGGGCTCGGCGGAGGGACGCGGGCCGGGACAAGCGATGAGGATTCTGGGCGTCGATTACGGCGACCGCCACGTCGGACTGGCCGTGAGCGACCGCCTCCAGTTGGCTGCCCGGCCGTTGGGGACCTATCTCCTCCGGGCTCGCGAGGAGGACAACCGGGCTTATTTCCGCGAGCTCGTCCGGGCCGAGGAGGTCGGCCGGATCGTCGTCGGCCTCCCCCTCCGCCTCGACGGGACGGCGGGCCGCCGGGCCGAAACGACCCGGGCCTTCGCCGCCTGGCTCCGGGAAGCCGTCGGCCTCGAGGTCGCCTTCTGGGACGAGCGCCTGACGACCCAGCAGGCGACGGCGATCATGCGCGAGCAAAAGGTCAAAGTCAAGGACCGGCGTTCCGTCGTCAACCAGATCTCCGCCGTCCTCATCCTTCAGAGTTATCTCGAAAGCCGTCGCCCCGATGAGGATCCTTCGAGCGGCGATTAAGGCGGCCCTGGCGGCCGCTCAACTTCTGATCCTTTCGGGGGCGGTCTGGCTCCACCTGGAATCCCGGGGCCCCCGCCCTCCCGCAGGCGCGGAGCCGGCGGTCTTCGAAATCGAACGAGGCCGGAGCGTCCGGGCCGTGGCCGCGGGGCTGCGGTCTCGCGGGCTCATCCGAAAGGCGGCGCCGTTCCTCCTCCTCTACCGGATGTTCTACCCCTCCCGGAGCCTCAAGGCCGGCGAATACGAGATTCCGGCCGGGGCCTCGGCCCGGGAAATTCTCGAGGTCTTCATCGCCGGAAAAACGCGCCTTTATCCCTTGACCGTCCCCGAGGGGCTCACGGGCGAGGAGACGGCCGAAGTTTTCGCCGCCGCCTTCGACGGCCGAGAGGCGTTTCTCCGCGCCTTCGCCGCGACGGACGCGGTCGCCCTTCTCGACCCCAAGGCCGACGACCTCGAGGGCTACCTCTTTCCCGAAACCTACCATTTCTCCAAGGGCGTTTCGGCGGCCGAGGCCGTCGAAAGAATGACCGATCAATTCAAGGCCGTCTTCGGGACAGGTTGGCGGCGCCGGGCCGCCGCGCTGGGCCTGAGCGTCCGCCAGGCCGTGGCCCTGGCCTCGCTCATCGAGAAGGAGACGGCCCGGCCCGAGGAAAAGCCTCTCGTCTCGGCCGTGTTCCACAACCGCCTCCGCCTGGGGATGAAGCTCGATTGCGACCCGACGGTCATCTTCGCCCTCAAGAAGCTCGGTCCTTGGAGCGGCCGGCTGAGACTCAAGGACCTCAAGCTCGATTCCCCTTACAACACCTACCTCTACCCCGGGCTTCCCCCCGGGCCGATCTGCAGCCCGGGCCGGGGCTCCCTCGAGGCGGCCCTTTACCCGGCCGAGGCCGACTACCTGTTCTTCGTCTCGAAGAACGACGGAACCCATGTCTTCAGCCGGACCCTCCGGGAGCATTCCGCCGCCGTTCTCAAGTACCAGCGCTAGCGGCCGGCGCGCAGGCCGTTCTGCATTTTTGATTTTGTCCCCCAAATGCCCATGGCGCGGCCGTGTCCCCCGGAGCGGAGTGGGACCCTCGTCAGGGTAACGCAACGAAGGGGATACGGCGGCGCCATGCGGCTGAGGCGACGGGAATAAAAGCGTTATTCGGTCGGGCCGGCGGATTTGCACGAAGCGTCGAATTCTGCTATATTCTCGTTTTCTACTTGGAGCCGGAAGAAGCCGTTTAGCCGTAATGAGGCCCCGTGTAAAAGATGTTTACAACGGCGGCTACGGCGCCGTCCGGGAAAAGGGCCATTTCCCGGCTTCCCGATTGGCATGAAGATTGCTCATGCGATTTGCGATGAACGATACGCTCTCGAGAGGAGGACTCATCCCATGAAAAAAGCACTCGCCTTCCTGGTGATCGCCGCCCTCGCCGCCGGCCTCGTCGCCGCGGCCGGCGTCCCCCAGAAACAGGACAAACAGCCGGCCCAGGCCAAGGTTTTCATCCCCAAAGAGGTCAAGGAGCCCATGACGGCCGGAATGGCCGCCCGCGAGCCCCGGCTGGATATCCCCTTCACCGTCTTCAAGCATATCTATCTCCCCGCCCAGCAGGCCGAACAGGTCATTCTCTTCCTCAAGGCCAAGAACGGCGACCTCGGCTACGCCCCCGCCGCCGCCCTCCAGATCGCCGACGCCCCGGCCGCGGCCGAGCCCAAAATGACCGCCCGAATCAACCTCTTCCTCCAGTTCCACAAGCTGGAGAACGGCCAACCGACCCAGCTCGTCAAGGAAGTCTTCATCCCGGCGGCCTTGGAAGCCGCCTCGTCCGGCTACGACCCCGAGGCCGAGGCCTGGTACACGTTCGGGTATCCGCTCATGCCCGGAGACTACCTCGCCTCCCTGGCCGTCACCAGCCAGGACCTGAAGAAAATCGGCATCCAGTACCACGAATTCTCCCTCCCCGACCCCAAGACCTTCACCCAATCCCTCGACACGACCCCGGTCTTCTTCATCAACGAACTGGCGCAGGAGGCCCAGGCCGAGATGACGCCGGCCCTGCACAAGGGACGGTTCGCCTATTCCGTCCTCCGGGTGACCCCCAACGTCGACGAGGTCTTCAAGGTCGGCGACGTCCTCGACACGTTCTTTTTCATCTTCGGCGTCCAGCCGAAAGACGGCGGGAAGTACGACATCGGGATCGAGTTCGAAGTCTACGAGGGAGAAACCCTGGCCATCAAGTTCGCCCCCGGGGTTTTCGAAAGCCCGCTCATCAGCCTCCCCCTCCAATTGAAGCAGACCCTGCTCATCAAGAAGGGCGATGAGGAGCGGACCGAGACGCGCGACCTTCCGGCCGGCGACTACGCCCTCGTCATCAGGATCGAAGACAAGGTTTCCGGCCTGAAGGGGGAGAAGAAGGTCCCCTTCAAGGTCCTCTGAGCCCGTCGCCTACTTCAGCTTCTCGACCTCGGCCAGGAGGCTTTTCGCCTCGGTTCCTTCGGGGTGGAGCTTGAGGGAGGCCCTGAGGGCATCGGCGGCCTCCTTCTTTTTCCCCAGGTTGAGGTAGCAGAGCCCCAGGCCGTTGAGGACGTCCGTGTCGCTGTTGTAGATCCGGTTGGCGGCCAGAAGGGCCTCGAGGGCGGCCGGGTAGTCGCCCTTGCCGGCCAAGGCTTTTCCCCGGACCGAGAAAAACTCGAACTGGCGGGCCGAGTCGGCCTTGAATTTCTCCGCGGCCTCGATCGCCTCGTCGAACCTCCCCCTTCTGACCAGGAAGCGGCCGTAATCGGCCCAGCCCGGGGCGAAATCCGGCTTGAATTCGAGGGCTCTTCGATAGAACCCGTCGGCCTTGCCGGCCTCGCCGGCCTTGTCGTACTGCTGGGCGACGGCCCCGAAGAGGAGGTATCTCCCCTCGAGCGGGAACCCTTTGGACCGGGCGATCGGATGGCCGATGGCCTCGGCCGGCGACAGGACGATCCGGCCTTTGCCCGACGCGACCGCCGTCCCCCGGCCGTCGATGAGCGAGGACTCGACCTCGTAATAGTCGGGCGGGAGGTCGCCGGCCGGGAAGGATTGGGAGACCGGAATCGCCGGGCCGAAGGGAAAATCCCTGAGCCGGACGGTCGTCGTCTTCCGGGCTTCGGGCTTTCCCGAGGCCCCGCTGAAGGAGGTCCGGAGAAGGCCTTCCTGCCAGAAGTCCCGGCCGACGCCGGCGACGTTGCAGAGGACGGCGACCGTGTCCTGGCGGGCGAACGTGTTGCGGGGGTCGACGACGAGCTTCCTCTCCAGGACCTTGTAGGGGACGAGGAGGTTGGCCCCGTAGTCCTGGAACCGGTAGCCGAACATCGGCCCGGCCAGCGACGGGCCGGGCTCCTCGGCCGGGATCGTGATGTCCTCCTCGAAGAGGCTGAATTCCTTGCCCACGGCGTTCTGGAGGAGGATGATCAGGCGGTAGGTCCCGGAGGCGGCCGGGAAGACGTCCTCGACGGCGATCCCGTTGGTCCGGATCCGCTCTTCCTCGGCCGGCGAGAAGTAGAACGGCATCTCCTTGGTCGACTGGTAGACAAGCTCCTCGGGCGTCCGGCCGGGGATCCTCAGGCTGACGCTGACCGAGAAGGCGCAGTAGTACTGGTCCCTGGCCCGGGCGTAGTCGGCCGAAACGCGGGCCGGCCGCATCGAGAAATGGACGAGCGGCAGGTCGAGAAGGGGGTCCCGGAGGACGGCGACGGAGGTCTCGGCCTCGATGTAATTCGACATGTACTCGGTCGAGACGAGGCCCTTGTAGTTCAGGAAGTGGGTGGCGTAGGTCGGGTTGATGTCGGCCCGGGGCGAGTCCATGATTTTGGCGATGAGGATGGTGTTCCGGGGCGTCGGCTGGTAGCCGTAGCCGAACTCTCCGGGGACGAGGGAAATCGACATCCCGGCCAGGGTCGGGGCCCGCTCGGCGATCGTCTCGTAGAGGGTCTCGTAGTCCTCCGGGCTGATCTCGTGGATGTCGGGGCTCTGGAGGAGGAGGGCCTTGGGGCCGTCGACGGCCGGGTCATAGAGCTTGTACTCCCCGACCCCGCTCTTTTGGAAGAAGACCAGGCCGAAATGGGTCGGCAGGCCCTTCTGCCCGTCGGTGTAATAGTACCAGACCTCGCAGGGGACGATTCCCGTCGTGCCCGGGAAGCGGTCGTAGGAATTCGGCTCGCCGAGGATGATGTAGAACCGGCCGCGGTCGGTCATCCAGCCCGGCCGCCCGGCCCCCCGGCCGAGGACCTTGTTGGCATGATTGTAGCGGCGGACGTGCTCTTCCCGGAACTCGTTCTCCGGCGTCCCCGGGGTCGGGTCGCGGAACTTCCAGAAGCTCTCGATGAAGATGTCGCGGTCGCGGTCGCTCGTCAGCTTCTCGAAGACGGCCTTCTCGCTCGAGGTGATGATGTAGGACACGAGCTGGAGAAACTCCCGCTGGTGGGCCGGAAGGGGGGGCGTCTCCTGCGGGGCGGCGGGGCCGAAAACGGCCGCCGCGGCGGCCGCGGCCAGGGCCAGGGCTATTGTCCTCATGGATTCATCCTTCCTGCGGATGTTCGAACGTCCGTCCTCTCTTGGAAACGGCGGCCGGGACGGACTCAGGCCTTGACTTCGAAGATCTTCCGGACCCGGCCGTTGTCCCGGCGGCCGTTGACGATCGCGTCGACATAGACCCGCCCCGGGGGGAGCTTTCGGGGAAAAGCGAAAAGGATGTCTTTCCGCTTCTCGACGTCCTCGGCGGAGGCGGTGAAGGTCCGGGTCTCGGCGAACGTCTCCTTGGCCGACCCCTCCCGGTAGAGGTAGAACGTGAAGTCGAACTCGGCCGTGAGAAGCCCGCCCTTCTCCTTGAAGACGAGCTTTTTCGTCGGCACGGCGACGATGAGCTCGCCCCGGTCCCGGTCGTAGCGGAGCCCGAAATCGACGAAGTTCAGGCTCGCGCCGGACCTCTGGACGGCCGCCCCGAGCTTGGCCCGTTCGATGGCGTCGAAGAGGCTGCCGTCGATCTCGTTGATCGTGTACTCCCCCAGCCCCCGGGTGTCGATGAACTCGACGGCCAGGACGTAGGCGTAATAGCTCCACCACAGGACCGAGGTCGTCCCGCCCTGGATCATCGGGAAGGACTGGACCTGGTCGGGCGGGCCGAGGTAGAGGTAGATCCGGCCCCGGTCGGTGTTGATCCCGCGCCGGCCTTCCCGGAAATGGGCGTCGGCGTACTCGATCCGGCGCTCGAACTCGTCCTTGAACTCGTTCGTCTCGGTCTCCGGGTCGGGGTCGCGCTTGGCCCAGAAGTCGGAGATGAACTCCCGGCGCGATTCGGGGTCGGGAAGATGGCGGAAAATCGACTGCTCGACGCCGGTCATGACGAGCCGGGCGGTCTCGAAAAAGGCCCGGCTCTCGGGGTCGAGGGCCTCGACCCGGGCGCCCCCGCAGGCGGCCGCCAGCAGGGCCAGAAGGACGGCGGCGGGTCCGAAGGCCTTCATTTCTTCAGGAGCTCGACGAGGTTGCGGACCTGGGCGGCCTGGTCCGAGGTCGAGTCGATTTTAAGATACGCCTCGAACGCGGCCACGGCCTCGGCGTTCCGCTGGAGGTTGACGTAGGCCAGGCCGAGGCGGTAGAGGGCGTCGAGGTTGTCGCCCTGGATGTCGACCGCGGCCTTGAAGTATTTGGCCGCCTCCTCGATCTTGGCCAGGTTGAAGTATTCCGTCCCGATGTTGTAGAGCACGGTCGAATCCTTGATCTTGCCGATCTCGATCTTGTTGTACCACTCGAGGGCCTTCTCGTTTTCGTTCCGGTTGGCGTAGGTGTTGCCGATGAGGACGATGGCGTCGGCGTTGCCCGGGTCCCTGGCCAGGATTTTTTGGTAAGCCGCCTCGGCCTCGGCGTATCGATCGAGGGCGAAGTGGCAGTTGCCGACGTTCTTGTTGAGGATGTAGGCCTCCGGGTACTTCTCGACCATGGCCTGGAAGGCGGCCAGGGCGCCGGCGTAGTCCTTGGCGTCGAAGAGGGCGTTGGCCGCGGTCAGCTCCTTCTTGAGGTCGTCGGTTAGGAAAAGGCCCTCGACTTTCTTGAGGGCGATCTTGACCTCGGGATTCTTCTCGCTCTCGCTGACGTTGAGCGAGATCTTCCGGGGCTCGTAGCCGACCTTCTCGAAATCGACGTTCCAGCTCCCCCTCCGGAGCCAGGCCGCCGTCCATTTGCCCTCCTCGTCGCTCGCGACCGAGAACCCGCCTCCGGCCACGGGGAGGAAAAAGGTCACCTTGACGCCCGGGACGGGGTTTCCGTCCTGGTCGTGGATGACGCCCAGAACCCGGGCCTTGCCCTTGTAATCCTGGCCGGCCAGCCCGGCCGCGGCCAGCCAGAGGCAGCAGAAGGCGGTCAGCGCTTTTTTCATCTCGGCCTCCTCACCCCGATACCATGCATGTCTCGTGCCAAACTCTTTCGCCCCGGAACCGGCCCGTTATTCGGGAAGGCCCGGGCTCTCCGGCCGGCCGCGACCGCCTCGAGCGGCGGCGGCCTCGGGGCGAAAGCGTAAACAATTTTAACACCGGCCCGGCGAAAAAAAAAGCCCCTCCCGCCGGGGCGGGAGGGGCCTGCGGTTCAGCCTGGGAGCGGGGTCAGATCTGGAAGCGGACTCCGATCCGCATGACGCGCGGGTTGAGGATCTCGTTGAGGATCCCGTTGGTCAGGTTGGGCACCCAGCGGTTCCGGGAGTCGCCTTCGCCGTAGTAGTAGTAGGAGCCGTGGTACTTCTGGTAGCGGCGGTTTTCGATCTGGAAGTTCAGGGCGTTGAAGAGGTCGAACATGATGTAGATCCGGCCGCGGTCGTAGATCTTGAGGAGCTTCTCGATCCGGAAGTTGAAGTTGTAGAAGAGGGGCATCCGGTTCGTGCCGAAGGGAACCATGACCAGGCCGGCTGAGTTCGAGGACGGGTTGGGGAGGGTGTAGTTGAAGAAGTTGAAGTACTCCTGGAGGATCCAGCCTTCGCGGGCCTGGAAGGTGCCGCTGACGTCGATCCCGAACGGCCCCTGGTAAAGGCCGCCGAGCTTGAACATCCAGCGGGAGTAGGTGTATTGGTTCTCCTTGCCGCTGGCCCCGCCGATGTAGGCCACCTGGGGATAGCCCTCGTAGGCCCAGAGGTTGGTCTTGTTCAGCCAGCCGTTGTCGCCGTAGTACTGGGCCTGGGTCTGCCAGGTGAAGTTGGCGTTGAGCATCCACTTGTTCGACAGCCGCTTGTTGAGGATCAGGTCGACGCCGAAGTAGTTGTTGTAGTAGTCGGGGCGGACTTTCTCGATCCACCAGGGGGAATAGGCCGTTCCGGTCGTCGTGGTGTAGTACCACTCGTACTTGGCCGCGTCCTTGGCGCTGCCCAGGGTCGGGACGGTGGCCGGGGGCTTGCCGGCGCTGACGTACCAGTTCTTGTTCTGGATCTCGGTCATTTTGCCGGCGGCGTCGA
>Ga0194125_10009156_pt1 | contig 13796 bp, 10 predicted proteins | sample TA2KigC250mmetaG_FD_148626 | JGI IMG/M metagenome (GOLD analysis project Ga0194125, IMG submission 148626) | Freshwater microbial communities from Lake Tanganyika, Tanzania - TA2015034 Kigoma Deep Cast 250m | ecosystem: Environmental > Aquatic > Freshwater > Lake | place: Tanzania: Lake... | reverse complement strand
ACATGCTGCAAACGTTGAATGAACGCCAACGATTTGATGGATGGGTGGAAATGTTCAAACATGCGATCATTGGAGATCCCACTTTGTTGGATGCGATCAAAGCCTATTGGACGGAATATGACGCAAGCGGCACTGAATCAACACGAATCATGCCACTCCCTACCCAAGCACTTATCGAATCTGCATTGAGGGTCAAAATCCGTATTGTTCAGGAAGATCCCTTCGAGAAGGACCTGCGTCGATTGCTAAATTATGGACATACCCTTGCCCATGCTTTGGAATCCTGTTCAACCCTTTTCACCCATGGGCAGGCCGTTTGGCTGGGCATGCTTTTTGAATTGCAATTGGCGGCTAAATGCGATTTATTAGCAGAGAATGAGGCGCGTCTTATTTTCGAATTTCTGAGCCTGTTGACACCGTTCAGTGGATATGCTGATGTGGTTCCCTCGAACGTCCTTACGGAATGGAACAGGATATGGGGTTTTTTGGAACAAGACAAGAAGGTTCGCTTTGGTCAAATTACTTGGTCACTCCCTGTCATGGTTGGTCATGGCCAAGTAGGGGTTGAAATCGACACTCAGACCGTCAAGAAATTGTATGAAATTTGGTCATTGAATCCTTTTTAGAACAATTTTTCTTTACTTCAGTCTTTCCGTTAGCCTTTCCAAATCAAGTGCATCGTCCAAGCGAATTAGTGTTTTATGGTAGTCCATCTCTGCTACCCTCGGTGGTTTCATTGAATCTACCTCCGTCCAAAAGTCAGCTTATTCGGAGAATTTTCATAGGCGCCGTTCAAGGCTTGGACCATCCGATGATTGAATGGAATCCCACTTGGCCTAAGGATGTTATGGAAGCGTGGTCCTTGGTAAACTGTGCCTTATCTCGTCGCCAACAAGGTCATCACCAATCCGTTGACCATATGTGGGAGGCAGGAGAGGCAGGGGCAGTGATGCGTTTTGGACTTGCCTTTTTGGTAGCACAAGGCTGTGGGGGAATCCTCCGAGGTAATGGCAGGGCGCATGAACGGCCCATAGGAGACTTGGTTAATGCGCTGATTCTATGCGGCGCTAACATCGAATACCTGGGCGAAGCGGGTTACCCTCCCTTGAAGATTCATTCTTCATCCTTGAGGAGAAGGGATTTGTTCATGGAAGCAGGCACGAGCTCGCAATTTATCTCGGCCATGGCGATGGTTGCACCGCTATTGCGTCCGCTTGATGCGCCGCAAGAAAATGTTCCTTGGGAGATTGCATGGTCACCACAATCCTTTGTATCAAGGCCTTATTTGGCTTTGACCGTCCAAGAAATGTCGGGCTTTGGGTATTCCTTTGAATATTCCGAACATTCTCTTCGATATTTCCCTGCTGTGGGGGTTCAGGTTCAGACCTTTCTTCCTGGCTATGGTGCATTGAAGCAAGATTCAAGGCCGGTCGAAGGCGATTGGAGTGCGGCTTCTTTTTGGATTTGGCGGCATGCCGTGATTCCTCTTTGTCAACGATTGGAACTTAAGATTTTGACAAGCGAAAGCAATCAAGCAGATTCAGTGGTCTTGGACTTGTTGGCAAGGCTTGCTCCTCAGGTGTCTGCGGTCTTCAATCCGGATACTTGTACTTGGACATTCGATTCTTTGGGCAGCAGCGCGATGCTTACCAACAATTCAGAGGAACGACCTCCTGATCGAGGACAACCAGTGTTGAATTGTGATCAAGGCCTTTGGCGAATTAAGGCAACAGATTTCCCGGATATGGTGCCGGCCTTGGCCGTTTGGGCGATTTTGTCCGGCAATGCGGTGGAAATTACCGGAATTGAGCAACTCCGCTACAAAGAAAGTGATCGAATACAGGCCTTGATGGTCAATTTAGAACTATTGGGAGTACCCCATGAAATGCACGTACCGGATGGTCTGCTGATCCGCCCCCTTGCTTCGTGGGCTGTGTATTCCCGTCGTTTTATTGCGCCTCCTTTTTTGAAGGGCCATTCGGTTGCTACTGGTCCTTTGCTTCGGTGTTTCGGGGATCACCGGTTGGCGATGGCATTCAGCATGTTAGCATTGCCGGATTTCCCTATTCTCTTGGATGAACCTCATACCGTACGCAAGTCCTATCCTGGGTTTTGGGAGGATTGGACCAAATTTGAATATGTCCTGAAAGCCTTAAATTAGCGCATGCCCGGAAATAGTTTTGGAAGAAATTTTAGGATAACCTCTTTTGGGGAATCGCACGGCCCGGTAATCGGTGTGGTGGTGGATGGTATTCCTGCGGGTTTAACGCTTGATTTGAACAAGATTCAAGCCCACCTTGATAGGCGTCGCCCAGGCCAGAGCCGAATGACCACTGCTCGCAGCGAAGAGGACCGTGTGCAATGTCTTTCCGGTATGTTTGAAGGGCGTTGCACGGGAGCCCCCCTTGCCTTGGTCATACCGAACCGAGATGCTAAGCCTGAAGATTACGAACACCTTCGGGAGCAAATCAGGCCATCGCACGCGGATTTCACGGTAATGGCAAGGTATGGTTTCCGGGATCATCGTGGCGGGGGACGGAGCAGCGCAAGGGAAACCGCTGCTCGTGTTATGGCAGGGGCAGTTGCAGCAACCCTACTGGAGTGCATAGGTGTTCATTGTTATGCTTGGGTTCATTCCGTGGGGCCTCATGCCTTAACTGTTCCTTTGCCCTCAGGTCGTCCCTCTAGGGGCACGACTTCGGGTTATGAACATCATCGCCTTTGCCCTTTCACCTTGGAGCAGATTGAGGCATCCCCTCTTCGCTGTCCTGATCCCTATGCATCTTCCTTGATGGAGGCCTATATCGATGAGGTTCGCTCAGCGGGGGACAGTACCGGGGGTACGGTGGTGGGCTGGTGTCAGGGATTACCCACCGGATTGGGAGAACCAGTTTACGACCGCTTAGAAGCTGATTTGGCCAAATCTATTTTATCCATCAATGCGGTCAAAGCCTTTGAATTGGGGAGCGGATTTGCGATGAGCGAGGGAAGGGCTTCGGATTTCAATGACGCTATAATCGCGGCGGATACCAAGGAATGGTCTTCCGTGGAAACCATGACCAATCATTCGGGTGGAATTCAAGGGGGAATCAGCAACGGGCAGCCCTTGTGGTTTAAGGCGGGTTTCAAGGCCACAGCGACGGTGACCTTTCCTCAGCAATCAGTTGATTTTCATAGCAAGCCGGTAACCTTGCAGGCTCATGGTCGCCATGACCCCTGTGTTGTGCCGCGCGCTGTACCCGTTGTGGAGGCCATGATGGCGGTTGTGATTGCGGATCATGTACTCGGCTGGCCCGCGGCTCAAATTTCTGTGCTCTTAAAATCCATTGCGCGACCTTGAAATTAGTTTTTCTGCCTTTATCTCCCCTGTAACAAGATCCAACTATGACGAAAGACCCTGTGAATCAATACCCTTCTCAGGATGGAGATGGCCTATCGCAATCGGGACAAACCCAACCCAAGGCCAAGCGGTGGCCTATGCACCTTCGCATTTTGATTGGTATAGGGTTGGGATTGGCCTTTGGCCTTAGTTCTTCGGCAGGAGGATGGTCATCATGGGTCTTGGATTGGGTGAAGCCTGTGGGAACCGTGTTCGTGAATCTTTTGAAATTAGTGGCTATTCCCTTGGTTTTGGTTTCTTTGGTGGATGGTGTCACAGGCCTCAAGGACCTTCGAAAGCTATCCAGCATGGGAGGACGAACTTTGCTAATTTTTTTGATGACCACCGTCTGCGCTGTGAGCATAGGGCTCGTCATCGTGAATCTGCTACGGCCCGGGGATTATTTATCCGAAACCAAAAGAGATGAATTGCGAGCACGTTTCGCATCTGCGAGTGCTGGAGGATTGGACAAAGCTGAAGTCTTCAAGGAAGAAGGGCCTTTGGCCGCGGTCATCAATATGGTGCCCGAGAATATCTTCCATGCGCTGTCTCATAACAGCTCCATGCTGCAGGTGGTGTTCTTTGCCTTGTTTATGGGGGTTGCGATAATGACCCTTCCTGCCTCCCAGACCAACTTGGTTCGGGATTTGTTTGGACAACTTAATCGCGTTATTCTGCTGATGGTGGATATGATCATGGTGATTGCCCCTGCAGGAGTATTTGCCTTGATTTCTTCGTTGATTGCAGATTTTGCTGGCGATAATCCTTGGGAAGCGGTGGAATTGTTGGGCGCCTTATCGGTTTATGCTTTGACGGTGGTCGCAGGTTTGATCGTGATGATGTTGCTTGTTTACGCAACATTGTTAAGACTTTTCGGGAATTGCAATCCCCTTGAATTTTTTGGTATCATGAGCCCTGCACAGCTCTTGGCTTTTTCAACATCCTCCTCCAATGCAACGCTGCCGGTTAATTTGGAATGTGCCGAGAAGTTGGGCGTTCGAGAAGAAGTGAGGACTTTCGTTTTGCCTTTAGGAGCCACCGTGAATATGGATGGAACCAGCCTATACCAAGCCGTAGCGACGGTTTTTATTGCCCAGGCATTTGGTCATGATTTAGGGTGGGCCGATCAATTAACTATTGTTTTGACAGCAACCCTTGCATCCATAGGTTCAGCCGGTGTGCCCGGTGCGGGTATGGTGATGTTGGTCATTGTCCTTCAATCGGTGGGGTTGGAGACGGCTGGGATAGCTTTGATTGTAGCCGTGGACCGGATTTTGGATATGATGCGAACCGTTGTCAATGTAACGGGTGACGCCATGACGGCCGTATTGGTCAATCGATGGATGGGAGCTAAGTCCACAGACAAGATATCTGAGGCTTAATCAGAATCATAGCTTCAACCTCTTTCTGACCAACTCTGCGGCTCCTCAAAAAAAAACCCTCCGAAACTCGGAGGGTATTGTTTATAGTGAAGGCATATAACCTCCAAACACTTTAAATTATTTTTTTCCTTTACCAAATAATTCTGCGGTCTTCTTTTTGTAGGCTGCAGAGGCTTCCGCAGCGGTATTGAAGGAGCCTAAATCAAGGCGGACACGGTTATTGAAAAGAACGGCCTTAAATTTATTACCGCTTTTGATTACGCCTTTATAGCCGAATTTATTTTCGGTTTTATTCACATTGCGAACGACCACGGAACGTGTAGCAAATTCCAAATTCTCTAGGCGGCAATCCAGCGGATTGTTGTTGATAACATTCACGAATAAACGCTCTTTGGTAGCCTTTTTCTTGCAGAAAATTTCGGCAACAAGCTTGTGCAGATAAATAGTTTCGTTTTTGTAGGTCCCATCGCCCAATGGCCAGTTCTTCTGAAAGAAGGCATAACCTCTGGAATGGCGGCGTAGGTTGGCTAGAAAGCCCACTTTGACCAAATACGGGTTTTCGTTAAGAAACTTGGCGATTTTATCGTCTACTTGAGCAGTTTCCTTAGAGTTTTTGAGCTTGAGTTTGACAGGCATCGTGTTATGGTTTAATTAGACAGATTTTAAAGGGCCTCAAAGTTAATATGAAATTTGTACTAAATTATCACTTTTTAGCTTAAAAATAATTTTAACCGCGCACTTAAATCTTTAAAGTCTTCATTTTCAGCATTTAAACGGTTGAATCTTTCGGGTTCGGTGAGGAATTTTTCTCTCTGAGTATTGTTTTCTTGCTGTTGAATGGCCCATTGCGGGCGTGTTTCAAAGGCACCAAATTTCACCAAAAAGTCCAAAATACCCTGCTTTTCGCCATCAAACAATGATTTTTCAGTATCGGAATACAATATTACAGAAAGTAATGCAGGCTCCTTGGAGACCTTAGAATTGGACCCGGATGGATGATCCTGGTTCTCTTCAAGGGGCATATTTCTGCTCAAAATGCCCTCGAGGCCGCCCAGGTTATGGTCTCTGCATTCTTGGACCAGATGTTGCCATAGTTTGTGCAGATTTTGGCAGGAAGACTGGGGTGGAGGGGACCACCGGTGACTGCTTTCTTTGGGGATTTGCTTGATATTTCCCTGGGTTTTAACCAAATGTCCCCGCAATGTTTGAAGAAAATCTACGGTGGTGGCTGTGCCGATGTTTTGGGTGTTCGAAGAAGTCGGCTCAAGAGAATGCTCTTTTTGAAGGTTGCCACCGCCCTCTGCTTCAGGGATTAATATTTTGTCAGAGAAGCCTTTTAATTCTTGTATACTTGATTTTTGTTCGCATGATTCTTGAAGGCTGTTGTGGTTGGGCTCAGACGGTATTTTAGCTTGAATTTTGACTTGAGCGGGTGTTTTAAAGTCAGCAACCGGTAATCGGGTTGTGATGCCTTGCAGGGGATGGGTCTCGGATTCAGTGGAAAGTTTTGGCCCTTGAATCGGTTGATGATTAGAATTCTTATGTCCTCTTTGGGCCAAATAACAAATTTTCACCACAGCGGTTTCTACGAGCAGCCGTGGTTGTCTGGACTGTCGGTATTGCAGTTCGACCTGGTTGAGTAGGTGCAATCCCGCTAGGAGCATATCGGTGCTCGTTCCTTGCGATTGAATGATAAGCTGTTGCCTGTATTCCTGGCCGGAGTCGATGAGTTCAGTGGTTCCTGGTGTCTTGGCCATCAATAAGTTACGAAAATGGGAGGCCATGCCAAGTACCCAAAGGATGGAATCGTAACCACGAGCAACCATGCTATCCAGCGCTTGCAGGGTTTGCGTCGGATCGCCAGCGAAAATTGTACTGGTGCAGTCCACAAAAAGGGCTTTATCGAGTACACCCAATTGATCGCATACGAGGCTGTTGGTGAGGTTGCCTCCACTGAATCCGGCCAATTGATCCAGCATGGTTAAAGCATCCCTCAATGCTCCGTCTGAACGCGATGCAATGGTCAGAAGGGCATCGTTCTCATAGACGATTTCTTCGGACCGGCAAACCAAGGCTAAACGTTCGGCGATATCTTGAAGGCGGATTCTTTTGAAATCAAAAATCTGACAACGGGATAAAATGGTAGGAAGAATCTTATGTTTTTCCGTTGTTGCCAAAATAAACTTGGCATAGGTAGGGGGTTCTTCGAGGGTCTTGAGCAAAGCATTGAATGCCGCGGTACTGAGCATGTGGACTTCATCGATGATATAGACTTTGTAGTCGCTGCCCTGGGGTGGATACCGGACTTGATCAACGAGGGAGCGAATATCGTCCACCGAATTGTTGGAGGCGGCATCCAATTCATGGATGGCAAGGGACCTGCCTTGGACAAAGGACTGGCATGAGGGGCATTCTCCGCAAGCCTCTTGATGGCTATCCCGGAAGGAGCAATTGATGGTTTTGGCCAAAATGCGAGCACAGGATGTCTTGCCGACGCCTCGAGGCCCGCAAAACAGGTAGGCCTGGGCCAATTGGCCCTTGGCAATGGCGTTACGTAGGGTGGTGGTGATATGGTCCTGACCGACCAGCTCCTCAAAGCGTGGGGGGCGGTATTTGCGGGCGGAAACCTTATAATCTTGCATTTGCTCAAAGTTAAGCGGGGTGGGCGATTTCGGGAATATTCTTCCTATATTTGCGACCCCGAAGAAAACTTCGGTCTTAACCCCGTTGATCTATGAATCAATATGAAACCGTACTCATCCTGAACCCGGTGCTTACCGAGGAGATGGTCCGCGAGGCGGTCATGAAGTTCGAAAAGGTGCTGAACGAAAACGGCGCCGAGCTGGTGCATCAGGCCCATTGGGGCCTACGCAAGCTAGCTTATCCCATCCACAAAAAGGCCACAGGCTTTTACCACCTCTACGAGTTCAAGGCCAATGGCCTAGCCGTAGATAAGTTGGAGCTTGAACTGCGCCGTGACGAAAGGATTTTACGATTCCTGACGGTATCTCTCGACAAATACGCCGTGGCTTACAACGAGTCTCGTCGCAAACCCAGAGCCCCCAAGGCTGCTGCAACAGAGGAGGTTAACTCATGATTACCAACAGCTTCGCGACCGTCCCCGTGAAAGAGGAGACCCGCAAAAAGTACTGTCGTTTCCGGAAAAATGGCATCCATTATATTGATTACAAGGATCCGGATTTTTTACTCAAATTGGTCAACGAGCAGGGTAAACTACTGCCACGTCGTCTAACGGGGACTTCGCTCAAATTTCAGCGTAAAGTAGCCCAAGCCGTTAAAAGAGCAAGGCACTTGGCCTTGCTGCCTTATGTGGCAGATGGTTTGCGTTGATTTTTTGACCTAATTTGCTCTTAAACCATCTATTCTTTTTAACTCCCTGAGCCTAAAAGCCATGAATATCATCCTCAAACAAGACGTCAAAGGGCTGGGTTTCAAACACGACCTGGTCAAAGTCCGTAACGGGTACGGCTTGAATTACCTTATCCCTCAGGGCCTTGCGGTTGTAGCCGGTCGCGCAGCCCTCAACGACCGCGCTGAAGCGGTCCGTCAAGCGGAATTTAGGCAAGAGGGCCTACGCAGTGCAGCCACAGATTTAGCCGCCAAATTGGCCGAACTTACATTATCACTGCAGGTGCGCACGGGTGAGAATAACCGCATTTTCGGCACCATTACCACCTTAATGATCGCCGAGGCGCTTCAGGCCAAAGGATATGAAATTGATCGCCGCAAAATGGCGGTGCGTGGTGAAATTCGTGAATTAGGCACTTTTCAGGTAGAAGTCGAGCTTTACAGAGATATCAAAGCAGTCTTCAACTTGGAAGTTACCCCAGAGGCCTAAGTCTCTCGTTGTTTTTAATCTTCAAGGCCTCCCCGGATTGTTCAATCCGGTATCTCGGTTTGCAAAATAGCTTTGGCCTTGCTTTGGCATTCTTCCCATTCTGAAATGGGTTCAGAATCCCAGGTAATTGCTCCACCAGTTGATAGGGATAGTTCGTGATTTAGGTCATCGTAAAGGAGTGTTCGGATAATGACATTTAAATCCAAATTACCCTCTTGGTCAACATACCCTAAACTGCCCGAATAAACCCCTCTTTTTTTCTTTTCAAGAAGGTCAATCCATTGGCAAACCATGCTTTTGGGTGCTCCGGTCATGGAACCCATAGGGAAACATGCCCTTAGAATGGAGGCTAGGGATTGTTCGTTACTTTTTTGAGCGCTGATCGTGCTGATCAGTTGGTGAACCGTTTGGAAGGAATAAGCGTGGCATAACTCAGTGACCTTTACCGACAAAGGTTCAGCGCATTGGGTCAAGTCGTTTCGCACCAAATCCACAATCATGATATGCTCCGCCTGGTCCTTGGGGTTGTTCTTCAAAGCATTCAGATTTTGTTGGTCAAGCAGTGTATCCGAGGATCGTGGGGCGGTTCCTTTGATGGGTTGACTAAGCATTTGGTTGCCACTGATTCTGAGGAATCGTTCAGGGCTATTGCACAGGGTATAAAATTCTTTGTTTTTGATCAATGCTGAAAATGGCGCCCCTGATCTTTCAGCCATGGCTTGCCATAAAGCCATAGGTCTGTTTATCTTATGTTTTCCGCTCCATTCAATGCAGTAGTTTAACTCATAAAAATTGCCTTGCTTGATTTGGTGCCGAATTTCTTGGATTTGATGACTGTATTCTTCAAACGCTGTAGTGCAATGCATAATGTCCCCTAGTGTTACAGTGATTTGATCTAGAGGGCGGTTATTTGAGCGAATTGGATTTTCTTGGTCTCTCTTCTCTATTAATGTCTTAAGAAGAATTTCTTCTACTCTGTACCTTTGATGATGACCATCGATTTTTATGATAATTTTATTTTCTTTAAAAATTAACAGCAAGGATGGTCTAAACCAAAAAGCATAATTCGGATCTCCTGTTGCAGGTGGGAGTTCAGAAGCTTGGCCCATGGTTTGGGCTTTCATGTCGTAGGCAAAGTAGCCCATGCGGAAGGCAGGCCTAGCTTTGTGCATTTGTTCAAAGGCTTCGAAGTTAAATGCGCAACCTTGAATAAGTGGCTCTGGGTCAATATCATCCGTGGAAATCCCTACGCCGAAGACCCATTCAGTGGTATGATATGCCTCCGGATAGCAATCGGACTCGGTCGTGGAGTTTGGGTCATTATCAGGCGCTTTGGCATTTGCAGTCCAAAGAACTCCAAGGTACGGGACGTCCTTGTATGTATGAAGCAAGGCAAACAAGGCATCCTTGGCGCTGAGGTTTTTTGGAATTTGAATTTCCAAGGTGTCTGAAATCTGCCTGTTGTTGGGGTGGCTATTTTACAAGGAGCAAAATATCTACTTGCATTCCAAGATCTGATTGCGTTCAGGTCCTAAGGAAATCCATCGAATTGGCAAATTCAGCTGATCCTCCAAATAACTTAAATAAGTTTGGAGTTGAGTCGGTAACTGTTGACGGCTGCTATAGGATTGAGAGGCTTCAAGGTTCCAACCTTGAAAAGTCTTGTATTCCGGAATGCACTCTATTGAATCGTTGGGGTATGGTGATTGGTGATTATCAAGGCCTTGATAATGGGTGGCAATTTTGATTTCTTCGAAACCGGAAAGCACATCTGCTTTGGTGATAATCAGTTGGCTAACACCGCTGAGTCGAATGGCATAGGCGAGAGCTGGTAAGTCAAGCCATCCGCATCGACGGGGTCGGCCCGTGGTGGCCCCAAACTCATGGCCGGCACGGCGCAGGGCTTCTCCGGTTTGGTCATGGAGTTCGGTGGGAAAAGGCCCGCTGCCTACCCTAGTGCAATAGGCCTTGAACAGGCCATAGACTGTTCCGAGGCGGTTGGGGGCAATTCCCAATCCGGTACAGGCCGAGGCCGAGGTGGTATGGGAGGAGGTTACAAAGGGATAGGCACCAAATTCCACATCGAGTAGGCTACCCTGCGCGCCTTCTGCCAAGACTCTTTGGCCCTGGTCCAAGGCTTGATTCAATAACCAGGAACCGTCGGCAGGTGCAAAATCACGAAGCAACTCGTAGACAGCGTCCATCCATGCTTGGACTTGTTCAGGCAAATCCTTTGGCAATTCAAAGTCCAAGGCTTTGAGTTGACGTAGATGTTCCTCGTGCGCTGTCTCTAATAAGGCATTACCTTGAGGGCCGGCCAAATCGCAGTATCGTAGTCCATGCCGGGCGTATTTGTCGGTATAAGCAGGTCCGATGCCTCGAAGGGTGGACCCTATCTTATGATCTCCTTTGGCTGATTCAAAGGCTTGGTCCAAGAGGCGGTGACCAGGGAGAATGAGGTGTGTCTTGGCGCTGATCATGAGTTTTCCTTCAAGATGGAGGCCATGCTGCCGTAATGCCTTGATTTCTTGAAGGAGTGATGGGGGATGGATAACAACACCGTTACCGATGAGGTTCATGCAATCCTCCCTAAATATGCCCGAGGGTATGGTGTGCAGAACGATTTTTTGGCCGTCCATCCAAAGGGTATGTCCCGCATTGGGTCCTCCTTGAAACCTGGCGATCCAATGGTAGGAGGGCGCCAAAACGTCCACTGCTTTGCCCTTGCCCTCGTCGCCCCACTGCAACCCTAACAACACATCTGCTTCCATCATTTTTTGTTAAAGGCCAAATTTAAGTGACGGTTCCATTTTCTCTATACGCCCAACCTTCAAAACACCACGGACCTTGCGCAGGCGCAGCATCAAGTCCTGCAGTGCCTTGGTATCATCAAGGTACACCATAATGCGGCCTTCGAATATGCCGTCTTCGGATACCACGGAAATGGAACGCATATTCAGCTGCATCTCATCGGTAATGACGTGGGTTATCCCGCTAATTATGCCCTTGTCATCGGTGCCTTTGAGGAAGATCCCGGTGAGGAAGGCTACCTTGGACCCTTTGTTCCATCGGGTTCTTACCGCAAGTTGATGGGAGGTGGAATGGGTGATTGCGGAATTGACGCAATTCTGCCGGTGAATGACCATCTCCTTCCCGGGTTCGGGAATACCAACGATTTCATCTCCGGGAATGGGGTTGCAACAAGAGGCCAAATGGTAACGGAAATCAGTTTGGTTGCCGTCTACCCAAACTGGTTGGTTAGCGTAATCGGTTTCATCGAAATGGGGGTCCTTTGGACTTTGCCTTGGGCGTTTGGAGGATTGATTGGATTCCGTGCCGGTGAGGTTAGTCAATTCCTTGGATGCGCTTCGTTTGTTTCGGGGTCGGAGGGCACTTTGGACCCGGGTCCAGTCAATTTTGCCCATTTCGGTATCGTAATACAGGTCTTGAGCGTTTAGTTGCCCCAGGTGGTGAACGATTCTTTGCAGGACGTCCTCGTTCACTTCGGTGGTCATGCCTTTGAGTTTTTGAAGGAATTTCAACCGGCCGGCTTCGGTAATTTCCCTACGCTGTTCTTTCAGGGATTGACGAACCCGGTTTTTGGCTTTGGCGGTGCCTAGGAATTGCAGCCAATCCGGGTTGGGCCTTTGGATATTGGAACTAAGGATTTCGACTTGATCACCGTTGCGAAGAACGTAACTTAAGGGAACCAGTTTGTGGTTGACCTTGGCGCCGATGCATTTGAGGCCTAATTCGGAGTGGATTTCAAAGGCCATGTCCAATGCGGTAGAACCTGCAGACATTTTGAGCAATTTGCCTTTGGGGGTAAAGACAAAAATCTCCTTGGAGTAGAGCTGCAACTTGAATTCGTCCATGAATTCCATGGTATTCGGTTGCGGGGATTCCAGCATTTCGCGGACCTTGTTGATCCAAGAGTCAAGGGCGGGATCTCCGTCCTGGTCTTTGTATTTCCAATGTGCCGCTAAACCTTTTTCGGCCACCTGGTTCATGCGTTGGCTACGGATCTGTATTTCGACCCATTTGCCTTCGGGACCCATGACGGTGGTATGGAGGGATTCGTACCCGTTGATTTTGGGTGTAGAAATCCAATCCCTTAGGCGATTGGGGTTGGGCTGGTATTGGTCTGTAATCAGGGCATAAACTCTCCAACAATCGGTTTTCTCCAAGGGTAGGGGGCTGTCCAGGATGATTCGGATCGCAAATAAATCATAGACTTCTTCGAAATCAATGCTTTGCTTCTGCATCTTATTCCATATCGAAGAGATGCTCTTGGGGCGGCCTTTGATTTCCGCTTTGAGGCCGGCGGATTCGACTTTTTGTTGAAGGGGAACAATGAACTCACGGATATACCGGTCACGACGGACTTTGGTCTCTTGAAGCTTGCGGGCGATATTCCGGTAAATGCCTGGCTCTGTGTATTTGAGAGCGAGATCCTCCAATTCTGATTTAATGTTATAGAGTCCGAGGCGATGAGCCAACGGGGCGAAGAGGTAAGAGGTTTCGTGGGCAATTTTGAGTTGCTTATCCTGGGGCATATTGTCCAGGGTTCTCATGTTGTGGAGGCGATCGGCTAGCTTGATAAGAATAACTCGGATATCATCCGCCAGGGTGAGCAACATTTTGCGAAAATTCTCCAGTTGCTGGCTGGAATCACTGGACTTGTTGTAAAGGCCCGAAATCTTGGTAAGGCCCTCGATTATTCTGGCCACGATATTTCCGAATTCATTTTCGATTTCGGCCATGGTTAGCTCGGTGTCCTCGACGGTATCGTGAAGCAGGGCGGCCACAACGGCGGTGGTTCCTAATCCAATGTCTTCGGCGGTAATGCGCGCAACCTCAATGGGATGGAAGATGTAAGGCTCCCCTGACTTTCGGCGCATATCCTTGTGGGCGTCCACCGCCAATTCGAAGGCTCTACGGATCAATTTGCGGTTACCCTTGTCCAGGAAGGGCCGGCATGTTTTGAGCAAGGAACGGTACCTTTTGGAAATTTCTTTGACCTCTTCATCAGCCGAAAGGCTCCAGGCAACGAGGGAAGAAGGGATATTTTCCATCTTACAAAAATACAATGCGGCCGCTCCGCTATCTATCTTTGGGCCTCCAAGGAAATGCCTCCAAACCTTTCCTTTTGCTCTTTGTTTATGCGGATGTGGCG
>Ga0194125_10009151_pt1 | contig 13801 bp, 13 predicted proteins | sample TA2KigC250mmetaG_FD_148626 | JGI IMG/M metagenome (GOLD analysis project Ga0194125, IMG submission 148626) | Freshwater microbial communities from Lake Tanganyika, Tanzania - TA2015034 Kigoma Deep Cast 250m | ecosystem: Environmental > Aquatic > Freshwater > Lake | place: Tanzania: Lake... | reverse complement strand
TGTATAGAACATGAGGGGATGTTCCTTGGAACCGGACAACTTGACAGACCAATAAGAGCTTGATAAATATCTTCTCAGGCTTCGTGAAAGGATTAAAAAATTTGAGATATTCTGATATTATTTCTGTAGTGATTCCTATTAGTTATATAAAGGCCGAACTTCAAATTCATCCATTTACTTTGAATTATCAGAAAGGTCAGCTCTTTTCCCCTTTAGAGATTCCGGCAAAATATAACTTCATTTTGACGGTTTACTCTAGGTCGACAGGTTCTTTTTACTTAACGATAAGAGATGATGAAGGTGACATGAAGGAGTCACAATGAATAAGAAAAAATCTGGAAGACAAAACCAATTAGGGTCAGCAGAAGATCTTATCGAGAACTTTCCCCTCGGCCTAATGATTTTGGACAAGAATGGGAAAATTATTAAAACGAATAGAAAACAAGAGGAGATTTCTCAAATTGGTAGAGAAACAATATTGGGAAAAACCTTCCAAGAAACCTTTCCCAAGACTCTTGAACAAGGTTTAAAAAGACCCTATTTTAAGTTATTAGAAAATGGAATTCCATTTGATGTAATAATTGACAAATATACTCCTCAATATAATCCCATAAGACGAGCATATCATGCAAGAGGTGCTCCCCTTCCATCCAAAAAATATTTCATTCTAATCAATGAACATGAAGATGAACTTTTTTATTCTAAAAGGCTCATCGAAAAAAGAACAGAGGAACTTTTGGAGTCTAAGAAATTTCTGGAATCCCTAATAGATTCCTCACCTAACATTGTTATCAGTACTGACCTCAATGGAAGAATACTCATTTTTAATAAAAGAGCAGAAAAAATTTTTGGTTATACGAAAAAAGACGTGGAAAAGAAAAAAATAGATTTTCTTTTCAAAAATGTTCCTATGCATAAGGGGAAGGAAGGAAAAAATTCTCATGCCACAAAAGAAACACTCTGTTTAAAAAAGGACCAAACGACATTCCCTGCTTCCCTTTTGATCTCAGACGTTAATAATGCTAGAGGAAAAATAATAGCAAAACTATATTTACTCAGTGACCTAACAGAAAAAAAAGAGATGGAAGAAAGATTATTATTGAGTGAAAAATTAGCCCAATATACTGAACTGATGGGGGGAATTGCGCACCAATTGAATAACCCACTAATCGGTGTAATAAACTTTTCCGAAATGCTACTGAAAGAGATAGAAAATCAGGACCCAAAAAGAGAATTGGTTGAAACAATTTCGAAAGCTGGGAAAGATTGCCTGAAAATTATCACAAGTGTTCTCAATAGCATTAAAGATCCTCATCTAACATTCTCCAGAACAGATATTAATGAGGTCTTGATGAATTCACTGGATTCATTAAAGGAGCAGTTCAGAGAAAACTTGCATAATATAGAAATCATAACAAAAATTGACACAAAAATCTCCTCGATCTTAGGAGATAGCATTCAACTTAAACAGTGTTTTTTAAATATTATGACTAACGGCATTCAAGCGATGCAAAATGGGGGGTACCTTAGCATTGAAACCAGATATGATGAAAGAAAGAAACTAAATAATATATCGTTTTCAGATAATGGTATAGGTTTCTCAAAGGAGTTTGAAAGCAAAATATTCCTCCCTTTTTTTTCGCTGCAGAAAATCCCCGGTAGGCATGGACTTGGCCTAAGTTTTGCGTATCAGATCGTTAGAAATCATGGTGGAAATATTTACATCGAAAGCGAAGTAGGGAAAGGTAGTACTTTTACCGTCAGCCTTCCCGCTAGTTAAAACAAACTAAAAAGGATTTGATTTTATGGTTAAAGAAGGGAAAATATTAGTCATCGACGATGAGCCGTTCTCAAGGGAATATTTCCAGAAAATTCTTGAAAAAACCGACTGCATTGTGAAAACAGCTTCCAATGGGTCGGATGGACTAGGTTTCTTTAAGGAATCCATATATGATCTTGTAATACTGGATATTAGACTACCAGATGCCAATGGTATAGAAATTCTAGGACAAATCAAGCAGATCAATCACTTGACGCCAGTCATTATTATAACGGCTTATGGAACTGTTGAGAATGCTGTCCGAGCAATGAAACTGGGAGCATTTGATTTTTTAATGAAACCGTTTGAGGAAACAGAGAAAGTATTGATCACGGTTAAGAATGCAATTTATCAGGGGAGATTAGAGAGAGAAAATCTTTTATTGAGGAATAAACTAAAAAGGGAGGCATTGTTTTCAAATATAATTGGTAGAAGTGCAGTTATGCAACGAGTATTTGAGTTAATCAAAAAAGCTTCAGAAGTGGATAGCAATGTCCTCATCCAAGGGGAGAGTGGAACAGGAAAAGAATTAATTGCACGTGCCATCCACTTGAATAGTGTTCGAAAGAAGTCTGTCTTCCTTGCTATCGACTGCGGTGCACTACCTGAAAATCTCCTCGAAACGACCTTATTTGGGTATGAAAAAGGGGCCTTCACAGGGGCGACCAAAACGACAAGAGGATATTTTGAAGAAGCAGATGGAGGAACTTTATTCCTTGATGAAATTGGAGAGGCAAGCCCCTCGTTGCAAGCCAGGCTGCTTAGGTGTTTACAGGAAAAGGAAATCATTCGAGTTGGGGGTACAAAGTCCTATGCGGTAGATGTCAGGATGATTATGGCAACAAATAAATATCTACAAGAGGAAGTAATCAAGAAACGTTTTAGAAAAGAATTATTTTATAGGATCAATGTGATCAAGATAGACTTACCAGCGCTTAAAGAGAGACGAGAGGATATTCCTCTTCTGGCAAATTATTTTACAGAGAAATATTGTTCATCAATGAATAAGAAGAAAAAAGTACTACATCCTAAGGCTTTGCAAGTCTTAACGAATCATGAATGGCCCGGCAATGTAAGGGAACTTCAAAATGTCATCGAAAGGATTGTGGCCCTTCGCAGTGAAGAAACCATTACTGAAAAGGATATCAAAGAATATATCACAATCTTTCGAGGTGAAGAGGAAAACGATTTATACACTTATTCTTATGATAAGGCCAAAGAATTATTCGAAAAAAAATATTTGGAGAATTTGTTGAAAAGATTCTCCAAAGATTTAAATAAAGCATCCCTTCATGCAAAGGTTCATCCTGCTACTCTCTATCGCAAAATTAAGCAATATGAAATCTCAAAATAGCTCTTTTTATGATAACTAGTCACAATTTCAATAAAATTTGCGATTTGCAAAATTGCAATAAATTTTGCAAATCTGCAAAATAAAATATTTACTTGCCAAACTTTTTAGAAATTAGTGTCCTTCCGTGTGAAAAAAACCCCTTAAAATCAATGCAATTTATAAATATCAATTATCGAAAGCATTGGCATCTGTTTTGCAAAAAATAGGTAATTCGAGGAACTTATGTCTATTGTTGTCCAGGTTATTTTAGGAGGTTTAGCGATTGCAGGAGTTTATTGCCTTATTGCGTACGGGTTTGTCTTATGCTGGCGTGTTGCTAAAGTGCTTAACCTGGGTCAAGCGTCCAGCGGCGTCTTTGGTGCTTTTATTTGCTTGTGGCTGACGAGGTTTGGGATTCCTCTTTACATAAGTTTTATTTGCGGGATACTAGTGGCTGGCATACTTGGGCTCTTAACTGAACGCTTCATCATTAATCCACTCCGTCGTTCTAAGATAATTGGTTGGTTAATTGGTGGATTGGCCGTTGAAATAGTTCTGCGGCTTTGTTTGAGCCATTGGTGGGGGAGTGACCTTGTTTGGTTTCCTTCATTTTTGGGAGGGCAGAAAACCGTCAGCATTGGAGGTGCTGCTACATCAACAGATAGATTACTGCTTATTATTGCCACCTTTTTTATGGTCTATATTCTAGAGGTAATTGCTGATCGTACCCTCTGGGGTAAAAAAATGAGGGCTACCGCACATGATGAAGTTGCGGCTGCATTGATGGGCATAAACACAAAGCTAGTAGTAATGTTGGTTTTTTCCCTAAGCGCCGGCCTCTGTGCCTTCAGCGTAATGCTTCAGGCTCCGTTTACCAATATTTCTTCACTTATGGGTTTTGAACTTGTAGTGAAGGGATTTGCTGTTGCTGTTATAGGTGGGCTTGATTCCAGGCGTGGTGTCATAATAGCAGCGGTATTAATAGGATTGTTAGAGGCTACTGGTTCCTTAATTGTCCCAGCTGGATACAGAGATGTGTTTACGTTCGGAACATTGATTTTAGTGCTTATCTCCAGACCTCAAGGGCTATTTGGTATTCTTGAGCTAAGAGAGGTGTAATGGAAGACAAATTTGTCCGGGTTCGGCGGTTTTTGGCACCCGATTTAATTGGCATATATTTGCTAAGTATTGGCATAGTGCTTATTCCTCTTTTAACTGGTAATTTACATGTACAACATCTATGCGTAATTTCTGGCATCTACATTATATTGCTTTCCGGATTCAATCTTTGCGCAGGAGTAACTGGCCTAGTTTCCTTTGGACATGGTGCGCTTTATGCGTTGGGTGCATATAGTACCGTTTTATTTGTAACGAAGGCAGGGTGGCCTTGGATCCCGAGCATGGCTGCCGGAATAATTACTGCACTAGCAGGAGGTGCCATATTTGCAGCCACGGGCTATCGAGCTAAAGCATTCTATTTGGGGTTATCTACTCTTGCCTGTGGTTGGATAGTTTTTAAGGTGCTTTGGAATTGGATTGACCTTACTGGGGGGCAACCAGGGATTCCAGTGCCAGTAGCCTCTATTTGGCGTTTTGAGCTATGGGAATCAGAGTTGTCTTACGTCATTGCTGGTTCGGTTCTCTTCAGTCTGGTCGTTACTCGAAATATAATGCATTCCCGTACTGGTCGGGCTCTTAAAAGTATATCTGCTAATGAAGTGGTTGCTTCTGCTGTGGGGGTGAATGTACCCAAATACAAGTTCATGATTTTTCTCGTTAGTGCTTTCTTTGCTGGGCTTGCTGGAATATTCTACGCTTATTTTTCTTTTTTCATTGACCCTGAAATGTCTTCGCTACACACGTCCTTTTCCTTTGTTGTCATTTTAGTGATTGGTGGATGGGCGACTATTTTTGGACCAATATTGGGTACTATAATATACGTTTTTTTCCCAGCTTATTTAGGGTTTCTCAAGGAGTATTGGAGTTTGTTGTGGGCCATTGTCTTAATTAGTATTCTCCTGGTCACTCCTCAAGGTCTGTGGGGAATTATTTGTAAATATGCAGCTAAACTGCCATTTCCACGGCTACGCACGAGTAATCTCCAATGGAGAGAGATCTATGCAGGAGCTCGGAACGGAGCAGTATACCAAGCCAACGACGATCCAGTTACGTTTGAAGTAATCAAATTATGCAAGAATTTTGGTGGCTTGCAGGCTTTAAAAAACGTGGATCTAACGATAAAGGGAGGGCGTATTCATGCTCTTATAGGTCCAAATGGTGCAGGCAAGACCACTCTAATTAACATAATTACAGGGTTTTATCCCCCTGATAACGGTGAGATTATCTTGAGAGGTAAAAGAATTGACACACTCCCCCCTCATCGGATTACTAATTTAGGAATAGCCCGCACGTTTCAGGGAGCTAAGATTTGTGAGGGTATGACCGTATTGGATAATGTGAGATTAGGGCAGCACACTAGAACTCGGGCAGGTATATTTTCTAGCGCATTCGGAACGAGATTTGTTCGCCAAGAAGAGAAACAATTCAAACGCAAAGCCTATGAATCATTAAAATATGTGGACCTTATCGATGTCGCCCTTGAGCCTGCTGAGAATATAGGGGATGGACAGAGGAGGGCTTTGGAAATTGCTCGAGCGTTAGCCAGTGATCCGAAGATTTTGATATTAGATGAACCGATGGCCGGTCTTACACATGAAGGAGTCATGGTTGTCATAAGGAAATTGCGTGAATTGAGGGATCAGGGGTTGGCCATCTTCCTCATTGAACACCATATGGAGGCAGTAATGGCTATATCCGATATAATAACTGTTTTGGACTTCGGAATGAAAATAGCCGAAGGTAGACCTCATGAAATTAAGAACAATGAAGATGTCATTAGAGCATACTTGGGCAAACAAAAGGTGTCTGTAGAATGTTAGAAATTAAAAATATCCAAGTTTATCATGGTAAGGTGCAGGTAATAAAAGGAGTATCATTACATGTAATGCAAGGAGAAACGGCCTTCATAATTGGCCCCAATGGAGCCGGTAAGACAACTTGCTTAAATACCATCTGTGGTGTTTTTTATCCATTCGCAGGAGAGATAAATTTTTTGGGCGAGCGTATAGACCATTTGAAACCTCATATTGTAGTGAGAAAAGGCATCGCATTGGTTCCTCAGGGAAGAAGGCTTTTTGCTGACCAGACAGTTATGGATAACTTACGGCTAGGCTATATTGTTCGATCTGGAGACAAAGACTTTGATACAAGTATACAGACTGTTTTTGATCTCTTTCCTATATTGAAAGAACGACACCGTCAGCTTGCTGGTACAATGAGCGGCGGTGAACAACAGATGTTGGCTATTGGGCGAGCCCTGATGGCTAAACCTAAATTGCTTCTCTGTGACGAACTGTCCTTTGGATTAGCACCCTTAATGGTTGACTCAGTTTTTGAGAGCATGGCGAAGCTACAGGGTCTAGGTACATCCATTCTTATTGTTGAACAATTTGCAACGAAGGTATTCGAGATTGCTTCAAGAGGATATATTATGGTGTTGGGTGAAATTTTTTCCCAGGGTAGTACAGAAACAATGCTCAAGGATGAGAGAGTTAAAAAGGCCTATCTAACAACATAATAGTTGCTAATAAGGATGGCGTTTATTGAACATCTATGGTTGTTTTCCAGAAGGCATTTAAATGCGTTAGTGTGTACATTAAAGTCTGGAGGGAGGTGATAACGTACTGAGTAAAGAACGCTTTTTAAAATTGCAAATAAAGCAGATTAATCTCTAATAAACCTATCATAAATTGCAAATTAAGGAGGGAAAATCGTATGAAAAGAAGACATTTATTTAGAGTATTCTTATTATTGAGTTCGGCTTTAGTGCTAATCCAGCCATTAGAGGCTATGGCTCAATGGAAGGGAGAGATTAAAATTGGTCAAGTGTGTTCATTATTTAGTCCTGTCCAAAGCATTTGCGAATCTCAGAGGGATGGTGCAACTATTGCATGCGAGGAGATTAATAAGGCAGGCGGAGTATTGGGCAGGAAATTGACATACATTTATCGTGATGACGGAAACCAAATTGACAATACAGTCGCACAGGCAAAGGAGCTTTGCATAAGGGAAAATATCGATTTCGCTTTTACCAATCCTCGAAGTTCTTATGCTAGGGCAACTTCGGCTGTCTATCAGCGATACAAGGTACCAACATTGTTGCTCTGCCCTATGGCGGACACAGTTTTGGAGATGGGCAATCCCTATTATATGAGGTTATGCCATTCCGATACTGTTTGCGGTGATTCTATGTCATATACTGTTGAGAAAGGCAACTTTAAAAGGCCTAGCATAATGTATCTCAATGACTTCTGGGGCATGGATCTCCGTAAAATCTTACTCAAGAAAATTAAGGAGAGAGGGTTGGAAGTAGTAAGTGAGGCAAGCTTTGATAGTGGTGCATCCGACGTTAGCCCACAAGTAATGAAAATTCTCACTGCTAACCCTGACGTAATCCTACTGCTCGCTTACTCGGGTGAAGCTGCAACAATCGTCCGTACCTTCAAATCCCAGGGGTTTAAGGGCTCATATATTGGGTATTCTGGCCTATTTTTTAATCCTGTAAGAGAAGCGGGGGGACATGATTTTGATGGGGCTATATTCCAGGCAGGGCGCCATTGTCAAGGGTTTTACATTTGGAACAGGCCAGGGGCTATCCCCTTGTACTTAAAATTGGAGGCATTAGTTCCTAAGGGAAAATATACCTTGGTAAATGCCTCACCAGAAATAGATACGCTGGATGGTTATCAGGCCGTGTATTTAATTAAAAAATGGCTCGAGCTAGCGGGCGAGCGTGGTTTGACGGATAAAGATTATTTTATGGATGTAGTTACGAAATCCAAGGTAGAAACTATTGTTGGGACTATATCCTTTCCCTATGGAGCTAAAAAATTGGATACTGTAACCTTAGATGATACATATTTAATGCAGTTTGTTAACGGGCATGCAAGGGTTTGGGAACACGACCCAAGATGTATTGAAACATTTGAGAAAACACGCAATCAAGCTGAAGAGGAAGTTTATAGTAAAGGGTTCGTGAAAGGGGTTACTTTTAAGAAGTACTTAGCTAGATGGCAAGAATTGCTGAAGCAGAATGAGGCTAAGATAAAAGCTGAGATAAACACAAAATTAGAAAAAAAGACCATCACACGTGATTATGCAGACATGTTTAGGAAGGCCTTAGAAGAAATATTGGCTTATAACTTTAAATAGATGAAGTTTTAATTCTCTGGAGCGTTATGACGACTGATTACTGGAGAGAAGCTTCAATAGGATACACTGTTGCCTTTCAGCTTTCGATTTACAAGTGATAATAACGAAGGGGGATTGATAAATGTTTGAAAATTTCATAAACACTCGAATCAATGCGAATGGAGTTTCGATAAACTTGGTTCACGGCGGTAGTGGCCCACCGTTATTGCTACTACACGGTTATCCCCAGACTCATGTAGAGTGGCACAAAATCGCACCCACTTTAGCCAAACATTACACAGTGGTTGCCCCCGACTTGCGTGGATATGGTGACAGTGAAAAGCCGCCAGCTGCCGATGGGGACCTGAGCGTCTATTGCAAACGTACGACGGCAAATGATCAGGTTGAAGTCATGGCGAAACTTGGTTTTAACTCATTTCATGTTGTTGGCCACGATCGCGGTGCCCGAGTTGGTCATCGGATGGCGCTCGATCACCCTGAGCGCGTCAGAACCTTCACTTCACTTGATGTGGTCCCCTCACAGGCGGCCTTTGATAATATGGACAGCAAATTGGCTTTCGCCTGGTTCCACTGGCATTTGATGCGTCAGCCTGCGCCGCTACCGGAAACTTTGATTGGCAACAGCGCCAAGATATACCTGGACTTTTTATTAGAGAGATGGTGCGCAACCAACGGCGCGATTACTAAAGAAGCGTACGCAGAATATTGGCGCTGCTTCAAAGAACCCGAGACGATCCGTGCTACTTGTCTGGACTATCGTGGAATCGAACTCGATTTGATCCACGACGAGGCAGATCGTGGGCGTAAGCTCTCCTGCCCGATTTTAGTTCTCTGGGGAAGCAACACGATGAAGCGGCCCGGGTGGCAGACGGGGTCCCGTCTGGATATCTTAGTTACTTGGAAAGAACGTGCTGTCGATGTGCGTGGAAGGGCTCTTGATTGTGGTCACTTCCTGCCTGAAGAACGGCCGGAAGAAACGGCTGCTGAGCTTCTATCGTTCCTATCGACGCACTAACCTATTTCATTCTTTCCGATGGTTGCTACAACCTTGTAGCAACCATGAGGTTGAATTGATGATATAGCACGGTTGGGAAAGCAAACATTGGAGCCAAAGCTTTTTGCCAAGTTTGTAAGAATGTATGTTTGATTAGCATTATAATGGGTTATATCAATATATCAGTCCGGTTATGAATATCGTTTAAACTAAAATAGATTTGATTGTATAAATAAAGAATCAATCAAAATGGTTGATAATGATTCAGACTAACAGCAAAATCTGGTGAGGGGAAGAATATGGAACGTAAAAAGGTGACACTGGCAGATCTCCAGATGATGAAGAGGGAGGGGATAAAAATCACTATGCTGAGTATCTATGACTATCCCATGGCTTTGCTTGCGGATCGGGCAGGGATTAATACAATCCTGGTCGGGGACTCGCTGGCAATGACAATTTTAGGATATGAGAATACGGTTTCTGTTACCATGGATGAAATGATTCACCACACAAAGGCTGTGACCCGTGCCGCAAGATTTGCTTTTATTACAGGAGATATGCCCTTTATGTCCTTTAACGCTTCCGAGAGAGATGCTATCCTCAATGCTGGCCGATTTCTTAAAGAAGGAGGAGCAGATGCAGTAAAGGTGGAAGGTGGTGCCAATATGGCACATATTGTGAAAGCGATCTCCAGAGCAGGAATCCCTGTAATGGGTCATATCGGATTGACTCCACAGAATATCTCAATGCTCAGCGGACTAAAGGTCCAGGGAAAAGATAAGAAGGGTGCTCAAAAAATTATCGACGATGCGCTGTTGATCCAAGAGGCAGGAGCATTCTCCATTGTTCTCGAATGTGTTCCCTCACTTATTTCGAAGATGATTACTGAACGCTTAGAAATCCCAACAATCAGTTACGGAGCTGGAATTCATTGCGATGGCCAGGGGTTAGTCACACATGATATGCTGGGATTATTCGACCGCTTCACCCCCAAATTTGCAAAGTGTTACATAAACTTGAGCGAATTGATACTCAAGGTTTTCGAGGCGTACCGAGAAGAGGTTTTAAAAGGTGAATTCCCTATGGATGAACATAGCTACCATATTGATGAGAGAATTTTGAATGAAATAAGCGTTTAACAAGAAATTTACAAATTTGCCTCTATAACCTTTTTTCTAATAACCAACAGTAATCTTTGTTTGATTTGTTTATTGTAGCAAGTCTAAGAAATGGGATAATAATGAGAGATCGCTTAAAGCAAAAGGTTGTTATTGTGACCGGAGCAGGATCGATCGGCCCGGGTTGGGGCAATGGTAAGGCAACCGCAGTTTTATTTGCCCGCGAAGGGGCGAAGGTTTTTGCTGTTGACATCAACCTTGCAGCAGCAGAAGAAACAAAAGCGATCATCGACCAGGAGGGGGGGGAATGTACAGTTCACCAAGCAGACGTTTCAAAGTCCGATGAGGTCAAAGACATGGTTGAACGGTGTTTTCAGGTCTATGGGAGAATAGATATTCTTCAAAACAATGTTGGTATCGTTGAGGTTGGTGGCCCCGTTGATATTAGTGAAGAGAATTGGGATAAACTAATTAATACCAATCTAAAAAGCATGTTTTTAACTTGCAAGTACTGCATCCCATATATGGAGAAACAAGGTGGAGGAGCAATTGTCAATATATCATCTATCGCTTCCATTCGGTATACGGGATACCCTAGTATCTCTTATAATGCTTCAAAGGGAGGAGTTAACCAATTGACCCAAAATATTGCAATTCAGTATGCTGAAAAAGGGATTAGAGCCAATTGTATTTTACCTGGTTTGATGAATACTCCACAGATCGTAAAATATTTGAAAAATGCATATGGGGACAGAGGTGTTGAAGATATGATTACAAAAAGAGATTCTATCTGCCCTATGAAAAAGATGGGGGATGCTTGGGACGTTGCCTATGCAGCCCTATTTCTTGCCTCCGACGAAGCGAAATATATTACTGGTGCACAACTCATCGTCGACGGGGGAATAACCTGTAAATTTGCTTAGGTCAAGACATTACATTCTTACGCATAAAGAAGGCAATAAGAAAAAAGAAATGGACATCTTCGAAGTAATAAGAACGAGAAGAAGCATCAGAAAGTTTAGAAGTGAGCCTGTCCCAAAGAAAAGCTCTTGAGAATTCTGGAGGCTGCAAATATTGCACCGACTGCAAATAATAGGCAACCCTGGAATTTTTTAATTGTCAACAGAACCTTTTTGGACCAAATGAACGAAATTATGGATCAATCTTTTAAAGAGAGAGTGGAGTAAATGGGTAGGACAGTAATGCAAGAAAGGATTCGAGATCTATCAATTCCCACAAACCAATCCAATGACAAAGTTGAAGGTCTCAACGAATTTTACAGGACCTTAGGCGGGGCACAGGTCGCTATTGTTGTGTATGTAAACAAGGAAAGCGATCCTTGGCAGATGAAAAATAATATATGTGACGCCTCTGCAGCTATTGAGAATCTCATATTAGCAGCTTGGAGTGAAGGTATAGGTTCTTGCTGGATGACCGGTCCTCTTAAGAAAAAGGACAGTGAAATTAAAATGTTCCTCGGAATATCAGAAGATAAAGAAATTGTTGGAATTATTCCAATCGGAATTCCTGTTTATACACCTAAGCGCCCACCAAAGACAGACGTCAACACCAAAGTTATATATTTTGAATTGTAGAGGGTAGTCTTCTCACATCTTATCGATATGGTTAAAAGTAGCAGCAATGAAGAGTGATTTTTTTTCGCACTGTTAATGTGCTAAAAACCCGCCTTTTTTCTGGTCATCCAGGCAAACCTAAAATATTTTTTCGCAATCGAGCATTTTTTTCTTGACAAATAATTGGTAAGTATATATACTTATATTAATGGTGCGACCTTTAATGACCAATATACGGGGAAAGCAAGCCTTGGAGCGTATCCGAAAGATAAAGCCCTTTGTCCAGGCTTCCCTTAATATTACAAATAAAAGGTGTGGTAACCCTGGATGCCGATGTGCTCAAGAAGGTCCTCTTCATGAGGTGGCCCTCCTTACCTGGAAAGAACAGAAACGCACCCATACCTTATATGTTCCGATCGAACTTCGTCAGGAGGTGGAGAGATGGGTCCAAGAAGGGAAACTTCTGAAGCGCCTCGTGGCAGAGGTGTCGCAAGCTCAAAGGGAGTTTCTGACCTCGAAGAAAAGGCGCAGGAAGAGCAAGAAGATTTAATCCGTGCTCTCGTAAGTACCGTTCACCATTTCTTTGGTGGTTTTTCCCCCTCTGTTTGCCCACGTCACGGACCCCCGCGATCCCCTCAAGATTACCTATCCTCTTTCCAGTCTGGCCTTCGCCGGGATGACGATGTTTCTATTTCGACTCAAGGCGAGACGGCAGATTGGATTCTTACTCCGCAACGGTCCCTCAATCCGCAAATTCCAGGCCCTCTTTGGTGTAGAAAGCTTTCCTCACGGCGATACCTTGGATGCAACCTTTTCGAATCTGGAGGTTGACCAGATTCAGGCGGTCGTCAGCGCCATGACGGGGACCCTCATTCGGAAGAAGGTTCTCTACAGCTACCGGGTCTTGGGAATCTACTTCATCGTGGCCGTTGATGGGACGGGCACGGTCAACTTCGACCACCGCCACTGTCCCCATTGCCTGACCCGTACCCGCAATGGAAAGACCCTTTATTATCACCCCGTCCTGGAAGCCAAGCTTCTAACCTCCAATGGCTTCGCCTTCTCTCTGATGACCGAATTTATCGAAAACCCTGGAGACAAGGTGACCAAACAGGATTGTGAACTGAAGGCCTTCTATCGACTGACCGAGCGACTCAAAATCCGGTTCCCACGGTTGCCGATTCTCTTATCCTTAGACGGTCTGTTCGCCGGGGGACCCACCTTCGATTTGTGCCGCCGTTACGGCTGGAAGTTCATGATCGTTCTCAAGGACGACGATCTGCCTTCTGTCAACGAGGAGTTCGAGGCGTTGTCGAAACTCCAACCCGAGAACCGCTTGGTTTGGCGTACGGGTAAGCAGGCCCAAATCAAACAGGCCTTTCGTTGGGCTGACGATATCGCCTATACCGACTCCGAGAAGAAGGAACATACGCTGTCCGTGATCGAGTGTTTGGAAACAAAACCCGGCAAGGAAGGACAAAAGAAAACGACCAAGTTCAAATGGGTCACCAATTGTCATGTCTCAGGCCATAACGTGACGACCTTATCCAATGACGGAGGGAGGATGCGATGGAAAATTGAAAACGAGGGATTCAACGTTCAAAAAACGGGAGGGTATGAACTGGAGCATGCCTATACCAATGATCCCAACTCAGCCAAGGTCTTTTACCTGCTCTTGCAAATCGCCCACTT
>Ga0194125_10009150_pt1 | contig 13803 bp, 17 predicted proteins | sample TA2KigC250mmetaG_FD_148626 | JGI IMG/M metagenome (GOLD analysis project Ga0194125, IMG submission 148626) | Freshwater microbial communities from Lake Tanganyika, Tanzania - TA2015034 Kigoma Deep Cast 250m | ecosystem: Environmental > Aquatic > Freshwater > Lake | place: Tanzania: Lake... | reverse complement strand
ACCCTCCCGGATGGCCGGAGCAAGCCAGGGTTGTCATCTTTAAAATATCGCCTCGAGCCAGTTTCGAAAGTCCGGAGAGCCTTTTGAGGGAGACCTCATCCAATTTTTCCGCATTAAATCTTTTCACAGTCATCTATAACCTCCGCTACAGAATCGATGTCAATAAAATCCCCCCTGCCTACCGGCAGGCAGGAGGGATTTTTACCTTATTATAATTAAGATTGAATTCATTGCAAGCCTCTTTTAAGATATATTTCATTGGCGGAGGATATTATTAATGACAGGGATTGAATACCAAGGGACACGAATTCCGTGCCGTCTGATCATCTTTGATAAGGACGGGACGCTGATCGATTTTACAGCGACCTGGGTTCCTTTGATTCGGAAGCGGGTTACTTTTCTGTTAAAGAAATTAGAGGAGAATAAGGGGTTGGGTGCCTTCCTATTGAAATCCTGGGGAATTGATCCTGTGAGTGGGAGAGTTGATCCGAGAGGGCCCTGTCCTGTCTCACCCCGATCGGATGAGATCATCATCGGGACCATGGCGCTTTACCAGCGCGGGTATCATTGGGATGAATCGAAACAATGGGTGTCACAGGCCTTTGACGAAGCGGACGCAGACGGGGATTGGCGACAAAATGTCGTCCCCATCAAGGGAATTCAAACATTTCTCTCCGGGCTGAAAAGGGGCGGATTCTATACCGCCCTTGCAACCAATGACGAGAGAAAAGATACGGAAGCCATCCTCAATCACCTCGGCATGGACGGTGTATTTGATATGATCCTCTGCTGGGGAGAGGTGAGTCCACCCAAGCCCCACCCCGAAACCATCCTTACCATTTGCAGGGAACTCTCTGTCCCTCCAAATGAGACAGTAATGGTGGGGGATTCGGTAACAGATATGATGATGGGAAAAAGGGCAGGGGTCGCGTTGACCATTGGGATTCTTGAGGGTGGGGTGACCCCGAGAGAAGAATTGGAAAAGGTCGCTGATATCGTCATCGAATCGATCCGTGATTTAGAATTCTCCAAATTTTAACTCCCAGTCCATTCATTCAGGATATCCCCAAAAACTTCTTATCACATCTCTTTAGTGGCAGTCATTTTGGATTTATGTGTAAATCATTTCCACTTTTGATGTTATAAATTTTTTTTCAATCCTTCCTTATATCGGAGTTCCAATTACTAAAATTTTTACTAAATTTTTTACTTGACAGGAAATTTGAAATGATATAATATCATCATGACAACATGATAAGATGGGGTCTGAATTAATGAACGAACGAAGGCTGGACAGGAAAAACCCACTTCCTCTTTACCACCAATTGAGGGAAATCATCGTAGAGATGATTGACAAGGGAGAGTTGAAGGCGGGGGATACCTTCTGGACTGAGGAAGAGCTTTCACAAATGTACGGGATCAGCAGGACGACGATACGTGAAGCCATACGGACTCTGGCCCAGGATGGGTATCTTATCATTCAGCAGGGCAGACGTACATCCGTCACCAGACCCAAGGTCACCCGCGGGTTTCCCGGATTGACCAGTTTCACAGAGGATATGAAAAAGCGAGGATTGGCACCAGGAGCACGACTGATCGGGTTCGACATTATGAAATCGCCGCCCCCAGTGGCAGAGAAGTTAAGGCTTGAGCATAATGGGAAAGTCGTTCAAATCAAGAGGCAGATGTTTGCCGACAATGAGCCCATTGGCTATCACATCATCTATCTTCCCTTCGAAATCTGGAAGAAGTTGGATATCCAGCCTGAATATTTGAATAATCGGTCCCTGTATGAAACTCTGGAAAGGAAAGGAGGGTTTATTCTATCTGAAGCAGATGAGTCCATAGAGGTGGGTTATGCGGACCACGAAACAGCCAAGATTTTAATGATCAAAAAAGGGAAGCCCATCCTGATTATGAACAGAGTCGTCTACAATTCAGAGGGAATACCCATAGAGGATGCCGTCAATATATACCGGGTAGATCGTTACAAATACGAAATCCATCACCGGCGACAAAGAACGGAATGACCAATTCGTTCGTCTTGTTGGACTGGAGAACTTAAGGAGAACCAAAAGTGAGAAAATTTACTCGTAAAGAAATCCTCTCTCGTTTGCGCCAGAAAATAAAAGAAGGACGCCCAATCATCATTGGAGGGGCAGGCATCGGGCTGATTGCAAAGATTGCTGACCGGGCTGGGATTGACATTCTGATGGCCTATAACACAGGCCCTTTTCGCATGGATGGACACGGGTCACTGGCGGGTTACCTTGCCTATGGGGATTCAAATGCTATGACGCTCCGGTTAGGCAGCCAGATATTACCCGTTGTCGAGAACACCCCCGTCATCGGTGGAATTGGCGCCGCCGACCCCTATCAGGATGTTGACTTTTTGATTGACGAAATGATGGAAATGGGATTTTCGGGTATAACCAATGTGCCAACGGCAGGGTTGTATGACGGGAAATTCCGCCGCCATATCGATGCGACCAAGCTCGGCTACCCCGAAGAAGTGAGTCTGATCCGGCGATGTCGCCAGAAAGAGGTATTTACCGTGGCTTATGCCTTCACTCCCGAGGAATGCAAATGGATGGCAGAAGCCGGGGCTGACATGATTGGCACCCATGTGGGCTTAACTTCGGGGGGGTTGATTGGGGCCAAAGAAGTCCCGGACCTGGATCATGCCTGTGAGTTAACCGAAGCAATGTGCCAGACCGCCTTCAAAGCCAGGCCGGATGTCATACTGGTGGCCCACGGTGGTCCGTTCGAAGATCCGAAGAGTGTCCAGATGGCCTTCGATAGAACTTCTGTTCATGGTTACCTTGGCGCTTCCAGCGTCGAACGACTGCCGGTTGAAAAAGCCATTATGCAGGTGATTAAAGAATACCAGTCCCTGAAGATGCCAAAACGTTCGTAGAGGCTTGCTTTAAAACCAGGAAGGAGGGTTCATTTATGAGAAAATTCAGCCGACAGGAGATACTTTCCCGTCTTCGGGCAAAAATCGATAGACATGAGCCAATTACCATGGGCGGAGCAGGCATTGGTCTGGTAGCAAAAGCCGCAGACCGGGCCGGAATAGACATCCTCATGGCTTATAATACCGGCCCGTTCCGGATGGACGGGCATCCCTCCTTTTCGGGTTACCTTGCTTATGGCGATTCGAACGCCATCACGCTCCAGCTTGCCAGACAGATACTGCCGGTGGTTGAAAACACTCCCGTCATTGGTGGTATCGGCGCAGGCGATCCCTATCGGGATATGGACCAATTGATCGATGAAATGTTGCAGGCGGGTTTTTCCGGGATTACGAATGTGCCGACTGCCGGGGTTTATGGCGGTGAGATGCGTCGCCATATCGATGAAATGGGCATTGGTTATCCGGAAGAGGTGAAGTTGATAACAAAGTGCCGTTCCCGCGATATCTTTACAGTCGCCTATGCTTTCACGGAGGATGAATGCACGAGAATGGCGGAAGCGGGCGCGGATATCATCGGCACCCATGTTGGTGTAACATCCGGCGGCATGATCGGCGGCAAAGGGGTTCCGCCCCTGGACCTTGCATGTGAAAAGACCGAAAAGATGTGCCAGGCGGCATTGAAAGTCCGGCCCGATGTCATCCTGGTTTCGCACGGAGGTCCTTTCGAAGATCCGGTTAGTGTACAGGCGGCTTACGATAAGACGTCGGTGCATGGCTATTTAGGGGCCTCAAGCGTTGAGCGCATCCCGGTTGAAAAAGCGGTAACACAAGTCGTGAGGGAATTGCAGGCCCTCAAAATTCGGAAACGATAGGGGAATTCTGATCATCCCCATCAATCAATTCCGTGCCCGCATGGGGTCTGTTTTCGGGAATCCTGAAAGGAAGTCGTCATGCCGACCGTTGTGCTTGCAGGAGCGCTGGATACCAAGGGGCGAGAGTACGCCTTTGTGAAGGAATGTCTTATCGAAGCGGGTGTCACTCCCCTTATGGTGGACACAGGTGTGTTGAGCGAGCCGCCCTTTAAGCCGGATATTTCCGCCCATGAAGTGGCTGCGGCAGCAGGGGCAAAGCTCGAAAGCCTGCGTTTCGGCAGGGAAGGGTCGGATACACGTGCTGTGGCAATTGCCATGATGACCAAGGGTCTATCTGTCATCCTGAATCGACTCTATGGTGAAGGCAGACTGGATGCGGTCATGGGGATGGGCGGTTCAGGAGGTACAAATGTCATCAGCGGGGCCATGCGAATGCTGCCCCTGGGAGTTCCCAAAATCATTGCTTCTACAGTGGCCTCCGGTTATACGCGTGACTTTGTGGGGACACGAGATATGACGTTAATGTATTCGGTGACGGATATCGCCGGGCTGAACCGGGTATCTCGCATGATCTTGCGGAATGCCGCCTTTGCCGCGGCAGGGATGGCCTTAGGAAGATCTCGAGCGAAAGAAGTAGCTCAAGGCGACCGACCTCTGATCGCGGTGACAATGTTCGGCATTACAACCCCCGGTGTGCTTCGGATCGTAGATCGACTTGAAGAGGCAGGGTTCGAAACGATTGTGTTTCACGCTACTGGTTCTGGCGGGCAAGCCATGGAGGAAATGATCGATGAAGGATTGATCGATGGCGTGATCGACTACACAACCAGTGAATTGACAGATGAATATTTAGGCGGAGCGTTCAGCGCGGGCCCCCGGCGACTGGAAGCCGCCGGACGGAAGGGGATTCCGCAGGTCGTTGTCCCGGGCTCTCTCGAGGTGCTCAATTTCGGCCCGAGGGAGACCCTCCCGGCCAAGTATGATAAGCCGGAAAGAAAGCTCATTATCCACAACCCGACGGTATGCGCGGTGCGAATCAACCGGGAAGAAAGCATTGCACTCGGCAAGATCTTTGCGGAGAAAGTGAGCGCTGCTCGGGGTCCCACGGCGGTCATGATTCCTCTTAATGGTTTAGATAAGTATGAAGCTCCTAACGGTCCGTGGGTTGAGCCCGAAACGGATGCCGCCCTGTTTGAGTCTATCCGCTCTTGTATGCGCAAAGATATTCCGATTGTCGAATTACCCTATAACATTAACGACGCGGCCTTTGCTGACAAAACCGTTGAAACCTTCATCGTGCTCTGGGATCAAACCCGAAAAAACGGGGTTAAATTTTAAACCACAGTGTATTATTCAAGTCCGGATTTTGTCGGTGGCACCTGTTGTTGGCGACAGACTCAACGGAATCAGAGAGGTGGCAGGGCATTTGCCGAGGTCTGACCCATTTAGAAAAAGGAAGGGAGGTGATCGTAAGATTCGTTGGTTGAGGAGGAGTTTTATTTGACAATACGAAAATAACAGTAAGGAGGAGAAAAATGAAGCGACAAAAATGGTATTGGGTAGCAGCATGTATGGTCTTTATCAGTCTCTTTTTTATCTCGCCGGCCTTCGCCCAGGAACCCATCCGAATCGGTGTCCTGTCTCCTTTGACGGGCGCTTTTGCGGGCCCGGGTCATGATGCGGTAGAAGGGATTAAACTGTCTTTTGAGGATCTCAATTATAAAGTCGGAGGGCGGCCGGTTCAGCTCTTCTTCGAAGATAGCGCCGCCAAACCTGACTTAGCCGTCCAAAAGACGTTAAGGCTTGTGGAACGGGAAAAGGTTCAGCTCATTTTGGGGCCTCTTTCTGGCTCAGAAGCTCTTGCGGTAAAGGACGTGGCAGACCGTATTCGCAACGTAACGGTGGTGGTTGCCGGAGCTGCGTCCGAGAACGTCACCATGCGCGGAATCAAAGATAACGTGTTTAGGACCTCTTATTCAGGCGCTCAGGTCATGTTTCCTTTTGGCAAGCATGTTTATGAGAAGATGGGCTACAGGAAGATTGCCACCCTGGGTGAAGACTATGCGTTTCCTCATACCCAGATTGGCGGTTTTATTGCCAGCTTCCTGTTAGCAGGCGGTGAAGTTTCGAAGCGCTTCTGGGTCCCGTACGCCACGACCGACTATAGCTCCATCATTGCTCAGATCCCCAAAGACATCGATGCCATGATGGTTTGTCTGGGCGGAACGGACGCCGTGAATTTCATTAAACAGTTTAAAGAATTTGGCCTCCTTGGCAAGGTCAAAATCCTGGGAGGATCAACCTTTGTCGACCCCACTGTTTTGCAGACAGCGGGAGCTCTTCTTGAAGGGGTTCTTTCCGGATCACACTTCGCCCAGGAGCTTCCCTATCCTGAATTTGCGAAATACAATACCGCCTTTGTTGGACGCGTGGGTCGGTCATCTTCACTTTTTGCGGCAGACTACTATATTGCCAGTCGAGTTGCCATTGAGGCGATTAAAGGGGTTCAGGGTAAAATCGAGGACCAAAAGGGATTTCGTGAAGCCCTGTTGAAGGTAAAGATGAATACCCCGCGTGGCCCTTTTGAGTTTGACAAGTATCACAACGTGGTGTTGACGTCATATATCAACGAAGTCAGGAAGGTCGGAAATGAGTATAAGAATGTTGTCCTTCAAAGCTTTCCGAAGGCCACCCAATTCGGTCCATTTGATCCTGAATGGTATCAGTCACAGCCTTCGTTTGATCGGGTGAATCCAACGCCTGAAACGATCAAGAATGCAAAATTTGCAAAATAGCGAGAGAGTTGACGCAACCAGAAGGGTATGACAGACCGAAACGGAAAAACAGTCATTTCCATGCGAAGCGTGACCAAGTATTTCGGTGGAGTTCAAGCCGTACGCGACATCGATCTGGATGTCGCGTACGGTGAACGAAAAGTACTCATCGGCACCAACGGCGCGGGGAAGACGACCCTCTTTAACCTGATCGCAGGGGATTTGCATGTGACTTCGGGTAAGATCGAACTTTTCGGGCATAACGTGACGAACCTCATGGTTCATCGGAGGGTCCGGCTCGGCATACGGCGCACGTATCAAACCTCCGCCCTCTTCGACGGATTATCCGTCAGAGAGAATCTCTATCTTGGATTATTGGGCGCGGGTTCATTATGGGATAAATTAAACTTTATACGCAGGACCCGTCTGGACAAGTCGCGTTCCAAAGAGGTCGTTGCGACCGCGGGAGTGATCGGGCTTGGGGAGCGATTGGACACGCAAGCCGTTGAATTGTCCCATGGCGAGCGGCGGCAGCTTGAATTTGGGTTGTCGGTGATCACAAAACCGAGATTATTGTTGTTTGATGAACCTACTGCCGGCCTTTCCACCGATGAACGGGGAACCATGTTAAAATTAATCCAGGACCTGAGCCGGGATGTCACCATCGTTCTCATCGAACATGATATGGATGTTGCCTTCAGCGTGGCCGATACCATTACGGCCCTTCACGAGGGCAAGATCATCGCCAAAGGTCTGCCGGAGGAAATCCGCAAGAATGAGCTGGTACAACAGATCTACTTAGGAGGTTCAGTCCATGCCTGAACCCATCCTGGTCATCAAAGACCTTCATGTCAAATACGGAGGAAGTCATGTTCTGCGCGGCATCTCGCTGGCCCTCGACCATGGCGTGGTGGCCATTGTCGGACGGAATGGCATGGGCAAGACAACACTCGTATCCGCAATCATCGGGTTAGCTCCCGTGTATTCGGGATCCGTGCTTTTTAACGGGCTTTCTATCATCGGACTGCAGCCCTATCAAATCGCATCACAGGGCATCGGGTATGTTCCCCAGGGTCGCCGTATCTTCACGTCTTTGACCGTAGACGAGCATTTGCGGTTTGCCGCGAGAAAGGTCGATGGGGGGGAAACCTGGGATGCCGAAAAAGTTTACGATCTTTTCCCGAGACTTAAGGAACGACGGCGCCAGTCCGGTTCCAGTCTTTCGGGAGGCGAGCAGCAGATGCTAGCCATTGGCAGAGCCCTTGTGATTAACCCCCGCCTCTTGGTGATGGATGAACCATCGGAAGGGCTTGCGCCGATTATTGTGGACCAGCTTGTTCATACTTGTAAAAATCTGATGGCGACAGGCATTTCGATCCTATTGGTCGAACAGAAGCTGGCCTTCGCCGCTTCCGTTGCCGACAGGGTAGAGGTTATGGTGACGGGGAAGATGGTTTATCAGGGAGATTTTGCAACCTTATTGTCCAATCATCAACTCACTCAGCAGTATTTAGGCGTGGGAGGCTGAGGGGGATTTGAAAGCGCAGACAGGATGAAAACGGAATCTCATATCACACATCTTGCGGAAGTTCGAAAACGGGGTGAAGCGATCGTGGTCGCGGGGGTGGGAAGTGGCTTGACGGCGCGGGCTGCGAGACTGGGCGGGACGGACCTGATCGCAACTTATAATACCGCCGTCTATCGGATCCATGGAATCCCTACAGCTCTTGCCTTTCTGCCTTACGACAACTGCAATACCTTAACTCTGTCGATCGCCCCTCATGTGCTCGCCGCGGCCGGGAAGACGCCTGTACTGTTGGGTTTTGGGGCCCATGATCCTCGACAGCCGATTGAAAGCTTGATTGAGAAGGCAAACGAGTTGGGTGCTGCCGGCATAACCAATGAGCCTTTTTTAGGGATGTATCAGGGAGATCTGAAAATTCAGCTTGAGGCTGCGGGTCTCGGGTTTGAGCGCGAACTGGCCCTTCTTTCAGCAGCAGTCAAAAGAGGCCTGCTCGGCATGGGATGGGCATTTACACCGGCCGAAGCCGCGCAGATGGCAATGACAGGCGTACATCTCATCGGGGCCATGGTTGGGGGAATCACCTCCGGAGGAGCTGCCGGTGGATCATCGACTATTACGTTGGATGACGCCGCAAAGACCGTCCAGGAGATCATTGCTGCAGTGAAGAAAGAAGGGGTAGATATCCCCGTTCTGATTCACGGTGGACCGTTAAACGACGTAAGCTCGGTGAGTGAATTGATGAGGCGGACAGACGCCGCAGGGTATGTGACCGGCTCGACCGGGGAACGAGTCCCCGTGGAACAAGCTGTTTCAGAAACCATCGCTCGATTTAAATCGATCAGGAGAAGCTAATTTTTCATGATTCCCCTGCTGATGCCCTTTCTCAACGGGATTACCTACGGAGCGTTATTATTCATGTGTGCCAGCGGATTTACGCTGGTGTTCGGGCTGATGCGCATTGTGAATTTGAGCCATGGAATGTTTTATTTGCTGGGCGCTTACATTGGGTTGTCCGTCTTCCGTTCTACCCAAAACTGGATTTTCGCGCTTATCGGAGGAGCGTTATCCGTTGGTGTTATTGCCGCTGTCATCCAGCTTCTATTGCTCCGGCGCGTTCAGGGGTTTGATTTAAGGGAAACTCTTTTAACTATCGGAATCAGCTTTATCCTCGCGGATGTGCTGCTGGCTATTTATGGGGGCATGCCTCAAAGTATCAAGGCCCCTGACCTTATCGCCCAACCTGTGAACCTCGGTCTGTTATATTACCCCGGGATTCGACTATTCGTTTTCTTCGTAGCCATATTGCAGGGGGTAGGCCTCTGGCTTCTGATAAGCCGTACCCGAATTGGTCAGATCATAAGAGCAGGTGTGGACGACCGGCCCATGGTCTCTGCTTTGGGGATCAACATCAATCGCGTTTTCACGATCGTTTTTATGCTGACGGGTCTTTTGACGGGATTGAGCGGCGTCCTGGGCGGATCCTATCTGGCTTTTGCGACGGGAGCAGATTTCAGCGTTCTGGTTTATTCCCTTGTGGTGGTTATTTTGGGAGGCATGGGTAGCGTAGGGGGGGCGGCGTTAGGTGCCGTTACCCTCGGTTTGATTGATAGCTTTGCTAAGACGTTTATGCCTCAGATGACGATGGTTTTTGTTTTCGGTTCTTTAATGCTGGTCCTTGCTTTTCGGCCTTACGGATTCTTAGGGAAGGAACGATAATCGAATGGAGATTGGAGTCAAACGAGGGTTTTTCAAGGATGCCCTCAACCGTCGCACCCTTTGCATGTTGATAGTGTTGTTTTTTGTCATAGCGCCGCTTCTGTTAAAGCCCTTTCAAACCTTCCTTTTGACACGAATCCTGTTTCTCTCCTTGGTGTCCATGAGTTTTATCTTACTGATTGGTTATGGAGGGATGTTGTCTCTTGTACAAATCAGTTTCTTCGGGGTCGCCGGGTATGTTATCGGGATTGGCACTCTCAAGTACAATATGCCAACACACCTCGTTATTCCATTGGCCGTTTTGATCCCCGTCATTCTGAGCGGGGCGTTTGGCATTATCGCGATTCGGACTGAACGTAACTACTTCATCATGATGACCGTTGCATTTGCCCAGCTTCTTTTTTTTGGCTCCCTGCAGTGGTCCGACCTGACGGCTGGCTATGACGGTCTTACGGGAATCGGGTCGCCGACACTTTTCGGTCATTCATTCAAGAGCAGGACCGAATTGTATTATTTTACCCTTATTCCATCAGCCATCTGTTACCTTTTGCTGCGCCGCATCACTCAATCTCCGTTCGGTATTGCCCTGCAGGGCGTTCGGGACAGCGCAAAAAAAATGTCCGCCCTCGGGTTTAATGTTCAGCTTTACCGTTACTTGGCCATTGTGATGTCCGGAGCCTTCGCCGGCGTGGCCGGAGTACTAGGGGCATACTTCTACGGCATGATTGCTCCCGACATGTTGAACCTCAGTTCCTGCGTGATGGTTCTTTTTATTGCCCTCCTGGGAGGAGTGACTCGTCTTGAAGGCGCTCTGGTTGGATCGTTGATTTATGTTCTGCTTGATGACTTTTTCAGCCAATACACCCAGAGATATCAGACGATCATAGGGATCTTCTTTGTGCTCATTGTGTTGTTCTTGCCGAATGGGATCATTGGAATCAAATTTAAAACGAACGATACCCTGTACCGTTTGTTTAGAATGGGTGAGAACCCAAATGGCCCGAAAGCGAATATATCGTAGGATTTAACCAGAGGAGCTGGTGAAAAAAGAGATTTGGATTGGCACGAGTTGGAAGATGAACAAAACCATAGGTGAGGCCAGGGCCTATGCGGTGAAACTCCGAAAATTTTATGAAAGTGAAAAACCTGGCCTGAGGGTTTTTATAATTCCCCCGTTTACCGCCCTTCAAATCGTTTGCAATGTCTTGAAGGAATCTTCCATAAGGGTTGGTGCCCAAAATATGCATTGGGAGGAGAAAGGGTCCTTCACCGGTGAAATTTCTCCCCTCATGCTTAAGGACTGCGGTGTCGAGATCGTTGAATTGGGACACTCTGAAAGACGGGCTGAATTCGGGGAAACCGATCTAACGGTCAACCGGAAAGTCCTGGCGGCCCTCCGGTATGGCATACGCCCTCTCATCTGTGTGGGGGAGACGGTTCTTGAGAAAGAATCCGACGTCACCGGAGAATGCGTAGCGCGCCAGATTAAAATTGCTCTTTGGAATGTTTCGGCAGGCGAAATGGAAAAAATAATAATTGCCTATGAACCAATATGGGCGGTAGGGGAAAATGGGACTCCGGCTAAACCTGAGTACGCCAACGCGGTTCAACAGCTCATTCGAACAGTGGTTCAGAAACTTTACGGAAAAGTAGCAGCCAAGCGACTTCCCATTCTTTATGGAGGAAATGTCGATCGTAAGAATGCTTCCGACTTTATACGGCAGCCGAATATTGATGGACTTTTTGTTGGAAGGGCGGCGTGGAATGTCCGGTCGTTTATTGAGCTTATTCAGAGTGTCGAAGAGACGGTATGATCCATCATCTTACTTCTTCTGTTCCTTTTCATAGTCGCAAATTCGTTGAATTTTTGGTTCTGATCTTCCTCCCGGGGTATATTCTGCATTCATCCAGATCGTAACGAGTGTTTTCGCCAGTTCCGTCCCAATCACCTGTGCACCCAGAGTCATGATGTTGGCGTTGTTGCTCTTTCTTGAACGCTCCGTAGAATAAGGGTCGGAGCAAAGCGCTGCATAGGCGCCGGGTACTTTGTTGGCAGCGATACTCATCCCAATACCGGTGCCGCAAATCAAGATACCACGCTCGTGTTTCCTTGAGGCGACTGCTTCGGCCACCTGAATGGCTACATTGCCATAGATGGGATCTTCACTTCCATAATCTTCGCATTCATAACCCAGGTCATTGAGATGCTTTATTATTACCTCTTTCAGTATCGTTGCATTCGGGTCACACCCGATGGCTATTTTCATGGTTTTTAATAAAATATATGCCATGAAATGTCAATTTGGTTGCCTTTCCTCCTATCCATTTTTACGCAAGGCAGACATCAACCCTGTCGAATGTCCCACGTAACAGTTTAGTCCTTATTTTATAAAAATACCTGTTGAATACCGCCCAGCTCTGCTGGGCGGATGAAAACAGGTTCGCTGAAAGCGATAAAACATCATGATCCCGATTAGGTAAATCCAGCATGAAGTATATGCTCTCAAATATAAATGGTTTGAATTTTCAAATAATGTTCCTGAAGTCATTCGTAGATATATCAAGAAAAAATGGCTCTGCCCTCGGTTGCATTTAAAGGGGAATCTTTATTCTCTAAGAGGGGGCCATCCGAGTATATCTTTGAGAAGGAACGCCACCCAGCTTCCTCTTACAATTCCTCTCTTTATCCTCTCTTATCTTAAAAAGGGAAAGATAGAGGGGGACGTTAGATTGGGAGGTGTGGAGGGGTTAATAAGAGGGAAGTGCTTACCTATAGAAGACCGCAAAAGTAATGCAATGGGACTCTCACCATTCTAACCTGTGTTTATGTGCCTTTCGTAGTGGTCGCCTGTTGCATTATTTATGTTCCTTTCTATAAAAGCAGAAAACCTGAATTTTCATTGACAAAAAGCAGTAGAATGTATAGGATTTTTACAAATAACGAATTGCACAGTAGAATTATTGTTAACACCGTACGCTGATTGCACGGCTCTGTCGTTAAGCGTAGAATTAATGACCTACATAGGATAAAACAATATGAGGTTCGAATGGGATCCCGAAAAGGCTAAGAGGAACCTAAAGAAGCACGGGATATCTTTTGATGAGGCGGTGACAGCATTCTATGATCCGCTGTCAGCTACCTTTAATGATTCCGATCACTCAGACGATGAACAGCGTTACATAACCATCGGTTTCTCCTCTCGAGGACGCCTTCTTGTTATTGGTCATACAGAGAGAGGAGAGGTTGTACGTATCATCAGCGCACGGCCTGCAACTGCGCACGAAAGGAAAAGACATGAAGAACAAAAAGAAAGACTCTGAAGAATTACGACCTGAGTACGACTTTGACTATTCGAAAGCTGTTCGTGGGAAGTATTACAGGAGGTTGCTTGCTGAAGGGGCCAACGTGGTTGTCCTTGATCAGGACATATCACAAGCATTCCGTGACTCCAGCTCGGTGAATGAAGCATTAAGATCACTTCTGGACCTGACTCATTCGACGAAACGTTTAATAAGTCGTTCTGCTGGCCGCGAGAAAAAGCTACATACCTCTTAGAGTTGTCATTGTTCAATCGTAAATCTTCGGATCATATAAGAAGCTAACCGCTTCTGGTTCTCCGAAAACCAAAGCGCCCAATGCCGAGGCGTCAACGACTCGAACGCTCATCTCTTTCTCTCCTGACCAATCTTGCTGTCTCTTCGGCTGTTTTCAATCCAGCGCCTCGAATTCTTGCAAGAAGTTCTCCCGAAGTTAGGCTGCTTCGAACACCAAGTTTTTTTTCTAATATAGCCATAAGTTCCCCTTGGAGAGAACGGTGGTGTCGGGCGGCCTGCCTCCGCAACTGCTTTGCAAGTTGATCCGGTACATTCTTAATGGAAAGATTGACAACCATTCTCCCCATCATCCCTTCACTTTTTTGTTTTCCGGGTCATAGAGCGGGTCTTTTTCGACGGTGGCTTCGTATCGTGTTGCGGCCACTTCAATTTGTAATCGGGTTC